>Ga0209810_1000339_pt1 | contig 113429 bp, 93 predicted proteins | sample Coa_R1_7_FD_187159 | JGI IMG/M metagenome (GOLD analysis project Ga0209810, IMG submission 187159) | Surface soil microbial communities from Centralia Pennsylvania, which are recovering from an underground coalmine fire - Coalmine... | ecosystem: Environmental > Terrestrial > Soil >...
CGATCACATCGACATGACGGTGGAGTTGATCCAGCCAGTGGCGATGGAAGAGGGCGTCAAGTTTGCCATTCGTGAGGGTGGTCGAACCGTGGGCGCTGGCATCTGCACCAGGGTCGAGAGCTAAGCAGAGCGTTTGGAATTTGTAGGTGTACCACACGCGTTTTATTAAACGGGGTACACCTATACATTTCAAGTGGAAAGGCGGAAAAGGATGGCGAGTAAAGGTAAAGAGAATCGCATCGTTGCCACATTAGCCTGCACCGTTTGCAAGCAGCGTAACTATGCGACCTCGAAGAATAAGAAGAATAATCCTGAGCGTCTTGAACTCAGGAAGTTTTGTCCTACCTGCCGTGTGCATACTGCCCACCGCGAAACCAAGTGATAGTAGTGTGATAGTATAAAAATACGGTCACTACTGATCGAGAAAGGTCGAACGTGGCAAATAAAATGGCTGACAAAAAGAAAAACGCTAGCCAGGGAGGAACAGTTCCCGCATCAGCGCGCAGCACAGAGAAAGAACAGAGCAAAGATACCAGAGCCGTAGCTCGTGAACGTGAAGACAAGGAACAGAGTAAAAGCTCCAGGGCAGCGGCCCGCGAAGAGCGCAAAGTGCGGGAAACGAAAACCGTGCGCAGTGCAAGTCCGAGCAAGCAGTCACCGGCCTCAACACGTTTTCGCAATAATCGTATTGTGCGTTTTGTACGTGAGGCTTACTACGAGCTACGCTATAAGGTCACCTGGCCTACTTTTGAAGAGGCCAGGAATATGACGTTTGTGGTAATTGTGCTGTCTGCCGCGGTCGGGCTTCTCCTGGGCTTAGCGGACCTGGGGCTTTTTCAACTCTTCAAGTTGATTACTGGCGGCTAGTCTTTCAATTCCAAACGGTAGGGACAGCGGCTGCTCCCTGTCCGCCTCAGGCTACAGGGAATGACGAGGGAAAATATCGTGGTTACTGAACATACCAATGAAGCCGGGCAGACGACGCCGGAGAGGGCAGAGCAGAAGCCTGACGCCAGCGCGGGTGAGCCTAAGTGGTACGCCATCCATACCTACTCGGGGTATGAGAATAAGGTGAAGAGCCACCTCGAAGCGCGCATCGCGTCGATGGATATGCGCAACAAAATCTTCCGCGTCATTGTGCCAATGGAGGAAGAGGTGGAGATCAAGCAGGGCCAGCGGCGAACTGTGCAGCGCAAGGTCTTCCCCGGCTATGTGCTGGTAGAGATGATCATGAGCGACGAAGCCTGGTATGTCGTGCGTAACACACCCGGTGTCACGAGTTTCGTTGGTTCTGGCACGCGCCCGGTCCCGCTTCAAGAGCATGAGATCAAGTCCATTCTGAAGCAGGTGACGAAGGAGACGGAGAAACCCAAGGCGAAGATCAGTTTCGCTAAAGGCCAGAGCGTGCGTGTCATTGATGGACCATTCACCGAATTTATTGGCACGGTCAGTGATATAAACATGGACCGCAATAAGGTGACTGTGCTGGTTTCGTTTTTTGGTCGTGAAACTCCGGTCGTTCTGGATTTTCTGCAGGTTGAGAAAATCTAAACCGGTGAGAATATCTGGCGGAAGCTGGGTGAGGGTGAATTAAACAGGAGTGTGAAACAGTATGGCAAAACGTGTGAAAGCTGTAGTGAAGCTACAGATTCCGGCGGGAAAGGCCAATCCAGCGCCCCCCATCGGTACCGCGCTTGGTCCCCAGGGCGTCAACATCATGGCGTTCTGCAAGGAGTACAACGAGCGTACCGCCGGGCAGGTAGGCATGATTATTCCTGCCGAAATTACAATTTATGAAGATCGCTCATTTACATTTATTACCAAGACACCACCGGTGACCGATCTGTTAAAGAAGGCGGTCGGTGTCGAAAAAGGGTCTGCCACCCCCAATAAAGCAAAAGTTGGTACGATTAATCGCACGCAATTGCGCGAGATCGCTGAATTGAAGATGAAAGACCTCAATGTAATCGACATTGAGGGCGCCGAGCGCATGATTGAAGGAACGGCGCGCAGTATGGGCATTACGGTTGAGTAAGTAGGAACGCATTTATCGGAAATGCCTTCTCATTTCATCTATCAATTTGTTCGAGATACGTTAGAAACAAAAAAATAAGCATGCCCGAGAGTCACTGCGGTTATGCTGCCACAAGGAGGGCTAATAAAGAGTATGGCAAAGCACGGAAAAAAGTACCGCGAGGTAGAGAAGCTCGTTGATAGGGAGAAACTCTACCAACCTGAAGAAGCTGTTTCACTGCTCAAGCGCATAAACTATGTAAAGTTTGATCCGACCGTCGAGGTTCACATGAAGCTCGGCGTCGATCCGCGTCACGCGGACCAGATGGTGCGTGGCACGGCAATGTTACCTGCCGGTACCGGAAAAGATGTGAAGGTCCTGGTCTTCGCGCAGGGCGAGAAAGCCGCCGAGGCGGAAGCTGCCGGCGCGGATTTTGTAGGCCTGGATGACCTGATCAAGCGGATTGAAGAAGACTGGTTCGGTTTTGATGTGGCGATTGCGACCCCCGACGTGATGGGCAAGGTTGGTCGCCTCGGTAAGAAGCTCGGCCCGCGCGGTTTGATGCCCAGCCCAAAAGCCGGTACCATCACATTTGATATCGCCAGGACGGTGCGCGATGTAAAAGCTGGCCGCGTAGAATTTCGCGTCGATAAGACGGCCCTGCTGCATATCCCTGCTGGCAAGCTCTCGTTCAGCGAGGATGCGCTGATGGCGAACCTGGCATCGGTTGTGGACGCGGTTGTACGCGCCAGGCCGACCGGGGCCAAGGGAACCTACGTCAAAAGCGTAGTATTATCATCGACAATGTCGCCCAGCGTCCGGCTGGATGTTCCGGCGGCGCTCGCTTTGAAACCATCCTGATAAAAAAATAATACAATAAACGGGGAATATCCCAGGCACTCGTAACCGGAGACAGCAAGTATGCCACAGGCATGTAAATAGCGCTCTTGCGCTGGCTTGCCGAGGGAACGTATAAAGTAAAAAGTTCGGTATGATGATGGACAGAACAGGCTAACGCGCCGCTGTTCGCCCTGAATCGCAATACCGGATTAACAACATACGATCTTCATGCAGCCTCCGGTTCAAATCGAAGGCTGCATTTGTTTGTATAGAAGATTTAGCCATCTTGCAGGAAAGGAGGAAGAAGGGTAGATGCCTACACAGGCGAAAGCAGAGAAGATTGATGAATTGGCCGAAAAATTGAGCCGTGCGGCAGTGGCAATACTGGTGCAGACCCAGGGCCTGAACGTCAAGGACATGAATGACCTGCGCAGTAAAATGCGCGCTGCGAAAATCGAATTCCAGATTGCCAAGAATACGCTCCTGCGAATTGCTACCGAGCGCAACAATATGGTCAATGTGGACAAGAGTATCTTTAACGGTCAAACTGCCGTGGCTTTTGGCTATGATGACGAGGTAGCGGCGGCTAAAGCGGTAGCAGACTACATCCGCGGCTCCAGAATAGCACAACTCAAATCGGCTATTCTTGGCGGACGCACATTGACGGCCGAGCAGGTCGAAAACCTGGCCAGGATGCCGGGTGGGAAAAATAACGCGAAGGCCCAGGTCGTCGGGGTCATTCAAGGCCCTATGGCCACAGCGTATAGTCTATTCAGCGCGCCACTGCGCGATTTGTGTTATGTAATTCAGGCACGTGCCGATCAGCTGAATGCAGGCGAAACGGCCCAGGCCGAGTAATTCAAGTAGTCAAGCGTTTGAACGCAGATCCCCAGGCAGCAATCGGATAAGAAAAAAAGCGCGAGCCTGGGATGCTAACAAAACAAAAGGAGAAGCAAAAACATGTCTGTCGATAACATTATTGCCGAAATTGAGCAGTTGAACGTTCTCGAACTGGTCCAACTGACCAAAACGTTACAAGAAAAGTGGGGCGTCAGCGCCGCGCCTGTAGCCGCCGCTGCTGCCGCGCCCGTGGCCGCCGCCGAAGCCGCGCCTGCCGCAGCTCCGGTTGAAGAAAAGACCGAATTCGACGCCATCCTCACAGATGTCGGTCCGAACAAAATCAACGTCATTAAAGTTGTGCGCGAATTGACCGGCCTGGGCCTGAAAGAGGCGAAGGCTGTCGTCGACGAAGCGCCCAAGGCCATCAAAGAGGGCGTCTCCAAGGAAGAGGCCGAGAAGATCGCCCAGAAGATGGAAGAGGTCGGCGCAAAGGTCACTATCAAGTAGTTTGAAATGGGGGCGCGAATCAATTGCGCTCCCATCCTTTGCATGTTATAATGCGTGCATACTTACGTCTGGTTGAAGTCAGGATATCTCCCGCAAGAGATATCCGTCTATGCTATGTGCGCATGTACACAGGAGGTCTTGAAGAAACGTGTCGTTAACGACTGAAGAAAAGGCGGAAATCATCACGAATTCCCGCGTTCACGAATCTGATACAGGTTCACCCGAGGTGCAAGTGTCGATCCTGACCCGGCGCATCAATCAGTTGACCGAACACCTCAAAGTTCACAAACATGACCTGCATTCGCGCCGCGGTCTGATGATGATGGTTGGCCAGCGTCGCAGGCTTCTGGCTTATCTAAGCAGGAAAAGCCCGGAACGCTATCGCGCGCTCATCGCAAAACTTGGATTGCGCCACTAGATTGAAGTCGTGTTGGGAGCGGTCGGGGCGAGGCGTTCTGGCAAACGTCGCATTTTTAGCCGGCCGCCACGCAGGTTCTGCGGTTCATTTTCTCCCACCGCATGAACATATGCATTGTGTTGAAGAGCAATAGAATTAAACGACCAGGACAACAAAGGTAAGAGCTATTCCCCCCTCGTGGGCGAGTACGAGAGGCCGCCCCTAGAGTCTATTCACCAGGTGAAGCCACAAGGGTTTGAAGAGTGCAAAAGGCAGAGCAGAATAGAGAAGAAAAAAATAGTACAAGACCCCTACAAGGATTGTAAGAGGAAACAAACGAGCAGGGGCAGTTAGTTGTTAAGTAAAGGCCCCCTTTTGAATGGGCGCGGAAACCCAAACCCTACAAGACCTCAAGAGAGGCCGCAGTGTAATGTACGGGGGCAGTAGAAGTCCGGAGGAATTATGATTCACCGTCAAGAAGCCGTCATCGGTGGCCGCGTCATGAGCATTGAGACCGGCCGCGTGGCGGAGCAAGCAAACGGAGCTGTTTTAGTACGCTATGGCGATACGGTTATCCTGGCCACAGCTGTTGGCAGCAACGAGCCTCGCGAAGGCATCGATTTTTTCCCATTAACTGTTGATGTAGAAGAGCGTATGTATGCCGCCGGAAAAATCCCCGGCGGGTTTATCAAACGAGAAGGGCGTGCCTCAGAACATGCCATTCTCGCCTGCCGCCTCGCAGACCGCCCTCTGCGCCCCTTGTTCCCCAAGGGTTATCGCAATGATGTGCAGATCGTAATTACCGTACTTTCTGCGGATCAAGAGAACGACCCCGATATTATGGGCATTGTTGGCGCGTCGGCGGCTCTCAGTGTATCGGATATCCCTTTCGCCGGGCCCGTGGGTGCCGTGCGCGTCGGCTATATCGATGACCACCTGGTAATCAATCCGCTGGAATCCCAGATGGAGCAGTCACGGCTAGACCTGGCGATTGCCGGTACGGCAGACGCGGTCATGATGGTCGAGGCCGGCGCCAAAGAGCTGCCTGAGGACCTGATGCTGGAAGCGGTACGCTTTGGCCAGGAGGCGCTGCAAGATATTATCAAGATGCAGGAGAAGTTGATGCAGGCGGTCAATGTCGCCAAGCGTCCATTTGAGGCTCCCCCAGTTGATGAAGCCTTGCAGGTAAAGGTGGCCGAGTTTGTACGCCCGCGTTTTGATGAAGCGGTCAACAACGCGAACAAAACGGCACGTTCCGCGGCACTCAACATCGTGCAGGACGAGTTGATCGCCACCCTGGGCGCCGAGTATCCTGATCGCTTGAAGGATATTATCGCTTTCTACGAAAAGGAACTGAAGGCCTACGTTCGCAATAATATTCTGGATCATGGCGTTCGCCCTGATGGGCGCGACCTGAAGACTATTCGTCCGATCAGTTGTGAAGTCGGGTTGCTGCCGCGCACGCACGGTTCGGCGATTTTCACACGCGGGCAGACGCAGGTCTTGAGCGTGGTAACGCTCGGCTCCCCAGGTGAAGAACAGGTGCTGGATGGCCTGGGCCTCGGCGAGAGCAAGCGCTTTATGCACCACTATAACTTCCCGCCGTTCTCAACCGGCGAAACCAAGCCTCTACGCGGGCCGGGCCGCCGCGAAATCGGGCATGGCGCTCTGGCGGAACGGGCCATCGCGGCTGTCATTCCCTCGCAGGAAGAATTCCCTTACACCATTCGCGCGGTCTCCGATGTACTATCTTCCAACGGTTCGACCTCGATGGGTTCAGTCTGCGGCACGACGCTGGCGCTGATGGATGCGGGCGTGCCTATTCACGCTCCGGTCGCCGGTGTCGCCATGGGTCTGATTACCGGCGAGGGCGAGCGCAATGGCAAATGGGCCGTGCTGACCGATATCCAGGGTATCGAGGATGCCCTGGGCGATATGGACTTCAAGGTAGCCGGTACCGCGGACGGCGTCACGGCCCTGCAGATGGACATCAAGGTCAAGGGGATCACCTACGAGATTATGGCGAAGGCTCTGGAGCAGGCGCGCGAAGGCCGCATGTACATCATGGAGAAGATGCTCGATACCATCGATGCTCCCCGTGAGGAACTCTCGGAGTTCGCGCCGCGCATCCAGACAATCAAGATCAATCCCGATAAGATTGGCGCTGTCATTGGACCGGGCGGAAAAATGATCCGCAAGATTCAAGAAGAGAGCGGAGCGAAGATCGATATCGAGGATGATGGCTCGGTCAATATCTCGGCTAATTCGGGTGAGGCGATGCAGCAGGCTATGGATGCCGTGCGCGCTTTGACCGAAGAGGTTGAGGTCGGTCGCATCTATACCGGCACAGTTCGCCGCCTGGTGGATTTCGGCGCTTTCGTGGAGATTCTGCCGGGCAAAGAAGGTCTGGTGCGCACCTCGCAGCTGGCTGACTACCAGGTGATGAGGCCGGAGGATGTTGTTTCGGTGGGCGATGAGATCACCGTCATGGTGATCGAAGTTGATCCGCAAGGACGCATCAATCTGTCTCGCCGCGCCGCTCTAAGCGGTGAGATGCCCACTGCTTCCGAAATGGAGAGTGATCGCGGCCCGAGTCGCGGCCCGAGTCGCGGCGGTATGGGACGGCCTGGCGGTGGCAGCTATGGCGGCGGACGCCCTCGTGAAGGGTCGGCCCCCAGCCGTAGTAGTTACGGAGACCGCGGTGGCTACAATGACCGCGGCGGCAGTGGCGGTGGCTATAATGATCGCGGCGGGCGCAGCGGAGGCGGCTACGGAGATCGCGGCAATAGCGGCTACGGTGGACAGCGTCGACCGATGGGCCCTGGCACCACCGGACCTAATCGTGGCCCCGGCGGTCCGCGCCGCGAAGGCGGCTTTGGTCAGCGTCCTCCTGAGCGCCGCTGGTAGAGCCTGCCAGTATTACCGTTTTTCACGGTAAAATATGGAAAATACATGTAGGGGCGCAAAGTTTTGCGTCCCTCATCACTTTTGAAAAGACCTGTCATTCTGAGCAAGCGAAGAATCTCTCGCGGGCGCAAAGTTTTGCGTCCCTCATCACTTTTGAAAAGAGGCATCTATGTCGTCAGAGGAAATTCTGAAGGAGATCGCGGCGGAGGTCTCGACTTGTGCCAATTGCGATCTCTGCAAAGCCCGTACCAGGGCGGTACCCGGTGAGGGCAATCCCCACGCGAAAATCATGTTCATCGGCGAAGGCCCCGGTTATCAGGAAGACAAGCAAGGGCGCCCATTTGTCGGCCCCGCCGGTCAATTCCTGGACGAGCTACTCAAGAGTATTGATTTGAAGCGCCAGGACGTTTTTATCACCAACGTGGTAAAGTGCCGCCCGCCCGAAAATCGCGACCCCCATCCACAAGAGATTGAAGCCTGCAGCGATTATCTTACCCGGCAGATCGCCGCCATCAAACCGCAGGTGATCGTCACGCTTGGCCGTCATTCGATGGCGCGATTCTTCGGCAGTGAGAAGATCAGCGCTATTCACGGGCGCGCGCGCAAGGTCGATGGACAACTGGTCATCGCCATGTATCACCCGGCCGCCGGCCTGCACCAGGCCAGCCTGAAGGATACCATCCGCGCCGATTTTAAGAAAATCCCCACCATCATCGCCGAAGCCGAACGTTTAGAGGCCGAAGGCAAGATGAGGGCTGAACCTCCTAAGCCCAAAGAGGAACCACCGCAGCAGCTATCGCTGTTTTGAAGAAGAGAGGGATTGATCATGGCGAACTTACGGCTCTGCTGTAAGTTCGTCATGATCAATCCCTCTCTTCTTCAAAACAATTATTGAGTAACAGGCGCCCCCGCGAACTCTTTGACTAGAGCATTGAACTTGATGGCCTGCTCATCCTGGAGCTGCTCGCTCGCATTGTCGAATACGCGCGTTTCGATGCGCGGATTGACACGTTTGAAAGCCGCGCTTGCCTCGGACGCGGGCGATATATCCTCGCGTCCCCAGATCGCCATGACCGGCATCTGTAAACGCGCCAGCGGTTCGTAAACATCCATGTGCAGGTTGCCGCTCAAGAGCGAGGCCGCCGGGAAACGGCTATTGGATTGATGCGCGCTGCTGTAGACGTATTCTACCAGTTCATCGGTAATCAAGCCCGGGTTGTGATAGCCCTGGCGATCAAAATAGCCCTCGATTGCTCGCCGCGAGGTCAGGATGTTATAAAGGGACTGGCCGATAACCGGTGTGCGCAAGGCATACTTCAAAATGCCTGGCAGCAACCCTGGCAGGCTCTCCTCTAGTAACGATGTTGGCGGCGATACAAGTACGAGCCGCTCGAAAAGCTGCGGGCGGCGATACGCATTGGCGATAACGTAGGCGCAGGTCAGGCTGTGAGCAACAACCACGGTTGGGCGAGCAATGACCTCGCGCAGGAAATCGCCGATCAGGTCGGTAAAGGTCTCCGCGGTATAGTCAATCGATGGGCGGTCAGAGAGACCGAAGCCCAGCAGGTCGAGTACGTAGACGCGGTATTGCTCGGAGAGCGCGTCGACATTCTTGCGCCATTCAAAAGAGGACGCGCCAGGACCAAAACCATGAATAAGCAAAAGCGGCTTTGCCTCGCGGTTCCCCCTGACCTGATAAAATACGTCTCCATATTTCCATGGATAGCGCCGCTCCTCGCCTTTCAACGCTGTATCGAGTTCGCCTGCCTGTGACTCGGTAATTCTATTGAACACGGACAATACACCAAGGGTTCCTCCAACCACCAGCCCGGCGGTCAGCAACTTGCCTGTAACTTTCACTTTCTTTCTCCTAGCAGTAAGTTTTGTGTACGTAACGAAATAAGCAGCAACATCAGATTCTTCGCTGCGCTCAGAATGACATGCCCAGATCATGTCATTCTGAGCGCAGCGAAGAATCTCAAACCTCAACCCGGAATCTGTATAAGGCTTCCCCTACCATCATACGTAGGCCGTCAAATGGCGCTTAATGTAGAATGCCTTTTGTAATTTTCTCCAGGCGAGGAGATTACCCTTACCTTGCTGCACTTCCCCAGCAGTAGTATCTGAAAACCGCCTCGTAATATACCATGTGTCCCCAGGAAAATGCAAACACCGGTACCGGTTGGCAGCATCTTAACTTCTATAATTGACATATCCTTCAGGAAAAGTTTAACCAGGATTTAACAAGGCTTAACATATCCATAAAGCATAGTTAATCAGCCCATGATACGTTATGAGTGCGAAGGTAACAGGCGGTTAAATTCCCAGTTGCCACCAATATAAAGCAAGTAGATAGGTCTATTAGGAGGACCCATGACCAAACAATGGCGCATTTCACTTCTGTTAGGAGTGGCAATCGCAATCAGCATTATTATTGCAGCCTGTGGCGGCTCCGCTACCGGCAGCGGCGGCTCTACGCCCACCACAGGTTCGGGTAACTCGAGTAATTGCGTACAGGGAAGCATTACTGCTGCCGGGTCGACAGCGTTGATGCCGTTGGTACAGGCTGTGGCACAGAAATATGAAGCGCAATGCTCTGGCGCGAATATCACTGTACAGGGTGGTGGTAGTAAGACAGGCCTGGGCGAAGTTGAGGCCGGGTCTATTCAGATCGGTGACTCCGATGTCTTTGCCGCCTCGACTCAGAGCGACCTCGTTGATCACCAGGTAGCGGTTGTAACCTTTGTGCTGGACGTTAACCCGGACGTCACAGGCGTCACCAGCCTGACAAGCGCGCAGATTTTAAGCATCTATACAGGCAAAATATCGAACTGGAACCAGGTAGGTGGTCCCAATCTGCCCATCGTCGTCGTGAGCCGCCCGGTAACTTCGGGCACGCGCGCGACTTTCAAACAATACATCCTCAATGGTACCGCTGAGAGTCCCGCCAAAGCGACCAACCTGACCGCCGATAGCTCCCAGCTCGTCTTGCAGACGGTCGAACAGACCAGTGGCGCGATTGGCTACACCACGCTGGGTGATTCCGACAACCAGGGTTCAAAGATTGTCATTCTCAACATTGATGGCAATGCTCCCACGCCAGCCAATGTTGAGAACAATACCTACAAGTTCTGGAACATCGAGCACATGTATACCAAAGGCCAGCCGTCAGGACTTGCTGCCTCGTTCCTTACCTATATGACCGGTCCCGATGCTCAGGCCGCGGCAAGCGATCTGAAGTTCCTGCTTCTTAATCAGATGTCCTCGTCGGCCATCCAGGCTCACCAGCCCTCGTCCTAGGATGATTGGTAAAGTACGCCTGGAAACAAGTAGGGGCGAGGGTGGTGGTGGATATGCCTCGCCGCGGCCCGCTCCCGCCCCTACCGAACGCGCTGGCAAACGTAGCAGGAAAGGGAATAGATGTGCAAACACAATTGGAGTTGCAGAATGTACGAAGAGGCCATCTCTATGACCGCATCGCTCGAACCGTTTTCTTACTCTGTGCTATTCTGCTGGTTATAGTTATCGCCGGGATCTTCTTTTTTGTTGGCCAGAATGCGTTGCATCTCTTTTTTGAGCCGGGCGGAGCAACTTTCCCGGGCTTCTTTGGTGGTACCACCTGGGACCCGACCGGCGTAACCAGTGATAGTGGCATCCCTCAATATGGCGCATCAGGGCTGATCATAGGCTCGATCGTGATTACGTTCTTCTCGGTATTGATTGCTACCCCACTTGCGATTGGTGTCGCGCTCTTTTTCGTCGAGGTCAGTCCAGGATGGGCCATTAGATTCTTCCAACCTCTGCTGGAAATCTTCGTCGGCGTTCCTTCGGTGGTGATCGGTTTCCTTGGCCTCGTTGTGCTGGTGCCATTTATGACGAAGCTCGTCGCGCCCATAACCGGCAACAGCCCTGTCGGTGGTTTTGGATGGGCGGCGGCAATCATCGTGCTGGTCGTCATGATTGTACCCACGATTGCCAGTATCTCGATAGATGCTTTGCGCGCGGTACCTATGAGCGTGCGCGAGGCCAGCCTGGCGCTTGGTTCCACGCGCTGGCAAATGATGTCTAGAGCGGTGCTGCCGGCCGCGTTGCCTGCGCTGGCAACAGCAGTCGTATTCGGCATGGCCAGAGCAATCGGAGAGACGCTGGCAGTGGCAATGGTGCTGGGCGGTAGTGATATCCTGCCCTCGCACTTCGGCCTCGATACGTTCTTCCAGCCCAATACGAATATTACCCAGGCCATCCTGAACGAGTTCCCGGAAACGTATGGCGTTTCGCGCGATGCTTACTGGATGCTGGCTTTCGTCTTGCTGGTCATCTCTTTCCTTTTTATCTGCATCAGCCGCTACTTCGCCTCGAGGAGGGTTTATAGATGAGTACGCAGGTGGAACCAATCACCGCTGGGGAGCGGGCGTCGAATGCAGCGATGTCGCGCCTGCTACGCCGCCTGCATACCGGCAACAATATAGCGGTCGGCGTCATCTGGGCTGTGGCAATGCTGGTTGCGCTCATCTTCGTTGCCATCATCGTCGATCTCGTGATCCAGGGGTTTACAGCCAGATTGGGCAATACAGCCGTGCTGCTGAATCCAGATTTTTGGGGCGGGACTGAGTTTGGTATTGCCAGTGAAGTCTTCAATACCTTCTACATCCTGATCCTGACGGAGATATTCCTGGTTCCCATTGCCCTGGGAGCGGCCATTTACCTGGTCGAATATGCCAACCAGGGACCACTGGTTGCCGTCATTCGTTTTGCCGCCGAAACGCTGGCCGGTGTGCCCACGATTGTACTCGGTCTCTTCGGCTTTATCCTGTTTTCCGCGCAGTTCCAGCTACATATCAGCCGCCTGGCCGGGGCATTGACACTGCTCTGTCTCAATTTCCCTATCGCGCTGCGCCTGTTTGAGCAAGGCCTGACCGCTGTGCCGCGCGATTTGCGCGAAGGCAGCCTGGCGATGGGAGCAAGTAAGTGGCGCATGATTCGTACCGTTGTATTGCCATCCGCTTTGCCCGGCATTGTCACCGGAATCATTCTCTCGGCAGGCCGCATTATCGGTGAGACCGCGGCTATCGTCTTCACGATGGGCGAGACGAATCCTTTCAGCGGCGTCTTCACCCTGAACCCGCTCATCGCCAGCGATACACTGACAGTGCATATCTGGTACTTGAAGACCCAGGATATCCCGCCAGGGGTAACTGCCGCGGAGGCCAGCGCAATCGCGGCAGGATCCGCTGCTGTGCTTGTTGTGATCCTGTTAGTCATTAACATTGGTGCTCGGAGTATTGGCCGCGCCATTGAGCGCAGAATAACGGCTGCCTAGATCTGAAGCGAGGTTTTTACTATCATGAATGTTTCTACTGATGCCCAGGGAAACAGCAATATGATGCTTCCCGAAGGGGCCAATATCTTCTCTCGTAAAGTAGCGCGTAGCGGACACATTTCCTACGAGGGCCGGCCATACTTCATTAGTAAGGCACTCGCCGGTCGTTATATTCGCCTCGTGGTGCTGGCCGATCGTCTCATCGTCGACGCCTCTATCCCTTTGCATAAAGAGTATCCTTTAGCATAGGCTCGCATGAGAGGGAATTTCTCATTCAGGTACATTGAAGGTTATAATAAAGGTGGCCTCCCGCTAAGGGTTATCAGGAGGAAGAATGGATACTCGTATAAACAGATCGTCTCAATCAAAGCCGCTCGATGCAAATGCGGAAGATCAAAACGGGCCGGATACCAGCGTCATCGCGGAAACATCGCGCGAAGTGATGGGGCATTTTGATCCCACCAGGCATCTCAACCTCTCGGCTCCCAAAAAAATAGATGTGCAGCGCCTCGATTTCTGGTATGGCGCTAAGCAAGCCCTCTTTCAGGTCAGCATTCCTATACGCGAAAAGCAGGTCACGGCCTTGATCGGCCCTTCTGGCTGCGGCAAATCGACCTTTTTACGCACGCTCAACCGCATGAACGACCTGATCCCTGGTACACGTACCCAGGGCGCGGCAACTTTTGGCGGTCTCAATATCTATGGCAAATCAATCGATGTGGTTGCGTTACGCCAGCGCATCGGCATGGTCTTCCAGCGCCCCAATCCCTTTCCCAAGTCGATCTTCGAGAATGTGGCCTATGGCTTGCGCGTGCAGGGCAGACCAAATAAAGAGATCAAAGAGACGGTGGAAGAAAGCTTACGCGGTGCCGCCCTGTGGGATGAGGTCAAGGATCGCCTCAACACCTCGGCGCTCGGATTGTCGGGCGGGCAGCAGCAGCGCCTGTGCATTGCGCGCGCCCTGGCCGTACACCCTGAAGTGCTGCTGATGGATGAACCGGCTTCCGCGCTCGATCCCATCGCCACCCTGAAAATCGAAGAACTGATTACCGCACTGGCGAAGGATTACACCATCGTCATCGTCACGCATAACATGCAGCAGGCCGCGCGTGTCTCGCAATTCACCGGTTTCTTTCTTTCAGGCAAGATGATCGAATATGCTACCACTGTTGACCTCTTCGAGCATCCCAAACACAAAGAGACGGAAGATTATGTCAGCGGGCGATTCGGTTGATTAAGGAGAGACTATTGTGGCCCGTAAAATTCTCGTCGTAGATGACGAGCCTGTGCTCGTCGAAACGATTGCTTATAACCTCGAACAGGCCGGCTACACCGTCATAACGGTAGCCGACGGCGCCAGCGCATTAGAGGCCGCGCGGCGTGAAAAGCCTGATCTCATCATACTCGATTTGATGCTGCCCGAAATGGATGGCTTAGAGGTGTGCCGCCAGCTGCGCCGCGAGGGGAATACAGCCACTACGCCGATTATGATACTGACTGCCAAAAGCGAGGAGATCGATAAAGTTGTCGGCCTCGAAGTAGGGGCCGATGACTACGTGACAAAGCCCTTTGGCCGCCGCGAGTTGCTCGCACGCGTCCGCGCCTTGCTGCGTCGTACCGATTATGCCATCCCAGGTGAAGAGCGAGGAGCAAAAGAGATTTCCGGGGAAGTACCGCGTCCTGATCGCGAACTGGTCGCCGGTCCCCTGCGTATTGACCTCGCCGGCAGGCGCGTCTATTGCCGCGGCCAGGTCTTAGAATTGCAGCCCAAGCAGTTCGAATTGCTCACCTACCTCGTGCGCAACCGCGGCACCGTGCTGACGCGCGACCAGCTGTTGCACAACGTGTGGGGCTACGATTATGCGGGCGACACCCGCACCGTCGATGTGCATGTGCGCTGGCTGCGCGAGAAGCTCGAAGAAGACCCCGCCAACCCCCGCCTCATACAAACCGTGCGCGGCGTCGGCTATTGCTTCCGCTGGTAGCCGCCTTTCCCCTTGTGTGATACCATAGGAAGTAATCATAGATCATCTTGCTTTCTTCTAGAAGGAGCCAGTTTTGCAGCATTCAACCCAACAGGCACATCTTACCTTAGCACCTGACGCCCCCATTGACCTGCACATGCACACCAACTACAGCGATGGACGCTGGCCCGCCGAACAACTGATTGATTACCTGGTTGCCGAGGGGTTTGCCCTGGTAGCCGTGACCGACCATGATCGCGTCGACACAGTCGCCGGCATTCAGCAATTAGCCGCCCAGAAAGGATTGCCCGTGCTGGCCGGCGTCGAAATGAGTACGCAGTGGCACGACAAAATGGGCCATGTCCTTTGCTATGGCTTTGACCCGGCGCATAATTTCTTAAGCGACATCACCGAGAAGATTGTGCGACTGCAATTGGAGAATACCCTGCAGGTGCATGAGGAACTGCGCCGCAAAGGATACGAATTTCCGCGCCAGGCAGAGGTGCTGGCCGAAAATGGCGGCGAGCTGCGCCGCCCCGCCGATAATGGCCGCCTGCTGCGTCAACATGGCTATGCGCCAGACTGGCAAACCGCCTTACGCATGATTCGCGAGGCCGGCTTCCGTTCCATCCTGGCCGATATGGCCGAAACCGTCGACGCCGCCCATCGCAGTGGCGCCGTTTGCCTGATTGCCCATCCAGGTCGCAAGGAATCCAGCTTCACCTTCTACGATATCCCCCTGCTGGATCAGCTACGTGCCGAAGTTCCTCTCGATGGCATCGAAGTTTACCATCCCTACCACACGCCCGACATCATTGAAATGTACCTGGAATACGTGCGCAAGCACGATCTCCTGCTCAGCACAGGTTCCGACTCGCATGGCATCCCTGGGCGTATGCCGAATAAGCATCGTGCTGAGATCAGCCGCAAACTGCTGGAGCGCCTCGATGTCCATATAGAGCCTTAACGGGGATGATTCAAAGGGTGGTTTTATATATAGTAGAAAAGTATTCGCAGTAACCCTTTTCCAACCTTCTATTCTCATTTTAATTGTATCACCCTTGTCAAGTACCTCGCAACGTCCCTTTGGACGGTGTTTTTTGGCCGCGCCTTCTGTATACTTTGACACATAATCCGTAACTGGAAACCTGGGCATCCTGGTGATTTTGGACGACCGCATCGCGGAATACGCCGTCCTGTAGGGGCAGCGGCTTGTCCGTGTCCTCCTCGGGTTTTCTCGCCAGAATTCGCTGATTATCTTGTCAAATTCTATAAACATCGCCCGGTGTATATCAGAAGGGACAACAGACATGAAAAAACGCCCGCAGCATTTTCAGGAGCAACCTGTTCCTGAAAATGACTCAGAACGTCAAACACCTGCAATCATGCCACCAGAGCAGACGAAAAAAGGCCTGCTGCGTGCCTTTACCTCCTTACGCCATCGCAACTTTCGCCTCTACTGGTTTGGCCAGATGTTCTCGCTCATGGGCACCTCCATGCAAATGATCGGGCAGGCCTGGCTCGTGCTGCAGCTCACCCATAGTGCCTGGCAACTCGGCGTGGTTGGGGCGCTGGAAGCGTTCCCAATCCTGTTCTTCTCCCTTTTTGCCGGCGTCTTTGCCGACCGCTGGCCCAAACGACGCGTCATGTTGGCGACCCAAACGGCGGCTATGATCCAGGCTTTTGTGCTCTGGCTCCTGATCGTCACCGGTACCATTCAGATCTGGCATCTCTATATTCTGGCGCTGTTACTGGGATGCTCAAGTAGTCTTGGCAGGCCCGCAAGCCGCGCATTCGTCGTCGAAATGGTCGGGCGCGAAGACCTGCCCAACGCCTTTGCCCTCTATTTCTCGCTCTCCACCCTGGCGCGCATTGTCGGTCCTGGCCTTGGTGGCATCGTCATCGCCGCCGGTGGAATCTCCATCCTCTTTCTGCTGAACGCCCTCAGCTTTCTGGCCGTCATTATCGGCCTGGTCTTGATCAAGAGCTCCGAACTGTATACGCAGGCACCACGTGGCACGAATACGAGCGAGCGACAGAATACCTGGCACAACCTGGGCGAAGGCCTCGTCTATGTCTGGCGAGCCCCGGCAGTGCTATTGCTCATCCTCGTCGCCGGCCTCGTCTTGCTCTTCGGCTCCAACTTCAACGTCGTACTCCCCCTCTTCGCCACAAACATCCTGCATGTCGGAGCCACCGGCTTTGGCTTCCTCTCTGCCGCCACCGGTCTTGGCTCCCTGCTTTCAGCCCTCTGGCTCGCCTGGGGCAATCGCAGACCAACCATCCGTGGCGTCTTGACCGGCGCTTTGACCTTCGCAATCCTGGAGGCACTTTTCGCCCTCTCACCCCTCTATCCCTTATCGCTGCTGCTCATCGCCGGCGTCGGCTTCATGGAGAACGCCTTTGCCGCTCAGTCTCTGACTGCTCTGCAAACCGTTACTCCCAATCACTTAAGTGGGCGTGTCATGAGCGTGCAGGTACTCTCTTTCGACGGCAGTCTTCCACTGGGATATCTCCTCATGGGCTGGCTATCTGGTCTCTACGGACCCTCCATTGCACTGCTCATTGGGGCGCTTCTCTGCCTTGTGGTCACAGGAATCGGTTGGGTGTGGCGCAAACCGGCGGAGAAGAACTTTGCGAAATCGCCAGACTTTAGCTAATTGAGGCCTGGTCATAAATGCTCAGGCCTCTTTCGGGTTGGTGGACGCCTGCTCAAAGGCATGGTTTTTTCTCTTCCGCCGCGTCCTGGTTCACAGGTACCAGTTTCCCCCGCTCACACCCGGAATGTACCAGTCGGTGGTCGTCAATCCCTGCGGGTAATGGATAGTTTCTTTTACCAGCCCTCCTGGGTTGGCAAAGTCCGTTACCGGTTTTCCCTGCTCGGCCAGCAGCATGCTGTCGTGCCAGATCGGGCCGGCTCCATCCACGCCCGTAACGTTGATCATCGGCGAGTTGTCGTTGTTGCCCGCCCAGACGCCCAGCACGAAATCGGTCGTGTAGCCCACCGTCCAGTTGTCGTCGAAGTTCTGCGAGGTCCCCGTCTTCACCGCCGCCGGGCGTATTATCCCTGGATTGCCCTGGTAACACTGCAACTGCGTATTGCTGTACAGGTACAGCGCGCTGCATTTGCCGAATTCGAATGTGCGCGAGGCGTTATCGCTCAGCACGCTGGTCATCATATAGGCCACCTGCTTGCTGATGACCCGTGTGCCCTGCGCTGCGAACTGGTAGATCAGGTGGCCCTGCACATCCACAACCGTGTTGATGGCGTGCGGCGGAATGCGCACTCCCCCGTTGGCGAATACCCCGTAAGCAGCCGTCTCGTCCAGCAGGTGAACGCCCAGCGTCCCCAGCACCATCGTATAGTTCGGCGTCCCCGTATAGCCGGTAATACCCATCGCCTCTGCTGTATGCAGCGCATTATCAACACCGACTTTCGTTAAAACCTTCACTGCCGGAATATTGAACGAGTTTTGCAGCGCGTAGCGATAGGTGATCAGGCCGTGATACGTCTGGTCGTAGTTGCTGGGCGAATAGGGTGGCAGGCCGCAGCACATCTGGATGGTGAATGGCCCGTCCATCACCGGCATACCCGGGCTTAGCCCCTGCTCATATGCCGTCGCATAGATGAATGGTTTGAAGGATGACCCCGGCTGCCGGTAGCCCTGCGTTGCCACGTCGAAGGCCCCATATTGCGGGTTGTTGGGGTCGATGTTGCCCAGCAGCGTGCGTATCGCCCCATTGTGGAAGTCGATCAGCACCACCGCGGCATCTGACATATGATGCGCCTGTGCCAGTTCGGCGATGTGTTTTTGCGCGATCTTCAGAATCTGGTTTTGCAATGGCAGATCAAGAGTTGTGGAAACGACCAGTCCCGCGCGCGCCAGGTCACCGGGTTTGACATTCAGCGTGGTTGCCAGTTCGTTTACCGCATAAGCCGCGAAATGCGGCGCCAGGTTATTATGTATGATGCCGCGGTGCAGGAAATGCGGTGAGCTGGCCTCGGTAAGCGCCAGGCGTTCCTGCAACGACGTAATGTAGCCTTGCGCCCGCATTAAGTCCAGCACCTGGTGAATGCGAGCCGCGGCAGACTGGGGATACAAAAAGGGATCGCGCGCGACCGGCGAACTGGGAATACCTGCCAGCATCGCCGCCTGCGCTATGTCAAGCTGGGAGGCCGCGCTTCGCGTAGGCGTATCTTGCAGGTCAAAATAGGTAAAAGCGGCCGCGTCGGCGCCATAGGCCTGCTCGCCATAATAGGTCGTGTTGAGGTACATCGACATGATTTGCTGCTTGCTATAGTAGCGCGTCACCTGCGGCGCCAGGATGATCTCTTGCAGCTTGCGCAGGATGGTATCCTGGTTGCCCACAATATTGTTTTTAATCAATTGCTGCGTGATCGTGCTGCCACCGGAGACGATGTGACCATGCGAGAGATCGGCGATGGCGGCGCGCACGATGCCCGTGATATCGATGCCGGGGTCTGACCAGAAATTCTGATCTTCCGTCGCTACCTCTGCGTTAATCAGGTTCTGCGAAATTTGCGACAGCGGAACGGTCGTCTGCAGTCCCTGATCGACCATCTGGTAGATCATCGTGCCATGCTCGTCGTACATTTTCAGGCTATCTTTGGGCAAGATATCTTCCAGGGTGGTAACCTGCTGCGAGTAGCGCTGCTGCGTCGCTTCAACCGCCGCGGTCAGACCGACCATCAGCCCCGTAACCAGCACCATGATGAGCAGCGCGATAAAGGCCATCGGCAGCATCGTGTACTGCGTGCCCATGCGCTCAACAACGGCATATTGTTCCGCGGAACGACGCAGGTGCCTGCGTTTGATATAGCGGCGCGTGCGCCAGCCGGTGGGAGCCGTTTTGCGATGAGGAACGGGATAATACACGCCCCTGGCAGGTTTTTCAGGCAGCGCATTGAGCCGTTGAGCTGCCGCGGCGCGGCTGGTCACGGGTAACGTAGCCGGTTTCGGGGCATCCTTCACTGTGAGCGAGCGATCTTCTTCTGGCATAGGACCTTCTTTCAGTCACCCCCAGGACATCGAATAAAGGTGTAATGGTCTCATCTCTCCAACCTGTAGGGACAGTGCCTGGTGCCTGTCCTGGCGTCCGGGTGTGGACAGGCACCAGGCACTGTCCCTACAGGTCGAGGGGACGCTTGCGAGTGCCACAATTCCCCTGTCAGGACGAATGGTATCTGCTATTGAAACGAATCAGGAGGCAAACAGGTAGCAAGTGCCCCTATAGGTATAATAGCGCGTTAAATAAGCACTGCAATTGGGAGATTACCACCATCCCGCGTTCGCAGATGATGGCGTATTACCCGCAGGAGGTGGGAAAGCGAAGGTGTAGTCGCCCGGACAATAGGGGCCGGGTACCGGGCCGGATGGAGCAGGCGTAGGCTCAGGATTGGGGCCGGGAGTCCCGGATGCCGTAGGCGTCGGGGATGCAGAGGATGAGGAAAAGTTGGGGACGGTGCCCGGCAGGAACCAGTCCGTCGTTTGCACTCCATCGGGATAGGTAACAGTGGCGCGAACCAGCCCGCCGGGATTGGTAAAGTTGCGTATCGGATGGCCCTTTTCGGCCAGCAGCATCGCATCGTGCCAGATGGGAGCCGCGCCCTGCACGCCGGTAACATCGTACATGGCAGAGTTGTCGTCATTGCCTGCCCACACGCCCATGACGAAATCGGTTGTATAGCCAACGGTCCAGTTATCGCGGAAATTCTGCGTCGTACCTGTTTTGGCGGCTGCCGGTCGCACGACGCCGCGATTGCCCTCGTAGCAATCTTGCTGCGAATTGGAGTAGAGCTGCAGCACATTGCAATCGTAAAATTCGGGGAGCCGGTCGTTGTTATCGCTCAGCACGCTGGTCATCATATAGGCCAGCTGCGGGCTGATGACCTGTTTGCCGGGCGTGAACTGGTGCTGGAAGAGAACCTTGCCGGTGCTGCCGGAGACGATTTTATTGATGGCATAGTAGGGAACGCGCACGCCACCATTGGCAAAGACTCCCATGGCCGAAGTATGATCGATGAGGCGTATGCCAAGGCCGCCCAGCACAAGCGAATAGCCAGGCGTGCCCTCATAGCTGGTGATCCCCATCTTGTAGGCCGTCTGCATAGCGTTATTGATGCCCACGTGTTGCAACACTTTCACGGCGGGCACATTGAGAGAGTTTTGCAAGGCGCAGCGCAGGGTCATATGCCCATGAAAGTGCAGGTCGTAGTTGGAGGGCGAAAAAGTTGGTGGATTAGAATCGGGTACCGGAATCGTGATCGGCGCGTCGTCGATGGCCTGCGCCGGGGAAGCGCCCTGGGCAAAGGCGGTCACATACACATATGGCTTGAAAGATGAACCCGGCTGGCGGTAGGCCGTCGCGACATCGAACTGCCCATCAATGGATGTGTTGTTGTAGTCGATACTACCAAGCAGCGAGATGATGGCCCCGGTATGAAAATCAATCAGCACCTCGGCGGCATTCGTCACATGATGCGTATCGCGCAATTCTGCGATATGCTGCTGCATAATCTTCTGTATCTTGTCCTGCAAACCGATGTCGAGCGTGGTATAGACCCGCATACCGGAGCGTGAGAGGTCGCTGCGTTTGAGGTGAAACATCTGCTCGAGTTGTTCCAGCACAAATTCTGTGAAGTGCGGCGCGCGGTCTTGCAAGGCGGCGGCTGTTTTGAAGAAATGCGGGCCTTGCTCCTCGATGATCGCGCTCTGCGCCTGGAGACGGGTGATGTATCCCTGGCTCACCATCAGATTCAGCACCGTTTCAAAACGCTGCGTAGCGGTCGAGAAATTCAGGGCCGGGTCATATTCCGACGGATTACTGGGAAGCCCGGCCAGCATGGCGGATTGGGCTAAATCCAGTTGCTGCGCGGCTGTTCGACCCGGTGAATCCTGCAAACCGAAGTAGACGGTGGCCGCGGCATCGATTCCATACGCCTGGTGCCCGTAATAGATGCTGTTCAGGTACATTTCCAGGATGTCGCGTTTGGAATACATGCTGTTGAGCTGCGGTGCCAGGATAACTTCCTGCAACTTGCGTATATAGGTTGGATCGTTGCCCACAACCAGGTTTTTGATCAACTGCTGCGTAATCGTGCTGCCACCCTCGACGACCCGCCCATTTTCCAGGTTGGTAATGGCGGCACGAATAATGCCTGCGAGGTCAACGCCCGAATTGATCCAGAAATCCTTATCTTCCGTGGCGACGGTAGCGTTGATTATATAAGGAGAAACCTGGGCGAGCTTGACGGTTGTATGAATGCCATTATCGGCCAGCTGGCCAATCAGTATGCCTTTGCTATCGAAGATTTTGAGGTTATCGAGAGGCAGGAGATCGCGTAATGTGAACAGGTTCTTGCCGTAGGTCTGCTGTGTCGAATTGTAGAAACGATAACTGACATAGGCGCCCGTGCCGCCCAGCGAAAGCAGGACGACCAGCAATGCCAGAATGCTGCTGGCGATAGTCGTCCAGAGACGGCGACGCGAATGGCGCTCATGCGTCCGTGCCGCACGCATATGCTTGCGCGAGAGATGGCGCAGCATTATTTTATGGTGTCGCCGCCGGCGCCTCAAATCTTTAGCGAGCGTGAGGTGCGGGTGATGCGCAGTCCTGCTTGCTCCAATCGCCCGGCCATGGAGCGGATTCGGCATCAGCGGCTCCATAGGCTCGATATTGGCCAGGGATGATGTACTGCTGGAGTTGCTTTCCAATGGCGCTTGTACCCCTTGGGATGCTGCCGGAACAAGATCAGGCTCTGTCCCATTTCCATTAGCTAAAGGCTGGGTCGCCAGGTGGAAAATGTCCCTGAGCGGCTGCGTTTTGAAATGGAAGATGCCTGCTAGCGGCTGGGTTTTATGGGATGTTACTCCTGCCGGCGAGGATTCAGGATTCACAGTTGGTTCCGGTTCTCCGCTCTCCTCTATCTCCCCTGGCTTACTATTTCCGGCGGATTGGCGTCTTGTCACTCGTACATTGCGCATATGCCTGCGCGCGAGATAGCGAAGTACTCGTTGCTGCTGTGGTGTCAGTTCGATTGTTTGCTCGCCCTCTTCTTCGGGAAGTGGCGTGACCGGGTCAAGTTGCGAGGGAACAATGCTTTGCGCATCTATAGCCTGGAGAGGAGCAATAGCGCCTGTATCAGAGGTTGAGGATACAACCGTGCCAGCATTTCCACCGGAAGCCTCTATACCGTTGGACTCGGCCATCGTTTCGCCAGTATCGCCGGGGAGTTCTGCTGCCATGCCCGTATCCTCGCGTTTCTTATTAGCATTATATAGAATGCCTGGGTTTTATAAGACCTGGATAGCGATAAGTGCCGCTTTCCTTTCGCTGCTCCTGATAGAGTAGACGTTATGGATGGGGCAATTTGTTGCATCCAATCGCATACTTATTGCTTACCTCTCTGTATCTCAAGAACTGGAAAGTTTCCAGATATCTCTCACCAGGAACTGTTGGAAATCAAATATTTGCTCCCGTAGGCGGCGATTGACTAACATTTCAGGTCTGGGATCCACATAGTAAACGCCATCTAATTTATTTAACGCAACTGTATAACCGAGGAAATGATTGGTCTTGAATGTAGTATTAACTCCAAAAATACTATTTCCTCTCAAAGCTCGTTGAACGTCATGCAGGAATATTGCTACAACAGGTATATCTCTTCCAATAAATTTGGTTAGCAGATACTTATCGAGGAATATTTTGTCCAGCCGGTCTTTGCTTGTGGTTTTTATTGATCCCACGATTTCTGAATGGCTAATATAATCTGCATCGACTGTCAGAATAGCTTTATTTCGGGAAAAGACGACATCTAACTCATAGGACATATAATAGCCGGCATTATCTGGAATGGGGATGTTAATGGTTCGTGGTTGACACTCAAGCCCAACTTGCTGGATGATCAGGCCTATCAATCTCTCAAATAACTGGCCGATACGCTTCCTCGATTGGTTCGGATTGTGGAATGAGTCACCAATGCTGCCGATAGATTGTTGGATAGTGTAGACTATCTTGCTGATATTATTTGATTTGATGTACTCACTACAACCAGATTTCTCTAGGACGGCCTCCTGGTATTTTTTGAGGTCGAGCAGAAAATCAATAAACGTTTCAAATGTATGATGAAAAACGTCAACGCTTTCGATGAATAAGTCTGTATTAAGTGGGCGGGTTATCTTATGATCATGGGTTTCATCATACTGGTAAAAAAAGTAATTGTGGTGGGTGGGAGAGACTATGCGTGTTAGATTAGCCCTTTCAAGGAAAACTAGAAAGGCTTCGCATAATATCATATAATCGGTCAGATTTTTGAATGCTAGCCTATCCTGGACACTCACCTGTAGATCATTTAAAGTGTAGTCGGTCATCGAATGGACTTCCTTCGTTCAGCATTTTCCTGATCGTACCGAATCCACTTTTCGATGGGCCAGTTTTCTACCAACTCAATTCTTTCTGCTGCCCATCGACAGTACTCAGGTGAAATATCACAGCCTTTCCAGCATCTATTGAGTTGCTCGGATACCACGGCTGTAGTTCCAGAGCCTAAAAAGGGGTCGATTACGAGGTCTCCAGAGTTAGACGAGGCAAGTACTATTTTTCTGAGAAGTTCCTCTGGTTTTTGTGTCGGATGAGGCGTTTTTTCATGCATGCCATTGCATGTGGTTGGAATTTCGATCACGTCTCGAGGTTTTGCTCCTTGCGGATGTGGAGACCACAGCTTGTCTTTAGCTCCATTGCCGTTCCCATATTGGCTCGTTTCGGCCTGCGGATGCTCGGGGTATTTTAGGGTATGTTGCCCATATGGAATACGCACATCATCGATATTGAAGGTGAACACCTTGCTTTTTCTGAAGTGAAGGATACTTTCATGCGAACGGCCCCAATCGGAACCAAGGTTAGCCTTATTCTTATAATGCCAGATCAGCCATTTACAACCCTGAAAATAACGTGAAGCTGGTAGGCGAAGATCGGCCAGAATTTCAGAGAATCCACAAACATAGAGCGTACCTGTTGGTTTCAAGATACGCGCTGCCTGCTCTATCCATTGTAGTGACCAGCTTACATATTTTTCCTGAGACTCGAAGCTATCCCATTCAGCTTTTTTGATATTATATGGAGGATCAGCAAATATCAGGTCTACAGATTCACTTTTAAAAGACTTAAGCCAGATGATAGAATCGCCGCACCATATCTCCCCATGTGGGTGCTGATAATAGACTTCTGGATTGCTTGCTATAAATTGATGTCCCTCTGTTTGTGTAAAGGAGCCTTGTAGCACGGGTTCACCAAAGAAGGTTGGAATCTGTATGTTTCTGGCATAAATAGCTGATGGTTCGTGAAGTTCCTTCTTATCGATTAGCCCAGGCTGTCCTGTTCCCTTTTTTTTATTCATCATTCACCTGCAAAAATTTATCAAGTGTTAACCGGTACCAGCGCCGCTTCGATCAAAGCCGGCAGAATTTCGTTGGTCAAAGCCTGAATCTGGTACAGGCTCTCGACCCAGGGAATATCCTGGTGATCGCGGGTACCCTGAATTTCAGCAAATTGTAACACACTTTCATCAACAAGACTGCGAAAATACAGGAAGGCGCGCACTGCATCGGCAACCGGCACGCGAGAATTACGCGTAATAGAGCCATACTCAATGCCAAGCTGCACAGCATTGGAACGCAATTCGTCACTCGAGGTAGTATTCGTAAGCGCGTGTAACAACAGGTCGAGGACACGCCGTCCCAGAACTCGATATCCCTCGCGAGCCGCGTCGTCGAAATGCGAGTACCACGGGAAGGTATTGAGTGTCCCACCCGTGAAGGCAAAGCGCACGCGGCCAAGAATAGATTGTACCAGCAACTGCGCGGCTGGGTTGGGTTTGCGCTCAACCTCGTGTTGCAGGCGCGCTTCGATATCGGAACGCCGGAAACGTCGATGCCCTCCATTGGTACGCCGCGATGGCAATTCGTTGCGATCAGCCCATAGCCGTACCGTTGCCGGGTGCATACCCAGCATCTCGGCTGCCTGGCGCAGGCTCAACCACTCGTCCTCGGTCTGCGATGATGACATCAGATGATAGCCCTCCTCTAGAATGCGGCTTCCTTCTTCTATTTGGGCTACGCATTTTCTACTCATGTGGCGTCGATCCGGTTGCTTCATTCTATGAGATTCGCTTCATACCGTCAAGGGGCGACTACAAGGGCCTCATTCTCGTGATCGCCCTCTTAACAATCAAGCAGAGGGAATGTCTTTCCGCGAAAGAGGCAAAGTAAAGCTGAATGTGGAACCTGCCCCCAATTTGCTCTCGACCTGCATCGCCCCCCCATGGCGTTTAATGATCTGGTCGGAAATGTAGAGGCCTATTCCCAGACCCGATGACTCTTTATTCGCCAGGCCATGCACCTGGTAGAACCGTTCGAAAACCTTTTCCAGGTGTTCCTCATCAATGCCCAGGCCGAAGTCTTGCACGCTCACCGTCGCATATTCTTGATCGGTAAAGATGCGTACAATCACCCGGTCGGCATAGGGAGAATATTTGATAGCATTGTTCAGCAGATTGATGAGTACCTGCCCGATCCGATCCTTATCTCCATATACCTGCGCGCTTTCTATGCCTTCAACAATAAGCTGGTGTGCCGGTGTGGTTGCTTGCAGGTGTTCGACCGTTTCTCGAACAACCATACCAAGGTCGAAAAGAGTATCGCGAAAGTTGAGCTTGCCCGTCTGTATCCTGGAAATATCCAGCATGTCATTCACCAGGTCAATGAGCTTATTAAGTTGCCCATCCATAATGGTGAGGTAGTAGAGCGCCTGTCCATCTCCTGCTTTCCTGAAGCGATTCTGCAACATCTGCGTGTATCCCTTCAGGCTCGTAATGGGCGATTTGAGTTCGTGGCTGGCCATGCTGAAGAACTCGTCCTTGCGCGTGTCAAACACTTTCAAACGTTCCAGTTGTTCGCGCAACGCCAGTTCTACCTGTTTCTGTTCCGTGATATCAAAAATGATGCCGTCGAAATGCTTTGACCTGCTCTCGTCGTCATCATAGCAGCGCCCACTGGTATGTATCCAGCGCATCTGGCCATCTATTCCGGTAGTGCGGCAGTCCATATCGAAGAGCCCATTTTCCGCGATAGAACGCTCTATGGCCTGCTGTGCCACGGCGCGATCGTCGGGATGCAAGAGTTCATAAAAAATATCAATAGTGACTTCTGCATCCGGTGGCAAGCCGAAGTGCCTTTTGCACATAGTGTTCCATCCTAGCGACTTGAACGGCAGGTCGCAACACCATATGCCTAACCCTAGGGATTCGAGAATTTTGTCAAGATGTCGATGATGATGAGTACCACGAACTTCCTCTTTCTGCGGCCCTGAAAGATTCCCCTGGTGGGTGTTTGAGCGCGTGAAGGAGTAATTTTTGCTCTTACCGGCGCTTTCGAGAGAAAATGCGGGCGGATTCTCTATATGAAGAGAAACGACTTGTTGCTGTGCCATGGCTTCGAACATAGGGAGACTCTAACCTCTCTTTATTTATTAGTACTGGCATACCCGGTCGCTTGATATAGAGAAAGATGCCCGTTAAGCACGAAATATTTCCTGCGAGACGCATTGACCTTCGCTATATAGCGAAAAACATGGCTCAGAAGAGCAACATAAAATAAAGCGAACCTCGCGTGTTTGATCAATCGATGGGTAGGGGTTCCCAACGGCATCGTTCCCTGTCACAATTTATGCTTCCGGCATACATGCCAGAGATAAATTCTATGGAAATCGAAATACTTCTTCCATGAAGATTGTACCATGTTTCTTGTGGAATGTGTGCTGTTTTTGGGGCCAAAATAGGACTATTGGAAAAATTCGTATTTGTTCTATCTCTGCTTTTTAAGCAAAGCCGGATTCGGCGCTACGAACGGTCCCGCATCATAGAAATCATCATGATTCCAGAGTGCCTGGAACGTGGCAGCGGTCAGCGCGATGATAAGCCAGGTGAAAAGCGTCGCCAGAGACAGGGCTGCGCGACTATCCTTTAAGCGGAAAATGGCGACGAAGCCGCTTGCGATGGTCAGCAAAAACATGCTGAGTGTAAGGATAAATGCATTGATGGGTGAGCGTAGACTGAAGTAAGCGGCATTGAATACAACATAGTTCAGCCAGGAAGCGGCTTGTAGGACGAGAAAAGTATCGCGTCCAGAGGTCTTCTCCGGCCGGTTGAGGACGCGCAAATTGCCCCAGATAACCGCAATGTTGTTGATGGTCCAGGCAGGAGCAAACACCCAGGAAGGGGGAGCGAAAATGGACTGATTCAAGTCGTTGAAGTAAGATGGGTTACCGAAAAAATCTTCTCGTAAGCTTTTGCCCGAAGATCCCCTGATGGCGCTTACAAGGCCCGACAGGCCAAAAGTGATTGACTGGATTATGATGTAGAAGATAATACCATGATACCAGCGCCAATCTGACGCTGTCGTACTGGCTCTAGCAGGTTTGATACTTTCGGGTGCAGGCGTTGTAGCAAACATAATCATATCCTCTCCAGTACTGCTTCTCGTTGCTTTTGAATGGATTGGTTATCACGCAACAATCAGCGAAAACATACCTTTCTCTTATGATGATGTACTGGAGAGGTGATATGGGTAAATCGTCACAGCACGAAGTTACGGACGAAGCTGGTAATAATAGCCTGCACTTCGTCGAGGCGTCCCTGGAAAAAGTGATCCGCGCCCTCTACCGCGATCATACTTTTTGGCGCGGGCAGGCGCTCAAACCATTGCACGGCCAGGTCGTAGGGAGCCAGTTCGTCATTCGTTCCCTGGATAATGAGTTTGGGTTTATGGGAATTTTGCAGGTAGTCTCCATCAAACATGCGGGCTGGCACACCCAGGCCAATCATGGCCTGCACACGATCATCGACCGCAGCGACGCGCAGGCCAACATATGAGCCGAACGAAAAGCCTGCCAGCAAAACTGGCAAGCCCGGGTAGCGGCGGCTCAGAAATTCCAATGCGTACCGCACATCGTCCATCTCACCGCGCCCCTCGTCATAGGTGCCCGTGCTGTGCCCCACGCCGCGAAAATTGAAACGCAAGGCCGGCATTCCCAGCGCCTGTAGCGCCTGCGCGACTTTGAAGACAACTTTATTATGCATCGTTCCGCCGCCCAGTGGATGGGGATGGCACACCAGCGCCGTGTAGCGAGGTACAATTCCGTCTTCTTCTGGCTTGAGAATTCCTTCCAGGTAACCGGTAGGGGTCGGTATGTTTACATGCAATATCAGGCTAATGGCTCATCGTTCCTTTCGCGTTTCATTTCGAACACTGGCTTAATCTTCTTCTCATGTTCTATTGTACAACAACTCATGTGATTATGGCATCCTGATCTATAAAAGATTCTCCATCTCTACGCTTGATTGCCCTTGACAAGGAGCAGCCGCTTCACGATAATCCATGCTATACTTTTCTTATCTGATCGGAATGAAGATCATACACACTATGGCAGAAGAAGGCTCTAATATGGAAACGTATGGCACACATGTCTATCCTGGGCGGCTCTTCGTCGTCGAAGGAGTCGATGGCTCAGGGAAAAGCACGCAGATTGCCCTGCTCCGGCAATGGCTGATTAGCGAAGGCTACGCTGTTTTCTTCAGTGAATGGAATTCATCACCCCTGGTAAAAAAGACGACCAGCAAGGGGAAGAAAAAACAACTGCTCACACCCACCACTTTCAGCCTTATCCATGCCACAGATTTCGCGGACCGCACAGAACACGATATCATTCCGCCACTTAAGGCCGGAGCGATTGTGCTCGCCGATCGCTATATCTACACCGCATTCGCTCGCGACGTGGCCCGCAATGTGGACCGCCGCTGGGTGCGAGAATTGTACCGCTTTGCCGTGAAGCCCACCATGGCTTTTTACTACCGCGTGCCGCTAGAAGTTTCACTGAATCGTATCCTGACCGGGCGTACTGAACTCAAATATTACGAGGCGGGCATGGATCTGGGATTGAGCAGTGATCCGCAAGAGAGCTTCAAACTGTTCCAGGAACGTATTGTAAGCGAATACGAATCGATGATTGATGAGTTTGGTCTGACGGTGATGGATGCTACCTTGCCTATTCCTGAGCAGCAGCGCCGTATGCGCAAATTGATTCGTCCATATCTACAAGGTGTGCGTCGCATACGTTCGTCCGCCAAAGAATCGGCCTGGGCCGGTCTGGCGCGCGAGATGCGCCCCTCGCATGAGATTGTAGGGAGATAAGCTGCGTAAGAGCCTGCATTCATCCGGGGCATCGCAGAGAGGATAGCTATGACAAAACTCGCATTTTATGGCATTGATGCCATTCACCTGAAGGAACGTGAAGAGGTCTTACCCGGTCGCTTGATCGTTATTGAAGGAACCGATGGAGTAGGCCGCACAACACAATTACAACTACTGCGTCCCTGGCTTGAGAGCAGCGGCTACGCGGTCGTCGATACCGAAATGACGCGCTCAGTGCTCGCCGGGCCCGGTCTCAAACAGGCCAAAGAGGGGCATACGCTGGGCCCCATCACCCTCAATCTATTCTATGCTACCGATTTTGTCGATCGCTTCGAGAGCCAGATTCTGCCGGCCCTGCGCGCCGGTTTTATCGTGCTGACAGACCGCTACATTTATTCGCTGATAGCTCGCGCGCTTGTGCGGGGAGCCGACCCCCAATGGATTCGCTCCATTTATGGGCTGGCGTTGAAGCCTGACGTTATCTTTTATCTCAAAATAGGCATCGAAGATCTGATCCCGCGTGTATTGCAGCGCGGCGGCTTTGATTACTGGGAATCCGGCATGGATATGCGACTGGGCGCCGACCTGTTCGAAAGCTTCGTTAATTATCAGACGCGGCTGCTCGAACAATTCGATAGGATGTCAGAATCCTATGGTTTTCAGGTCATCGATGCCAGCCAGCCCATCGAAATGATTGCCGAGCAATTGAAACAGCGCGTACTGCCCCTGTTACCCCAGGGGTGAGCGTCAATTCCTGGTGATTCCCAGCATTCCCCAGGACGAGCGGATCCCACGCGGCCTCAGGAGCACGCGAGATTCTTCACTGCGCTCAGAATGACAGGCCCCGGACACAGCCGGTTGTGTCCGGGGCCTGTCATTCTGAGCGCAGGAGCCGAAGCCCTGAGCGCAGCGAACGGGGAAGAAATCTCGGTCCATCTTCTGGAAACTTATAGACAGGATAGCGATGTTTAGGATATAGTAAAGAGCAAATAAACCGGTGTTTCCAGAAATAACCCTTTCCCCGTAGAGAAAGGCAAGGCGACTATGACAACGAATGAAGGACTATCAGTAGTTACTCCTGCTGATTGGGTGCCAGGGCCCCGGCAAGGCTCCTGGACATACGATGATTATGCCGCGCTCCCCGATGATGGGCAGCGTTACGAAATTGTAAATGGCGTCCTGCTTATGACACCTGCGCCCACCCCAAATCATCAATCAATCTCAGGATGGTTGACTTACTACTTAATGATGCATATTCAGCTTGCCGGTCGCGGTCGTGTTTTCCCAGGCCCCGTAGATGTAGAATTAGGCCCAAAGGATGTGTTTGAGCCTGATGTCGTCGTCTTGCTCAATGCGCACCTGCATAAAGTGGGACCGAAGAGGATTATCGGCGCGCCCGACCTGGTGGTAGAGATTGCGTCTCCAGGCACTGCTACCCTGGATCGGATCAGCAAGTATGAAGTCTACGCCCGCTATGGCGTGCCTGAGTATTGGATTGTGAAGCCCACCGACCGCACCATTGAAGTAATGATATTAGAAAACGGGGAATACTATTCGGCCGGCATCTTCCGTGCAGAGCAGGTATTGCCGTCTCGAATCGTGCCCGAGTTACCGGTTTGTGTCGAGCAATTCTTCTTGTAGTCACTCCAAAAAGGAAACGAGGCCATGACCCGCACCTGATGGAGGTCATGGCCTCGTTTCCCTTCTTGATTTCGGATATTATGATTCCCGCGAGCGGAAAATCTTCACCCGGCGGTTGGGTTCCTTCCCACGGCTGCGCGAGATCAGGTTGTAGCGAGTCGCCATCTGGTGCTGCAATCTACGGATATAGGCATTGGCGGGAGCAAGTTCAGCCGTCGTCAGGCCCTTGTTGAGAACCTGGTGAATGGCGTCTTCCGTCTCTAACAGCGCCCGCATGGTTTGATCGTCGGAGACCGGAGAACTCCTCTCGTCGTCCGCTTCATCCCCGTCTTCCTCCGCCGAGGTATCGACGGGCAGGTCGAAGATGCGCGCCAGGGCATGCTGCATCTGGGCGACCGTATTGTTCTTCAGGATGATGATCATTTTGCGATCATCTTCCGCTTCCTGCAAGCGTTCCGGTTGGCGGCGATAATAGTTTTTCAGCGTGATAATCGCATCGGCATCAGCCTGGTTGTTGGTCACAATGATGGGTACGTGCAGCTGGCGCGCGGACTCCGCCAGGCGGTCGCGACTGACCCCAAACGGGTAGATGCGGAGCGTCTTCATGATCGGCAGGCGCTCCTCCGCCTCGTCAGGCGCGTAGATACCCTCCGAGAGCAACTGTGGTCGCTCCCGTTCAACTGCGACAAATCCGCCACCGTTCTGTCGCTGTACCTCACCAGGAGCAGTACCGGTAGGCGCCAGCGCCCTTACCTGTAGTTGTTGATTGCGATTGCTGCCACTGGTTTCACGCGCTCCCTGCTGGGGCATGCGCCGAACCGTATTTCCACCCCCATTGCCTCCCCAGGCAGGACTGTAAGGGCTGGAGCGATCAAAAGTGCTGGCGGAACCCGGCGAGCGCGCTATACCGCCGCCGAAGCCCTCGATACCCCAGGTTGGCACATCCATGCCGCCCGAAGTAATACGGCGGGCACTCACACGCCCCGTCTCCTCATCTCGCGTGCGCTCCTCGGCTACAATGGTCTGACCGCGCAGCATGCTGTCCACGGTATCCGCGACATCGCGATGGACGATCAGTTCCTGCCAGCTCTGTTGTTCGACGACCACATCGAAAGTCGGAGGCGCTTTACGCTCGAGGATACTCTTCTGCGTGTGGCGCCGCCGCGCCTCCTCGTCGCCCAGGGTGACGGTTTGTATGCCGCCCACCAGGTCCGAGAGGGTCGGGTTTACGAGCAGGTTGCCCAGCGAATTACCATGCGCGGTCGCGACCAGCTGCACGCCGCGTTCCGCGATAGTTCTGGCGGCCGCGGCCTCCAGCTCGGTACCAATTTCGTCTATAACAATGACCTGCGGCATATGGTTTTCCACTGCCTCGATCATCACAGCGTGCTGTTCCGCCGTGCGAGCCACCTGCATGCGGCGCGCTCGCCCGATGCCAGGATGCGGGATATCCCCATCACCGGCAATTTCATTGGATGTATCTACCACCACCACGCGCTTGTTGGCTTCGTCCGCCAGAACGCGGGCGATTTCACGCAGCAGAGTGGTTTTGCCCACACCAGGGCGACCGAGTATCAAGATGGATTGGCCTTGCTCGACAATATCACGAATGAGGGCGATACTGCCGAGTACCGCGCGACCAATACGGCAGGTCAGGCCGACTATTTTACCTTTTCGATTGCGTAATGCGCTGATACGATGCAGGGTGCGCTCGATACCGGCGCGGTTGTCGTCACCAAATTCACCGATACGCTCGACCACGTATTCGAGATCGGCGTAGGTCACTGGCTGAGTACTTAGGATCACCTCCCCTTCTGGGAACCGTCCCTCGGGCAAGCGCCCCAGGTCCATTACGATCTCTAGCAGTTCGCTTCGGTTGTCGAGCCGATTGACCGCGTCGTGGATCTCCGGTGGCAAAGCAACCAGCAGAGCTTCCAGATCGTCAGTGATCATTTGTTGCATAGGCAGTTCTATCACCTCATTGACTGGCGTGAATTGACTGTTCCCAGCCCTTTCACTCCGTAGGCCACTCGTTGCTCCATTGCGGGAACGGTGCGCGGGTTCATAGCCAGCATCGCTATGTGCCGCACGAGCAATGCCCTGGTCGAGACTTGCTCGAAGCCGCTGGAACGCAGAGCGGTTATAACGAAGGAGTCGTATTCCCGCACCTGGCAATAGATGGGGCGCGTGCTTCCTTCCAAAAGCCGGCGCATACCAAACCGGATGATGGGTTCAGCCAGCTCGGTATGTTCAGGATGTACGATAAGCGAGACCTGGTGCGGCCCCGGTCCTTGTCCCCGGCGGATACGCAGCCAGGCGCCTAATCGAACGCCAGCATCGTACACGTAGTTCTCATCGCCCCGCGAAAGAAACGATGGCAACGGACGCAGCGAGCCGACGTAAAGCTTCGCAAATTCTTCACTCTTCTCCAACATCTCCGCCATCTGTACCCGTTGCGGGGTTGTGGCCTTGTAAAGTTGGTGCAATCCCCACACGTGGTGGCGATTCCAGCGTCGTAGTGAAGGTGGGTTCCGTCTAATTGAACCCGCAGGTTGGTCACATGCCTCTGACGCGCCATCCGTAGCGGCAACACTTGTGGCCGCCCCCTCGGAAGCTTCTGTCTCCCCCTCACCGGAATCGCTCATTGGCAATTCCACTGTTGGGTCGAAGACATACGTCAATTGACGGGCGTAACGCTGAAAACCAGCTTTCTGGAAAAGCTCCATTTCTGGAATTTCATCGTCAACCTTTGCAAAAATACGGAGAATGCCATGCGTTGCTGCGATCTCCAGAATATAATCAAGCAGCGCCGTCAGCACTTCATCGCTGGGAATGCTGCTATTAACCATCGAAGCAAGATACGAGAGGTCCCATGTCATGCCGGATGGACGCTCTCGCACCTGGCCGAATCCTAAGATATGCCAGTGATTCTCACAGATCCATGTGCGTGAGGCCGGGTTGAGTGGGAAGATGTTTCTCAGGATAGGCGGCAGGAGAATACGATTTTCCTCCGGTTCGAGCCAACATACGAAGTTGGCAAACTCGTGCTGTTTGCTGCGAGCCCGGCGGTCAATGGCGTAGATGATTCCCGGCAGATCAACGTATAGTACCGGTCGTATCATCCAGTGCTCCCGCGTCCAGTTGGGGCAAAGTCCTCGTCAATGTCACCCCTTGACGCTCTGTACTATGCGGAGAAAGTAGTTATGGAAACGTGGGTCTCCCGAAACCTCCGGGTGAAATGCCGTACCGAGTATGGGTCCTTGACGGACGGCGACGATGGATCCATCGTCGAGCGTTGCCAGCACCTCTACCTCCGGGCCTACCTCCTCGATGACGGGGCCGCGGATGAAGAATGCGTGGAATGGCGCTTCTCCTAATACCGGCACAGAAAGATCAGTCTCGAAACTTTCCCGCTGGCTGCCAAACGCATTACGACGAACGCGAATATCCAGAGTGGCCAGCAAAGGCTGGCCTGCGAGTGCGTTTTCCGTCTCCCGCGCTAGTAAGATCAATCCTGCACAGGTTCCCCAAACGGGGAAGCCTTCCCGAATCCTTTGTCGTATCGGTTCCTGCAAACCGTACAACACCATCAACTTGCCAATCGTGGTACTTTCACCACCTGGTATTATTATACCATCTAATTCGTCCAAATGCACCGGTAGTCGAACAGCTTTTGCCTCAACTCCGAGTTCGGCGAGCATTTTCATATGGGCCTCAAAATCACCCTGCAATGCCAATACACCGATACGCACTGTTTTTGAGTTTGACGTTGTCATAGTATACCTGCCTTCGTAAAGGTTTTCTACATCATGCATCCCAGCCAGGAACCTGACTGGGATGCATGATGTAGAAAACCTTTACCGTTTCACCATCCGCGCCGTGCCATCAGTTCCTGCTCGGGCAGTTGATCCAGGTTAATACCTACCATCGGCTCACCCAGGTTTCTGGACACCTCGGCCAGGATTTCAGGGTCCTGGAAATGAGTCGTCGCGCGCACAATCGCCTTGGCGCGCGCTAGCGGATTGCCCGACTTAAAAATGCCTGAGCCAACAAAGATACCCTCGGCTCCCAAACGCATCATCAATGCGGCATCAGCCGGTGTCGCCACGCCGCCCGCGGAGAAGTTCACGACCGGCAGCTTGCCTTTTTCCGCGACCTCGCGCACCAGCTCGTATGGCGCGCCAAGATTCTTGGCCTCGGTCATCAACTCTTCTTCTGGCAGCATTTGCAGGCGGCGAATTCCGTCCATAATTGCTCGCATATGCCGCACTGCTTCGACGATGTTGCCCGTTCCGGCCTCGCCCTTGGTGCGAATCATAGCCGCTCCCTCGCCGATACGCCGCAGCGCCTCGCCAAGGTCGCGCGCCCCGCACACAAATGGAACGGGGAAGAGATGCTTATTGACATGGAAACGTTCATCCGCCGGGGTCAGCACCTCGGACTCATCGATGCAATCTACACCGATGGCCTGGAGAATTTCAGCCTCGACAAAATGCCCAATGCGGCACTTCGCCATCACCGGAATAGTAACCGCCTCTTTAATCTGAATAATGAGTTCGGGGTCGCTCATGCGCGCGACGCCACCGTGCGCGCGAATATCCGCCGGCACGCGCTCCAGTGCCATCACCGCGGATGCTCCGGCCTCTTCCGCGATACGCGCCTGGTCCGCGTTCACCACATCGCAGATCACTCCGCCCTTGAGCATCTCCGGGAAAGCGCGCTTGACATCTACTGTTCCTGTTTGTTTCTGCATAATCAATGGTCTCCTGGCTAATCAATTAGTGTATGAGTGTAACGTTTGTACTAGATTAGAAATATTGTATCATATCGGTTTGGGGGCCGCTACAGCCAAGTGAGGGTAAGAGTGCCAGCCATCAACGACCCTACCATCTGTTAATCTTCGTCAATCTCATAATGAGTTTTGATAAATAGTCCGGCAATCCGGCGATGAATCGGCCCTACGGCTCTCCCGTAGGGGCCGATTCATCGCGCCCAGCGCCGATTGATCGGCCCCGCGTCCCTTACCACGGTAGTTTATGAACAACCATTATCCCTCATATCCATATATACAAACATGCCTGGGTGGATATTACATTCCCTGTTTCGAAGATGGCGCTGCTTGCGGACGAGCTCCACGTAGTATACTTCTATGGGAGAGTATTGTTCTGATGATTCCCCAGGGGCTGGACAGAGATTCTTCGCTGCGCTCAGAATGACATGGCCCAGGATGAATGAGGGGGCAGAGATTCTTCGCTGCCCCCTCATTCATCCTGGGCCACCCCATCTGAACTGACGGGCTGCTGAGGAATCCCTGGAGTGCCGGTTGCTTGAGATATAGCAGGATATTTGCTAGTATAAGCAACAACAAAATCACGCAAAGAACGGACGGATCAGTAGCATGAGCGTATTTGAACAAATCCTGGCGCTCTTAGAAGAGCATCATATCCCCTACAGGCTCACGGAACACGAACCCGTGCGTACAAGCGAACAGGCAGCCAGGGTTCGCGGTGCGGAGCTCAAAACCGGGGCCAAAGCCATGATCGTGCGAGGCAAAGACAACTACTATCTGCTCGTTTTGCCCGCCGACAGGCAGATTGACTGGAAGCGCGTACGCGCCATATTGCATGTAAGCAACCTGAGATTTGCCACAGAGGAAGAGGCCGAGCGCGTCGCGCACGTCAAAATGGGCAGCGTCCCACCTTTCGGCAACATATTGGGGCTTCCGACTTACTTCGATGAAAGCCTTTTCGAGAACGATGTGGTAAACTTTAATCCTGGAAGTACCACACATTCGATTGCGATGAAAAGCGCCGATTTGCGCACATTAGTCTCGCCCATCATCGCCTCTTTCGTAAAGTAGGAGCGGAACACAAGTAAAGGGAAGCAATTTTATGCTAACTGCATCCCAGTTGAACCAGTTGCGCGAAGCCGCTGAAAAACGTACTGAAACGGTTGCTGAACTCGCTCAGCGCATCTGCGCAGTTCCAGCGCCTACCGGAAATGAAACGGAACGCGCGCAGTTCGTCGCCTCGCTCTGGCAAGAACGCGGCTACACGCCCGAAATTGATGCCATTGGCAACGTCTACGTGCGACGTGGAAGGCACGAGCAGCGACCGCTATTGATGCTACTGGCACACACTGATACCGTATTTCCGCAATCGACGCCTATTCTCGTCGAACGCCAGGGAGACATCTTGCGCGGTCCTGGCATCGGCGATAACAGCGTCAACGTCGCGTCCATGATTAGCGTGATAGATGTACTCGATGAGTTGGGAATAGAAACAGACGCCGATATCATCGCCGTTGCCGACGTGGGTGAAGAGGGCCTGGGAAATCTCCGTGGTGCGCGTGCGGCCGTCGAACGCTATCAAGAGAACCTGGGCGCGGTAATTGCCATCGACGGCGACCTTGGCAGCATCACTCATATCGCGGTTGGCTCGAAACGCTGGCGCATCACTGTACGCGGTCCCGGAGGACATTCGTATGGGTCGTTTGGCAAGCCCAGCGCCATTCATGGCCTGGCACGCATCATTGCTGCTATTGCCGATCTGCGAGTTCCGCAGGAGCCAAAGACGACCTACAACGTTGGTGTCATCGAAGGTGGCACCAGTGTCAATACCATCGCGGCTCATGCCGCCGCTCTACTTGATATGCGTTCAACCGATGTCGCTGCTCTGAACCGGCTTGCTGAGGAGGTACAAGCAATTGCCGAGGAGCGTGCCGGCCCGGGTTTGCAGGTTGAGATTGAGGTACTGGGCGAACGTCCTGCCGGCGAACTAAGTTCATCACACCCGCTGGTGCAACTGGCCGCTGGCGCTATCACCTGGATAGGGATGAAGCCGGTATACGAGGCATCCAGCACGGATGCCAATATCCCCATCAGTCTCAATATTCCGGCGGTCTGTATCGGCATCACGCAGGTCGAACGCGCGCATACACTCGAAGAATTCCTCGTCGTCTCGCCCATCGGAAGCGGACTCGCGCAACTCGCGCGCCTCTGCATTGAGGCGTGTTCATTGATTGCGCAAAAAGTGTAAAGGACATATCGATGCTCTCTACCCAGGAAACCTGGCAGCACCGCGAAATACTTGCCAACGGCATCCGCATGCATTATGTCACGCAGGGCGAAGGGCCGCTCGTCGTCTTATTGCATGGATTCCCTGAGTTCTGGTTCTGCTGGCATAATCAAATAGGTTTTCTCGCCGACCTTGGCTATACAGTCGTCGCCCCTGACCTGCGGGGCTACAACGATACCGACAAACCTCCCACGGGCTATGATGTGCCTACCCTGTTAAAAGATGTTGAGGGGCTTATCCGCGGTCTGGGATACGACAGGGCTATCATCGTCGGACACGATTGGGGCGGAGCGATTGCCTGGGTGTTCGCGATGCGCTGTCCACAGATGACTGAGCGCCTGGTCATCCTGAATGCTCCTCATCCCTGGGCCTTACAACGCGAACTGCGCACCTTGCAACAACTGCGGAAGAGCTGGTATGTCTTCTTTTTTCAAATTCCCTGGCTGCCTGAAAAGCTGCTCAGCTATAATCACGCCGCGCCGGTAGCAAGATTAATCTATTCATCCGCCGTTCAAAAATCGGCCTTTCCACCTTACGTATTGCACCGCTACCAGGACGCCATCAGCAAACCGGGCGCGATGACGGCAGCCATAAACTATTATCGCGCCACAGCCCGCAGGGGCGGCTACGGTTTTAGAGGCACCGGAGCCAGGTCAAAAGCTACTATTGATGTTCCCACCCTGCTTATCTGGGGCGAGCAAGACGTGGCGCTTGGTACCGGTCTAACGCGGGGACTCGAACAATGGGTGCCCAACCTTCAGATCCGCCGCATTCCCGACAGTGGACACTGGGTGCAGGAGGAGAAACCGGACGAGGTCAACGCCTTCATAGCAGAGTTCTTGCACAGTTGAAAAGATTAAAGCAAGTATTGGTAATCGTCCCCTAACCTCGTGGATATTTGTTGCATTTTGATTGACCTGAGAGGTATATAAAGAAAGAGGAAGATTCTGCCTTTAGCATACCTGCCAATACCAGGGAGGCAGAGTATACCCATCGATTTACAGAACCGACTACAGGCAAATCAAGATGAATAAAACTCTCTTTCGATATATCCGGCACGCTCGCGCTACACTCATCCTCACGATCATCTTTGGTCTGTTAGGGACTGGCGCGATCATCGTTCAAATGGCCTTGCTCAGCAAGGTTGTGAATAGCGTATTCTTACTCCATCAGGGGCTTACCCAGATCACATGGCTGCTCCTGCTCTTGTTAGCCTCGATTATTGTACGAGCAGGCCTGGTGTGGATACGCGAAATAACGGCTCAAAGGTGCGCTATTCGTGTCAAGTCCGAACTGCGCCGGCGCCTGTTCGCTCACCTGCTGCAATTAGGACCCGCTTACAGTAAGGGCGAATCAACGGGCGAGTTGGTAGCAACGATCAGCGAAGGTATTGAGCGCCTGGATGCCTACGTGAGCCGCTATTTGCCCCAACTCGCATTCAGCGTGCTGGTGCCGCTTTTGATCGTCATCTATATTTTCCCGCTCGATTGGGCCAGCGCGGTAATATTGCTGGTGACCGGGCCGGTTATTCCACTCCTCATGATGCTGGTGGGGAGCTATGCCGAGAAGCAGGTGCAGCGCCAGTGGCTCGCCTTAGCGCGCATGAGCGCCTACTTTCTGGATGCCGTGCAGGGCCTGCCCACCCTGAAGCTCTTTGGCAGCACTGAGGCGGCTCGCAAGCGCGTGGCCCTGTTAAGCGACGGCTTCCGCGAAAGAACGCTCAAAATGCTGCGCGTCGCATTCCTTTCAGGCATGGTGCTTGAATTTATGGCGGCCGTCGCCATTGGCCTGGTGGCAGTGGCCCTCGGAATACGCCTGCTCAATGGTGGCATCCCGTTCGAGACCGCGTTTCTGATACTGCTGCTGGCGCCGGAGTTCTACCACCCCTTACGCGAGCTTGGCGTGCATCGTCATGCCGGCATGGAGGGCAAGGCCGCGGCGGAACGCATCATTGCAATTTTGGAGACGCCCGTACCATATAGCAATGCAGGAGCCAGTGATGGAGTTTTACGCGATAATCGGGCGACGGGGGCCGATAAATCGGCCCGCCCATGTCATTCTGAGCGCAGCGAAGAATCCGTGCCTCGCCCTCGTAATCAACTCACCATCACATTTACCGGCGTAACCTATACCTATCCGGGCAGCGAGCATCCCGCCCTGGACAATGTTTCCTTGACGCTGCCCGCCGGAAGCTTCACGGCCCTTATCGGTCGCAGCGGAGCCGGTAAAAGCACGCTCGTCAACCTGTTGCTGCGTTTTATGGATCCCCAGCATGGTCATATCACGGTGAACGATATCCCCATCGCGGAACTACCCATCGAACTCTGGCGCGAATACGTGGCCCTGGTTCCCCAGCGGCCTTATCTTTTTTATGGCAACGTACTGACAAATATTCGATTGGCGCGACCGGATGCGAGCGACGAAGAGGTCGAACAGGCCGCGGAACTCGCGGGCGCGCTCGAATTCATTCGCCAGCTTCCGCAAGGCTTCGCGACCGAAATCGGCGAACGAGGAACGCGATTGAGCGCGGGCCAGGCGCAGCGCATCGCCATCGCCCGCGCTTTTCTCAAAGATGCGCCGCTGCTCATCCTTGATGAGCCAACCTCAAGCCTCGATACCAGGAGTGAGTTCCTGATCCGGCAAGCCCTCGAACGCCTGACACACGAGCGCACCGTGCTGGTAATTGCCCACCGCTACAATACGATTGCCCATGCCAACCAGGTCGCGGTATTAGAAAATGGAAAACTGGTCAAAGTTGGCGAGCCGGATGACTTGTTACAACCTGAGGGAATGTATGCCCAACCGGGAAGCTCTGGAAAGGCGGTGTTCCTGTGAAACTACTGTTTCGCCTGCTCTCATTCCTATCGGCATTTCGCTGGCAGGCAGCGTTTGCTATCCTGCTGGGCTGCGCGATGATCGCCAGCAATATGGCGCTGCTGGGCATGGCCGCGTACCTCATCGCCGCCGCGGCGCTCGCTCCTTTGCTGATCACGCTCACCATACCGATCTATATCGTGCGTTTCGCCAGTGTCTCGCGGGCCGGTTCGCGCTACCTGGAACGCCTGGTTTCACACAATGTGACGTTCCGTTTGCTGGCGGAACTGCGCGTCTGGGTCTACAGCCGCCTGGAGCCGCTGGCTCCCGCCTATTTGCAAGCATATCGCAGCGGCGATGTCCTTACGCGCCTCGTTTCGGATGTCGAGGAGCTACAAAACATTTACCTGCGCGTATTTTCGCCCATCATGGTTGCCATCGCCATCGGACTGCTTACCTTTGGCCTCTTCAGCCTCTTCAGTCCCGCTCTGGCCTGGACGGCCCTGGCGTTCCTGGTCGCGGCGGGCTTTGGCGTACCCTTGCTGTCGGGCTGGCTCGCTCGCGGCCTGGGAAAGCAGCAGCTTGCCTTGCGAGCCGAACTGAACGCGCACATCGTCGATAGCATCCAGGGCATCCAGGACCTGCTGGCCTGCGGGCGCGCCAGCGATCAGGAAAACAAAATTGCCAATCTTCAAGACAAACTGGGACAGATACAAGGCCGCATGGCTTTCATCGCAGGCTTACAGCAGGCGCTCAATGATCTCTTAATGAACCTCGCGTTGTGGTTGCTCTTGATCCTGGCGATACCGCTCGTCATCTCCAAAGCCATCGATGGCGTCTACCTGGGCTTCCTGGGCCTGGTAATTCTTGCCAGCTTTGAAGCTGTCCAGCCGCTCGGTCAGGCCTTTCAATTTCTAGGCCACTCGCTCGCCGCCGGAGAGCGGCTGTTTAAAGTAACCGATGCCGTTCCGGTGGTAGCCGATTATAAAATTGAACAGGCAAAATTGGCCCCAGAAAAACCGCCCGGTCGCATCCTGGAATTTGACCACGTCCATTTCAAATATGCGCCCGGCGAGAACGAAGTGTTGCATGATATCAGTTTCACCGCCTCTCCTGGCAAGCGCGTTGCTATTGTCGGTTCCAGTGGCTCCGGCAAAAGCACCATCGTCAACCTGGTCTTGCGTTTCTGGGACCCAACGGCAGGTATAATTCGCCTGGATGGGCAGGATATCCGGCAGTACGCGCTTGCCGATTTGCGCAAGGTGGTAGGCGTGGTCGCCCAGGATACCTATCTTTTCAACGATACGATACGCGGCAACCTGCTGCTGGCGAGGCCGCATGCCGCCGAGAGCGACATCGAACAGGCGCTGGAACAGGCGCAACTTACCGATTTCGTACGCCAGTTGCCGCGCGGCCTGGGAACCTGGGTGGGCGAGCAAGGTCTGCGACTCTCAGGCGGCGAACGACAGCGCCTTGCCATCGCGCGCACCTTGCTGAAGAACCCGCCCCTGCTCATTCTGGACGAGGCGACCGCCAACCTTGACCCGGTTACCGAGCGCGATCTGCTTGCGACCCTGGATATCCTGATGCAAGGCCGCACGACCTTGATTATTACCCATCGCCTTATCGACATGGAGCGTATGGATGAAATTCTGGTGCTTGACGAGGGCCAGATTCGGGAGCGCGGTACGCACGAACAGTTGCTCAAAGCACAGGGGCTTTATCACTACATGCTGGATGTGCTTCACCCGGCATACCGGTAGATCAGGAGGAGATGCCATGGATGTTTCAACGATAATGTCACGCTTACAGTTTGCTTTCACGATCTCGTTCCATTATCTCTTTCCCCAGTTTACCATGGGGTTGGCGCTGCTGCTCGTGATTCTCAAAAGCCTGTATCTGTGGCGCAAGAACGAATTATTCAATAGAAGCGCACATTTCTGGGCGAAAATCTTTGCCATCACCTTTGTGGTGGGCGTAGTGACGGGCATTCCGATGGAGTTTCAGTTTGGCACGAACTGGTCGCGCTTCGCCGCTTATGCAGGCGATATCATTGGGCAGACCCTTGCCATGGAGGGTGCCTTTGCCTTCTTTATCGAATCGGCTTTCCTAGGCATCTTCCTCTTTGGCGAGCAGGCTTTTGGACAAAGGATGCACTGGTTCTCAGCCTTGATGGTCTGGATAGGCACCTGGGCTTCGGGAGGCTTCATCATTGCCTCCAATGCCTGGATGCAGCATCCGGTTGGCTATACCATATCCTCCGATGGTCGTCTCCATCTCTCCAACTACTGGGCCGTGCTGTTCAATCCCTGGATTGTGCCACAATATATGCATACCATGAGTGGAGCCGTCGTCACCGGCTCGTTTGTCATGGCCGGCCTGGGAGCCTATTACATGCTGGTGAAGCAGCATCTCGATTACGCCCGCATATTTGTTACTATAGGTGTCATTGTGGGCGTCATTTCCAGCTTTTTCCAGCTTTTCCCTAGTGGAGACCTGGAGGGTCAGCAGGTAGCCACCCACCAGCCAACCAAACTCGCCGCGATGGAGGGCCTCTTCCAGACGCAACAGGGCGCCGGCATCGTCATCCTTGGACAGCCAGATACAGACCGTGGAACATTGGACAATCCCCTGATCATACCCAATGTACTCAGTTTCCTGACCTACCGGCGCTGGACGGCTGAGGTCAGGGGCCTCGACGCCTTCCCTGCCGATCAGCATCCCGATAATGTCGCGCTGCTCTATTATAGCTATCATATTATGGTTGGGCTTGGCACCATTTTCATTGCCATTATGGGCCTCGCGTTTCTCCTGCTCTGGCGTGGTCGCCTCTTTCGCGCGCGCTGGATGCTATGGATTTTGATGCTGGCGACGCCTTTCCCTTTTATTGCCAATACAGCAGGATGGTTCACGACCGAACTTGGCCGCCAGCCCTGGATCGTTTTTGGGCTGCTGCGCACCATCTCAGGATCATCTCCCGTCCTATCATCCGGCAATGTCCTCTTCACCCTGATCGGATTCGCGGGTATGTACCTGCTGATCGGCCTGCTCTATGTCTTGCTGGTGGTGTTTGAAATGCTGCGCGGCCCGGTGCAAAAGGAAGAAGGCCCACAGGAGGCCGAGGGATTGGCCGACCTGTTAGTAGAAGGATAAGGTGCAAAGATGCAGACGCTATGGTTTATCCTCGTTGGTTTTATGCTCACCATGTACGTTGTACTGGATGGTTTTGACCTCGGCGCCGGGGCCATTCACCTGTTCGCGGCCAGAAATGATTCCGAGCGCCGCCTGATCCTGCGCGCGATTGGGCCGGTGTGGGATGGCAACGAGGTCTGGCTGATCGCGGCAGGTGGCACGCTCTTCTTCAGCTTCCCAGTGCTTTATGCTTCCAGCTTCAGCGGTTTCTACCTGCCCTTAATCATTGTCCTCTGGCTGCTCATGCTGCGTGGCGTCGCCATAGAACTACGCTCGCTGTTCCCAAACCCGGTCTGGAATTCCTTCTGGGATGGCATATTCTTTATCGGCAGCGCCCTGCTCGCCATCTTCTACGGGGCAGCGATGGCGAACGTCATCCGTGGGGTGCCGCTCGATAAGAATCGCAACTTTTTCCAGGCCCTGTGGACGGATTTCAACCCGTTTAGTTCCAATCCTGGCATCCTGGACTGGTATACCATCCTCATCGCTCTGATGGCGCTTGCCGTGCTGACAACTCATGGCGCCACATATGTCGCGGTCAAGACGAATGGTGATCTCAATGTCCGTTCGCGGCTCATTGCTCGCGCCACCTGGGTCGCCACTATCATCCTTGCGATACTGGGAACGATTGCAACCTTTGCCGTCCAGCCCCATATCATCGCCAGCTTCTTTGCGCGTCCCTGGGGATTTATCTTCCCGCTTACCGCGCTGATCGGCATCGTGGGCTCCATCTTTTATAATTTACGCGAGCGCGATCTGACCTCCTTTTTCTTTTCCTGTGCCTTCATCGTGGGCATGCTCGCCAGCGCGGCCTTTGGCCTGTACCCACTGATGTTACCTGCCGTGAACCCGGCCTACAGCCTGACTATCCAGAATGCCTCAGCATCACAATATGGTCAGACTGTGGGATTAGTCTGGTGGATTATCGGCATCATCCTGGCCTCCATCTACTTCATCCTCACCTATCGCCTCTTCTGGGGCAAGGTCGATGTAAGAGCAAGCGAGGGGTACTGAGTAGGGGCGACCCTTGCGGTCGCCCTTAGATTTTAATCCAAATGGTCGCCCTTAGACTTTAAGACAAAACCCGTACTTGATTTTTTCCAATCTCGTCCGTTTAACAGGTATGAGGATTTTCTCATGCTCCTTTCATCTTGCAATTGGACAAGAACGGAAGGTCCAGTGTATATAGTATCAGAACCAAATACAGGAGGTTTTTATGCCTGGAGTTCGCAGTGTTATTTCCACCTTGACCGACAACGGCGAAGAGGTTATGGGACCAGAGATTCTGCTCTGGCACTATCCCAACAACGATATCGTGAATGGCTCACTGCTCACGGTAGAAAGCAACCATTTCTGTGTCCTCAAATCGCGCGGTGCCATCCTTAACGTGTATGAGACAGGCCAGTACCCGGTGCAGACCCCGGATCGTCCGCTTTTCGGCAATATGCAGCAGGCATTCTACGGCGGCCAGAGTCCATGGCAGTACGAGGCGCTTTACATCAATCGCGCCAAACTCGTGTTGAAGACCAACGGCATGGCGCTCTCGCGCGAAATGGCCGAGATGGTCTATAGCGTGGATTACTACATTCATGTCGAGACACGCGAGGCGGCGGTACAGCTTGTTCAACACATGCCTTATCGCGGGCATGCCATCACCACGCAGGAAGTCAATAGCTATGCCGGCCCCGTTATTGAACAGGCCGTAAACCAGCTCGTGCAGATCACCCCGCTCGAATCGGTCAATGAGAAGATTCATGATCTCTCACAGATCGTCTTCCAGCACCTGCAGCAGTTCCTGGCTACCTATGGCATCACGCTCAATACCGTCAAAGTCCTGGTCTTCCCACGCGACGAGCGTATGAAAGCTCTCATCTCGCTCAAGGCCTTCGGACTCAGCGAAATCGACGCTGTGCGCTACTACACGGCCATGTTGATGGCGGAACGCGGCGTCGTCTCTGCCCCCAATATGGCGGTTGGCCTGCCTTTCAATATTAGCGGCGTGCAGCCAACTGCCAGCACCGACCGCTACACGGTCAACTCAAGTGCGCCTGCTGTGATTCCCCAGCAACAGAATCGATAATCAAGTAACGCAATGCCTGGCACCCATTGGGGGTGCCAGGTCAATCAAGGATATCCCGCATTCTGTAGAGACAGCGGCTAGCCCCTGTCCCGCAATAAGTGCCAGGTCAATCAGGATATCCCGCATAGTAAGGGCGTACCCGGGTGGTCGCCCTCCAGGAGACCCGCAATGAGTTCAGGACCATCCAACGACCCCATCGTGCAGCAGTTGCAATTATTGCTCACCGGCTACGGGTATAACTTCTACAACACAACGACTCAAGCGCGCGCCGATGACATGCTGGTGCGACAGCGCGCCTCTTACTTCCTCTCGCAGGCTCTTTCCATGCTGGCACAACTGCGTAACGACTATGCCATGCGCTTCATCCCACCTCTGACACGGGCTAATCCCGACCCGCCGCAGGAAGTCATGGCGCAGATACGCGAGATCGAATCTCTCCAGCAGGCGCTTTCCAGCCTGGAATCGCATATTCGCGGCATGTCTGTCCCCACGCAAGATCGCGTCTGGTGGCGCTTCCGCCAGGAGCAGCCGTTACTCATGCAACTGCTCAACTTCGACCTGTCACTGGTACGCAGTAGCGAGCAAATCTACCAATACGTTTCCCAGCTGACCCCCGACCTCTGGAACAGCCAGGGTGGCAGCACCCTGCGGCAGATGATCCAGCAATTGACGCGGTTGGCACAGGAACGCGAGCGGTTTTTGTTGTTGCCGATGTAAAAACCGGTAATTTGATTAGCCAGCAGGAATTATTTCCGCTATAACGGGCTGTATCGCGTCAATAAACAGGGCCAGTTCAATGTTCCCTTTGGCAGCTACAAGAATCCGGTTATTTGTGACGCCGAACGGCTTAGAGCAGCCAGTTATGCGCTCAGGAACGCCGAATTATGCTGTGCCGACTATCAGGAGACACTACGACAATACGCCGAAGCTGGTGATTTTGTCTACATCGATCCACCTTATCATCCTGTTTCTAAATATTCTGATTTTAAACGCTACACGGCAGAGTTCTTTTATGAAGAAGACCAGCGTATCCTGGCCGAGACAGTAAAGAAACTTGCGCAACAGGACTGTTATGTACTGGTAAGCAATTCTCATTGTGACTTCATCCTGGATATCTATAAAGGATGCGAGATTATCGAGGTTTCGGCGAAGCGCAATATTAATAAAGACCCACAGAAACGGGGCGATGTGAAAGAGGTACTTGTAGTATGCGGACATTATTTGTCATCCCGCCAGATTATCCACCAACCCGCTTTATGGGGAGCAAACAGGGAATACTCCTCACTTTACTCCGACCCCTTCCAATTAACCTACACCATCAAATAGATTGACAACATCGTAGTAATATGTTAGACTCCCTTGTGTGAGAAAAAAGTAGCATAGATAGGTGGCATAACCAATAGAGGAAGGAGAGGAACATGTCCCAGACTCACGAGGAACTTGAGCAAGAAGTCATAGCACAGTACAGGACGATGATGCGCGGGCTCAAAGCAACTATGGGGCAGGCCTGGATGCAGATCGATCTCACCTTGCCCCAGATGCGCACGCTGCTTGTTCTTGCTGAGGGCCCGCTCGTAATCGGGCAGATCGCCCAGCGCCTGGGTATCGGCCTCTCAACCGGTGGTCACCTCGTTGACCGGCTCGTGCAGGCCGGACTGGCCGAACGCACCGAAGATATCGAGGATCGCCGGCGCACGCTCGCAAAGCTCACTCCACAAGGCGAAGAACTGCTCGCCCGCCTTTGGAGCGGGATACACCAGATACAGGAGTGGCTGCATGAGGTGAATCAGGACGATCTGGCCGCGTTCTTGCAAGGACTCAAAGCAATCAATTGCGTTGTGTACCAGAAACATGCGTCTATTGCTGATCTGAAATCCGATAAAGATTGTCAAACACTTGAACTATTGAAGCATCAACACTAATCCATCTTGCCAGAACGCCACCTGCCCTGATGAATTTTGACAGCCGCATCCGGGAAAACTGTGGGGACAGTGCCTTGTGACTGTCCTCGTCCGGGTCCAGGATTTTCCGCGTGCGATTGGAAAAATCCGCGGGCGCTCAGGCAAAAGAGAAGGAGGAATGTAATTTATGGCACAGGCACAAACCGGGTCAGTCGCGGCTATTTCCGCTCTCGAGCCAAAAGCTTTGAGAGATACCGTCAGCCGCCAACGGCTCGTTTTAATTATTATCGGCGTGCTGCTAGGTATGCTGCTCTCCGCTCTTGACCAGACCGTTGTCGGCACGGCCTTGCCGCGCATCGTCACCGACCTTGGCGGTTTTGATCACTATGCGTGGGTGGTCACCGCATACCTGCTCGCATCTACCGTCTCGATTCCGATCTACGGCAAGCTCTCCGACATCTATGGCCGCCGGCTATTCTTCGTCAGCGGCATGGTCATCTTCCTGATTGGTTCGGCGCTTTCGGGTACCAGTCAGGACATGACGCAATTGATCATCTATCGTGGCATCCAGGGATTGGGCGCGGGCGCATTGATGCCCATCGCCATGGCTCTCATCGGCGATATCTTTCCACCGGCCGAGCGCGGTAAATGGCAAGGGCTGATTGTGGCAGTATTCGGCCTCGCCACTATCGTCGGGCCAATCCTGGGCGGTTGGATTACCGACAACTGGGGCTGGCGCTGGGTCTTCTACGTCAATATGCCTGTTGGAGCTGTCGCTATCCTGGCCGATGGACTCTTTTTGCCCGGCATTGGACGCCGCATCCAACATACGATTGACTACCTGGGCGCGATCACCTTGATTGCCTGGTCCGTTCCATTGCTGCTCGCCTTCTCCTGGGCCGGCACGCAGTATGCCTGGGGATCATGGCAGATTATCGGTCTGTTCGTCTTTTCCGCGATAATGCTGGCAGTGTTTGTCTGGGTTGAGACGCGCGCAGCTGAGCCTATCATCACGCCTCGTCTGTTCAAAAACAGCATCTTCTCGGTCTCGACGCTTGCTATGTTCCTGCTCAGCGCCGGCATGTTCGGAGCGATTCTCTACCTGCCGCTCTTCGTGCAGGGAGTACTGGGCAATAGCGCCACCAATTCTGGTGTTGTACTGACCCCCATGATGCTCGGATTTATGTTCAGCAGTATCGTCGGCGGCCAGATTCTCTCGCGCACCGGCCGTTATAAGATACTCGCCATCTGCGGTTTCAGCATCGCCTCGGTTGGTATGTTCCTGCTCTCGCGCATGACCGCCGCAACGCCGGAGAGCGAAGTCGTGCGCAACATGATCGTTACCGGCCTCGGCATGGGCGTGATGATGAGCCTGTTCACCATCGTCGTACAGAACGCTTTCCCGTTCAAGCTGCTTGGTGAAGTCACGGCCAGCCTCACCTTCTTCCGTTCAATCGGCTCGACCCTTGGCGTAGCTGTGATGGGCACAATCCTCACCAACGATTTCCAGAACGCCTTTCAGAGCAACTTACCGGAGACGCTGAAACGAGTGATACCACCCGCCGCGCTTTCGCAACTGAACAACCCACAGATACTGCTCTCGCCGGAGGCCGTAACTGCTATTCAACATCGCTTCGCGGCCTTTGGCCCGCAAGGTGCGCAGCTCTTCCAGCAACTGCTGCATGCCATGCAGGTGAGTCTCTCGGGCGCGATCACCAACACATTTTTCCTGGGCTTCATTATCATGCTGGTGGCTTTGTTCTCGGTGTTCTTCCTGCGCGAGATTCCGCTGCGTAAAAGCAACAGCGGCCAGGCGGCAACAGTACAGGCGCAGCCTATCACGTCTGCTCCATCCGTCGTGAATCGCCGCCGCGCCTTGCTCGGTCTTGTTATGGTCATGATTGCGCGCGAGGCGCAGAAGCCGGATGCCAACCCGCAAATTCTGGAAACGCTATCATCTTCCGTCAATGGGCGCTATCCCCATGATTGGAGCGATGAACAGCGCGGCAGAGCCGTCGCCAGCGATATCCTCGAACCCATGTCCATCGCGCTCCTGGCCTCAGCCGTCAACGGCAACGGTCACGCGAATGGGGCAAATGGAAACGCTGCCGGTGCGCAGCAAGAAATGAATCTAGGAGAAGGTGATTTTTCCGCACACGGCTTTATCGGCTAATCTTACGAAATTATTGTACCTACATCATTTGAAGCACCTGAAAAACATGGAGGTTTCAACGTGCAAACAACACGAGTAACGATTGCCAAATACATCTGGGGCATGACCGCCAGCCTCATCATTCTACTGACCGGCGGATGGTTGATCCTGGCGCCTTTCGCGCTCGGTTATCAACCATGGGGAGCCGACTGGGCTAACCAGACCATCAATGATTTCTGGGTTGGTATACCCGTCGCCGTCGTAGCCCTGCTGAGCTTCACGCTCTTCTTAGTCTCGCTCATCGGCGCTTTACGCGCCTCAGGTGTGCTGGTTGTCACGCAGCGCCTGCAGCCAGTGATTGCGGCAGCCCCGGCTCAGGCGATGATGCAAACCGCGGCACCTGTGGCCCCGGCCACCTATTCCGATCAGAGCGATCTTGACCGCACGCTGGCAACGTTGGCAGCCGCCCTCGCAGCCGACTTGAACAGTCGCCGCCAGGCTCAGGCAAGCAGCGATCAGCAAACCGACCAGACCATTTCAAACAGGAGGGATGTATAATGACTTTAGGTACTGCAATGAGGCGGCTTTTCCCGCTTGGCAGCTATGTATTGCTGTTATTCTTTCTGGCCGGCATCTGGGTGGTCATCTCGCCATTCGCGATGACCACCCAGCCATCCGGCATTCACTGGATTCCCTCGACGATCAATAATGTGGTTGCCGGCAGTCTCCTGATCGTCGTCTCTCTCGCTGGTGTCCTCGGATACATGGCGTTCGAACTGCGCGACATCCTGCGCGAAGCACACGAAAAGCAATTGCAGCAAGAGTTGCAGGAACAACAGGCCACCGCAACATATTAAATTGGTAATACGCCGACTCGCGCCCGCGCCGTAGGGGCCGATGGATCGCGCCCAGCGCCGATTCATCGGCTCCGCGCCCCTTGCCGGAATACTTTGGTAAAATGCATGCTCAGCCTCACGTCCGTTGCCGGAGTAGTTTGTCAAACACCATGCTCGGCTCCTCGGATGACCACAAATAAGCTTGTTCAACTCCATTATTGCCCCCAGGGCGCGGCCTCTCAGGTCGCTCCAAAGGAAACGTACTCTTTGTCTAAATGCTTGACTAACCTCTCATAATCGGCTATAGTTGAGTAGTAGAACATAAGTTCTAAATCCGCTTAAATATCACTAATGCGATCGGAGGAAAAAGCATATGAGCGAAGAACAAACGCAAGAACCTATAAACGAAGTTCAGCAACATTACTTTGAGTTGTTCCGGCAAGTGCGCTACAATCTGCTTGATGGCGAAAGCGTCGTGCGCGACCTTACGGAATGGCGCGATCTATGGTATAGTGTCAATGCGATTCGCCTGCCTTTCCCATGCAGCGACAAGAACAGGCTACCCATCAGTCTCGCATTGTTGAGAACAACGCGCTGGAATTATTGGCCTGCCGATACCCTCTTGATTTGGACGAGCGAAGAAAAGCTGGAGAAACTGCAGCGCCTGGTCGAAGAGCGCTGGCAGGCAAGCGAAATCAGCGTGTACATACCTGAAGACGAAGAGATGATATTCGCCAATTTTCACGATGAGCATGACCGCGTTCTGTTTGTCTGGTGGGACTGACTTGAAGGCGATATCACGTGAATTTTCTAGAATGGGAGCTTAGACAATAATGGCCGATGAAAAGATTCAGCAACTCCTTTCAAAATCAAACAATGCCATCGTTGCCGTCAACCGGCCCGAAGGTGGGCCGCAACTCACACCCGTCTGGTACGCCTGGGATGGCACCACCTTTTATTTCTCTACCACGAAAGATCGCGCCAAATATCCCAACATCCGGCGTGACCCCAACATTTCGCTGATTGTCGACGATTTTGACATGCACAAATATGTCGTAGCCTATGGGCGAGCCGAAATTATCGAGCATGATTTTGCCGACCTGGTACGCCCGGTCATCAAAAAATACGTGCCGGCAGATCGCGTCGAACAGGCGGTGAAGGCAGTAGTTGACGACCCAAAGCGGGTACTGGTGGTGTTGCGACCCGATAAGATCGTTACCAACTGATAGCCATTTCACGGGTCATCTGCGCGCAAAGTAAGGGTGGGAGTGGAGGTAGATGGAGGGCGGGGAGCTTGCTCCGCCCATTAACTCCAGCCACGAAATCGCGGGCAGGCTTGCAATCGGCGTAACCCTATAGCGTATTATTTTTGTCGAACCCAATTTAGCCGTCCCCAAACGGCTATCCCCTATGTGGTTCGACATACTTTTTGTGGTGTGGTTTCTAACGAACCTGGAAGAACTCAATGAACGCTTGAGTCGGATGCAGCAACGTGAATCATGAAAGACTGAGAAAAGGCAAGTCAAGATCAACCCCTGTGTGACTCTTTCTCAACAGTTACACAGGGGTCCAACAACTTCTTCCACCTCAATCAACAGCAGAAATTCCACGCCCTCTAACCGGCAACGAGAATCGTGTCGCGGTACCCTCACTACCGAGAAGACTGGCAAGCGAAGTCACCCAGGCCGCCAGGGCAGCAACAATGAGTAGCCATCCTCCTATCATATTGGCGACGGTGTTATTTCCGGCCAGTTGTCCAACCGTCAACGCCACATAGCCGAGAAACAGTATCAACATTGTGCCTGTTAATAGCAAGTTCACACCCGCTGATCCAAGAAACAATATGGCGTTGAAAATTGCCCAGCAGAGGAAGAACAGCCCCAGCGCAAAACTTATGCTTCTACTACTCAGAAGGAAACCCAGGATACCGGCATTTGGCAGGAAGACCAGGCCAATGACAGCGAGAAAGGCCCCATAGGCCGTGAAGATGGTCGCGCTCAGCATTGAGTTTTTGCGGTATTCTAATATACCCGCAATAACAAGCACGATACCGGATATGAGGAGTACGCCCCCAACCGCTGGCCGCATAACCAGTGCCTGGTAAGGGATAATAAACCCGGTATAAAAACATCCCAGAACTGCTGTTGCGAATGCAAGTACATTCAAACCCAGCGGAGCCGGATTCGCGACGGTCATCCCGGCTAGCTCACCACGCGACCCAACACGCTGTTCAGCATATGGCTCGGCACGGGACCCAACACGCGGCTCAGTATACGGCTCGGCACGCGACCCAACACGCTGTTCAGCACGTGGCTCAACACCCCCCGGTTCCTGTGGCTCTGGAGCGGCATTGTAATCTCTCATCGCACTTCCTTTCTTTCACCTTATCTACTCTCCATTCACACTGTTTTTCAACGAGAGGCTACTCCAACCTCTTTGGGAGCAGTATAAGCGCTATGCGTCATGAAAACGCTATGGACAGCGTTATCAGCGTGGAGTGAGGAATTACGAGTCGGCCAGAACCTTTAGAACGAACATTCGCCGGTGAAGGAACCATGGTTTACAACACCATGTGGGGGCCAACCGAGTTTTAACTGATAAACTCTACTGTTGAAACTCCGCCTGGTCGTTTAATTCGGCTCGTAAAGCCAGTTGAGAAAGCAAAGAGGGTGGGCGACTAGGGATTCGAACCCCAGACCTACTGCGTGTAAAGCAGCCGCTCTAACCAGCTGAGCTAGTCGCCCCTATCTGCGTGAGGAAAAATATAGTGGCACCCCTCGCGGGTGCCTTTGCTTATTGCTGTATATATGTGGGTGCCCTCGACTGGACTCGAACCAGCACGCCTTTAAAGGCACAGGCCCTCAACCTGCCGCGTATACCATTCCGCCACGAGGGCTAGTCATAACGTAACGGATTTCGCAACCTATTCTATACCTATGACTCCGATTTGTCAACGCTTTAGAGGCTCTGATTTTCTCCGTGTGATGAAGTTACTTCTCGCGCACAATAGAAATGCTGCGGGCCGTATATACCGGCTGCTGCTCGCTATCGGTTCCGGTCGTTTCACTCGTAATGAATGTCATAGAGCCGGTACGCCCTGCCTTCTGGCGCACATCCACAATGCGTACAACGCATGTCACCTGCTCGCCTATCCGCAGGCGGCGAGTATAGTGATATTCCTGCTCGCCGTGCAACAATTGCATCTTGTTGCCATCCAGTTCCAGGCCTGGAATGCGCGTGCGGAAGGTCGTAGGAAACGTTGGCGGAGCGTAGTGCAATGGCTCCCCGCTTTGCAGTGCCGGGTCTTCCGTGGCCTCCATAAAGCGTTTCACCGCTTCTTCCGTCACCTCAAACGTTTGAGGTTCAGAACTTTTACCAACAAGGCTGTGATCTATGGGCATGATTACTACTCCTTTGGGCGCGAACTAGAAACAGGATTTCAAGTATCCAAGGCGTTCCAGTGCCATATACGCGGCGGGAATCTGGCCCATGACCGCGAAGCTGCCATCATGAATCATTGCCAGCAACTGCTCCGGCGTAACCAGCAGGTTTTCGATAACCTCAGCGGGATCAACCTTGGGCGTACCCGTCTTGCGCACATCGCGGGCCAGGTACCACCAGGCTTCGGTACGCGCTCCGGTCGGGTTGGCATACATGTGGGCCAGCAACTCCACTTTGTCATCATCGAAGCTGTATCCCGTCTCCTCCATCAGCTCGCGCCGCGCCGTTACCAGCGGATCGTCCTCGTTTGCATCAATACCGCCAGCCGGAAATTCAAGCACCTCGCGTCCGATACCGTGCTTGTATTGAGAGTTGATGAGAAATCGTCCATCTTCCGTTACAGGAACGATGCCGACCCAACCACGATTTTCAATGATGTAATAATCAGCAATCAGAGGCCCATTGGGAATGGCTACCTGCTCGCACCGCACTTTCAGAAAGGGACTATCAATAATCTGCCGGTACGAGAGCGTTTGCCAGGGGGCATTTCTTGCCATCGAAAAACTTCTTTCTAGCAATGTAAGATCTTTTTACATATTTTTCCAGTTCGGTTTGCGTTTCTCCAGAAAGGCCTGCAAGCCTTCGCTGGCATCTTTTGTTTGCATCACCTTTTCGAGATAGAATGCGTTGACCTGCTTCAAGGTTTCAAGCGCTGTCGCGTGATTGGTCTGCGAAGATCGACCCAGCTGCGTGCTGGCCTTGGTAAGTTGCAGCGCTATGGCACTTTTTTCCCGCAGCATATCCAGGATGTGTTCCATCTCTTTGGGTATGTCACTAGAAGGTACAGACCAGGTGACATACCCCAGGCGCGCTGCCTGCACACCGTTCAGCGCCTCGTTGCCGGCCTGCACATTTGATATAGTCAGCACAGCCTCATCGGCTACAAGCGTAAGATCAGCAGCCTCAATCAGCAACCAGGCCGCCGCCGATGGAGTGGCACGCGCGACTGCCAGCACGGGTTGAGCAATAGCCTGGATTGATGCAAGCGCCACCTCCACAACGGTGGAGACGCTGCCCGGCTCCCTTGCTCCCCGCATTTTGCCCGTCGCATACTGTACTGCCTCGTCGGTGACCGGTACATCTTTGATGCCTTGCTGCAATTCCCCCGTGAAATCCAGTACCACAGCTTTAATGCCGCTGCTGCTTTCAGTATTGAGGGAAGCGCAGGCGATGCTTAATTCCTTAAGCATCAGCTCGCCTGGATGAGACGATAAAATGATGCGAATCGTTTGCGCCTCGGATACAATTCTCAGTACTCGATAGGCTTGCTGCATAAATGTCTTCCTACAAAAAGAAAATTGATTAAACTTCCTCTCCGCCCCTCAACTTGAAGCGTTGTATTTTGCCGGTCGCGGTTTTGGGCAATTCGGGAACAAACTCGATCCAGCGAGGGTATTTGAAAGGGGCCAGCCGGTTCTTGACGAATGCTTTCAGTTCGTCCGCCAACCCCTCCGATGGCTCGTAGCCGTGCTTGAGAACAACATATGCTCGCGGCTTAACCAGCCCTTCCGCGTCAAGATCACCCACTACCGCGGCTTCGAGTACCGCCGGGTGCGCGATCAGTGCCGCCTCTACCTCGACCGGTGAAACCCACTGGCCGCTGACCTTGAGCATATCATCGGCGCGTCCACAGTACCAGTAGTAGCCCTCTTCATCCTGGTAATACTTGTCGCCGGTATGAATCCAGTGGCCGTTGATCACATCTTTGGTCTTCTCGTGCTTGTTCCAGTAGTACGCGGCGGTGCTATCTCCCTTAATCAGCAGGTTGCCGATTTCGCCCTGCGGTACAGGCTGGCCCTTTTCATCGGCAATGATGGCCTCATAACCCGGCACAAGCTTGCCGGTACTGCCCGGCTTTATCTCGCCAATGCGATTGCTGATGAAGATATGCAGGATTTCGGTGCTGCCGATGCCATCCAGGATATCGACATGGAATTTCTCCTGCCAGCGGCGTAGGATATCGGCGGGCAGCGATTCTCCGGCGGAGACACAGATGCGCACAGAGGAGAAATCGAAGCGTTTCTCGGCATCCGACAGGGCCAGCATGCTCGCGTAAAGCGTTGGCACGCCATAGAAGATGGTCGGACGATATTGCTGCACGACCTTGAACATATCCTCGGCCACCGGTCGTCCCGGATAGAGTACAGCGCTGGCTCCTACGGCAAATGGGAAGTACAGGTTGTTGCCAAGGCCATAGGCGAAGAAGAGTTTGGCCGCTGAAAAGGTGATATCGTTTTCGGAAATGTTAAGAATAGGTTTGGCGTAGCATTCTGTGCAGTAGGCCATATCATGCTGCAAGTGGACGCAGCCCTTGGGAAAGCCGGTGCTGCCCGAACTATAGAGCCAGAATGCGCTGTCGTCGCGACTGGTTTCGGCGGCCTGCAGGTCGGGCGAGGCTTTTTGCGCCCATCGCTCGAAGTCATGCACGGTAGCCGTTTCATGCTCCCCGCTCTCTTCGAGTCCAACTACAACAACGTGACGCAGGTACTTGAGTTGAGGTAGAATTGCCTGCGCCTGTTTCCATAGCACGGCATGCGTCAGCAGCACGCGCGCTCGACTGTCGTTGAGCATGTAGACATAATCATCCGGGCGCAGGTTGGTGTTGATGGGAATAGGCACGGCTCCCATCTTCATGGCTCCAAAAAAGGCGGCAGCAAGTTCAGGCGAATCGAGCATGAGCAATGCTACACGCTGCTCCAGATCAACGCCCAGCTCACGCAGGCCATTACCCACGCGGTTGGCGAGTTCCGCGATCTGCGCGTAGGTATAGGCGTTTCCCTCGTAATAAATAGCGGTTTTTGCGCCCCGCCCTTCCTGCACATTGCGATCCAGGAAATCGGTAGCAGCATTATACAAATCTGGTATGACGATCTTCGGGATGGTCAACATAGGGCATACCTCTTTTCTTTTCGGACGCTATTCCCAGAATCTGGTTCTATTTTATCCCAAACTGAGGTGTAAAAGAAACTCCCGGTTGCCTTCACGCCCATAAATCGGTGAATCGGTCAAGCCTTTTATCAGAAAGGGCGTATGTTCGCGTATCCAGCCCTGCAGTTCATTCAGCACGCGCTCGTGTACAGCAGGGTCGGTAATGATGCCCGCGCCCCTGTCGGCCTCGGCTTTACCGGCCTCGAACTGGGGCTTGACCAGCGCCACTACCCACGCCCCGTGCGCCAGCAGCGGTACGATGGCGGGTAACACAAGCCGCAGCGAAATAAACGAGACATCGATGGCAGCGCACTCAATGACCTCCGGTAAGCTGCTAACATTGCGAATGTTGGTATGTTCCATGACGACGACGCGCGAATCGTTGCGCAATTTCCACGCCAGTTGAGCGCGTCCGACATCGATGGCATAAACCCGTTTCGCCCCATGTTGCAGCAGGCAATCGGTAAAGCCGCCGGTTGAGGCCCCAACATCGAGCGCCACCAGGCCCGCCGGTTCCAGGTGGAAGGTCTCCAGCGCCTTTTCAAGCTTCAGACCCCCTCTACTGACATACTTCAATTCCTCCGGCGTTTCAGCCAGGCGAACATCGGCGTCAGGCGCTACAAGCGTGCCCGGCTTATCGACCACGCGATCCCCCAGATATACTTGCCCAGCCATGATTAACGCGCGCGCCCGTTCGCGGCTCGGAGCCAGCTCCCGCCGCACTAGTGCAATATCGAGACGTTCCTTGTTTGATGCCATGCTTATCTTGCTAGAAGATTATTATAGTAATATATCAATCCGCCCGCTCCGATCAGCCCCACATTGGTGCCGAGCTGTGCCAGGGAAATCTGAACGGCCTCGCGGGGAGCTTTCATAGCACGCTCTTGCACAATGCGCAGGGCAGGCTCCATCAGCATGCGCCCCATCTGTGTCACGCCTCCCCCCAGGATGACCATTTCGGGATTGAAGATATGAATGATGTTGACAAGCCCGGCTCCGAGCGCTTCAGCCGCGTTGGTAATGATCTCGCGTGCCAGGGGTACGCCGGCCTCAGCTGCCCGTGCTACGGTACGAGAATTCACCCGCAGCGCTTCTCCGGCAGCATCGAACTCTTCCTGCTCGTTCAATGGCAGCGTCGACGATTCTTGTGTTGGTAAGGCTGCCGGGTCGGGAACCGTATCAGGGTGTTCCAGCATCGTGCTGGCAAAGGCGAGCAATTCAACACCCTCACCGGCCGCGATGGCTTCGTTGGCGCGGCGTGCGATGGCGGTACCGGAAGCCATCGCCTCCAGGCAACCGGTACTGCCGCAGCTGCACGGCACTCCTCGCCAATCAATGCTCATATGTCCCAGTTCGCCCGCTGTCCCACTTGCTCCCTCAATCAGCCTGCCGTCGATGATGATGCCGCCACCGATACCGGTACTGATCGTAAGATACACAATATTCTTATAGCCACGGCCCGCTCCGAAAAGAAATTCACCGAGGGCCGCGGCGTTGGCATCGTTCTCAACATACGTCGCTACCTTATAGCGTTCATTGAAAAGATCACGCAGCGGAACATTGTCCCAGCCAGGCATATTTGGTGGTGAATAGATAATACCTGTGCGGTTATCCAATGGGCCTGGAGTGGCAATGCCTATGCCCGCGACCTGGTCCAGCGAGACATGAGCCTCGTCAAGCGCCTGCTGTATAGCGTTATGAAGACGCGGAATGACGCTTTCGGGAGTGCGGTTGGCTCCCGTGAGAAGGCCTACGCGCGAAAGTAGCCTGGCCCCCTGCAATACCGCTGTACGCATCTGCGTGCCACCAAGGTCTACAGCTAAAACCAGCGGCAAATTTTGCGAGCCGGCGATCTGGGCCTGATTCATATAGGACTCCTACATTAAACAAACAGAATTATTAACACAAGCGACGATTCAGATAATACCCTATTTGAGGAGGTGAGACAAGGTACGAGGTTATGCAATCTCCGGGCTTACGCGAACAGTATGGAGGATGCCCTCGCATTACTCCACTTTTCATGATACACTGGCATGGTGTGGGATCAAGCTAAGAAAACCTTGAAGGAGAATATTCATGACTGAGAAGATGGAAGTACAAACAGGCTTCGCAGAGGTAAATGGAACGTGGCTGTGTTACGAAGTTGCGGGTACGGGTCATCCGCTAACCTTAATTCATGGCGGATTGGTCAACAGGAAATTATGGGACGATCAGTTCGAGGCGTTCGCGCAACACTACCGGGTCGTGCGCTTTGATATGCGCGGCTTTGGCGATTCGGGACTGCTCTCGGCGCAAGGGGAAACGATTTCGCTTGAGAAGGATGTGCATGATCTGCTGCGATATCTGGGCATTGAGAAAACCTATTTACTCGGACTCTCCATGGGAGGGGCGATTGCAATTGATTTTACGCTCCGCTATCCCGAAATGGTAGATGCGCTTATTCCGGTGGCTATGGGTTTAAGTGGCTTTGTGCCTGAGGACAAGAAGGAGAATGAGAAAGAGCAGGCTCACTGGAAAGAGGTGGGTGAGGCGCTCGAACAGCATAATCTTGATCGTGCGGTCGAGCTAACGCTCCGTAAATGGACAGATGGCCCTGCCCGCACGCCAGACCAGGTTGATCCCGTTGTACGCGCGAAAGTGGGCGCTATGACAAGGCGTAACTATGAGCGTCCAGATGTATTGGAGGATGTGGAGCCGGAACATCAAGGGCAACCGGCGGTCGGGAGGCTTTCGGAAATTCATGTTCCGACACTGATCATTGTCGGCGATCAGGATGTGCGCGTCATCCTCCAGATAGCAGATGTACTCGAAAAAGGGATCGTGGGCGCGAAAAAGGTCGTTATTCGTGGCACTGCACATCACCTCAATATGGAGAAACCAGAAGAATTCAACCGGGTAGTGCTGGATTTTCTGGAGTCGCTGAAGTAGCGGTCAAATTGATGAGGCCCCTGTAAATTTTATGCCGCAATTTCGTGTAACTTTATGGACTTTATAATATACTTACCTATATCATGCTGACGAAAGATACTGCCATGAAAAAGCATCAAAAGCTATTGCGGCGAAATAATACATCTGGCATAGGTTTCGTGGCCGGCCTGGCGGCTGGCCTGATCGCGACCGGCGTAATGCTGTTTCTCAGCGTCACATTTGGCGGCGTATCGCTGCCAGAGGAATTCGGTTCGACAATCACAGGATTAATGCCCCCATCGTGGTTCGAATACCTGCACCAGGCCATTGGCGCGGACGCGAAACACTACCTTTTCTACATCATCCTGGTGGGACAGTGTCTTGTATTTGCGCTGAGCGGGGCGATTTTTAACCGGCGCGTCAATCCTGGCAGCAAAGGCCTGGAATGGCAGCAAGGCTCGCTCTTAGCGTTCATCTTATGGCTCTTCGCCGGGCTGGTTTTGCTACCCGCAATCGGTTCAGGATTCTTCGGGGCTAATCTGAATGCCGGATTTGCCACCGGTATGATTAGCCTGGCGGTAGTCGGCGCGGTCTTTGGCCTATCTTTCGTGCTATTCCAGCGCTGGATTACGGCCCATGTACCAGGTGAGGAGAAGGCCGGGATGCAGCCATCACAGGCGTTGCAAAAAGCGGCCTCTGAAGCAGACGATGATTACGGTCGCATATCGCGCCGCGAATTAGTCCAGCGTGGTATAGTGCTGGCCGGCATTGGATTGCTGGGCGTGGGGCTGTGGAAATTTATCACCGATGGCGTCAGCACATCGAAGGTGCCCGTTGCCCAGCTGTTGCAGAATTATAAAAGTAAGATCATGCCGCCGCCAACGCCCAATTACGGCGCCATTACGCCGGTAAAGTTCCTCTCGCCGGAAGTTACTTCCAATGATCAGTTCTATGTCGTCTCCAAAAATCTGTATGCCGACCCCACCGTCAGCGCGAATGGCTGGCGACTGGTCGTCTATGGGCAGGTCGAACATGTGTTTTCGCTCACCTACGATGAATTGCTGGCCCAGCCAATGCAAACGCAATACGAATCGATGATGTGCGTCAGCAACGAGGTGGGTGGACCATACATGAGCAACGCGCAGTGGGAGGGCGTTCCCCTCAAAGACCTGTTGCAGCGTGCCGGAGTGAAACCTGGAGCCACGAAGGTCGTGTTCTATGCCGCGGACGATTATAGCGACAGCATCCACCTGTCGAAGGCGCTTGAGCCGACAACACTGCTCGCCGTACGCATGAATGGCGCCACGCTGCCTGATGGGCATGGCTTCCCAGCCCGTATGCTGGTACCGGGCATCTACGGCATGAAGCATGTTAAATGGCTCACGCGCATCGAAGTTGTCAATACAAATTACCAGGGTTACTGGCAGCAGCGCGGCTGGAGCGATGACGCGCCCGTGCGCCTGACCTCGCGTATCGATACTCCCCTGGATGGCTCAAGCGTGCCCGCCAACCGCGTCACCTATATCGCCGGCGTAGCGTTCTCAGGAGAAAAGGGCATCAGCGAGGTTGATGTGAGTACCGATATGGGAAGGACCTGGCAGCGCGCAACATTGAAAAAACCGTTATCGGATCTGACATGGGTGCTGTGGGAACTGCCATGGAAGCCCGCTCCCGGCAGCTATGTCGTGACGGTACGCGCCATCGACCTGGAAGGAAATGTCCAGGACCCCAACGTAGCACCCCCTCTACCAAATGGGTCATCAGGCTACCACAGCATTACCGTCTCTGCCTCATAAACGTCTTCTAATACAGGTAATATCAGAACTTCGCAAACTGGTATGCCCCCAAAAAAACTCGACAAATTTTTGTCCGGATTGCTCCCCGTGAATGATTATAGTAAGTGAAGGGGACAACACAGAAACGGGGAAGTCGCTGAAAAGGCCAACATGTTGACGGATGTTCAGGTGGTAGAGCGCCTGCGCGCGCGGGATGCATATGCCTTCCGTTCTTTGATCGAACGTTTGCAACAGCCTATCACCGGGTATTTGCATCGGCTCGTGGGAGACCGCGAAGTGGCTCTTGACCTTGCGCAGGATACATTTTTGCAGGTGTATAAGGAAATCGGGAAGACCTCGGACGACCTCGCTCTGGATGCATGGATCTATCGTATCGCGACCAATTTTGGCCTGCGCTACCTCAACCGCAAACGCCTGAAACAGTTTGTTGGCCTCGAGGCGCGCGAGATGTACGATGAGAGCCTGACCGAGGCAGGCCCCGAAGCTCAGACGGAGGTACGCATTCTGGTCCAGCAGGCTTTGGGCATGTTGAAGCCGAAGGACGCGGCAGTATTGCAACTGCATTATGGCAGCGGCTTCACCTATGAGGAGATTGGCCAGGTCATGGGGATGAGTTCTGAGGCAGTGCGTAAACGTGTAGCGCGCGGCGTAGAGAAATTTCGCGCGGTATACGGGAAAGTTCCCGCATCAATGCCTCAGAAAGTGGAACATTTAAAGGCCTGATTTGCTTGTTACCACATCCCTGGAGTGCAAAAGTGATGGTGTAAAAAGAGCCTATGGCGAGAAAAAACGGGTGGGTGCTGGATGAAGTTGGTAAGGAACATCCTGAAAATAGCATGTTACTGGCCTTAGAACGGCAGGAGCTTGATGGTCCCTTAGCAATCCAGATTCGCCAACATGTATTTCAGTGCCCACGTTGTCTTGACATGAGCAGAAATTTTGAAGATGCCGCTGATGTACTCAGCACGTTGAAGACGATGCAGCGCCATCTCAGATACACGGATGTGCCGCCCGAGCGGGTTTTCAATCGCCTGCAGGCCGAGGCCGCCAGGTATGAGCGCCGTTTATCGACACGCCTCATACGACGACTCGAGCCGGTACAACGCTGGTTCCTGCGCTATTGCAGATATTTCAAGCCTGTAAGTCGGCTATCTCCGGTATATGCCGCGTTAATTCTGATGGTGCTTTTAACCATGCTGGCATTTGGCATCGTTTTCGCTGCCAGCAGGGTGTTCTATGGTGAGGCGTTGCCTTTCATCCCGGCTCAGTCCGGTATACCTCAGGTGGGCCAGCCGAAAGGCATAACGCTGCCACAGCACCGGGCGCCATCGACGGCGAATCAAACAGGCCAGGGACAGTCAGGTGCGCGCATCTGGGATTGCACAAACAATCAGGAGCGCAAGCAATCGCTCATCGCCATCTGCGGCTCAGGCTTTAAACCTGGCGATAAAGTCGCGGTGCTGGTAACAATGCCTGCATCAGGCGAGCCAAAGCAGCGCCGTATCGTGATTGTCGATAACAAGGGGAAGATCAATCTGACAATAGCAATCAATCATTGCAACGTCCCGCTGGCTATTGTAGTGCATGATCTTACCAATACGAATGTGTATTCGAATACACTGCAAGGCGTCAAATTTGGGGAATGTCACGTACCTTTCCCAAATATTGGGAATAATACGAGAGGCCACTGAGTGGCCGGTACAGCACATTGCAACCTTGTTGCGTACTTTGCTACATAACGAAAAAACGAACGGTTGGCCTGTTGTGGCAGAAAGGGGTTCAAATGCAGCGACAGTGTGCCTGGTGTTTGCGGCTCATCGATGATTTCGGCAAGCGAATATCCGCGCCTGTAGATAAAACCTATGATGCCACGCATGGCATGTGTACGGTGTGCGGCGATATCTGGCTTGAAGAAGTGTTGCAGGATACCGAAAAGCAGCGCGTGCCACTTCCCAACACGACGAGAACCGGTGTGATGCGTTTTAGCAGTTCTTTCCGGCGCTCAACGTAGTAAAGCAGAATACCTCTCTCTTTCAATTGGACGGAGCAGGTCTCCGTCTAGAGGGTCGAACCGCGCTCTAGTTAGAGCGGGCTGCATTTTCTCCCCCCCAGAAGTGCGGCAGCGGTTCGGCCTTTCTGTTTTTGGCGCGAGAATCTGCTCAGTCGCTTTCCTAAAAATATGCATAAAAATAGGTTCTGCGCCTATTTCGTTACTTTATTCTCTGCTACTCGTCTCTTCTTATGGGCAAATACATATATGTAGGATGCAGAAGGTCCAGTAAATGAAACATTTGAAGGAATATAGTCCTATAATTATCATCTTCTGCCTCGCTTTACTCGTACGTATCACCTACAATCTCACTATTGCTCGTGATTATACTCCGATATTCGATGCAGCCCTATATAATAATATAGCGCAGAAGCTTGTCGATGAACATTGCTTTTGTCTCTATACCTACCACCCAGCAGTGAGTCGTCCTCCTCTGTGGCCATTTATCATTGCGGTCATTTACTTGTTTGCGGGAAAGCAAGAGTTTTTTGCGCGTCTCTTTTTGTGTTTTCTTGGCTCTGGAACCTGTGTACTTATCTATATTTTTGCAAAAGACCTTTTCGGTCGGCACGTAGCTCTATTTACCGGCACAATAGCTGCAATTTACACCGGGCTTTTCATTTACGATGGATGGCTTTACAGCGAATCCCTGTACACCTTTTGTCTGTTGATGTTTACGTACTCACTCTATCGGCTGCAGAATGCTCCTCTGCCATCAGCTTTGAACACGAAAAATAGATGCTTCAGGATATTTCAGAATGGACGTTGGATCATCGTATGTGGAGTATTTCTTGGATTCCTGGCCCTTACCCGACCAAATGGTCTGATTGTATTTGGTCTAGTTTATGCCTGGGCCGCAATTGTTATGTTCGCAAAAATCGTGCCCTGGCGAGTAGCCGTCAGAAGTAGCCTGATTATTACATGTATAGCTGCAATAATGGTTGCGCCTTGGAGCTATCGGAATTATGTTGTTAGCCATGCCTTCGTTCCTGTATCAACAGGAACAGGAGAAGTTCTTTCAGGCGTTTATAATAATGTCGTTTTAAACGGTAGCCTTGCGGCGCCAGGAATGTGGGAACCGCCACTACACTCGATTAGCCACGACGCATATGCTTATACACCAGCAGATGATAAAGCTGATACGGCACGGGCATTGTCCTGGATACATGCGCATCTAACTGCTATGCCTTATTTGTTGGGCCTGCACTTTATTAATACCTGGATACCATATACCTATTCACATGGTCTGCCTTTTGAAGAATTCCCTACCCGTCCACTATCAATTTTCATGTTCCGTCTGATCCCTCTCATGTCGATACCCATCTTTTTTCTGGCTGCTCTGGGACTTCTCCTTACCTGGAAACAACATAAAAAACGACTCCTGGTGGTCTACCTGGTAATCGGCTTAACCATTGTTCAGAATATTGTCACCTATGGCGATATGCGTTTCCGTGCCCCTATCGAACCCTTGCTAGTGTTATTAACAGGAGGAGTATTATGGTGGTTAATGTCTAGACAGGGCTTCAAAGAGGGGACCACAATTGAATCAAAGCTTTACATAAGTGATGAGTTGTCTGCCTGGATAGAGAGATAACTACACTCGTTCTGACAGAAAAAGATACATTTTCTCCAACAGTGAGTCAGCATTTCAAAAGAGGACTTTTAAATATTAAGAAACCATTTCCTTTTGGTAAGGTGAAACCAAAGATCACGCCAGCAAATTGCAGTAGTGGACCGGGCGGCTGGTTCGCAGTCTGGAACAATTTCAATGGGAATATCAACGAGTACTGTTGGGGCGGCGGAGGTTTCGTTGACCCGAACCTTTCAGGGGTTTACGATATACTTACCGGAAATAACTGGGGGCATATCCAATACGCCAATCAAGCAAGGTTTTACTTCTCTTACTACCAGGAGTACACTCCTTCCTTTGTAACTCTGATAGGGATATGGCTCTATGAATGAGCATAATGTAATTCCCAGTTCTTTTTGAGATGTAGGCTGAACGCACCTGTGGATACAAGTGCGTTCAGCTATAAACCATCCAGTAATTCGTTTCGTCGCCAAGCAATTGTGGAAATGTTATCTCACAATAAATTATTCCGTCTTCGCATCATTATACACAATCGCCCGTTTCACCTGTTCGATAAGATCGGTTACGGGGATGCCGCGTGGGCAGGCGTCGGCACAGTTGAAAATCGTGCGGCAGCGCCATACACCGTTACGCTGCCCCAGGATAGCCAGTCGCTCCGCGGCCCCCTGGTCGCGACTATCGAAAATGAAGCGGTGCGCGTTCACAATTGATGCCGGTCCAACCCAGTCTGGATTGCCCCACACGGATGGACAGGAGCCGGTGCAGGCGCCGCAGAGAATGCACTTGGTGCCCTCATCGTAACGCGCGCGATCCTCTGGACTCTGAAGGCGCTCGGTTCCTGGCTCCGAATCGTAGGTAATCAGGTAGGGTTTGACGGACTTATATTTCTCAAAGAACGGGTCCATGTCCACCACCAGGTCCTTGATGACCGGGTAGCCAAGCATCGGCTCGATGGTCACTTTATTGCCCACATCGCGTATCAGTACCTTGCAGGCCAGGCGATTGCGGCCATTGATGCGCATGGCATCGGAGCCACACACGCCATGCGCGCACGAGCGGCGATACGTCAGCGTACCATCCATTGTCCACTTGACCGTATTGAGGGCGTCCAGCAGGCGATCAATGGGATCGGCTTCAACGCGAAACTCATCCCAGTACGGCTTGCGATCCTTCTCCGGGTCATAGCGCTTGATGCGCATTACTACCTGCATGTCAGTTTCTCCAGTCTAATATTTGCGTTCCTTCGGTTTGAAAATGGGGTCATCGACCATCTCCACGTCTTTGTAATCCAGCCGTACATCGTGGGCTTTGCTACCCTTGTAGGCCAGTGTATGTTTGAGCCAGTTGACATCGTCGCGCTTCTGGTAGTCGGTGCGGTAATGGGCGCCCCGGCTCTCAGTACGCGCGAGTGCGCCATGAATAGTCGCCTCCGCGCAGTCCAGCAGAAAGCCAAGTTCGATGGCTTCAACCAGCTCGGTGTTGAATGTCTTGCCTTTGTCCTGCAACTCCACTTTTCGATAGGCATCCTGCAAGCCGTCGAGTGTATCCAGCGCGTGCCGCAGGCCGCGCTCATCGCGCTCGACAAAGACCCGCTCAAGCATCTCATTTTGCAGCGTGGAGCGAATGCGCGCCGCCGATTCGTGGCCGGTTGAGGTGTACAGGCGATCGACCATTTCGCGTGAATAGGCTTCGGGCTCCGGCGGCAGCGGCACGTGCTCGTTTTCGGTAATAAACTTTGCCATGTGCTTGCCGGCGCGCCGCCCGAAGACGATCAGGTCTACCAGCGAATTCGTACCCAGGCGATTTGCTCCATGCACGGAGACGCAGGCAACCTCACCCGCGGCATAGAAGCCCGGCAGCGGCGTCCACTGCGGGTCAATCACCACGCGCGCGTCAAGATCGGTCGGAATGCCGCCCATGGCATAGTGCGCGGTCGGCTGGATCGGTACCGGCTCCGTAATCGGCTCGACACCCAGGTAGTTGCGCGCGAAATCCGTGATATCCGGCAATTTCTCCTGGATGACCTTCGCGCCCAGGTGGCGCACATCCAGGAACACGTAGTCTTTGCCATCCACGCCGCGCCCCTCCTTGATTTCCTGGATGATGCAGCGCGAGACGATATCACGCGGGGCCAGGTCTTTGAGCGTGGGCATGTAGCGTTCCATAAAGTACTCGCCCTTGCCGTTGAGCAATTTGGCTCCCTCACCACGCGCCGCCTCGCTCAGCAGCACGCCCACCTTGTAAATGCCGGTAGGATGGAACTGGTACATCTCCATATCTTCCAGCGGAATGCCGCGCCGGTAAGCGATGGACATACCGTCGCCCATGCAGGCAAAAGCGTTACTGGTCACACGCCACGCCCGCCCGTAGCCGCCGGTAGCGAAAAGGACGGCCCTGGCATGGAACGTATGAATTTCGCCGTTGCGAATCTCCAGGGCAACAACACCGCAGGCGCGTCCCTCGTTCATCAGCAGGTCGAGGACGAGAAACTCATTGAAGAAACGCACTTCGTTCTTGATGGCGTTCTGGTACATCGTTTGCAGGATCATGTGGCCGGTGCGGTCGGCGGCATAACAGGAGCGTCGCACGGGCGCCTCGCCATAATTGCGCGTGTGGCCGCCGAAACGTCGCTGGTCGATGCGCCCATCCGGGGTGCGATTGAAAGGCAGGCCTCGATGTTCAAGTTCGTAAACGGCATCAATGGCTTCGCGCGCCAGGATTTCCGCGGCAGGCTGGTCTACCAGGTAGTCGCCACCCTTCACCGTGTCATACATGTGCCATTTCCAGTGGTCTTCTTCCTGGTTGCCCAGCGCCGCCGCGACACCGCCCTGCGCCGCTCCGGTATGGGAGCGCGTGGGATAGACTTTGGTCAGCACGGCCACACTCGCGTTGGGCAGTTGCATCGCCGCCATGAGGCCGGCGCCACCAGAACCAACGATAATAACATCAAATTTATGATACATAGCCTCTTTCCTCTCAGGTTATATCCGCTACCTGGGCCTCACTCCTGGGACGCGGTAATGAATTTTTACCACTAAAAACGGTCATCCGGGTGACCCCGGCCGTGTCATTCTGAGCGCAGCGAAGAATGACACGGCCGGGGTCACTCAGTTTATCTATGAATGAATGCAATACTGGCCGGCAACCGTCCCAGGCACCGGCTGGAACGTGATTAAAGTGATCGTGCCTAACATAAAAAAGATCAGCGTCAAGATGCCTATCGTAGATTGTAAGGCCAGGCGCCAGCTGCGGGTATGGACATAATCATCAATGACGATCCGCAGGCCGTTCATGCCATGCAAGAGCGCAAGCGTCAGTAGCAGCCAGTCGTAGAGCCGCCAGAACGGATTTTCATAGCGCAAAGCGATGAGCTGGTAGCTGGTGCAGGCCACATCCGTCGTCACATGGTTCAAGAACAGGTGAATGATGGCAAGAAAGATGAGCGCCACACCCGAGATGCGGAAGAAGTACCATGAGAAAGTCTCGAATCCGCCGCCCCCTGGGCGCGCTCCATAGCCGGTCGATATACGCATAACTGTTTTCTCCTAAGATACACCTCTACGAGGAACGACATAAACCTGACCCTTACATTCCCGACGCGGTATTGCTGGCGGGCAGTCCAAAGATCGGCGCCACGACAAAATAAGCCATCGGAACGAAACACACGATTGTCGCTATGAGCACAACCGCGAACATGAGGCGCTGGTAGCGGCCCCCCTTCGGCCAGAAGTCTATCAATATGATACGGACGCCATTGAAAGCATGATATAAGACGGCGCCAATTAGCAAGAGCGAAATAACGCGCACAATGGGCGTGGCAAAAAGGGCAATGCCGTCGTTGTAAACCTTCGGGCCAAAGCCCAGCAGAGAAATATCCACAATGTGGACAAGCAGAAACAACAGAACGCCGAGTCCGGTTATGCGATGCAGCAGCCAGGACCACATGCCTGATTGACCTTTATACATACGTTCCTCAATTCTAACGACGAGAGGCGTTGGGCTTGTAGAGGCGCGCCACGTGACGAGCGCCATGGATCGACTCTCTACACACCTGCACGCTACGCGAATCCGCGCTCTACTGGTCGTCCTGATTCCTTATCTTAGACGGTCTCAGGTTAACGCTTATACGGATACCCGCCGCTTCTCGCCCTTACATACTGAATGCATCCTATATTCTCTGGGGCCGATTATGGTGTTTGACAAAATAACCCGGCAACGGACGCGAGGCCGATAAATCGGCGCTGCCCACGATCAATCGGGGCCTACGGCGCAGCCGAATGCATCCCCCACGGCTCTGCCTGCCGATGAATCGGCGCTGCCCGCGATCAATCGGGGCCTACGGCAAAGCTGGGAATGAATATCCCACGGCTTCGTTGGGCGATGCATTACCCACGGCTGTGCCGTAGGGGCCGGGCAGTCCTGTCTGGGGGACAGGCATACCGCGCCCACCGCCGATTGATCGGCCTGTTGCTGCATTATTTTGTTAAAGTCCATTCTCGGCCCCGCGACGCCTGGAGAACTGGTTACATCCCATTCTCGGCCTCGCGTGGGGGGATGCTACTACGACGATAGAAAAGGCAGAAGATCGCTTACGTTAGCCCCGCGAGGAATACATGGATTCGCCGGGTTCTAGATTTTGATGGCATCATAAGCTATGCTCACAGATTCTAGATTCAACGCCAAACTGCTCGTAGGGGCCGATTGATCGCGCCCACCGCCGATTGATCGGCCTCACATAGCGGCATGAAGAGGACGGATTGCTGCTATACCTGATCTGCCGGGTTATTGACGTTGTATGCCTATTATACTCCACGGTGGGGGGATGCGCAAACGTACTATTGAGCGATCACAGGGCACACCCCTACGGGCATGGCAGCGTCACGGTGAAGGTCGCTCCCCTCTCCGGTTCGCTATCAACCGTAATCGTCCCATGGTGGGCACGGGCTATGGCGATAGCGATGGCAAGACCAAGGCCCGTGCCGCCAATCGGCGCGCCATTGGCAGTCGGAACCTGCTGGCCGCGGTAGAAGCGATCAAAAATGTGAGGCAGGTCTTCGGACGAGATGCCCTGTCCTCTATCGATGACCTGGATAACAGCATTCTCGCCCTGTTTGTCAAGACGCAGGATGATTGAGCTAGTGTTGCTTGAACAGCCGTATTTTACCGCGTTGTCGAGCAGAATCAGCAGCATTTGTTTGAGCCGCTCGGGATCACCTTGTAGTTTCAGGCGCTCCTGTGTCACCAGATCAAGAGATATTTTGCACTGCTCCGGCGCCTGGTTGCGGATTTGCCGCACACTCTCTATGGCGATATCAACCAGGTCGGTTGAGCGCATTTCGAGCGGCCGATTCTCATCCAGGCGCGCCAGGGTCAGCAGGTCGTTGACCAGCCGCGTCATGCGGTCGGCCTCGTACTTCATCAGTTGCAGCACGCGCTGCGCTGTCGCCGGGTCATCCTTTGCGCCTCGCATCAGCACTTCGGTGAAGCCGCGCAGCGAGGTGATCGGCGTGCGCAGTTCGTGCGAGGCATCAGAAACAAAGCGCCGCGCTCGCCTCTCCGAATCCTGCTGCTCTTCCAGCAATTGCTCCAGGCGGTCGGCCATCTGGTTAAAGCTGGCCGCCAATGTCCCGATTTCATCTTCGCTATTCGGTACCCGCACGCGCCGCTGCATATCCCCGCGCGCCATCGCCTGCGTAGCCCCGATCATCTGCCTCAGCGGGCGTAGCATTACACCCGTCAGCAAGAGAATGATAATGGCTCCTAGAACAATCATCACCAGCGCGGTGATAATGATCACAAGCAACAGAATGCGCAGCGTCGCGTGTTCTATGCTGTAGGAAGTCGTCGCCGCCAGGTAGCCCTGGAACTGGCTCTTACCCGGGCAGCTGAGGGCCGGTTGCACCGATAATAACAGTCCATCGAACGAAGTATCGGAGTTTGCGCCCGTGAATGTTTGCGTAGCGGTAGGATGCCATGTGCTGAAAAATGACGCGTCAATATACTGAAATGTGCTGCCCCTTGCAGCTGCCGCGTTCCCGCTATTGCTGCCCGCAATGATCTTGCCCGATGCATTCAACAGGTAAATCGAGTCAAGATCGTCGGTTGTTTCTTCCTGACCAAGAAAATTAGCGGCGTTCGAGAGCGAGACATTGTTACAGAGATCGCGCACCAGCTGCGTTCGCAACAGCACCACACGCTGCGGAAAGGCCAGTTGTGCATCATGTAGCAGCGAACTGGAGATGGAATTATACGTAAACAGGCTCAGAATGATCGCGAAAAGCGCGAACAGGGTAATATAGACAGTGGCGAGCCGCCAGCGTAAAGTCAAAAAGGAGTGCAACCAGCGATTCCGCTGGGGCGGTTGTCCTGGCGGTTCCCCACCCTGCGAATCGTGAGATTCACCATATGGGATGGCAGTGGCGTCAGTCTGTTCATCTTTACCGGCGGAAGATGTCTCGATAGGGTAAAGTAATGGTGCCATATGGAAGTAAGCAGGAACGCCCAGGATAGATACCCAGATTCCAGATGACATACACCTACCCTTTCAATACATACCCGACTCCCCGCACGGTCTGGATCAGACGAGGTGTGCTGGGAGAATCCTCGATTTTCTCCCTCAAATATCTCACGTAGACTTCGATGATGTTAGTTTCACCCAGAAAATCGTAGCCCCACACACGGTTGAGAATTGTCTGCCGGTCCAGCACCTGCCGTGGATGGCTCATAAAGAGATGCAGCAGATTATATTCCGTCGCCGTCAGTTCAATCAGCCGCCCGGCCCGCGTCACCTCGCGTGTAGCAGTATTGATCTGCAAATCTCCAAATTGGAGTATCTGACTGCTGCTGCCGTCGCCACCATCATCCTTGCCACGGCTCTGCCTCCGCAGGATCGCTCGAATGCGCGCCACCAGCTCCTCAAAACTGAACGGCTTCGGCAGGTAATCATCAGCTCCCGTATCCAACCCCACCACGCGGTCGCGCACCTCATCCTTCGCCGTCACCATCAGAATCGGAATATCCCGCGTCGTCGGATTAGACCGCAGGCGGCGGCAGACCTCCAGACCATCCATGCCCGGCAGCATCAGATCCAGAATGATTAAATTGGGATTGAGCCGCTGAGCCGCCGCTAATCCCTGCGGCCCGTCTGGAGCCGACTCGACATGGAAGCCTTCGTACTTCAGTCCTAATTTGATCAGTTCAATGATATTTTCTTCATCGTCGATAACCAGCACCGTTGATGTAGCCGAATTGTCCGTATTTGCCTGTACGCGAGCTTCCTGATACATAGTATTCGCTCCTGATGAATTGGAATAGGTGAAGCACGACTTCACTGGTATTATAGATATTCCTTAAAGAATACGCAAGGCAACATGCATAAACCCCTCTCTTTCTCAGCAGAAATTAATCTCTGCTTGATCCTTTCTTGAATATCGCGGATTATAATACAGGCAGAAAATCCTCCCATTGTGGTGACTTTCTGTTGAGCGCATATTACAATACCTATGATAATAGAAAACTATGTTGGAGGATGAGCGATGAGTACACGAACTCTTATCATTGTTGGGTCATTGCTCGTAATAGTGATGGGTGCCGCCGGCTTTGGCCTGGCTTACGCCGTATCACATGCGAGTTCGGGAACAGCGAGCGTTACTCCTACTCCCACAACGGTACCCACAACCACGACGACGACAAAAACAAAGAATAAAAATAAGGAAAAGAATTACACAGGCACCATTCAATCCATCGGCACAAATGAATTTGTCATGACGCAGTCAGGCAAAAAGGCGAAAACCTTGACCGTCATGGTCAGCGACCAGACAACCTATACGAGCAGCACCGGTGGCACAATCACCTTCAGCGACCTGAAGCCAGGAGATCAGGTGACCGTAAAAGGTTCATTAAGCGGTCAAACATTAACCGCCACCAGCGTCACAGTCACATCATGAACCTCAGGCAAAAAGTCTAAATTTTGCTCGCAAAACCTCTTGACAGTAGGGGCACTCATCATTATACTTATTCGTAACCGGTTACGTAAACGGTTTCGCAATCGGTACCGGTTCCGGTTACATAGTCAAAAATTTATGTTTATGCCAGGGACAGAGCTTTTAGCCGCCTTGTAAAGAAGATCAAGAGGGCCTGGTATGTCGAATAAGCTCACCATCTCGGATATCGCGCGTTTAGCCGGCGTCTCCAAGGCAACTGTTTCTCGCGTCTTGAATCAGAAACCAGACGTGGACCCGGAGACCAGGGAGCGCATACTGCGCATTATGGATGAGCAAGGCTTTGTACCCAGTATCGCCGCGTCAGGCCTGGCCGGTGGCCGAAATCGTCTGCTCGGCGTGTTGGTACCCGCATTAACGTGGCCCCTTATTCCAGAGATCATGCGTGGCATAGGCGACGTGATCGAAACCACTTCCTACGAACTTATTTTGTATAGTATTACCGAAGCCAATCATGACAAAGACCGCAGCGATGTCATCGATCGTATCGTCGGCACAAAACTCGCATCTGGCCTGCTGGCTATATTTCCCGGCCCTTCCTCCCATCACCTTGGCGAATTACACCGGCGCGATTTTCCTGTTGTCCTGCTTGATGACCAGCGCTTGCCGCCAGAAAATACACCCTGGATCAGCGCTGACAATCGCGTAGGAGCATATGAGGCAACGCGGCATTTAATCCAGTTGGGGCATACACGTATCGCGCATATTCAGGGGCCGCTCAAGTACAAGGTCTCGCATGATCGCTATGAAGGATACTGCCAGGCGCTGCGCGAGGCCGGTATCACCATCGATCCCGCGCTGGTTATACAGGGGGATTTTATGCCCTCTGGCGGCAAGGAATGCGCGCGCGCTCTCTTTGAATTGCCTGAGCGCCCAACTGCTATTTTCGCTGCCAGTGACTACATGGCCTACGGCGTTATGGCGGCAGCTGAGGAGTATGGCTTGCGTATACCCGATGATCTGGCCCTGGTAGGCTTCGACGACCTGCCCGCGTCTGCTCACATGCAACCCGCGCTTACCACCGTCAGGCAGCCATTCTTTGAAATGGGGCAACGCGGAATTGAACTTCTACTCTCCCTGGTGGATTCGCCGCGCTCTGTTAACGGCTGGAATGGATATAGCCCGGCGCTCAAATCATCAAGTCGCCTTTCGCCACTACCTGCGCAGGTAGAAGATAAACCCGTCCGTCTTCAATTAGCAACAACTCTTGTAGTGCGTGCATCTTGTGGCGCTTCTCAACGTTTAACAATCCCATCGTAAAGGAGAAACTCAGGCAACCACTTCGAACTGGAAGAGAGTTTTGAGAACCTTACGGCGCGCAATTCTATTTGTCCGTATACTTATACGGTCATAGTGTCATCTTGTTGTCTGTTTCACAATCCGGCCGGAAAAGTCTCTCGTTTGTGGCGAGGGCAAAGCTTTATCCGGCTCGTAAGGAAGACAAATATTGGATCGTTTCCGGCATCCATTAACGAGGAGGTTAATCATGGCTCCCAATCCAACACCCCCACCGGCGCATCGCTATCGGCGTATAGCGACTATTTGCTCATTGTTGCTCATCGTGGCAACTATTCTCGCCGCCTGCGGAACTACCGGCAACGGCACCAGTAGCTCTTCAGGCAGCAACACAACCCTGCGTGTGCTTTCTGCCCCTGGACAACCCAATCCCGATTTCTTCAATCCGTTCTTTGATACCAACCAGGGCGGTGATTTTGGCGCGCAGGGCCTGCTGTACGAAACACTCTACTTTACCAACCTGTATAACGGCCAGACCCAGCCCTGGCTCGCCACCGCTGCGAACTACAACAGCGACCTGACACAGTTGACGTTCACCCTGCGTTCAGGCGTCAAATGGAACGACGGCCAGCCTTTCACCAGCCAGGATGTCGTCTTCACCTTCAATTTGATGCAGCAGCATCCCGCGCTCGACCAGAACGGTGTCTTGCCCCTCATCAAGAGTGTGACGGCGCCCGATAGCAGCACGGTGGTATTCACACTAACCCACCCGGACAGCACGGCGCTCTTCCACATCGGTGACCAGGTCTTCATCGTGCCACAGCATAGCTGGTCCAACATCAGCGGCGACCCGGCCAAGTTCGCCAACGACAACAAGCCCGTCGGCACAGGCCCCTACCTGCTCAGCAACTTCACCCCCGACCTGATCACCTACGTCGCCAATCCCAATTATTGGGGCACAAAGCCAAAAGTGCAGAAGATTCAGGTGCCCTCGATCAAAGACAACAGTACCGCGATTACCGATATGATCCAGGGCAAGCTCGACTGGATGGGGACCGGCTGGAACCCCGACTACGATCCGCTCTTCACCGGCAAGGACTCGCTGCACAATCATACCTGGTTTGCCGCCAGCAATACGGTCATGCTGTACCTCAATTTGCAAAAGGCCCCTTTCAATAACCTCAATGTGCGCAAAGCCATTAACGCGGCCATTAACCGCACGCAGTTGCCGCAGGGCGTCGCAAAATATGCCCAGATTGCCAATCCCACCGGCATCATCATACCGACGCTGAATGATTGGATCGCGCCCCAGTACCAGAGCATGTCTTTCGACACCGGCACCGATAAGGTGGCGACCTACATGCAGGCGGCAGGATTCACAAAGGGCAGCGATGGTTTCTACCGCGATGCCAGCGGGAAAGAGTTGAGCATATCGGTCGATGTAGTCAATGGTTGGAGCGACTGGGACCAGGACGTACAGTTCATCGTCAATGATCTGAACGCCGCCGGTATCAAGGCCTCCGTCAACTCGGAAAGCGGCTACACCCCGTATTATAACGACATCTCAACCGGCAACTACCAGGCCGCTATCAGCTGGACGAACAGTGGCCCCACTCCCTACTATGCCTATTATGCCCTGCTCAGCAGCGCGAACTCGGCCCCGCCCGGAAAATCCGTCGTCGGCACCAACTTCGAACGCTGGGATGCCTCGACCAGCAATGGCTATGCCGCGCAGACCGATAAGCTTCTCCAGCAGTATCAATCTTCCGCTGATATCAATGTGCAGAAGCAGGCCATCGCGGGCATCGAAGACATTATGGTCAGCCAGTTGCCTGTGCTGCCCTTGACCGTCAATGTCTATTGGGACGAATATACAACGAAAAACTGGCAGGGATGGCCCGACGCCAGCAATCCCTACGATTCAGGCGCGCCTTACAATATGCCCGATGCCGAGAACGTCATTCTCCATTTGACGCCAGCGTCCTGATAACAGGGCGAATGGGGAATGACGCCGTAGGGGCCGATTGATCGCGCCCAGCGCCGATTGATCGGCCCGGCGTCCCTTGCCGGATTATGTTGTGAAACATCATAATCTGGCCCCTACCTGTTCCCACTATGCCCTGAGACGGAGAGGAGATGAAGTGCGATGCGCTTTCTCTTGAGGCGTGTGACCTTCTATTTGATTGCGCTATGGGCCGCGATCACCTTCAATTTTATCATCCCGCGCCTGATGCCCGGCGACCCCGCCGAAGCCTATATCGCCAAATTGCAGACGCAGCAGATCACGCGCGCGCAAATCGATGCCATCCGCGCCGAATTCGGCGTCAATCCGAACGTGCCCATCTGGAAGCAGTACCTTGATTATCTGAACGGCATCCTGCACGGCAACCTGGGTATTGCAACCTCGCAGTTTCCCTCGCAGGTCTCCGATATCCTGCGCCAGAGCTTACCCTGGACGATTGGCCTGGTTGGCTCTGCCCTGATCATCAGTTTTATCATCGGTACATTAGTGGGCATGTTGATCGCATGGCGGCGCGGCTCCTGGTACGATACCGTCACGCCGCCCATCCTGACGTTTTTCTCTGCCGTGCCTTATTTCTGGATGGCCCTGGCCCTGGTGTATATCTTCGGCGTCAACCTCAACTGGTTCCCGACCGATAGCGGCTATGATGTCTTCAGCGTCACTCCCGGTTGGAGCATGGATTTCATCAGCAGCGTAATCCAGCATGCGGTCCTGCCGGTAGCGACGCTGGTACTTGGTTCGCTGGCCGGTTGGGTCCTCACCATGCGCAATACGATGGTCACAACGCTTTCAGAAGATTATCTGCTCATGGCGCAGGCGAAAGGTCTGCCTGAAAGACGGGTAATGGTCAACTACGCGGCCCGTAACGCCATTTTACCCAGCATCACCAGCTTCTCCATCTCGCTTGGTCTGGTTGTGAGCGGCTCGCTGCTGACGGAGATCGTGTTCAACTATCCTGGCATCGGCTTTGCCCTCTATAAAGGCGTGCAGGCCGATGATTACGCCCTGGTTGAAGGATGTTTCCTCGTCATCGCGCTGGCGGTGCTGATCGCCAATTTCCTGTCCGAGCTGGTCTATGCGTTCCTCGATCCGCGCGTGCGGCAAGGGAGGAGCTAGTAGATGCAGGTAACAAATCTCACCGATGCGCAAATCCAATCCGCGACCATATTAGACAGAGCAAGGGGCCGCGGAAGCAGTATCCTGCGTGTCCTCACATCCAATCCCAAAATCACTTTCGGTACCACAGTGGTAGCTCTTTTTGTGCTGGTGGCGATAGCGGCTCCATTGCTGACTCCCTATAACCCGGATGCCAGCGTCGTTGTCGGCTCGCTGCCCCCCTCGCCCGCGCACATTCTGGGCACCACCGGCCTGGGGCAGGATATGTTCGCCCAGATCGTCTATGGCGCGCGTGTCTCGTTGCTGGTTGGCTTCGCCGCCGCCATCGGTTCCACTTTCCTGCAGGTATTTTTTGGGCTGACCTCCGCCTTTTTTGGCGGCGTCATCGACGAAGTGCTTTCCCTGATCATCAACGTCTTTCTCGTGCTGCCAGGCCTGCCGCTGACGATTGTACTGGCTTCGTTAGCCAGCACCGCCGACGCCGCGAATAAAAACGAATTCGTCATTGCCCTGGTGCTGCTCTTCACCTCATGGAGCTACGGAGCTCGTGTCCTGCGAGCGCAAACGCTCTCATTAAAAGAGCGCGAATTCGTAACTGCCGCCCGCTCATCCGGTGAAAGCTCCCTGCGCCTGATCTTTGCCGAGATACTGCCCAATGAGGCCGCTCTGGTCGCTTCTACCTTTATCGGAACATTTGTGTACGCGGTAGGGGCGGAAGTGGCGCTGGAATTTCTTGGCCTCGGTGATACATCGAAAGCCAGTTGGGGCGAAATATTATACTGGGCGCAAAATAATGGAGCGCTTATCGTAGGAAAATGGTGGCAATTCGTACCGGCAGGCTTATGCGTTGCCATCCTCTGCGCAAGCCTGACCTTTATCAATTTTGGCATCGACGAACTGGCAAACCCTCGCCTGCGCAACGAAGGCAAGCTTGCCAGCCGCAAACAAAAGAAAAAGACTGCTGACCGACCAATCTCGTAGGGGCGTACCCTTGAGGTCGCCCGCCATGTTCATAACTAAGGAGCCTAAATGAGCATTACCGACGATACAAAACGCGCAGGAGCCGCGCAGGACGATATCGCCGCCCAGACGCAGCCCCGGGGCCGCGCAAAGAGCGCCTTCCCGGCGGACTTTCTATGGGGCGCGGCCAGTTCCGCTTATCAGGTCGAGGGAGCCACACATGAAGACGGGCGTGGCATGTCGATCTGGGACCGTTTCGTGACCATCCCCGGCGCTATTTACGACGGTCAGACAGCTGATATTGCTGCCGATCATTATCACCTGATGGAGCAGGATGTGACTCTAATGGCCCGCCTGGGTTTGAGCTCCTACCGCTTCTCCATCGCCTGGCCGCGTATCCTGCCGGATGGCACAGGCAGCGTGAACAAGAAAGGCCTGGATTTTTATGATCGCCTGGTCGATGCTCTCCTTGCCAGGGGAATACAACCTCTGGCCACCCTCCACCACTGGGATTTACCGCTCGCTTTGCAGGAGCGGGGCGGTTGGCTCAATCGTGATACGGCATATGCCTTTGCCGACTATGCCACGGTCGTAGCCCAACGCCTGGGAGATCGCGTCAGGTGGTGGCTGACGCATAACGAACCCTGGTGCATCGCCTACCTCGGTTATGGCCTTGGCATGCACGCCCCGGGCATACGAGATGTGCAGATGGCAGTGACTGTTGGGCATCACGTACTGCTCTCTCATGGACTGGCGGTATCGCGCCTGCGAGCGCATACCAGTGCAGGCGTGCAGGTGGGTATCGCCATCGATTTCTACCCCGTCTATGCCGCCGATAACCAGCCTGAAACACTCGCCGGCCTGGAAAAGGCCGACGCTTTCCGCAATCGCTGGTTCCTGGACCCCGTTTTTCGTGCAAGCTATCCTGAGCATCTTTTTGCCGACATGGGCGTTCTTCCGCCACCAATCCAGGACACCGACTTCACTATCATCGCAACTCCCATCGACTTTCTCGGCGTGAATTATTATTCGCGCATCATGGTGCGCGGATTGCCAGAGCCTGAGCAACAGAACACGGCCGCTAAGCAAGAGGCGCGACCCGGCGGCGCGCAATTAAACCAGCCACCGGTCGCTGAAAGATATGAGGCGGTCAAACAGGTGCCAGGATCGTCTTATACCGAGATGGGCTGGGAGATTTATCCCTCGGGATTGGCCAATATTTTGACACGCCTCAATCGTGAGTACGGGCCGAAAGCGCTACTCGTGACCGAAAGCGGCGCCGCGTTCAACGATCAATGGGATGGTGGCCATACCGTCCACGATTCGCAGCGCACTCAATACCTGCGCGAGCATATTGCTACCCTAGAGCAGGTAGTCGCTCAGGGCGTACCCGTGAAAGGTTACTTCGTCTGGTCGCTGACGGATAACTTCGAATGGGGGGAAGGATACAGCAAGCGTTTCGGCCTGGTCTACATCGATTACCCAACGCAGCGCCGCATCGTCAAAGATAGTGGCTACTGGTACGCCTCGTTCCTGGCCTCACAGCGCAGGACGTAGGAACAACTTCGGGCCGGGGATTCTTCGCTGCGCTCAGAATGACATCCGCAAGGCCACCCACCTGGACAGCCGATCTTGATCGTGAAAATTCATCGTCCCCCGTAGGGGCCGATTGATCGCGCCCACCGCCGATTGATCGGCCTCGCACCGCTTGCCGGGTTATTTCGTCAAACCCCATGATCGGCCCCCGGATTCCCACGGCAATTTGTTCAACTCAGATTCGCAACCCGTTCGTTTCCTCTGTCTCCCTTTCCTTGCCAGAAATCGTGCGGACAGAGCTAGAAGAGGCCAGAAGCGACTTTCTGGCTCTGCTTGTTTCTCTCTCGGAGACCGACTTGCAGCAGAAGAGCGTCACGTCCGCCTGGACCGTCAAAGAAGTGCTGGTCCATATCGTCTTCTGACTGAGGCAAACCCCTGGCGTCGTCAGAATGGTGCGCACCGGCCGGGGCATCCGTAGGATTCCCACGCCCCTGTTCAACTGGCTCAATCTGTGGCTGGCGCGCGTGGCGGCCTGGCGACAAACCCGCCAGACTCTGGCTATGTATGGAAGAGTGAAAAGGAAGCACAATCCAGCTTGTAGAGCCATCAAAACTATGTTATCATAGAAATGGCAATGGGCTTGTTCCCCCTACAAAGGCGGAAGAAAGCGACCGGCCGGCGAAAAATTTGGGGCAAGGCGCACAGAGGGGAAAGCGACCTGGATAAAGCATACCGGTGACAGGCACGATCGGCAAACTGACAAGGAGTACAACATGATCGAGCGAGCGAGGGATGAGGTAGCCTCCTACTATTATTATGACAGCCACCCCACCGAGGAGGATCTGATGGGGGAGTCACCATCGCACGCCGCCCTGGTTCATTATCTGATGGAAGTCCTGACCTGGCTGTTTCGCGATCAGCTGTGCGCCGTCTATGAAAACTTCAATTTCTACCAGACCAATAACAGGAATGAAAAGCCACTCGCCCCTGATATCGCTGTCATCAAGGGCGCCCAATACCTTCCCGTCCGTAGCTGGCGCATTGGCGTGACCGGGCCTGCTCCACAGGTGGTCTTCGAAATTGCGTCCGAGGAGACCTGGATGCGCGACCTGCTGGAAAAGCCAGATCGCTATGCAAGGATGGGGGTTCAGGAATATTTTGCCTATGACCCGAACCAGCCGCAGGTGTGGCGCAATCAACCTTACCGGCTCTGTGGATGGCGGCTCGACAAAGAGAGTGGTCTGATGCAGCAGATAATCCCCGGTCCTGATGGACGCTTATGGAGCGAGCAACTCGACAGCCTGCTGATTCCCGATGGTCCTAAGCTTCACCTCTATGATTATGCCGGCGATGTGCGGTTAACAAGAAGTGGGGCCGAGGCCATGGCCCGGCAAGCCGCCGAGAGGCGAGCAGCAACTGAAGCACAATCCAGGCGCTTCGCCGAGAGACGCGCTCAAGCCGCCGAGAGGCGAATGCAGGCTGAATTGCAGGCTCGCCAGATAGCCGAGAGGCGAGCGCAGGAGGAGGCCGAGAAAGCACGCCTGCTTGCTGAGAGACTGCGCTCCCTCGGTATCGACCCGGATCAGGTACTTTAGGCGCGCTTGCCAGAAACGCATCCATGCTCTATCATATAACAAGGCGTCCGTCATGGATCATTTTTTGAAATGTTACCTCACCTGAGAATGATAGAGCAGTATGGCTACATTAATAAAAAATTCGCCCGGGAATAAAAGTAGCAAGAAGCCCCACAAAAAAAAGGTGCTTTCGCCCCGGCAGCGTTTCAAGCGGCGGCTTCTCTATAAATTGCGCCATCCCGCGGATACCGTCTGGGGATGGCTCAGTTCGGTGCGCACCGCTATTTTTCTCATCTCGGCTATTGCCCTGGTCAGTCTGATCGGCATTTATTTTGTGCAGGCCCCCGGCGAAGTACTAAACGACCCGACCGCCTATGCCGCCTGGGTGCAGCAAAATGCTTTGCCCCGCTACGGCTCGCTCACACCGGTCTACGATAGCCTGCAGTTTTTCAAAATCTTCTCCAGCTGGTATTTCATGCTCCTGCTCACCATCCTGGCCTTGAGCATCGTCGTCTGCACGCTGAACCGCGCGCCCGCCATCTGGCAGAATTTCCGCCATCCCTTGCTGAGGCGCAGCGATAAATTCTATGTGAACGCACTTGAACGCGCCGAATTCTCTCATCATGATGCCGTATCGTGGACGCAGATGGCCCTGCGCAGGCGTCATTATCGCGTGCGCAGCGTCGTTGGAGAGGATGAAATCACCTATCTCTATGCCAACAAAAATTCCTGGGCCACACTCTCTACATTTGTCTTTCACGCCGCGCTGGTCACGCTCTTGCTGGCCGGTGTCCTCTCGCAGTGGCATGGCTTCGCGCCCGATAGCCCCGCCAGGCGCTTCCTGCCCGCGCCAATCGTCAGCCTTTCAGACAGCCTGGCCGGGTTTACCTTTGATCAGGCGTTACCCGATGGACAGAGCGCAATCGTCTATCCTCGCGGCACCCCGCATAATATCAGTTTTCGCGCCAACTCTTTTCGCGCTACTTTTGACCCCAAAACCGGCCTGCCCACCGATTATGTCACCGACCTCAGCGTCTATAAGGATGGCGAGCTGGTCGCGCACAGCGACCACCTGCGCGTCAACGATCCGCTCTCCTATGATGGCATCGTCTTCCACCAGTCCTCGCTGATCCCATCGGTCAATATCACCATCAGCGATGCGAACGGCTGCCTGCTCTGCGATGAGCCAATCGTACTCGATCAAACCGCCAACATTTCCCCCAACCTCACCGTGGATTACGCCAATGGCATACCGGTGCCTGGCACGAACATGACGGTCAGCGTCCTGTTCCGGCATCTTCCATCTCAACAGCTCGCCCAGGTGCAGGATCCGATCATACTGGTCGGCGTCGGCGTGCCGGGCGCGCCTGTTAACCAGGATAAAGTGCTGGTCAACCTGCGCCCGGGGCAAACACTTCCCAGTTTCGACAAGCAGTGGAAGGTCACACTGAACAGTGCCAGCGAGGCCACGGTCCTGCTTGTGACCAGAGACACGGGTTCCATCCTGGTCTGGCCGACGGCGGTTATCTTGATCCTGAGCCTGTGCGTCACATTTTATTTCCCACAGCGCCGCATCTGGGTGCGCATCTCCGGCCAGCGCGTGCAAATGGCCGCACTGCGCGAACACTTCACGAATATCCGTACCGATTTGCTCAGCGTTACAAAGGAAGCCAGGATGTATGAAAAAGTTGTAGAGAGTTAACCAACCAGGCGAGTGTGCTGCTCAAACCATTGACAGCCTTTTGCTCCTGATATATTCTAGCAATATAAAGCCATCAATGGAACTGGTCGCGTCGCACACTGGAGGATAAAGGACAGCATGAAATTAACCATGAAAGGCGATTATGGCTTGCGCGCCATGCTCGATATGGCCGCCTATTATGGGCAGGGACCGATTGAAAGCGCCGATATCGCCAATCGCCAATACATACCCGAGCAATATCTCGACCAGATTCTGATGGCGCTGCGTAAAGAAGGTCTGGTGAAAAGTGTCCGCGGCCCCAGGGGCGGTCATATGCTTGCGAAACCCCCATCGCATATCACTATGGGCGAAGTGATGCATGCCCTTGAGGGATATGTGCCTCCCATGGAATGCTTGCCCAACCCGGATTTTTGTAAGCTCTCGCCCGGATGCGCCCTGCGCGAAGTCTGGCAAAAAATCGACGCAATGACCCAGCAGGTCCTCAATACGACAACGATTGAAGAACTGGCGCAGCGACATCGCACCGGCAGCAACGAAACAATGTATTATATTTGACCGGGGAAAACTCATTATTCGCCCTTGTATTTTATAAAATGGGAGCGGTAGCAAGTGGTTGTGAACTGGCAAGACCCACCAGGTGATGACAAATTGATAGCCATCGTCGAAGATGATGCGGCTCTCGCAAACCTCTTCCGTGATATCCTGGCATACGATGGACGCTGGCGCCTGTGTATTTTTGCCGACGGGCAGGATGCCAGAGACCAGCTGCCTGAGCTACACGCCTCCCTCATCATTTTAGACGTTGGACTGCCCAACCTGGACGGCGTATCGCTTTATAAAATACTGCGCGGGCACAACAATACCCGCAATACACCAATCATCGTCATTAGTGGCAGCCATGACTGGGAACTCCATCGCATGGGCTTGCAAAAAGGCATCCTGCTCCGCAAACCCTTTAACGTGCAAGAATTGCTTTTTATGATCTCGGCCTTGCTGGATGCCTGAAAGAAAAATTATGACCCACTGGGAAAAAGATACCACCGAACTCATCGGTCGCACGCCACTTGTCGCATTGAAGCGCGTGACTGCCGGTATGCCGGCCACCGTGCTTGCGAAACTCGAAATGTTCAGCCCCGGCGGCAGCGTTAAAGATCGCGCCGCCTTACAAATGATCTGCGAAGCAGAATCGCAAGGACTACTGCGCCCCGGCGGTACTATCACCGAACCATCAAGCGGCAACATGGCCATATCCCTTGCCTGGATCGCCGCCGCCCGTGGCTATTCATGCATTCTCACCATGCCTGATACTATCCACATCGAGCGACGCCTGCTCTTGCAGCGCTTCGGCGCGCAGGTCATCCTCACACCCGGAAACCAGGGCATGCGTGGAGCCATCAATAAGGTCACCGAACTGCGCACTACCCGCCCCAACTGCTGGTACCCGCAGCAATTTTACAACCAGGCCAACCCGCGTGCTCATCGCGAAGGTACAGCACTTGAAATCTGGCAGGACACAGCAGGGGCCGTCGATATCGTCGTCATCGGCGTTGGCACCGGCGGAACATTAACCGGTGTCGCCGAAGGCATACGCGCCCGCAAGCCATCGCTTGAAGTCGTAGCCGTCGAACCCGCCTCCTGCGCGATCCTATCGGGTGGCCGCCCCGGCCCACACCGCATCGAAGGCCTCGGCGCGGGCTTTATCCCGGATACGCTTCGCCGCGACCTCATCGACCGCGTTATTCCAGTTACCGATGCCGATGCCACCGCCGCCGCCATCCGCATCATGCGCGAAGAAGGCCTTTCTATCGGTATCAGCAGTGGTGCGGCAGCCTGGGCCGCCCTGCAGGAAGCGAGCAAAGAAGAGAATCGCGGCAAAGTCATTGTTACCATCTTCCCCAGCGCCGCCGAACGCTACCTCCATTCCATCCTCTTTGATGACCTTCGGGCCACATCGTAACCGCTCGTATCCCTCATTCGTAGTGAACTACGAGTTTCAAGCTCTACTGGAAACGGCTCTGTTACCTGGATGCCATTTTCGGCGTATATGATGAAGTGGCCATCTAGATCAATGAGAAGTGGCGAAGAAAAACATGATCGAATCCCAGGAAGCTCCCTTTATCTACCGGCTGAAACGAACATCGTACCTGCATACCCGGCGAATAGCGTGGCTACTAATAGCCGGTTCTTTTGTATGCGCAGTCGCCTGCATACTACTGAGTCTGCGGCTCTTTCCAACGTACTCGCACACGTTTACCCTCTATCTCAAATGGCAAGATGCCCTGCTTGCCACCCTGGTATTTACCGCGCTGCTGGCTCTCGGCAGCTGCGTGCTTGTGCTCCGGTTCCTTTATGCCCTACAAGCCGGATACTCCCGCTGGATGCTACAGCTGCAAGGCAACACATTCACGGGTAGAGATCTCTCGCCCAAAAACCTGTCCAGCATTTACTGGTTAGTGAGTACCGTTTTTGGCTGCTTTCTCGCCGCCCTTGTCGGGCTTGTACCACTTATTTTGATTGGTTGGACCCTGCGCCTGCCACATCCCTTGCTCGTCGTCCTGGGAACCTCCCTGGCCAGTATCCTGAGCCTGGCAGGATTGATCGTCACCGCTATAGCGCTGGCTTTTGTCCTGATTGGCTTCGCCGGCAGCATCTCATTTTGCCGCAAGATGGGCGCCCCTCAAACCTATAACCTCACGCAACAGGCATCCATCAGCATCAATGGCTTCGTTCTCTCGATCCTCTATCCCGACCAGCAGGAATCGCTCTTCGATCTCAACCTGCTCGAACCAGCCGACGCCCGCCACCTCTTACATCTTCTCCATGAACGCTGGTTCGCCGCGCAATCCGATTGGAACCCTACTCTGGGCCAGGAGATCGAAGAAGCCCTGTGCCAGGCAGAACGCGCCGCCCTGACCGTGTGAAAGAGGTGACCTCCCAAATCTCCCCTTGCGCGAACCGGCACTTTGTTATGTATAATAGGTGCGGGTTCCACAACAAACGAAAAGAAACACAGGAGAAAAAAAACAGTTATGCGACTTGGTTTGCAAGTTCCCAATTTCACGTGGCCCAATGGCCAGGCCAATCTCGGCGATACCTTTGGCCTGATCGCCCAACGGGCAGAGCGCGCGGGCCTCTACAGCCTGTGGGTAATGGACCACTTTTTCCAGATTCCCAATGTTGGCCCGGTGGAAAACGAAATGCTTGAAGGATGGAGCGCGCTGGCTTTCGCCGCCGGCCGCACCAATCGCATCAAATTAGGCACCATGGTCACCGGTGTAACCTATAGATATCCCGGTATTCTGGTTAAAACCGCTACAACCCTCGATGTCCTTTCCCACGGGCGCGCCTACCTTGGTATTGGCGCCGCCTGGAACGAGCAAGAGCATCGTGGCCTGGGCGTGCCTTTCCCGCCACTGAAAGAGCGTTTCGAGCGCCTGGAAGAGACGTTACAGATTGCGCTCCAGATGTGGTCAGGCAACGAAGAGGCCTTCAACGGCAAACACTACCAGCTCGAGCGCCCGCTCAGTTCGCCCCAACCGGTGCAGAAGCCGCATCCACCTGTTTTGATCGGTGGAACCGGCGAGCGCAAAACACTGCGCCTGGTCGCGCAATATGCCGATGCCTGTAATATCTTCGCCCGTATCGGCAAAGATGAATTGCAGCGTAAATTGCAAATCCTGCGCGAGCATTGCGAAGCCATCGGACGCCCCTATGAGCAAATCGAAAAGACGACCCTGGATTCACTGAAGATCACGCGCAATGGCGGCGGCGACGCCATCACTCCGGCCCAGGCTATTGACCGCTTCGCCGAACTCGCGGCGCTCGGCATAGACCAGGCCATCTTCAGCCTTCGCAACGTCTCTGACCTGGAGCCTTTCGATCTGCTCATGACTGAGATCGTTCCCGCCGTCTCGAAAATCGTCCCCGCCGGGCGCTAACCGGTACGGTTCGGGTGTGTATCGCCGTATCATCGACCCTCCAGGGCGATTGCAACGGTGATACACTTTGACAAATGAATTGAATAATATGCCCGCCCACCAGGCCCCTGGGACTCGCCCAAGGGGCCGATTCTCATCATCACCCCCGACTTCTTTTCCCAATTTCCTCAACAACTTGCAATACTTTTAAGATTCTGGCGTCTTATGATTATGAGAGCTGCTTTTGCCAGCCTATACACTCTATGCTATGATTGAAGTGCAGCTCGTCCTATGAAATACATCATTGGGCCGCTCTCACGCTTCAAAGAGTACGACAATACTCGTATTTTTTATTCGCTCGCTCTATCAAAGCAATCGAGAGAGGTCACATCTTGCTGGCGTAATATACCTATAGATATTTACTCGTTTAGAAAGAAGCCATCATGAGTCGTTCGGTCTCCCAGGTTTCTCGCAGGCCCGGTCGTACCGGTCTGGCCGCGTTTCCCTCTATGGTGACGCTTGCCCTCTGGCAACTGCGTCAGACCTGGCGTTTGCTGCTGATTGTCGGCGCAGGCATGATCGCAGCTGTAATACTCGTTTGCGCTGTGCCTCTCTATTCTCAGGTCACTATGAGCGCCGGGCTGCGCGACGCCCTCAACGCCTCTCCTCTCGCGAATGCCATCACTATTACCAGTTCTGCTCCGCTCGTCTCACAGCAAGCTATCGGCCAGGTTCAGCAGCAACTGAATCAGGAAATGCAGAGCAACCTTGGTCCGTTCATCAACAGCACGCCCCAGGTTTCTGTGCAAAGCCAGGGCATCAATATCAACACCTTTGACCAGGTGCAGCTGATCGGCGCTTCCATACCCCAGGTTCGCTCGCACGTCAAACTACTGCAAGGCCAGCTCCCACACGATTCTGCTGTAGAGGCAACTCCTGGTGCCTGTCCTGCTGCCTCTGGTGCCTGTCCCCTCGAAATTGCCATCACTCCCCAGGCCGCGCAGAATCTGCATATCCAAATCGGCTCGCAACTTTCCGCGAATCTTGTATTCGACAACAGCGCGGCTCTGACTCAAACGACTGTAACGCTGCCCTTACAGGTCGTTGGCATCTTTGAGCCGCTATCCCAGAATGATCCATACTGGTATGGCGCCAGCTTTGCCCGCCAGCCGCTCAGTGCCAAAGGCTCGCTCTATCCCTCGCTCGTCTCTAACCAGGCATTTATCACCATATTTGATCGGATTTCACGCCAGGTCATAAGTAAACCTGGCCTCGCAAGCGGAACTACGCTCGTCGGGCCGGTCACCCTATCCGAATACTACACGTTCGATACTTCACATATCGACATCAACAGGCTCGATGATCTGGCCAATGGCCTTAACAACGTCCTTGCCGACCTCTCCAACAAGCCTGTTGTTCCCGGCTATATCGAGAAAACCCAGTCCAACGGTCCTAGCGACCTGCTCGATAGCTATAGTAATCGCATTGACGTTGTGCGCATCCCCGTGCAGAGCGTGGCATATCTCATCGTCGGCCTCGTCCTCTTTTTTGTCAGCCTCATGACCGATCTGCTCGTAGACCGCCAATCTGCCGCCATCGCCATGCTGCGTAGCCGGGGAGCCAGCCACCGCCAGATTTTTAGCTCGCTCATTATTCAGAGCATCGGTGCCGGCATCATTGCCTTGCTGGTAGGACCCCTGCTCGCCATTCTATCCGCCGCACTGCTGGCGCGCCTTACCTTATCTGCCGCCGACCAGGGAGTGCTCAACCTCATCACCGCTAACCCTGTGCCGGTTGCTCTCGGCCTCTACCTCTCGGCACTCATTGCTGTAGGCGTCGCGGTCCTCGCCATGATCGTTGCCATCTATCGCGCCACGCGCCTGGACGTGCTGACCCTACGCCGCGAGGCCGCCCGCGCCAGCAATCGTCCTCTGTGGTTGCGCATGGGCGTGGATATGCTCGCCGGCGTCGTGGCACTCACCGGCTATGCCTTCTCGGTCTATATCACCAGCCCTGGCATCCTGGATGATCGCACCCGTGTCCTCATCCTACCCCCCATGACGCTTGTCGGCGCGACATTCTTACTGCTTGGTTGTACCCTGCTCTTCTTGCGCATCTTCCCATTCGTGCTAAACTTCGCCGCCAACCAGGCCGCGCGCAGCCGCAGCGCAACGCCTGTCCTTGCCCTGGCACAGATGGCCCGCGCCCCACGTCAATCATTGCGCGTCATCCTCCTGCTCGCCCTCGCCATCGCGTTCGCCATCTTTACCCTGTCGTTTAACGCTTCGCAGGCAAATCGCATCCCGCAGGTTGTGAATTACCAGGTCGGCGCCGATTTCAGCGGCACCTATCCCAGCAATGATCGCCTCGCCACGCAATCCCTGGCTCAGCAGACGTCCGCGTTCACCCACATTCCTGGCGTCACCGCTGCCTCCATTGGCTACGAATCATCCACACGCGCTTCTGAGAGCGGCGTTAACCTCTCCATGGAACTGCGCGCCGTCGATACACGCACCTTTGCCAGCACCGCCATCTGGACCGCGCAGGATTCCTCGCAATCGCTGTCCTCCTTGCTGCCCCTCTTAAAGGCGCCACCCTCACAAAATGTGCCTGCTATCGTCGATACCGCGGCCTGGAACAACCTCCATCTCTCAATCGGCTCGCCTTTCACGCTTACCGATTACAGCAATACCATCAATTTCGTCGCCGTCGCCGAGGTCAACTACATTCCTACCGTCAATGATAGCGCCCAGACCAGCGGCACCAACGATTACGTTCCCTTTGGCGGTGTGCTCGTAGACTACCAGACCTATGCCGCGGCGACTAGAGGCGCTGGTGGCGCCAATCCTATCCCCACCACAGTCTGGCTGCGTACCGCGGATGACCCCGCGTCCCTGGCAAGCGTGCGTCATGCCCTGAGTACCGGCAGTACCGCCCTTACCGGCGTCAACGACCGCCGGGCCATCACCACTGCCCTGCTCAATGACCCGCTCTACCTCGTGCTGATCGGCGTACTCGTGATCGGCTCGCTGACCGCCCTCGTGCTTGCCCTTATCGGCAACCTTACCGTCTCCTGGCTCAGCGCCCGCAGTCGTCAGATCAATTTCGCCGTCATGCGCGCCCTCGGCAGCACGCCGCCGCAGATTGCCGGCGTGTTGACATGGGAACAGAGCCTCGTCTATGCCATTGCTATCGGGCTGGGAGTCGCTTTCGGTGTTCTGCTCTCCTTCCTTGTGCTGCCAGCCTTCGTCTTTACCACCGTCACCACCAGTGGCAGCGTCAACCAGTTCAGTACCGGCGAGTTTTATGTCGTCCAGAACGTCCCGCCCATCCAGATGATTATTCCCGGCCTGCTCGTCAGTATCGCCCTTGGTATCCTGGTCGCCATCTGCCTGCTTGCCGTTGGCTTGATGGTGCGCGTCGTCTCGCGCCCATCTATCAGCATGACTCTAAGATTTAGTGAGGATTAAGTATGCCTGAACCAATCGTTCTCTGCGATAATCTTGTCAAAATCTATAAAGTAGCCGATCTCGAAGTCGTTGCCCTCCAGGGACTCGACCTCGAAGTGGTTCCCGGCGAAATGATGGCTATCGTCGGCGCATCCGGCTCCGGCAAAAGCACCCTGCTCAATATCCTCAGTGGACTCGATGTTCCCAGCGCCGGGCGTGCCATCGTCGACGGCAATGACCTTACCCGCTTGACAGAGGCCCAGCGCATCGTCTACCGCCGCTATGTCGTCGGTCATATCTGGCAGCAGAGTGGTCGCAACCTCATGCCCGAATTAAGCGCAGCCGCCAACATCGAACTGCCCCAACTGCTCGGCGGCGCTCCCGCGGGCAAACGCATCCGCAAAGCCGAAGAACTCCTCGCACTCGTCGGGCTTGCCGGCATGGGCAAAAAACGTCCCGACCAGCTCTCCGGCGGTGAACAGCAGCGTGTCGCCATCGCCGTAGCCCTCGCCAATGACCCGGTGTTGTTGCTCGCAGACGAACCCACAGGCGAACTCGACTCCGTCACTGCCGGCGAAATCTTCGCCTTGCTGCGTTCCTTGAACGAAAAACTCGGCCTCACCATCATTACCGTAACCCATGATGTCGCCATCGCTGCCGTCATGGATCGCACCATCGCCATTCGCGACGGCCGTACCAGTACCGAAACCGTGCGTCGTGAATCCCCACTCGAGGCTGCCAGCGAGTATGTCCCCGGCGCCAGCGCTATCATCGGCCTGCCCAGCGAGACACACCGCGAATCCGTTCTCATAGACCGCGTCGGACGCCTCCAGCTACCCAAAGAGGCGATTGAAACCATCCCATTCAACGGCCGTGCCGAAGTGCGCATCGTCAATGACCACGTCGAGCTATGGCCGCTCGCCGTCGAAACCAACGGCAACAACAAATCAACCGGAGATACCGTACAACCCAATCCCACGGCAAAGCCGTAGGGGCCGATTGATCGCGCCCAACCGCCGATTCATCGGCCCCTGGCAAGATCAGAGTAATAAACAAGGAGACAGTGACTGATTATGAACTTTCACGATCAAAATCGATCATCCATGTGGTTCGGGCTGTGTCATGCTGAGCGCAGCGAAGAATCGCCGGTGTCCTGGCATGGATTTCCCGGTGCTTCTCAGGTTCAGGCTATGTGATGCTGAGCGCAGCGAAGAATCGGCCGCGACGGCCCACCGAGATTCTGAGCGAAGCGAAGAATAACACGGCTAGCACCTGCTTACCGATTCTGGTTGTTAAAATTCATAATCGGCCCTGCCCGGCAACCCGATTCATTACATTCGTTAAAAAACATTGCAATAATTTCTTCTAAACAGAAGGAGCCATCTTATGGAACAGGCTATAGCAACAGCAATTGCCGAAGCACACGGAGTCAAACGTGACTTTCGTAGCGGTGGTGGCATCGTCCATGCCCTGCGTGGCATAGACCTGCGCATCCTGCCAGGAGAATTTGTAGCCCTCCGCGGGCGTTCGGGTTCCGGCAAAACCACCCTGCTCAACATCTTAATCGGCCTCGACGACCCAACCGAAGGCAAAGTCTTCATCCTTGGCCGTGACCTCTCAACATTGGATGAAACCGCCAGGGCGCACCTGCGGCGCGAAAGCATCGGCATGATGTTTCAGAACGCTCACCTCTTTCCATCGCTCACGGCTCAGGAAAATGTCGAAGTTCCCTTGCGCCTCGTTCGCATGGACCCCGAGGAGCGCACAAGACGCTCCCGCGAAGCCTTGCAGCGCGTCGGCCTTGGTGCCCGCATGCACCATCGTGGCCTCGAACTTTCCGGCGGCGAGCAGCAGCGTGTTGCTCTCGCGCGCGCCCTCGTACACAACCCGCGCTTCGTCGTCGCCGACGAACCCACCGGCAACCTCGACTCCGTCACCGGTCGTGATATCGCCAGCCTTCTGCGCAGCGTCAGTCACGACCTGCAGATAGGCATGCTTATCGCCACCCATGACGCCACCGTCGTCAATGCCGCCGACCGCGTCCTACAGATCCAGGATGGCCGCATCAGCGAAGAATAACTCGTAATGAACATCGAACAACAACAAAACATGCTCAATCCATCTCGTGGGCATAGCAAGGGCGCACCCTTGAGGTCGCTCTCCATCAGCGGCAGGCTGCTCTCCACCCGGAGCGGGTCGCCCTCCGCCGGAACAACCGGTACAATCGAGATTTCCAGGTCTACTGCTTCCAGCCTCGCTGCTGGCCCTAAACGTGACAACAATAGGCAGCAACTCTCGATCATTATCACCTTAGCCCTCTGGCAGATGCGGCAATCCTGGCGCATGCTGCTCGTCGTTGGCACCGGTATTCTGGCAGCTGTCGTACTCATTTGCATCGTCCCGCTTTACTCGCAGGTTTCCATGAGCGCCGGACTGCGCGACACCCTCGCAGCCTCCCCCACCGACTCATTCATCACCGTACACAGCGTCTCTTATCAAGTAGTCCCCTCGTCCATCCAGGACTTTCAGGGCCAGTTGACTCCCATCATGCAGCAAAATATGGGTCCGTTTCTCAAAAAATCCCCTGTTCTCTCCGTCCAGGGCCAGTTCAGCGTCAACTCGCCCACCTCCAACGAATTCATCACCTTCATCGGCACTCCCGTCGAAAATGCGCTTCCCCACGTCAAACTGCTCGCCGGTAGATTGCCCGCCCCACGAAGCTACGGCATCGAAATAGCCATCACCCAGGACGCTGCCAGCAGGCTCAACCTGCACGTAGGTTCCGCCATCAGCGTCGTCGTAAATTTCACTGTTGCGAACGACGAGCAAGCTAGCAGCTATCTTCCTCTCTACATCACCGGCATCTTCGATCTCCCGCAGTCCAACGACCCATTCTGGCATGGGCAAAACTTCCAGACCCAACCTGTCGGCGCCTATGGCATCAGCTTTCCTGCCATCGCTTCCAATGGCACACTTCTCTCCGTCTTTAACCGCTTTACTACCAATCCCACGCTCAATGGCGGCTACCTGTCCACTCCCCTGGACCTGTACTGGTACTACGATTTCGATTACGCTCGCCTCGATAGCAATAAGCTCAACGACCTGCTCAATGGCCTCAATACTGCCTTGAATCAGATGGCAGGTGCCCCTCCAAATGACCCTCCTTTTGTGACTCATACACTATCCACTGGACCTATCGACCTGCTGCAACTCTATAGCAACCGCATCAATGTCCTGCGCGTCCCGCTGGAGAGCATATCCTTGCTTATCGTCGCCCTGCTCATCTTCTTCGTCAGCCTCATGACCGACCTGCTCGTCGAGCGCCAGGCCCCTGCCATCGCTATGCTGCGCAGCCGGGGAGCCAGCCGCCGCCAGGTCTTCGCGTCAATATTTGTTCAGGGTCTCGGCCTGAGTATCATCGCTCTCATCATAGGCCCACTGCTCGCCATTCTTGCCACCTATCTGCTTGTCCAGCACGTACTTGCGCCATCAGACCAGACCGCCTTCGGCTTGATTACCGCCAGTATCGGTCCGTCGCTCTGGAACCTGCGCTGGCCCGTCCTCGGCACGATTGCCGTTGCCCTCTTCGCTATCATACTTGCCATTCTCCGTCCCGTGCGCACGGATATCCTCTCCATGCGCCGTGAATCCGCCCGTTCCACGCGCCCGCCTTTCTGGCAGCGCCTGCGCCTGGATATCGTCGCCGCCATTATTGCTCTCACCGGCTTCGGCTTCACTCTCTACATCGCCAGCCCCGGCGTCCTCGATGTCCGCTCCCGCGTTCTTATTCTCCCCACAACGGCCCTCGCCGGCACCCTCTTTCTGCTCCTCGCCTGCGTGCTGCTCTTCCTGCGTCTCTTCCCATCTCTCCTACGCGCAGCCGCGGCCCTCGCCGCCCGCGGTCGTGGCGCGACGCCCATGCTCGCGCTCGCCCATATCGCCCGTGCTCCCAGGCAAGCTATTCGCATGACCATGCTGCTTGCGTTCGCCCTCGCAATGACAATCTTCACCCTCACCTTCTCCGCCTCCCAATTGCAACGCATCCCCGATGTTACCGCCTACCAGGTCGGCTCCGACTTCAGCGGCGCCCTCGCCAGCACCATCTTCGGTGGGCCGATCGACCAGCAAGTCGCATCCTACGCCAGCATTCCCGGCGTCACCTCCGTTACCGCCGGCTACGTGCAGACCGAGAATATCTCCGCCTCCAATATCTACACTACCGTCGAACTGCGTGCCGTCAATGCCGGCTCCTACGCGAAAACCGTCATCTGGCCCCAGCAAGATTCAGACCAGCCCATCGCACCCCTCATGGCTCACCTCGTCGCGCTCAGAAACGGCGCCATCTCTAGCAACGTCGTCCCTGCCATCGTCGATGCTGCCGCCTGGCAAACCCTCCATCTCTCCACCGGCATGCATTTCTCCCTGGTGGACTTTCACGGCACCATGAACTTCGTCGCCATCGCCGAGGTCAACAACATCCCCACTATCAATGACACTACCCAGAATGTCGGCTCCGGCGACTTTACCACCGTTGGCGGCATCCTCGTCGACTTCGCCACCTACTCCACTGTTGCACGCAACATCAACAGCTCCGACATAGAAGCAAACACCATCTGGCTGCGCACGCGCGATGACTCCCGCTCGCTTGCCAGCGTCCGCAGCGCCATCAATAGCAGTTCCCTCCAACTCGACAACATCAGCGACCGCCGTGCCCTCAGCGCGAGTCTCAGCAACGACCCCCTCTACCTGGCCCTCACCGGCGTCCTCGCCATTGGCTCTATCCTTGCTCTCGTACTTGCCCTGCTCGGCAACCTCACCGTCTCCTGGCTCAGCGCCCGCAGCCGCCTCACCAACTTTGCCGTCATGCGCGCCCTCGGCAGCGCTCCACGCCAGATCGCCGCCGTCATCGGCCTCGAACAAGGTATCACCTACAGCGCCGGCCTCCTCACCGGCCTTCTCGCCGGCTTCCTCTTCTCCATCATCATCATTCCATACTTCGTCTTCACCACCATCGCCGCCAATCCCGGTCAGGCCCAGCTCACCAACGGCGAATTTTACGTCGTCCAGAACGTCCCACCCATCCAGCTCGTTATTCCTTCTCTATCGATCGTTATCGCTCTCGCCGTCCTGGTCGTCATCTGTGCCATCGCGCTCGGCATCATGCTCCGCATTGCCTCCCGCCCATCCATCGCCCAGACTCTCAGATTGAACGAGGATTAAATGCCATGCCTGAAAAAATGGGGAATCATCTCTCACCAAAAATGCTAGAATCGAGAAAAAATATGCCACACACCTATACAAAAACCTATGCCAGAAAACCGCATCCACACGGCAATAATCCATTCAACTCCACTATCACACTCTCACTCTGGCAATTGCGCCGCACCTGGCGTCTCCTGCTCCTCATCGCCGCCGGCATCCTTACCGCCGTCATCCTCGTATGTCTCGTCCCCCTCTATTCCAACGTCGCCATCAGCGCCGGCTTGCGTGATGCCCTCAAAACCGCCCCCTCCGGCCCCTACGTCATCGTGCATAGTACCGCCGCGGCACTCTCTCCATACGCCATCCAGCGAGACGAAAGCCAGATCGACGCTAAGGCTCATTTCGCCCTCGGTCAATATATCGACGGCCCGCAAGAGTTCTCCGCCCGTAACTCCTTGCCCCTCTATGAGATGCGAACTACCCGCCCCTCTGGTAAACCTATGCTGTTACCCTCACCAGACCAGGTTGCCATGCTTGGCTTCCCAATCTCTCAGGCCAGTCAGCATCTCCAGCTTGTCCAGGGACGACTTCCCCAGGATGCGGCTCAAACTATTGAGATTGCCATCACGCCCCAGAGCGCCGCTCTTCTGCACGCCACCATCGGCTCGACCATCTTCGTACAGTTCGTCTACGTCATTCCCTTGCAGAAATATCCTTTTGAACAGGCAGAAACACTCAAACTCCCGTTACACATCGTCGGCCTCTTCAAACTTCCTGTATCAGATGACCTGTTCTGGCATGGCGAAACCTTTGCCCCTGGCCAGCTCTTCAAACCTGTAGGCCCAGGCGAACCACCCGAACGCTATCCCGCGCTCGTCTCCAACCAGGCAATGCTCACCGTTATCAATCAAATGCTCCGTGCGGCTATCGCTCCTCTCGGCTCCGGCCTCACCGTTGCCGACCTCGGCATCGCATCCCCTTTCGACCTCTATACCTACTATTCCCTCGGCACCGCGCATCTTGATATTCATAGCCTCGATGACTTCAACTCGCGGCTCAAAACCATCCTCAATGACCTTTCCAACTATCCCTCCGACCCTCCTTTCTTCGATCACACCTCCGCTATCGCCCCTCTCGATGTCCTGGACGGCTATAGCAGCCGCATCACCGTCATCAGCGTCCCCCTGGATAGCCTCACCTATCTCATCGCCGGGCTCATCCTCTTCTTCGTCAGCATCATGACCGCCCTGCTCGTAGACCGCCAGAACCAGGCTATCGCTCTCCTGCGCAGTCGCGGCGCCAGTCGCCGCCAGGTCTTCGCTGCCTTGATCGTACAGAGCCTTGCCGTCGCCATCTTTGCCCTTCTTGCCGGCCCATTTCTTGCCATACTCATTGCCTCCTTCATTACCCTGCTTACCCTTGCTCCAGCAGATCGAGCCATCATTAGCCTCATAACGCAGAATCCCTTGCAGGTCGCCTGGGGATTGCGCTGGCCCGTCCTGCTCACCATCGCCGTCGCCATACTCGCCATGGCTTTCGCCATCATACGCGCAGTTCGCATCGACATGCTCGCCTTACGACGCGAAACTGCCCGTTCCACACATCAACCGTTCTGGCAGCGTATGCGTCTCGACCTCGCCGCCGCTCTCATCGCCATTATAGGCTTTGCCTTTTCGCTCTATATCACCACTCCCGGCGTTCTCGATGATCGCGTCCGCACGCTTATTTTACCGGCCACCACCGTCGCAGGCGCCCTCTTCCTCCTGCTCGCCTGCGCACTGCTCCTGCTCCGCCTCTTCCCATCCATCCTGCGTCTTGCCTCATCGCTCGCATCTCGCAGCCGCAGCGCAACCCCCATGCTCGCCCTTGCCCACATTGCGCGCTCACCGCGTCAGGCCCTCCGCATCACCACCCTGCTCGTCCTCGCCATCGCCTTCGCCACATTTACCCTCTCCTTTACCGCTTCCCAGGCGCAGCGCATCCCGGATGTCGCCGCCTACCAGGTCGGCTCCGACTTCAGCGGCGCCTTCGCCGTAGGCAGCATCGTCAGTTTTGACTCCTGGCAGCAGCAAGAAGCCCTCTACCGTCATATCCCAGGCGTCACCTCCGCCACCATCGGCTATGCTAATTTCCTTACCGCCACCGCAGGTTCCTTCAATACCTCCATCGACATACGCATCGTCAACGCCGCTACCTACGCCCAGACAACTTACTGGACATCGCAGGACTCATCACAATCGGCAACCTCCCTTATGCAGCAACTCATTGCCCATCGCTCCCTGGTGGCCTCGCAAAAAGTCGTCCCCGTCATCATCGATACCGCGACAGCCAACCAGCTCAACCTTTCAGTTGGCTCCCGCTTCACCATCAACGACCCCAACAACCCCGTCAATGCCCTCGTCGTTGCCCAGGTCACCCATATCCCAACCATCAATGACAGTCCCTATTCCTCCAGTGCCACCGATTCCAGCGCTTTTGGTGGCCTCCTTGCCGATTTCCAGAGCTACTCCGACTACTCCGCCGCCGTCAATAACCAGGGTGTTACCCCCACCAACATCTGGCTGCGCACCCGCGATGATCCCGCCTCGCTCGCCAGCGTTCGCGCCGCCCTCACCGCCGGTCCCCTCCAGCTCGTTAACCTTAGCGACCGGCGTGCCATTATCAACAGCCTCAGCAATGATCCGCTCTATCTCACCCTCATCGTCGTGTTGTACCTCGGCGTGGCAACCGTCGTCCTGCTTGCCCTCGTTGGCAACCTCGCCCTCGCCTGGCAAAGCGCGCGCAGCCGCCTGCCAGACTTCATCATCCTGCGTGCCCTCGGCAGCACCCCACGCGAAATCGCCGCTCTCCTCACCTGCGAGCAATCCATCATCTATATAGTATCTATTGTCCTTGGCATCGCCACCGGCCTCATCTTCTCCGCCATCGTCCTGCCCAGGCTCGTCTTTACCACCGTCCTCAACACAAGCGGCAGCCAGCCCATCAGCACAACACAGTTCTTCATCCTGCAGGATGCTCCACCCGTCCGCATCGTTCTGCCTTATGCCCTGCTGGCCATCACTCTCGGCCTGCTGATCCTCATCTGTCTCATCGCCCTGGGCGCTATGCTTCGCGTCGCCTTTCGTCCGGCAGTCCACCAACTGTTGCGCGTCAGCGAAGATTAAATTCCGGTTGATCTGCCGGAAGATGCGTCCGGCAGATCAACCGGAATTTAATCTTCGCTGAGTAGTTCTTCTTTAGAATCCATTTCCAGGTCCCAGACGAGTTCTCGTGCTTCGGCAATTTCTATTGAAAGCAATTCTGCTAACTTTCCGAGGGAAATCTTCTCCCGTCGATAGGCTTCAAGCACGAGGTAAATGTAGCGTGGGGAATAATTCTGTACCGGCCTATCCTCATGAACGATCTCGTCTTCATTGACTAACCCGAATGCTTGCGCAAGCCGGCGAGGACGCCCCCCTTCCGGGAATAATCTCCCCTCCTCCATTGTTATCTCTTTCGAAGCTACCTTTGTCCCAATTCCACGAATTTTATTCGTTTTTGGGAAAATTACCCCAAAAACTCTTGACATCTCTTGAACAAGGTAGTATACTTCATCCTGTACGAGTGTCTGTTCAGTATCCGGTGAAAATATCAAACGATACATGACACAGTGATAGGCAAAGAAAAACGAAACACGAATTTGGCCATAGAACAACATTCCCCGACACCAACGTAAGGGTACTACATGCATAAGGGTTCACCGCCTCCTCTCACACAGCTTAACCAACAGGCTATGTCGATTGGCGGCTGGTCTATGTTGATCTGCACAGGCTATCACGCTGCAACCATTAAAGCGTAAGCACGGGAAGACCCATGTATGGGAAGGGAGCGTGGGAACTTCCAGCATGTTCCCTATTTCCGGGTTCTTAACATGTTGCAAGGCTTCACCGGTTTGCGCCGACGGTGATTATGAACATCGATCACCCCTTTCTTTAGTGAAGCCTTTTAACAACATGGACCGTCCATTTATCGTGGGAGCGTACCCTGCTGGTCGCCCGTTGCCGGAACGGAAATAATGCGCAACCTCCGTAGGGACAGCGCTTTGTGCCTGTCCTCGCCGGGCGCCCTGACAATAGTACCACCCTGTGGGAATTTGCCAGCATGTTTTGGTATTATAGATTGGGCAATCGTCTTTGTATTCTACCGTGGGGTCGTGTTTGTGGGAGGATCAAAAATAGATCGTACACGTAGCACAAGTCTCAAGTAACCGCATTGCGAACGCACAGTTGGCGCGGCTAGCGGTTACTTTTCTTGTCATAGTGCAATTATCTTTTATACGTTTTCTCGTTTCATGGTTCGGGTAATCACCCGCCTCAATCAATCCCGGCCTACCACCGTGGGCCATTCTGTGAGAGGAGAACTTTACCTATGTCCGTTACTACCAGGGCAGTCACGCTGCCGGAGCGCGTCTCATTCGCGCGCATTCCCGACATCCGCCCCATGCCCGGCCTGATCCAGATTCAGCTTGATTCCTTTGAATGGTTTAAGAAAGAAGGTCTGCGCGAACTCTTTGACGAAATCTCTCCTATTGAAGACTTTACCGGCAAAAATCTGAAACTCGAATTTATCGTCCCACCCGAGCCTTTCGGTAAGCCCAAATATACTGAGGACGAGTGCCGCGACCGCGACGCCACCTACAATGCGCCGCTCACCGTCAAGGCCCGCCTCACCAATAAAGAAACCGGCGAAATCATCGAGAAGGACATCTTCATGGGGGACTTTCCCCTCATGACCAAACAGGGTACCTTCATCATCAATGGCGCTGAGCGCGTCGTTGTCAGCCAGCTCGTTCGCTCCCCCGGCGTCTACTTCACCGCCGACGAGGATGCCACGACTGGCCGTAAGCTCTATGCTGCCAAACTCATCCCTGGCCGCGGCGCCTGGCTTGAGTTCGAAACCAGCAACAAAAACTTGCTCACCGTCAAAATCGACCGCAAGCGCAAGCTGCCGGTCACAACCCTGCTGCGCGCCATCGCCTCCCTCGCTAAAGAGCAGTGGTATGGCGAACAGTTGGACCTCACCAGCGATCAGGGCATCCTCGACGCCTTCCGCGATGTGGATACCGATCCTAATGTGCGCTACATCCAGGCCACGCTCGACCGCGATCCCGTCAAACGCGAGGACGAGGCCCTGCTCGAACTCTATAAAAAAATGCGCCCCGGCGATCCGGCCACCATTGACAACGCCCGCGCGCTGGTCAAGAACATGTTCTTTAACGGTCGTCGCTACGACCTCGGCAGCGTCGGACGCTATAAGCTCAATCGCAAGCTCGATCTCTCGGTGCCGCAGAGCCACCGCATCCTTACCCAGGATGACCTGGTCAACATCATTCGTCGCCTGGTGCAGTTGAACAACGGCCATGGCCGCAAAGATGACATCGACCACCTCGGCAACCGCCGCGTGCGCTGCGTCGGCGAACTGATTCAAAGCCAGTTCCGCGTTGGCCTGCTGCGTATGGAGCGCGTCGTGAAAGAGCGCATGAGCATCCAGGAGCCAGGACAGGCCACGCCCAACGCGCTCATCAATATCCGGCCCGTCGTCGCCGCTATGAAGGAATTCTTCGGCGGCAGCCAGCTCTCGCAGTTTATGGATCAGACCAACGCCCTGGCGGAAATCGGTCATAAGCGCCGTCTCTCCGCCCTTGGCCCCGGTGGTCTCTCCCGCGAGCGCGCCGGTTTCGATGTCCGTGACGTGCATCGCTCGCACTATGGTCGCATCTGTCCTATCGAGACGCCTGAAGGCCCCAATATCGGCCTCATCGGCAACCTCGCAACCTATGGTCAGATCAACCCCTACGGCTTCATCGAAACGCCGTATCGCAAGGTCTATAAACGCCTGCGGGCCGATGACCCGGCCTTGATCGGTCGCGAATTCCGTGGCGTCATCGGACACGAAAACGAAGATGTCAAAACTCCCGATGGCGAAGTCATCATACCGGCTCGCACTCGCCCCCGCATCGACGAGCGCCTGTTCGCTCGCCTGCAGGAAGCAGTAGGCAGCGCCGAAGTGCGTATCAAACCTTTCGTCACGCACGAAGTCGATTATCGCACCGCCGACGACGAAGAAAATTTCTGGATCGCTCAGGCCAACGCCAGGCTGACTGATAACGGCGAATTCGTCGAAGAGCGCGTCCTCGCCCGTTACCAGGGTGACTTCGTCATGGACAGCGCCGACAAAATGGACTACATGGATGTCAGCCCGCGCCAGACCGTCAGTGTCGCTACCGCGCTCATCCCGTTCCTGGAGCATGACGACGTAAACCGCGCGCTTATGGGCGCCAACATGCAGCGCCAGGCAGTACCGCTGCTGCGCCCGCAGTCGCCCATTTGCGGCACCGGCATCGAACGCCAGGTCGCCATCGACTCCGGCCAGGTCGCCGTCAGCGATGTTGACGGTGAGGTCGTCAGCGCCACTGCTCGCCAGATTCAGATCATCGACGAAGAGGGCGAATTGCATACCTATCGCCTGCGCAAATTTGTGCGGTCCAACGCCGGAACCTGCATCAACCAGCGTCCCATCGTGCGCAAGGGTGACTACGTGAGAGCAGGCGAGGTCATCGCCGACGGCTCATCCACAGAACTGGGTGAACTCGCCCTCGGCCAGAACATCCTCGTCGCATTCATGAGTTGGGAAGGTGGCAACTTCGAAGACGCCATCCTCATCAGCGAACGTATCGTGCGTGAAGATCTCTTCACCTCGATCCATATAGAAAAGTACGAAATCGACGCTCGCGACACCAAGCTCGGTCCCGAAGAAATCACCCGCGACATACCCAACGTCGGTGAAGAGGGACTGCGCAACCTCGACGAGCGCGGCATCATCTATGTCGGCGCCGAAGTCGGCCCGCAGGACATCCTCGTCGGCAAAATCACGCCCAAAGGCGAGACCGAACTGACCGCCGAAGAAAAACTGCTGCGCGCCATCTTCGGTGAAAAAGCGCGTGAAGTCAAAGACACCTCATTGCGCGTGCCACACGGCGAGCGCGGCAAAGTCGTCGAGGTCAAAGTCTTCTCGCGTGATGCTGGCGACGAACTGCCGCCAGGTGTCAACCAGCTTGTGCGCGTCAGCATTGCCCAGAAGCGCAAGATCGGCGCCGGCGACAAAATGGCCGGTCGCCACGGTAACAAAGGCGTCATCTCACGCGTGTTACCCATGGAAGATATGCCGTTCCTGCCAGATGGCACGCCGGTCGATATCATTCTGAACCCGTTGGGCGTGCCTCACCGCATGAACATCGGCCAGATCATGGAAACGCACCTGGGCTGGGCCGCTCACGAACTCGGCTTCAAGATCGCCACTCCCGTCTTCGACGGAGCCAGCGAAGAGGACATCGAAGAAGTACTCATGCGCGCGGGCCTGCCCGCCACCGGCAAAGTGCAGTTGTTCGATGGGCGCACCGGCGAGCCGTTCGATAACCCGATTACCGTCGGCTACACCTACATGCTCAAGCTGGCGCACCTCGTCGAAGATAAGGTGCATGCCCGCTCGACCGGCCCATACAGCCTCATCACCCAGCAGCCGCTCGGTGGTAAAGCACAGTTCGGCGGCCAGCGCTTCGGCGAAATGGAAGTCTGGGCGTTGGAAGCCTATGGCGCCGCCAACATCCTGCAAGAAATCCTGACCGTCAAATCCGACGATGTCGTAGGCCGTGTCAAAACCTACGAAGCCATCGTCAAAGGCGAAAACATCATGGAACCGGGCGTGCCCGAATCCTTTAAAGTCTTAGTAAAAGAGTTACAGAGCCTCGGCATCAATGTCGAAGTCCTCAACGAAGACGAGCAAAAAATTCAATTCGTCGAAGACACCTCCAACGATGTCATGCCCGAACTCGGCATCAATCTATCCGGTTTCGAAGGAGATCAATAAAAAAGGAGTAACTGATGCTTGAAGTAAACGATTTTAACGCAATACGTATCAGCCTGGCCAGCCCGGACCAGATCCGCAGTTGGAGCTATGGCGAAGTCACGAAACCGGAAACCATCAACTACCGCACGCTGAAGCCGGAAAAAGATGGCCTCTTCTGCGAGCGCATCTTCGGTCCCACCAAGGACTGGGAGTGCTACTGCGGCAAATACAAGCGCGTGCGCTTTAAAGGCATCGTCTGCGACAAGTGCGGCGTAGAAGTTGCCCGCTCAAAGGTGCGTCGCGAGCGCATGGGCCATATCGAACTCGCCTCCCCCGTCAGCCACATCTGGTACTTCAAGGGGACGCCGAGCCGCATCGGTCTCTTGCTCGACCTCTCGCCGCGTAACCTGGAGCGCATCCTCTACTTCGCCCTCTACGTCGTGACGCACATCGACGAAGAGGCGCGCCAGCAGGAATTGATGCGCCTGGACGAGGAACTTATGAACCTCGAACAGAACCTCGACGAACAGGTCGTCGAACGCGTCGATAGCTTGAAAGAAAAGCGCGAAGGTGATATCCTCGATGCCAGGAATCGCATCGCCGATGCCCTGCACGAGATCGAGGCCCGCCGCGAGCAGGAGTTGGAAGCCGCTCGCCAGGCCGAAATCGACACACGGGCGCTGCTGCGTGAATATATGGGCCAGGAAGCCGACGACGATATCGTCTTTGAACCAACCGACCGCGTCATCGTCAAAGCCGGCGATGTCGTCGCGCCCAGAGACCTGGAAATCCTGGAGCGCGTGGCCGAAACATCGCGCAACGATATCGCCGAAAATGCCCGCCGCGAGCTTGAAGAGATGCGCGCGCAGGTAGATCAAGAGGCCGAGCGCGTTCGCCTGGACTACCAGGGACAGATCGACAACGTGCAGACGCAACTCGAATCCCAGCGCACCGATAGACGCCAGCGCCTCGAACAGCTGCGCCGCGACCTGGAAGGCCTGAAAAAGATGGACCTGCTCCAGGAAAATCGCTATCGCGAGCTGCGCGACTCCTTTGGCTCCCACGTCTTCCGTGCGGGTATGGGAGCTGAGGCCGTGCGCGAGCTGATCGCCAGCATCGACCTGGACAAACTGGCCGCCGACCTGCGCCACGAGATCAGCTCAACCGTTGGTCAGCGCCGCAAAAAGGCCACCAAGCGCCTGAAAGTCGTCGAGGCTTTCCGCAAATCCGGCACCTCGCCGGAGTGGATGATCCTCACGGTCTTGCCGGTGCTGCCGCCCGACCTGCGCCCCATGGTACAGCTCGACGGTGGCCGCTTCGCCACATCCGACCTCAACGACCTGTACCGGCGCGTCATTAACCGCAACAACCGCCTGAAGAGGTTGCTCGAACTGGGCGCGCCTGAAATCATCATCCGCAACGAGAAGCGCATGCTGCAAGAAGCATGTGATGCGCTGATCGACAACGGTCGCCGTGGTCGCGCCGTCGCCGGTTCCGGCAACCACAAGCTCAAGAGCCTGTCCGACATGCTCAAGGGTAAGCAGGGCCGCTTCCGCCAGAACCTCCTCGGTAAGCGCGTCGACTACTCTGGCCGTTCGGTCATCGTGGTTGGCCCCGACTTGAAGTTGCACCAGTGCGGCCTGCCCAAGAAGATGGCTCTGGAGCTCTTCAAGCCGTTCGTCATGCGCAAGCTGGTGGAGCAGAACTTCGCCCACAATATCAAGAGCGCGAAGCGCTTCGTTGAGCGTGTCAAGCCGGAAGTATGGGACGTACTCGAAGAGGTCATTAAAGACCATCCCGTCCTGCTGAACCGCGCGCCAACGCTGCACCGCCTGGGCATTCAGGCGTTCGAGGCAGTGCTGGTCGAGGGCAGCGCCATCCAGTTGCACCCGCTCGTCTGTTCAGCTTTCAACGCTGACTTCGATGGTGACCAGATGGCCGTACACGTTCCGCTGTCCGACAAGGCCCAGGATGAGGCCCGCAGGTTCATGCTCTCAACACGCAACCTGCTCTCACCGGCGACCGGCGAGCCATCCATCGGCGCCAGCCAGGACATGGTACTTGGCTGCTTCTACCTGACACAGGATCGTCCCGCCAAGAAAGGCGAAGGACGTGTCTTCACCAACACGACCGAAGCCATGCTGGCCTACCAGCACGGCGTCATCGATCTACAGGCCCTTATCAAAGTGCGCCTGGGCGATGTAGATGTCTACGATGAGCCACCACCGGCTAAGGCCACCATATCGGCCAATGGCAAGCTCGTGACTACCACCGTCGGGCGTATCATCCTGAACGAGGCCCTGCCGGAGCGCCTGCGCTTCAAGAACTATGCTATGAAAAAGGAGAACTTGAGGCAGCTCATCGGCGAGTGCTTCAAGGAGTATGGACGCGTCAAAACCGCCGAACTGGCCGACGAAATCAAGCGCCTCGGTTTCTCCTATGCCACTAAGTGTGGCGTCACCATCGCCATCAGCGATGTCAAGGTGCCAACCGGTAAGCAAGAGGAACTGGCTAAGGCCGATGCCAAGATCGCCGAACTGGAAGAGCAGTATCGTGAAGGTCTGATCACCGACAACGAGAAATACCAGCAAACGGTCGATGCCTGGAACGAGGCGACCGAAAACGTGACCAAAATGGTTGAGGCAACCCTTGACCCATACGGCTCGATCTATACCATCGCCAAGTCAGGCGCAACCAAGGCAAAGTTCCAGCAGATCCGCCAGTTGTCAGGCATGCGTGGCTTGATGGCAAGCCCATCAGGTAAGATCATCGATATTCCAATTCGTGGCAACTTCCGCGAAGGCTTGAGCGTACTCGAGTACTTCATCAGTAGCCACGGCGCTCGTAAGGGTCTGGCCGATACCGCCCTGCGTACCGCGGAATCCGGTTACCTGACCCGCCGCTTGATCGATGTGGCCCAGGATGTCATCGTCACCGAGGAAGATTGCGGCTCTACCGAAGGTATTCTGATTACGGATGAGGACAGCAAAGATATGATGCTGCCCGATATGCGTGATCGCCTGAAGGGTCGCGTGCTCCTCGAGGCCATCCCCGGCATTGACAACGTGGAACCAGGCGACGAACTGACCGAAGAAATCGTTGAAGATATCATCAACGCCGGTATCAAGGCCGTGCGCGTCCGCTCGGTACTCGGCTGTCTCGCTCGCAAGGGCGTCTGCCGCAAGTGCTATGGCCGGGACCTTGCCGCCAACTCGCTGGTCAGTCTTGGCGCGGCAGTCGGTATCATCGCCGCGCAGTCCATTGGCGAACCGGGCACGCAGTTGACCATGCGTACCTTCCACACCGGTGGTATCGCGGGCGCGCAGGGTGACATCACCCAGGGCTTGCCGCGCGTCGAAGAACTGTTCGAGGCTCGCGTCCCCAAGGACAAGGCCGAAATCAGCGAAATCGACGGCGTGGTCGAGATCATCAAAGACGAGAATACGAACGCACGCACAGTACGCGTCGTATCCACCAACGTCTTCTTCGACGAATATCCACTGCCCTCTGGCAGCGATGTACTCGTCGCTGATAAGGATCATGTACACAAGGATCAAACTATTGCTCTGATGCCGGCTGAAGATGGCAACGAGCCGCAGAAAGTAGATGCTCGCACCGAGGGCGAGGTAATCATCAATGCCGAAGGCATGCTGACCATCCGCTTCGAGGAGCGAGAAGAGCGCTCGTATCCCGTTCCGGCAGCACGCAACATTACGGTGACATCTGGCCAGAAGATTTATGCTGGCACGCCCATCACCGCCGGCCAGCGCGATCCCCAGGATGTCCTGCGCATCCAGGGTCCTGCAGCCGTCCAGATGTACTTGATCAAAGAAGTACAGCGCGTCTATCGTAATACCGGCGTCTATATCAACGACAAACATATTGAGGTCATTGTCCGTCAGATGCTTCGTCGCGTGCGTGTAGAGGAAACCGGCGATACCGATATGCTGCCGAACGACCTGGTCGATCGCTTCGTCTACGCGGATACCAATGCCCGCGTGCTGGCGGAAGGTGGAGAACCCGCCACGGCCCAGACCGTTCTGCTCGGTATCACCAAGGCTTCGCTCAACACCGATAGCTTCCTCGCCGCCGCGTCCTTCATCGAGACGACGAAAGTGTTGACAGAGGCGGCAATTGAGGGCCAGACCGATCACCTGACCGGCCTCAAAGAAAACGTGATCATTGGTAAGCTCATCCCGGCAGGCTCCGGCATCGCCCAGCGACGCCGCGAGCAGATCGCGCGCCAGCAGGCAGCTGCCGCGCGACTGGCCGCCCAGGCTACCCCGGTCGCCAGTGTTGCGGCAGGCGGTAGCAATGGAGCCGGTACTCTTGGCCTGACACTTGACAGCCTCGAAGATGAGTGATATCATAAGGTTCTGCAAACAAGTGATAATGGGCGCGGTGAACTCCGCGCCCTGTTCTAAGTGTCGGGCACAGCAATGCGCCCGGTTATCATTCTAAAAAATAAGCATAGGGAGAAATTATCCATTGCCGACGATCAATCAATTGATCCGTAAGGGCCGCTCGCAAAAGAAGGAAAAAGTCAAGGCCCCGGCGCTGCTGTACTCCTACAACGCGCTGAAAAACCGGACTTCGCGCCTGAAAGGCTCGCCTCAGAAACGTGGCGTTTGCACTCAGGTGCGTACCATGACGCCCAAAAAGCCGAACTCGGCAATGCGCAAAATTGCCCGCGTTCGCTTAAGCAACCAGATGGAAGTGACGGCCTACATCCCTGGTGAAGGGCACAATTTACAGGAACACTCCGTCGTCCTCATCCGTGGTGGCCGCGTGAAAGATTTGCCTAGCGTCCGCTATCACATCGTCCGCGGTACTCTGGATAGCGATGGAGTCGCAAAACGCCGTCGTGGCCGCTCCAAATATGGAGCCAAACGGCCAAAACCCGGACAGGCCGCCGCCGCTAAGGGCGGTAGGAAGTAAAATGTGGTAGGCGAAATACAGCGTCTACCCGAACGATACCACCTGAACGCCTCAGGTAGGTCGGCAAATCGGAATCATCAGAGAGGCGAAAGCTTAACATCAATATTCGCCTCTTCTTGATGAGTGTCGAGTGTCCTCCTGTGTATCGATCTTACCTTCTTCTGTGTCTTAAAGAAGGTACTGCACGCTGGATAGGCACTCGCGCCAGGCGTCCGCGTAGAGATTGTTGCGCGCCGGTTGACCACAGGGTCTCCGGTCCCAGACAATCTAGCGACGCCTTTTGTGGTGTTTACGGACTGAGAGAGCTTGCAAGAGAAACGACTCAAGCAATAAGGAAGGCAGGCAGACTTTGCCAAGACGTAAAAAAGTGGTGCGGCGGCCAGACGTGCCGGACGCAAAATTTAAGAGCCGGAACGTATCCCGTTTCATTGGTAAGTTAATGTTGGATGGAAAACGCAGCCTTGCCGAGCGTATCCTCTATGATGCTTTCGATACGATTGAGGCGCGGCAGAAGCGTCCCCCGCTTGATGTGTTCGAGCAGGCGCTCAAAAATGCCACGCCCACCCTGGAAGTAAAACCCCGCCGCGTCGGTGGCTCAACCTACCAGGTTCCCGTAGATATTCGTAGAGAGCGCGGCAACGCACTCGCTATGCGCTGGCTCATTCGCTCAGCACGTTCGCGTACCGGCAAAAGCATGGCGGAAAAGCTCGCCAGCGAACTCATGGACGCTGCCGCCGGGCAAGGCGCAACTATTAAGAAGCGTGAGGAGACGCACAAAATGGCCGAAAGTAATAAGGCTTTCGCCCATTACCGTTGGTAACTATACATGTCAAGAGAATTTCCACTCGAAAAAACCAGAAATATTGGTATTATAGCTCATATTGATGCCGGTAAGACGACCACGACCGAGCGCATCCTCTTCTATACGAAGAAGATTCACCGTATGGGTGAGGTTCATGAGGGCGCTGCCACCATGGACTGGATGCCCCAGGAGCAGGAGCGCGGTATTACCATCACGTCCGCCGCTACCACCTGCTTCTGGCTCGATCATCGCATCAACATCATCGACACCCCCGGCCACGTCGATTTTACCGCCGAGGTCGAGCGCTCTCTACGTGTGCTCGATGGTGGCGTTGTGGTGTTTGATGCCGTCGCCGGCGTCGAACCACAATCTGAAACCGTATGGCGCCAGGCGAATAAGTATAACGTCCCTCGTATCTGCTTCGTGAATAAAATGGACCGCGTTGGTGCCGATTTCTGGCGCACGGTGGAAATGATCCGTGAGCGCCTTGGCGCCGTACCGGTCCCGATCCAGATACCGGTGGGGCAAGAAAGCAGCTTTAAAGGTTTTATAGATCTCATTGAGCAGCAGGCCGTTATCTTTACGGATGACCTGGGCACAAAATCCGAGCATACGCAGGTTCCAACAAGCATGGAGTCCGAGGTCGCGCAGCATCGGGAATTTCTGATCGAGCGTGTGGCCGAAACAGATGAGGAGTTGACCCTCAAGTATCTTGAGGGCGAGCCGATTACGAAAGAGGAGTTAATCGCGGCACTACGTCGCGCTACCATCGCTGGCACTCTGGTGCCGGTGCTTTGTGGCTCAGCCTTGAAGAACAAGGGCGTGCAGGCAATGCTGGATGCCGTCATTGCCTATCTTCCTTCTCCTCTCGATATCCCTGCTCCTACCGGCATCGATCCCGATACCGGTCAGGTCGTTACTCGCGAAGTAAGCGACGACGCACCTTTCAGCGCCCTCGCGTTCAAGATCGTCTCAGATCCTTTCGTTGGACGCCTGGCCTACTTGCGCGTCTATTCCGGCACCCTCACAAAAGGTGCCGCCGTCCAGAATAGTACCAAGGACAAAACCGAACGTATCGGACGACTGCTGCGTATGCACGCCAATCACCGCGAGGATATCGATGAAATCCGCGCCGGTGATATCTGTGCCGCCGTTGGACTGCGCAATACCTTTACCGGCGATACCTTGTGCGCCGCGCAAGCCCCTATTATCCTGGAAGCGATCAGTTTCCCGGAGCCGGTCATTGAAATCGCTATCGAACCGAAGACACGCGCGGACCAGGATAAAATGGCAATTGCCTTGAATAAATTGGCGGAAGAAGACCCCACATTCCAGTTGCGTACCGATGTGGAAACCGGCCAGACGATCATCCGCGGTATGGGTGAACTGCACCTCGAAGTGATTGTTGATCGCCTGTTCCGCGAATTCAAGGTCGAGGCAAATGTGGGCCGCCCGCAGGTCGCCTATCGAGAGACCATCACGCGCGAAGCCCAGGCTCAAGGCAAACATGTCCGTCAGACTGGCGGCCATGGCCAATACGGTGACGTATGGATCCGCGTGGCCCCCAACGAGCGTGGCAAGGGCTTTGAGTTCATCAATGCCATCGTCGGCGGCGTGATACCCAAGGAATATATCAAACCTGTTGAAAATGGTATTCGCGAGACATTGGAAAATGGTATAATTGCCGGCTATCCAATGATCGATGTGAAAGCCACACTGTATGATGGGTCATACCACGAGGTTGACTCAAGTGAAATGGCCTTCAAGACCGCCGGTTCGCTGGCAATCAAAGAGGCCGTTCGCAAAGCAGCTCCAATCCTACTTGAACCGGTGATGTTGGTAGAGGTAACCACTTCAGAAGAATTCTATGGTGACGTAATTGGTGATCTCAATCGTCGCCGTGGAACTATCCTGGGTATGGATAATCGAGGATCAATGGTGGTAGTGCGAGGCCATGTTCCCCTCGCCGAAATGTTCGGCTACGTGAATGACCTCCGTTCAATGACCAGCGGTCGCGCCAACTATTCGATGGAGTTTGCACACTACGATCCGGTGCCGCGAGGCATCGGCGATACAATTATCGCCAAAGCGACTCGCTAAAGCGCACCGCGATAACAACGTTTGATGAAATAAACCGGCAACAGACGGATAAATCGACGATGGGTGCGATCAACCGTCCCATAGGGTCGTAGGCCCCGATTGATCGCGGGCAGCGCCGATTTATCGGCCCCCGGCGGAATTACCTGATAATTTCGTCAAAATCGACTATTCGGCCCTACCCGGTGCCGAAATCAGAGGCACGGCCTACCGGGTATCGTACTGCTATCTTTTAAAGTTTGTCCAGCATGCAGACTGGATGAGGAGTAAAGACAAAGAGTGTGCTGTCGCAAAGGTGCAACCTCTGAGCACAGATGCACTGAGCACAATGGAGGATGACAAACTCTTATGGCAAAGAAGAAATTTGAGCGAACGAAACCGCATGTGAACGTGGGCACCATCGGCCATATCGACCATGGCAAGACGACCTTGACGGCGGCGATCACCAAAGTGCTGGCCAAAGCCAACGCCGC
>Ga0209810_1000340_pt1 | contig 112980 bp, 88 predicted proteins | sample Coa_R1_7_FD_187159 | JGI IMG/M metagenome (GOLD analysis project Ga0209810, IMG submission 187159) | Surface soil microbial communities from Centralia Pennsylvania, which are recovering from an underground coalmine fire - Coalmine... | ecosystem: Environmental > Terrestrial > Soil >...
CACGCCCGGAGGGTGAACCGGCTAATGTCAAATCTCAGTGTCGAAATTGCGAATAGGCAGAGGTAAACCGGGGTTTGTAATTTAAGATTTCAGATTCCCGTCCCCGCACGGCCCATGCCTAATTCTCGATTCCGAGGCACCCATCTCAACCCATCGTCATGGTGCGTCTTCATCATCGGGCAGATAAGTTTCAAAATCCTCCAGAATCGCCCGCGCCACGGTCAAGGGTTTGGGGTCACGAACGCCTCCTCGGGCATTGTAGTCGCTTTGAAGTTCGGCCCATTGATTAAAAAGTCTGGTCTGAATCTGGATTAATTGATCATCATGAATCTCTTCTCCAGGCTGGAAGTTGAGCTCGCAGGCAAAGATCCGGTCAGGCTTGTGCGGATTGTACAGCGGAATGCCGTATTTCCGGCAAATCAGGGGGCGGTGCTCATAGATGGAACAGGTACCGTCTTGGAGAGCAGGGCAGGTGAGGCGCAGGCCAGGCGGGGGCAACGTTCCCCAGGCATCCGGGATATTGCGACTTTCAAGCAGCTTTTCGCGCTGCTTCTGATATTCCTGCGCCCGCTTCTTTAATTCCTCCTGACGAGTTTCCGGCAGCAGCTTCACTCCGCGGGAGACATAAGCAGCTTCAATTTCAGTGATCTGGAATAACTGGCTACAACAATCACAACAGCCTTTCCGACAGTGAATTTTTTCTCCATACAATGTCCGATTGCGAGCGAACTCAGCCTCCCATTCCGCCGCGACCTTTAAATAGCTATTGTATTCGCCCATCCCAAAGATCAAAGCCTTGGCCCCCTCGGGCTGACAGACGTGCACAGGAGAGGCTTTATGTCAGCTAGTCCGGCCATCGCAGGTGCCGGATTCATGACGGTGTAGAACCATCGCCAGGTGGTTCGGGTGAACTTTTCCCACATCTTATCCAGCATGAGGTTCAATGCTGCAATTACTTTGACTGCTCGGCTCCTTGTCCATAACGTATCTAATTTCTACCTCAAAGTCATGCGTTTTTCCGGCAATTGCCCATTTTTTCTAACTGATCTGATTTATAACTATTTCTTATAAATGTACTTGACATATTGGTAATTAACGAGTAGAAACTATAGTCATCAATACGAAAGAGAAGCTTTCCTCAAATGTTAGGCAGTCAAGAAAGGACGTTATAGCGTCGATATTCCGAACAAAGGTCTAGCGCATGGCACAATTCCGGGAGGTCATGAACGTCCGCGAGGCATCACGATATCTCGGCGTTTCGCGGGAAACGCTTTACAAATATCTGGTTCAGGATCGGGTTCCGGCTTTCAAGCTGGGAAATCGGTGGCGATTCAAGAAAGCCGTATTGGATCGCTGGATGGAAAAACAAAGCCAGAACAGGCAGCCGCAAACAGGCCGCCGTCGGCGGAAAACATGAAGATTTTTTCGAACATGTTGCTGAAAAACCAGCGATCAGTGAGGAGCGATGGGTGATCGGTGATGAGCAAGATTCATTCCCAGGCCTCGGTTGCGGTTGCTCCCCGGCAGTCACTTTTCACTCATCACCGTTGTTTGTGCTGCTCGCAGAGTCTACCGCAGGTGAGAGAAAGGAATCCTTCCACCTCGCGGGGTTTACCGTGAAAAGCCAAAGGGCTTCGCGCAGAATGACAGGCTGAAAAAAGATGTAATTTCGAGAAGAAGCTGAAACGGATCATGTTCTCACGAAAGAAAAAATCTTCGGGGCTGGTCGGCCTGGATATCGGTTCCAGTTCCATCAAGGCGGTGGAGCTGAAACAGAAGAACGACCGTTATGAACTGGTCAATCTGGGGATTGATAGTCTCAGCCAGGACACGATCGTCGACGGCGCCATCATGGATGCATTTTCCGTTTCCGCCTCGATCGAGAAAATCTTTAACGAGAACAAGATTCAAACTTCCAGAGTAGCCACTTCCGTTTCCGGACATTCCGTGATTGTCAAGCGCATCGCGGTGAGTGCTGCGAATGAGCAGGAACTGGAACTCGCCGTCCACCAGGAAGCCTTGCAGAATATTCGTTTCGACCTCGCGGATGTGAATTTGAGCTATTACGTTCTGGGTCCTGCGCCCGGAACGGGCAATGCGCTGGACGTGCTGCTTCTTGCGGTCAAGCGTGAAAAGATTCAAGGCCACACGAGCGTCCTTGAGCAGGCTAATAAGACGCCGGCCGTCATGGATATTGATGCCTTTGCCTTGCAGAACGCCTTTGAGTTCAGTTATGACCCCCCTCCCGATCAGACCGTTGCGCTGCTCAATATCGGCGCCAGTCTGATGAACATCAACATCACACGTGGTGGAATGCCGCTCTTCACGCGCGACGTTTCCGTGGGGGGGAATCAATACACGGACATTTTGCAGAAGGAACTGGACCTCAGCTTTGAGGATGCCGAAAAGCTGAAAATGGGTCAGGAGCTTCCCAACGTTCCACCGGATGCCAAAACCTCTCACTTGCACTTCGTTTCGGAGCTTCTTCTGCTTGAAATCCAGAAGACCTTTGACTTTTTCCGGCAAACCACATCGACGGACACCATTCACGCCATCTATCTGGCGGGCGGAACAGCGCGAATTCAGGGCTTGGTAGATCTGCTGAAGGCAGAGTTTCGCATCCCTGTGGAAATTCTCGATCCATTCCGCAAAGTTCATGTCAACCCGGCGAAGTTTGACATGGGTTTTATTACGGAAATCGCGCCCCGCATGACCGTTGCTGTGGGGCTGGCGCTGAGGAGCTTTGACACCGCATGATCCGGATCAACTTAATTCAACCTCCACCGAGTGAAGTTGAAGCGAAGACCAAGCTCCGGGAACCATCGGGCTTGCTTCAAAGAAGAGAGTTTCTCCCGATTGTCAGCCTGGTGGTTTGCTTCGGAATCGTGGGCCTGCTTTATTGGAGCGCGAATCGCCACATCGCTCAACTCAACCAGCAACTGGCCAATGAACAGCAGGAAGCTGCACGATTGGCTGGCGTTCAGGCGCAGAACCGGAAGCTCCAGTCCCAACTGAACGAGATTAAGGAGCATCTGGCAGTGATTCAGAACTTGCAGGCCAGCCGTACCGGCCCGCAGCGGCTCATGACTCTTCTGGGCGATGCCGTCAACCGCGTGAACGGTCTTTACCTTCTTTCCGTGAGCACCGAGAAAGGGCGACTAACCATCCACGGGCAGTCGGATCACATGAATGGTGTTGCGGATTTCATCACCGCCTTGCAATCGATTTCTTCCTTTTCAGACGTGCAGTTGCGGCAGATTTTTGAGGATGATCAGAAGAACGGGGCCGTCAGTTTTAAATTCGATTTAGATTGTGAGTATCAGCCTGTTTCCGAAGTCTCCAAGGCGTCAGCGGTTGTGATTCCCGCCAGCGCCCCGACACGCCTACCCGGGCGATGAACGGGAAGGGCGCTGAGTGAAGCGCGGCGCGTCGCTCTTGAGGGCGCGAGAGGGCATTTTTTTAATCGGCTGAGAGAAAAGAGAAATAAGATGGCTTCCAGGAAATTCAGCGAGCTTCCAACCCAGCAGCAGGGAATCATTCTGGCCTGCATTCCGCTCTTGCTCGCGACAGTGATTTTCTACGATTTTGTTGCGCCTCTTCGGCAGAAAGCCTCTGGCCTTCAAGAACAGGTCACGACTCTGCACACCCAGAATCTTCGCGGACGTGCCCTGATGGCTCAACGCGCCGATCTCGAGAAACGTCTGGCGGCAGCGCAGAAGCAACTGGATGATCTGCGCCAGATCGTTCCGGACCAGCCTGCGGACGACCAGTTCATTAAGACGGTTTACGGGGTTGCTGCGGGATCAGGGGTACATGTTCGCTCCATGGAATCCGAGCCGGCGGTTCGACAGACCTACTACACGGAAATGCCTTTTCGCATGCGCCTGGATGGCACGTATTACAGCTTGCTGACTTTCTTCACCCGTCTGGCGGACAGTTCTCGAATTGTCAATGTTCGAGATCTGGCTCTGGGGCCGCCGACCAGGACTGGAGGGAAAGGGACCTATCAGGTGGGAGCGTTAGAGACCGTAGCCGCCGATTGCGTCCTGACGACCTTTTATAATACCCCACCACCTCCAGTCGTGATCAAGGGGAGCCGGAAATAGCTGGAGATGGCGAGGTTTTAATGGGTAGCGAAAAGGGGCTTTCCGCCGCCTCATTCCGGTGAGCCGCAGACCCTCCGGAACCTGATCGGGGTGATAAAAAGCGACGGGTGATAAGAGCGGCGACCGAAACGGTTTTTCTCACCACTCGTCAGTTATCAGCGCCTTGTTTGCGCTCAGAATGAGTCGTGGAAGAATCACGGGTGAAATGCAAGAACAGCGGTGAATTTTATCCAAAGCGCTCCTTGGTGGAAATTTCATGAGCGAAAATCTTCTATTGCGAGCATTCAGCACTCGCAGATTGAGCGTACTCCTGACAGCGTGGTTGCTGGCGCTGGGGGCGGTGCTTTGGGCGGGGACAGGCTCAGCCCCATCTTCAGGGCCTCGCCCCGGCGTAAGTCCGGAGGGGCAGGCAAAAGTCATTCGAATCGATCCGCTGAAGAAAAACGATCCCCCCTCATCCAACACGCCCAATTTTTCCGGAAAGCGCGACCCTTTCAAGCTGCCCGTCATTTTATCCTCCAAACCGGGCATTAACGGCAACGGTGGAGGCCAGTGGCCAATGAATCGGCCGCCTGGCATCCGTGGTCTGATCATCAGCCAATTAAAGTTGGAAGGCATTGCCTCGGAAAAGGCAAACCACGTGATGATCGCGGTTGTGTCCGACGATACCCATCGCGCCTATTTTCTGCATGAACATGAAGAGCTTTACGATGGCATTGTCACCCGGATTACTCCGCAGTCTGTTTACTTCATCGAGCGATCGAAAGACCCTCACGGCAGGGAAACTTTCCGCACGGTTGTCAAACAATTGAGTTCGAGAGGGGAAGGATTATGAGAATAAAACTGGTAATCCGATGGCTTGTGGCCGGTCTTTTATTGGCGGTCATTTGCGCCTTAACGGGCGAGCGCGCAGCTTCCCGGCATCTGATAGCGGGGAAGGCAGGCGCGGAAACCCTTTCAGCTGCCCTGGCGGTTCTGCCTCTAGATCCTCTCAATGCCTATGCATGGGAGCCTTCAGCCGAACTTTCGGCTTTCTCGCGGGCGGACGCAAGAATTACGCAGGTATCGATTCAGGCGGATCAACAAGGCACTGAGTTTGTGAAAATTGGCACGACCGGACCGGTTCAAATCAAACCCTTGCGCTTAGGCCATCCTGCGCGCCTGGTTGTGGATTTGCAACCGGTTCAAGTTCGCCACTTTCGACGTATTGTTGCGGATCGAGAAGGAATTTTGCAGGATGTGCGACTGGCACAGTTTCAGAACAGTCCTACAGCCGTCGCCCGTGTGGTGGCGGACCTTTCTCAGAATGCGCCCTTTCGTATTCAATCCGAGCCAGATGGAATCCGCATCGAGTTTCGTGAACCAGAGAAATCCGTGCGGAACTCCCGGCGGGGGTTGAATGTTCTCCTCAAAAGTGCGATTGCACAGCATGAAGACATGATGGTTCGGGCCTTGGAAAGGCCGGTGAAACTAGACCCCGCGAGCTTCCACCCTGAACCGCAGGAGTCTCCGCATCGAACGCCAGGAGAAAAGCTCAGTGTGGCAGGCAAAGCGCCTGGAACAATAGAGTCCCGAAATGCTTCTCAGCAACCAACCGTAGGAGGTTATCCGGCCAAACTTGAACCGCAAAGACAGCAGCCTGTAAGTGACTCGACGTCGGCTGCAACCTCAGCGACCGAATGGGCCTCCGCTCACTTGCCTGAGGCGGCTCCCCCCTCGCTGGCCGAACTCCAGCAGACCCTTCAAACAGTCCAAATTGCGGCTGACTCCTCTTCCACACCCGACGCTTTCGAGAAACAAGGCGCTGGCATCCTCAACCCTCCCTTTTCTCAGCAGCATCATCGCTTCACCGGAAAGCTGATTTCTCTTGACTTGAGAGATGTGGATATCCGTGACTTCTTCCGGCTCATTCATCAAATCAGCGGACTGAATATTGTGGTGGATTCGAACGTTACCGGAAGAATCACCATGGTGATGGACGACGTGCCGTGGGACCAGGCGCTGAGCATTGCCTTGAAGGATAATGGGCTCAGTACCGAACTCGAGGGAAACGTGCTTCGCATCGCTAAAGTAAGCACGCTTGTTGATGAGGCCAAGGCGGAAGCTGACGAGCGAACGGCAAAGTTGGAGGCTGAGCCGCTGGTCACCGTCGTCCGCCAGTTAAAGTATGCCCACGCGGCTGACCAGCAGCCGATGCAGACCACAAGCATTGGCGGAGGAGGCGGCATGGGCGGAAGCGCCAACCAATTGCCGATTCCCGGCGTCGTCACGATGCTGGCCAGCATGAAAGGCGTACTCACCCCGGACGGCAAGGCTGTCGCAGACCCGCGCGATAATGCCGTAATCATTACCGACCATCGCTCGCAGATCCCGGTGATTGAGTCGGTCATCGATAAACTTGACGCGAAAGCGCCGCAGGTCTCCATCCAGGTTCGCGTGATCCTGGCCAATGCGGATTTCACCCGGACGCTTTCGGCCGCACTGAGCGGCGCAGCGCGCAACCGTTCCGGAAACACCCTGGGTGGGATCGGCACCGGCAACGGCTCGATGGGAACCTTCACGAACAATCCCCCGGCACCGGTCGTCGGGAGCAATGCGACAAGTACGCAAACAATCACCAACGGCGTCGTTCAGGCAACGACGAACTATGCTCTACCGTCGACCGCCGGAGGGTTTGGTGCGTTTGCCATTACCAATGCCGGTGCGCGATACGTCATCAACGCCGCCATCAGCGCGGCGGAGACCCGGGACCAAGCCCGAACCATCTCGCGGCCCACGATTGTGACGCAAAATAACGTGCAGGGCGAGGTGCAGCAGGGTGTTCAGATTCCCATTCAAACCAACATCAACAACACTATCGCCGTGCAATACGTCAACGCCACCCTTCAACTTTCGGTGACGCCACAAGTCACGGTGGATAACAAAGTCTTCCTGAATATCTACGTCAACAATGCTTCAGTGGGCAGCTTCAGCACTTTTGTGGGGCCGTCCATTAATACTCAGCAGGCCACCACGCAAGTGCTCGTGCCTGATGGCGGGACGGTGGTGTTTGGGGGCATCACGGTAACGACTCGGGCACGTTCCGCCACCTATGTCCCCTTGCTGGGCAGCATTCCCATCCTTGGGAATCTTTTTAAATCAAGTTCGGTGAACGACCAGAACCAGGAACTGCTTTTCTTCGTTTCTCCGACCATTTTGCCGGGATAATGTTTTGCCCAACGCAATCTTTTGCAAGTAATCCTCCCTTGATCCGTTCTTTTGGTAGGGAAGGGAAGAACGGCTTCGACCATTCCCCTCCTCTCTGAGGAGGGGCCAAGGATGGTGGTGTATTTTCTGGTGTCCTGTCCCAGTAAACACCCCTTACCCCTCTTAACCAAGGAGGGGAACTTCCTGCCCCGCGGGGAGGAGAAGGGGTGGTAAGTGCGCCGACGATCGGGCCTCTATCGTAAATGACCGCAAATGATTGGAGATGACAGGGCGCGAGCCACAATTATTTGCGGCGTCGGGCGGCTTCAAAATCTGCCGGTGTATTGAGATTGGCAAAAATATTATCCTGAAAGCCCGCCCTCGCTATTTCCGGGAAGCGAATGATCTCGCAACGAACGTGCGGATAAAATCGGCTGACCTTGTTTTGTCCCCGTGCGAGGCTTGAACGGATGGCGTTTCGGGCACGCCGACGGTACACCGCGCAGAGGGGCTGAAGCTGTCGGTCGCGGGACTCGGGTACGGTGACATCAGCCTGACTTGCCTCGGCCCGCAAACAGAGATACCGAAGAAAAGCCGCATCGAGGTAGGGCATATCGCAGCCAATAACCAGATTGTATTCGGTGCGAGTTCGCAAGAGGGCCGTATAGATGCCTGCCAGGGGCCCGCGCCCAGGGTATTCGTCGGGATAAAGCGGAACATCCAATGCCATCAGCGGCGGGGAAACTCCAAGGGTGGCAGCGTTGATCGGTTCCTGATTCCCTGCGCTCAGCTTCCCGAATGGTGCGCCTGACTGAGCATGCGCGACTCCTAGAACGGCTATAGCAGCACAAACCGAATGTAATAGCCTAAGTTGCCGTGAAAGCAACGTTTCGCTGTCAAGAACCAGCGTATGCTTGGGCTGGCCCATGCGTCGGCCCGCTCCCCCCGCAAGCACAAATCCGGTAACGTCCAGAAAACGCCGTAACATCTCAATGTCATTATTGGAGGATCGGAAAGCGCAGTAAAGAGCTGTTGTTTCGCCTGGGAGTACGAATCGGGCATGCGCAGCCCGTGGCCTTTCAAAGTAAGACCCAATGGCTCATTCCGCCTGCGCATTCAGTTGCCTTACGACGGAATGTACTGGCTGCTGGCCGACTATTGTCCTTCGAAAGCTACGCCTCAATTGGCTGTTCAGACGTTTTTCGTTTCGGGCCACTCCGCCCTTGCCAAGCCAAGGCCCGGGCATACCGCTGCCGGGTTACAAACCTGGGGCTGAACGGAATCTCCTTTCCGCCGTTGATGAAGCAACGCGATGCGTTAGAATGACTGGTGAGGGTCACTATGTATGACGCGCTGGCGGAGATCTTTGTTTATGGTTTGGCGCTGACCTACCTGATATTGTTTATTGTCCTGGCTCAGTACTGGGTTCGGACAATGGTGCGTGCCAACAAGAAGACTTCACGCCACCCTTCCGCGTCAAAACCCCAAGAGCAGTTAAGACCGACAGGCGACAAATGACCACGCTTACGTCTGACATTCTGAACTTTTGCTTGTCATTTTGTTCACAGAAAGAATGATAAATCCTTTGGATACAACGAAGGCTCCAGTCGCGGAATTTTTCATCCTTAGGTTATCGCAAAACGACATAGCAGATTGAGGGAACCGAGCCGATACAGAGATCCGTTCTTCCGGCTCAGAGCCTGCCGTGACCAGGGGAAGGGATTCTCAGAATGAGAGGCTGCCGGGTTTTTTCAACACACTGCTAAGAAAATGTCCCGCATCAGTTCTCAGACATGATATGATTCAACACGATCAGTGCGTTTCGACTACCGGACGCAAAATCCAAACCCTGAAAAACATCTTCGAAGTAGTCTTAGGTTGGAAAGCTGTCAAATTAAATTGACCAGCAGCTTTTCACCGAATGTAAGACCATGAAACACTTGCCGATTGATCCAGGTGTTGCTCCGGGAAGACCAGAACTGTTGCGAGAGGTAAACGCGCGTCAGCTTCTGCGTTTGCTTCGCCTGCGGGGCCCATGCTCCCGAGCCGACCTCGTACGTCATTCAGGATTGAGCGCACCCACCGTCTCGAGCGCCATCTCGTACCTTCAGGAAAAGGGCCTGGTGGAAGGATTGGGGCCCGGGCGTTCCAACGGAGGCCGACGCCCCAGCCTGCTCCGTTTCAATCCTGCCCGCGGGTACGTGATGGGAGTAGATATCGGACGATCGGTAGTGCGCGTGGGGTTGGCTGACCTGAAGGGTGGCATCATCGAGAAATGGGTGGGGGATGTGACTTCGCACAGCACGCCTGAGCGCGTGGCTAACCTGATTCATGAGGGAATTGTGGAGCTGCAGGGTCGTCACCGAATGGTTGAAAACAAGATTCTCGCTCTTGCGGCAGGAGTGCCGGGAATTACAGATCCTCTGGCAGGGGTTGTGCTTTCCGCTCCAAACCTCTCCCCGAAATGGGAAGCCGCGCCGCTGCGCAGTCTGCTGGAAACCAGGACAGGAATTACCTGCGCTGTGGAAAACGACGTGAATCTTGCGGCCCTGGGAGAGAGTTGGTGTGGCACAGCCCGCGGAGTCCCCAACTTCGTCTTCCTGAGTATCGGCACCGGCGTGGGTGCAGGCATTTTTGTGAATGGGCACCTTTACCACGGCTCGGAATATACCGCCGGTGAGATTGGCTATCTCTATGTTCCCGGAACGGAGGAAACACCGCTTGCCCTCCGACGGCAGGGGCCGCTTGAGAGTGTGATTGGAAGCAAGGGTATTGAACAGTTCTGGGTGAACCTGAACCGTACCGAACGAAAGGCGGGGCCCTTGCGGAATCAACGCCTCGAAGCGATCGAAATCTTCAATCTGGCGGAGCGGGGAAACAGGCAGGCGCGGATGGTTTTGCAGCAAACAGCCCGCATCCTTGCGGATGCCATCACCAATGTCTGCGTGATTTTGAATTCATCGCTGGTGGTTCTCGGAGGACGATTAGGCACGCATCCAGCACTCTTTGAAGCCACTCGCCGGATTCTGGAGCGCAATGAGTTTTCCCGCCCGCAACTGGCCGTGAGTAGCCTGGGAAGGGAAGCGCAGCTTTTTGGCGCTCTCTGGCTGGCGCTGAACCTCGCCGACGCAAGAATCCTGACCGTAGGCCGTGATGGGCGCACAACCCACGTGGCGCCTTATTATTCAAGCCTCTCCCTGCCTGTGCTGGGCCTTCTCCCCCCGGATTGATCCGGATGGCTCGCCCTGGCTTTTGTCGCGATGGACGAGCTCACTCCGACAGCATCCTTCTAAGTGCAAGCCATCCGTTCGGGCTCATGCCGCGGGCCTCTGTGGAAAAGCAGGGAAATTTGCTCTAGACGAAGCCAGCCAAAGCCTGCCATCCTTAAATTATCATTGGTTTTATCAGGAGAGTTTTCCATGAGATTTTGGGGTGCATTTCTTTGTGTTCTCGCTTTTAGCTTCGGAGGATGGGGACAAACAGCGCAGCCCTCTACTCCGGGTCAGAATCCGGCTGCCTCACCTGAGAGCACACAGTTGAAAAACGATTTACAGCAGGTCTTTCTTGCCGATGCACGAGTTCATGATTTACTCAGCCTTTTGCAGCCCTCCCATTGGCAGATGACCGATGCGGAACGGGCATCCTTCAATCAGAGGATTGACACCGTGCAACAAGAGCTCGCGACGCTTGAGAAATGGAGATACCAACTTTTTTATCATCCCGAGAGCCTTGAAAGCGGCCAAAAGACAGCAGAAGCATTAGGAGACTTGATTCCGATACTCCAAGAGGTGAGCACGGCAGTAGAGCAATATGCAGGCCAGGAGGCGGCAAGGCCACTGGAGCAGTCAATCCATGACCTCAACGGGCTCAAAAACCGTTTGAGTCAAGATCTGGCCCAGGCTTTCCCCGGTAAATTCGCTCCCGAGGGGGCCACTGCAACTTTGGCGGCAAAGCCCCTCCAAGCGCCCCAGACGCGGGCGGCAGCCACGCCTTCCAAGCCGCAGCGGCCTTCGGCTCCTCCGGCAGGAAATGTGACGCCGACTCCCAATCCTGCTGCACCGGCAGTTGCGGCGCCCGCTGCGCGGACTCCCGAAAAAGCCGTCCAGCCATCCACACGGCCAGCCGCACTCTCTGGTCCCCCGACCAGCCTGGGTACAAATCTTCCACCCGCAAAAGTTAAAGACCTTTTGAGCAAAGTCTATTTGGCCAGCGCGCGATTAAATGACTTATTGGGTTTAATCCAATCTCAGAACTGGAAGATGACGAACGCCGAGCGGGCCTTGCTGAACGACCGACTCCATGGAATTCAGGAGCAGTTGAAAACGCTCGAAAAATGGCGCTATCAGTTTTACTACCACCCCCGGGACCTCAACTCGGGGCAGCAAACGGTGTCGGCAATAGACCACCTGATTCCTTCGATTCAGGGTGTCGCTTCCGCTGTAACCCAATACGAACGGTCATCGGCCGGAGGACAGCTTGACCAGCCCGTTCAAGAATTAGCGGACGCTGAAAAGCCATTGCTGGCTTACGTCATGTACCTGAATGCCGAAATTCAAAAGCAATTAACCGCGCAGCCGGTTGGTTTGCCGGGAGGAAAAACCCTGGAAACTGAGCGGATCACCGCGCCTCAGGCTCCTCCAACCCCGCTCACCTCGATGGCTGCGATCACGCCGCCTTTAACCCATGCCCAGGTTAAAGCCATACTCTATAAACTCTATATCTCTGAATTTCGCATTCAGGATCTCTTGAGCCAAGAGCGTCCGGCGCAATGGAAAGCTCCCCAGTCGGATCGCATCCTTCTCAGCCAGTCGCAACAAACCATGCTGGCCCAGCTTCGCCAGGTTGAAAAGTGGCGAGCGCTCTTCAGCGAATACCCGGACAATGTCTACTACGCCTTCCAGACTTATCTCTCTGTGCTGAAGTTATTCCACCCCCTTTGGCTTTTCAGCAATCAGGTGAGCCAGTATGAAAGCGCCAATCTCGGGAGCGACTATCGCCGACGGGCAAACGACCTTGAAGCCAATCTGAACGATCTGCTCCCTTATGTCAGCTTCATCCTCAAGAACGAAGCGGAAACCACGCAGATGTTCCAGGCAGACCTTGCAAATTGCCAGAATGAGTTAGGTTACGCCATGCATGGGGCAGTGCGTTCCGCAACGCCCATCCGCAACATTGTCCCAGCCTTTCAAGGAAGACGCACGCGTGAAAAGGCACGGGATACAGGCCAGAAAGGTGATCGCAAGTAGAGTTAGATATCACATCTAAATCCTTTTAAATCTTTAACATATCAAACTAGTAACTGGCACTTTAGTGCCATTGCATCTTTTGGAAGGTTAGCTATCGTGGATAGAGCAGGGCTCGTATCGAGACCTGTAAGGGTGGCCGAAGGGGTAAGTACGAGGTGGGAAGGGGTCAAAGTTGCGTTCATCCAAGGTTATCTTGTAGCGACAGGCTTATGCAGCGCTTGACCCCACAAGATGATCGACAAGATCAAGGAGATTGATATATGGCGAAGCGATACAAGTTCATTTACATGATTGTAGCTCTGGCAGCGGCTCTTTTTCTGTCAGTCCTTTCAGTCCCAAACGCTGCGGCGGACTCCATCGGCCCGGATTGTGGGAGTGGAAATTGCATGGGCGTGGTTTACACGTTAACTTACAGTGGGAATCCTATCAGCAGCACGTCGACCACGCAGACTTTTCAAATTACGTTCACTCTGGACACATCGGGGTTCGGCGGTGGTAACGGATTTCTGATGGCCGTCGCGCCAAAAGTGAGCTCATCCATCGATAGCTTTTCATTGGTAAGCGCGCCAGGCGGGACTGGCGATTGGACAACAATGAGTGGCGGCCTCAACGCGAATGGCTGTGACGGGTCGGGTAGCGGCTTCTTCTGTGCCGGCGCCAATTCCATGGGAAGTTTCAATAAGGTGCCTGACGGAACTTACAGCTTTGTGTTTGATGTGACCGTCCCAACAGGTGGTCTATTTACCAACCCCAACGAAGCCAGCATCAAGGCTTTGTACGAGAACAGCGATGGGAAAAACTTAGGCATTACTTCCGCAGATATCACTTTGCAGAAGAGCGTCAGCCCTGTTCCTGAGCCTGCTTCGCTTGGCCTGGTGGGAATCGGGCTGTTTGGCCTTGCCTATGTCTATCGCCGTAGAGTTCGATTGACGTCGTAGCGAACTCCTTTGGTGGTACTGCCGCATTTAAAGCACAGTGTGGCGGCTATCATAATTAAGCGATGGCATAATCCATGCTCGTTTGAAGCATGAACCCTCTGCCGCTGGTGCTTCACCAAGCATCAGCGGCATTCGTTTTGATGGCTGGTTTTATCACAAATGGAAAATAGTTGCCCGGTAAGCGGCAAGTGCCGGATGGAAATCGAATCTTTACCTCTGAGCTTCCTAAGTGAAGTAAAATCAGCAAAGTAGCATCAGCGTATAATTAAGAGCTAACAAAGCTTTATGTCATCATCCAAAATCATTCTGAGGAGGAGCCAGCCTGCAAGGCTTGCGAAATAGTCGAGATGAAAAAGATCATTTTCTCCACTGCAATTGTTCTTAGCATGATTCTTGCTGGTCTGAACGTCAAAGCTGACAGCTTGGCTGTTATCTACAGTAATTTCGGAACGAACATGGGCTTTGATACAAATACTGCGCATTCCTATTTCGTCACAGGTTCTTCATTCCCTTCAACATGCCCCACGTCGGCACCTTGCATCACGAGTGAGTCACTGGCTGTGCAGTTTACGCCTTCGGCCAATTACACTTTCAACAAAGCTCAGCTTGCAGTTTTTTTGGAATCGGGAACCAACACGCTTGACGTCTATATCGAGACCGATTCAAGCGGCTTTCCCGGCTCCATCATTTCCGCATTTCAAGTGAATGGACAGATGACATCCTCTCCAGGAATTATCGGGGTGGGTGACTCACTCCCTGGAGTCAGCCTTCTCCAAGGCCCGGCTGATCCTACTCTAATGCAGGGGACTGCCTATTGGCTCGTGGCTTACGCTCCCAGTGCGGACACTCAAGCTGCGTGGTCCTGGAATTCAACGAAAGATTCACCGACAGGCGTCGTAACTTGCCAGACCCTTACGCTGACTGGCTGCACGTTTTCTCCCAGCAATCTGGCAGTTAACAGTAACCCGAACCCTGCTGCAACTATGGATTGGGCTTGGGTGCCAGGCACTCTGCAGGTTCCTTCTGAAAATATCAACACTTCCTTAAATCTTTTCCGCCCTGTTTTCGAGATTGACGGAAGCCCGACTTCGGTGACACCTCCCTCTGCCGTTCCTGAGCCTGCTTCGAGCCTTTTGTTTTGCACAGGATTTTTAGGTCTCTGTCTAATTCTGCGGCAACGGCACTTTGTGGTTGATTAAGGGATCGAGGGCATGATGTGCCATTCTGGCCCTCACCCCTTGGGCTTTGCTCAGGGTAAGCTCCATAAGACGGAAGAATCCGTATATGTCCGCTCCGGATAAACTCTGCAAGGAATCTTCCTTTGGAAAAATGAAGGCCCTGCGGAATTACTTGCCAACCTCTGAATGACAGCACTATCTTCATGCCATACGGTGAGCCAAAGCTCATGGGGCATCCGCTCAGGGCTAGGAAACGCGGGAAATGACTCAGAAGGGGTCCAGCACAGAAGGAAGGCTTCAAGATAGGCTATTCATCTTCTTCTTCCTTACGCTGCCCTAGCGCCAGTCGTCGATGACATAAACATCGGGTCGGTTATAGGCAGGTGAATCAGGCCGGTGCATCGCAACGCCCTGAATATGTGTCCGGAATCCTCTTCGAAGCAATTGACGATAAGCCTGGCTCCGGTTAAGGTTTACACCGGCCTCCATGCGCCGCAAACCGCGTTCAGCGGCGAGCGCTTCGCAGCCGTCCAAAAGACGCTCAAACAGTCTTTCCGCATCCGGCGCTGGCCGGACAGCCGCAAACTTGACGTAACAAGTGTCGCGTCCGGCTTCGCTTCCCTCACCGCAGTGGCAGACGGCAAATCCGTCGAGGGAATCTCCTCCCCATAGTAAAAGAGTCTCTCCCAAATTCTGCTCCTCCACGGCCTGGATTTCCGAGTTGACATCAAGCCCGTCGTAGATGGAATCCGTCAGTTTGCGGCAGGCGTTGAAAGCCTGGTCTTGATCGGTCTTGTTGAGAGTCGAGTATTGATGGACCAGCGCCTGGCGCTGGTCTACAGCCTTGGACATGATGGCAGTCAGAAATCTCGGCCAGAATCCGAACTTTTGATACAAACCGATATGCTTCGGACTGTGCGCAAACGTGAAAAGGCCGGCCTCGCGCACGTTCCACGTGGCGAAGAGATCCATCGTGGGAGCCAGCAGCCGCTGTGCGATACGCTGGTTCCATAATTCGGGGCGGACGGTCAAAGGACCGAAAAAGCCAAAACTACCCCAGCGGGTTGCAAAATTTGACCCTGCCAGCCTGCCGTCTGCTTCCGCAACCAGTGCTGCCTCCGGATTGGCCTTCCAGCGGGTAAAAACGTATTCCCGATCTGCAAAGAAAGACTCAGGATCGGGCGCCCCGAGAAAAGTGCCAAAAGCCACGCGAAAGATTCTGCGAGCCTCAGCCAGATCAGCATCCCGCATGGGACGAACGGAGACATTCATTTCCTGGACACCCTCTAATGGCACTGCCCTACGCCACCACCTTCCGCATGACTCTATCTCAGTAAAGGCCTGGGAGTCAATGAACTGTGTTCGTCTGCATGAGTGACGCCAGCCTAACGCAGGCAGAGGGGGAACGGAACGAACCTTTACCTAAGTCCTTGCATCCAAAGTGTTTGGAAGATCTATGGGATTGATTGAAACAATGAGGTGTTCTCGAACTTAGATGACCAACATTCTGTTCCAGCATCGGCTTTTTTGAAGACAGCAAAGATATGAGGTGTGAAAGGTTCGTAGAACTTCATGATCGAGCCATTGAATGAACGCGAGGAGCAGTATGGAACCCGGAGGAAAACGAATCGTCCTGGCCGCGAGCAACTCAGAATCCAGCGAATACCTGCGCAGCATGTGGCGGCAGATGCTGTTGGCTACGCTTCCTGCCCGCTACGCGAAATACCTGATGGCAGATTGGTCCACGAAGAACGAACTGGCACCTGACGGGCAGGCCCGATATGTGCCGCACGGCCTGCGCATCATTGAATCTCTTTTGATCGAGCGCTTCGGGCCTGAAGAAATTGCGGTTTGCTATCCCGGTCAATTGGGTCTCTTCGTAGGGGAAAACACCCGCGTAGTGGGTGTGCATGCCCACAATCCCCTGGGGATCACCTTCGCCACGGACATTTATCCTGCCTTCTATGGCCGAGAGGCTGAGCCGATCAACGCCATGGAATTCCGCCGTCTGATCCTGCACCCGGCGTTGCGGGAGCACAAGCATCACTTGAAGATTATTGTGGGCGGGCCAGGGGCCTGGCAAATTGAAAGGAAGAATCTGCAGGATGAATGGCAGATTGACTGCCTCGTGGATGGAGAAGCGGAAGATGTGGCAGTTCCTTTGTTCGAGGCGGCTCTGCGAGGAGAACCACTGCCGCGCAAGGTGCAGGGCTACAGCCCGCCACTCGATCACATCCCTCCCATCCGGCACCGTGCTACTTTCGGGACTGTGGAAATCACCCGCGGGTGCGGACGCGGTTGCCAGTTCTGCTCCGTGGCGTTACGAGGCGGAAAAAGTGTTCCTCTGGAACAGATTCTGCACAACGTTCGCGTCCAGGTGGCCGAAGGTGCAGACACGATCCTGTTTGTCACGGAGGACCTGTTTCTCTATGAGCAGGGTCCCAAATTCAGGACCAATGTAGGCGCCCTGAAGCAGCTCTTTGAGTCTGTAGCGCGCGTGCCGGGTGTCAAGCATATTCAGCTTACCCATGGCACTATCTCGCCGGTGGTACGGGATCCTGAGGTGATCCCCGAGCTTTCCGAACTTGCGGTGAACATGAGCTCAGACCAGCATCGAGCCTCCACCCATCCGGAACATCGCTATCAGCACATGTTCGTGGGTTTTGAAACGGGATCCATTCGCCTCTTTAAGCAATACATGAAGGGCAAGGCATATCCCTTCCGCCCTGAACAATGGCCCGATGTGATTCTGAAGGGCATGGAAATTCTGAACAAGCATAACTGGTTCCCCATTTGCACCTTCATCCTCGGTCTGCCCGGAGAGACGCGCGACGATACGAAAGAGTCGCTGGACCTGCTGTTTGCTCTTAAGGATGCCAAATGGTGTGTGATTCCCACATTATTCGTGCCTCTGGAAGATACGCGGCTGGAAAAGGAAAAGAGCGCCAAACTCTTCGAACTGACCGATTTGCAGTGGGAATTCTTCTTCACCTGCTGGCGCTATAACGTAGATTTCTGGAGAGGGTCCAACGTACGCTGGAAATTCAATCTGGGTGTTCCGCTTTACTACTACCTGCTTGGCCGGAAGCTGTTTGGCAGCGGGCTCAAATATCCGCTCTTCCGTTTCGGACATTTCCCGGAATGGTACCTCCGCCGTCATCTCTATCTGGATTTTTCGGGCGGGGCTCGACCGAGATATCAGACGCCAGCTCAAGTAATGGTTCCGGTTGAGCGCTTGCGGCCCGTCATTCCCGAGACGCGAGGCACGGACATCTGCGTCGGGGAAGAGGAACTAAGCGGAATTTACCGCGAGCCAAGTTAACAGGATTTTTGAGATTGTTCGTTTCTGCCTTGGGAGCGATCCATATAGATAGCGACCCTGGTTCAGCTTCTGTTTTTCTTTCATTTCCTTGACGCCTCCTTCTGACGATTCCTATAATCGATCAGTGATGCACACTCGACGCGAGGCCGGGGAAATGATTGTGGGCATCCTTCTGGCCTGGTTTTTATTTTTCATCCCTGCGGCAGTCGCAACTCAGGGCAACCCGTCCGCTCAATCTTCCACTTCCCAGCAGAACCCGCCGGAAGCCAAGAAACCTATTAAAGTGAACGTCAACCTGGTGAACGTGCTGTTTACGGTTACGAACAAAAAGAGACATTTGGTGCTCGGGCTGAACAAAGACGATTTTCAGGTGTTTGAGGATAACAAGCCGCAGAGCATTACCTTTTTCGGTCAGGAATCGAACCTGCCGTTGCGCATCGGCGTGCTGATTGATACCAGTAACAGCATCCGCGAGCGATTGCAGTTTGAAAAACAGGCCGCAATTGATTTTCTGAATACCGCCGTGCGTCCGGGAGAAGACGAGGCTTTTGTCGTGGGATTTGACGTAGAACCGCAACTGCTTCAGGATTACACGGACGATGTTAACAAGCTGAGTGATGCTATCCGCGATCTCGCAGCTGGGGGCGGAACCGGTTTATTCGACGCCATCTATTATGCCTGCAAGCAGAAGATGATCTATTCGCCTCCGCCACAGCCTTATCTGCGTCGTGTCTTGATCGTCATCAGCGATGGCCGCGACAATGAAAGCCAGCACTCTTTCGATGAAGCCTTAGCCATGGCACAACGCGCGGAAGCAACCATCTTTGCCATCAGTACGAATCGCAGCGGCATTGAAGAGCGTGGCGACAAGGTTCTGAAAGAACTTGCTGATCAGACAGGAGGACGCGCCTTCTTTCCTTTTGAAGCGAGTGACCTCGCAGCCAGCTTTCAGGAAATTGCCAAAGAGCTGCGCAGCCAATACAGCCTTGCCTATATTTCCACCAATACCGTCCACGACGGCAGCTTCAGGCGCATCCGCATCAAGCCACTGGAAAAAGGGCTGATCGTTCGTGCTCGCGCAGGTTATTTCGCTCCCTCACAATAAAGGTCGCTGAGAAGGCTTACCTCAGTCCAAATAAGATTGCGAATTTCAGGTTTTCGGATTCCGGCTAACTTGGAACGGGCGCTTGAAACCTGGAATTCTCACACCGACTTATTCCATTCAATCTCCCATCAGCCGGTATTCATCACTGGCTGGGGGCGTAATATCCTTGCCGGGCCTGAACCTTATATCGACCCTCACGGACACGCACGCGAATGCGACGATAGGAACCGTCGTGGGCCCGGTTGGCGGGTGTGTAACCGAGCAGATACTGGGTGCGGAGCTGATCGGCAATGGTTTGGAAAGCCGCTGAAGTATCCTTCTGGCGGGTCACCTTGATCACTTCGCCGCCCGTCTCTTCAGAAAGCTTCTTCAGGACGGAATCACCCTGAAAGGCAAGATTCCCTAAACCGTAGAAGGCTCGATCCACGATATCGATGGAATAGATCATCACATCTGCTTTTTGTGCCGCCTCAAGTGCAGCCTTCAGCGTCTCCTTGCTTCCCTGGTCCTCACCGTCTGTCAGGAGGATCAGCACTTTCCTGCCCACCTGAGTTTTCATTAAATCATTGGAGGCAAGCCATACGGCATCATACAGATGTGTGGCGCCGGCGTTGGCTCCAGGATATGTGGAGGGCAAAGGACCTTGCCCACCGCCGTTGATCACGGTCTCATCGACGGCCCGGGTCAGGCGCGCCAGATCAGGTGTGAAATCCTGAAGCAGCTCCACCTCAATATCAAAGTGCAGCACAAAAGCCAGGTCCTTGGGGCGGATGACCTCCTGGAGAAATGCTTTTGCCTCACGCTGTTCAATCGGCAGTACCCGCTGCTGGCTGGGGCTGGTATCGACCAATATGCCGAGGGTCAGGGGGGTATCCGCGGCGCGTGAGAAATAGCGAATCTGCTGCGGAACATTATTTTCAGTAATCTCGAAATCATTCTGAGTTAGGTTCGGAATGAGGTGGCCTTTCTTATCCTGCACGACGGCGTAGACATTTACGACCTCAGTCTGGACTTTCAGAACATGAGGCGACGCGGTCTGTGACTGTTGAGCTCCTCCGGAGGCAGGGAACGCCAGTAAGGTGATACACGCAGCCATAAAGGCGCTGCGCATCCGGCTGAAACCCTCTTGGAAGTCTTGCGAAAGGAGCTGTCGGCAACGCATCGATTCCTCAGTATCTACCCTGGGTGGATGCTGGATGCAAGCGCTGTGTTGCTCCAAAGGGTTCACGGTTCTGCCACAACACGTGGTTCGGATGAACCGCCGTGCCATGCTGTGCAAGTTTTGATGTCTTGAGGGAACGCTCAATGATTCTTATCTCATGAATGCAGAGAATGAATTTCAAAAATTTTGAGTCGCAGATTCACTTTCCTCTTGACAAGAACATGAGCAATCACTATACATGGTGAGTGAATACGCGCTCCGCCAGCGCTTCGCTGACGGAAGAATTAGAAATACTTGAGAGGAGAATGAAATGCCAGCAAAGAAGAAGGCAAAGACAAAGAAGAAGAGGTAAGAAGGCTTCAGAAAAACCGATGCAAAGAACTCGGGGATGCAGCAATGCATCCCCGAAGTTTTTTAAGGAGGCTCGTGACATGCGCAACGCTCGATGGACAATGGATGGAGAAGATTCACCCCGGAGGGCATCAAGAAAGTGTCGGTGGGTGAAATGGCCCCGGTGCCTGTATCCCAGGGTTCCCCGCAGGATTCCCCTCCGCCTGCTTGCCCGCCACGAGGTTCGGCCCGTTTTTATGAAGACACGGAATGAGCTTTATTTCATGATGTTCTGATGGGGGAGCAGCCGAATTCATGGCTCCGACGGTGTAAGTCTTCAACTTCTGATTCCACGAGCGGTTTTGGCGTGCCGGAGCGGCAGATTGGCTCATTTTAAAATCTTTATTACTGCCTTAAGCCATTTCTTCAGCCATTATGGAGGCTGGGGACTTTTTGCTATCTCCTTCCTCGATTCTTCCTTTCTCGCTTTCCCTGTCATCAACGATCTTCTTCTGATTAAATTGGCAAGCGCCCACCCTCACAAGGTCTTCCTTTACGTTTTACAGTGCACATCGGGATCAGTGATGGGAGCTTACACGATTTATTTTATTACCCATAAAGGCAGAAATCTTTTCGCACGGCGCGCTTCGCCAAGCGAGAAGACGGTCATCCGCCATTGGATCGAACGAAACGATTTCCTTTCGATTCTTGTGGCATCGCTTCTTCCCCCTCCCGCCCCGTTTAAAGTGTTCGCAATCGTGGCAGGCGCCCTGCAAATTGACGGAGGACGCTTCGCGACTGCGCTGGTGATAGGTCGTGGATTGAGGTTCGCCCTTGAGGGATGGCTTGGGGTCTATTACGGTCTGGCAGCGCAGAGATATCTCAGAAGAAATATTGACTGGCTTTCCCTGGTCATCATTGCCGTCATCATCGGCTGCGGGCTGATTCATTGGTATCTCAAGAGGCGCTTCAAGCCACCTTATGAAAATTGACTTGAAAGGTGAATGCTGCTCAGATTCATCGGCATCTACCGCACGGACTTTTCTCGCGCAAAGCTGAATGATTGCCCTCGCACTCGAAGATGACCATCCAGATCAATTTCCATGACAAACCGCCAGAGCTGCGAGCCCGGAAGGGCGAAGCGCAGGTCACGGAAATAAACTTCAAAACCGCTGTCATGAGAAGACCTCACCGTGGCCAGTGGAAATCGGGCGAAATTGAGAAAGATTTTTGCCGCGGGTGTCTTCTCTGCGGCAATCAGGGCGGGGGAAGAGTCAGGCTTGTACAATCGAGTGGCTTTTTGATCGCCGATATTGCTTATGAGCACATCGACATCGAGCAAATAGTACGAAGAGGCTGTTTCGACCACCCCGTTCCACTGAAAAGGATTCAAGGGAGAGGGAAATGCTCCTGATTGCAACGGAAGCTCTCCTCCATAAAGACGCGCATTAAGCATGCTCAGAGCTCGTCGATGGGAGAGATCACGAAGCCCCCAGAGCGCTACCATGGCATATAACGAAAAAAGGGCGCCTTTTCTTGCCATTTTCGAAGCAGATTTACCAGCTCCCACTTCTTCGGTCACCAATTTCAGAATTATCGGAAGACCTAAACCCACGATCAGAAAGAACAAAAGATAAGGTCCAATGATGGGCATGATGTCCCATGCAACCCAGCGCCCACTGAAAGGAAGGAAAGGGCGGATGCCGTATTGGTTTGTAAAATCCATCAGCACATGGCATGCCGTGGCGGTCCAGCAGATCAGGAAAAGCCACTTCAGGCTGACCGGCGGAGCGTGTCTTTTCGGAGAGGCCCTGCGCCCCAGAAAAAAAATGACAGCCGCAAGAATGCCGGCCAGGCCGGTAAGCCCGAGCAGCGAATGGGTGATTCCACGATGATCCGCAAGGTAATTGATGCCCCCTTTTGTGGCCGCCACGATATCGATATCCGGCAGATTGGACGCGATGATGAGCGCGAGCATGGCATAGCGAGTCTTGTGCTTCAGCCCGGCCTGACCGAGGGCGATGCCCGTAAGTGTGTGAGTGAGGTTATCCATCTTTTTCTGGCGCCAGACAGGTTGTGAGAGATTTTCAGCGGCCTGTCAGCCCTCTTGCGCGCATTATACCGGTGTACCTCAAGCTAAGGCAGTCAATTTTTGCACTAGGAACAAAGTTCCCGCCAGTCATCGGCAGGTTCTCAGTGCGTTGTGATAGAATCTCACTTTAAATTCACGGAAGGAGTCATGCATTGGCAGCCATTGATTTGATTATCGGAAGGGAGATCCTGGATTCCCGCGGAAATCCCACGGTGGAAGTGGATGTTCACCTGCGCGATGGTTCAGTGGGGCGGGCGGCTGTGCCCTCCGGCGCTTCTACCGGCGAGCACGAAGCTATCGAGTTGCGCGATGGTGATAAGAAGCGTTATCAGGGAAAGGGCGTTCTCACGGCTGTTGAAAATATTAATACCGTCATTGCTCGGGAGTTGGGCGGGCAGGAAGCAGGAGAACAGTCTGAGATCGACCGGCTTCTGATTGACCTTGACGGCACACCGAACAAAGGCAAGCTGGGCGCCAATGCGATCCTGGCCGTCTCGATGGCCGTTTGCCGGGCCGCTGCACATTCAGCTCACCTGCCGCTCTATCGATACCTGGGAGGGTTACAGGCACGACGTCTGCCGGTACCGATGATGAACATTCTTAATGGTGGCGTTCACGCGGATAATACCGTTGATTTTCAGGAATTCATGATTATGCCCATAGGCGCCGAGAGTTTTTCCGAGGCACTCCGGATGGGCGTGGAAACTTTTCACACACTCAAAAGCGTATTGAAAGAGCGAGGCTATCAGACCTCAGTGGGCGATGAAGGAGGCTTTGCGCCCAGTCTTAAATCCAACGAGGAAGCCCTGGAACTGATCCTTGAGGCGATTGAAGGAGCGGGATATTCAGCGGGGCATGATATCTCAATCGCTCTTGATCCGGCTTCAAGTGAGATGTATGACGGAGGCCGCTACGTCTTCTTTAAGTCCGATGAGTCAAAGAAGTCCTCGGAGGATATGATCAGGCTCTATTCGGAGTGGGTGCGGCAGTATCCAATTGTATCCATTGAAGATGGGTTGGCGCAGGACGATTGGGAAGGCTGGGTGACGCTGACCCAGGAGCTGGGTGACAGGGTTCAACTCGTCGGGGATGATCTGTTTGTCACGAATACTGAAAGACTTGAACACGGCATAGAGGCAGGCGCCGCGAATTCGATTCTGATCAAGCTGAATCAGATCGGAACGGTTTCGGAAACGATTGCCGCAATCGATTTGGCCCGCCGCCACGGTTACACTTCCGTGGTTTCTCACCGCTCGGGTGAGACTGAAGATACTTTCATTTCTGATTTTGTCGTGGGCTTGCATACTGGACAGATTAAGACGGGATCTGCCAGCCGCACCGACCGCGTAGCCAAATACAATCAGTTGTTGCGGATCGAGGAGGAACTGGGTCCGGTAGCAGAATACCCCGGCAAGTCCGCCTTTAATGTCAGGGATTTGGCAAAAAAGGCAAGCTGACGCGCAAACCGGAATTCAGGCTCGCTCTCTGGACTTGGCGGAACCTGAACTGGGCTTGGGCTTCGGCAATCGGGATTGGGCAGTCAAGGCGGATCTCAGGAGTTTCAGCTTGCGGCTGGTGCGCTTGCCGAGCTTCTGATTTAAAAATCGTCCCTTACCCATACGCAATCGTCATTGCTTTGCGATGCTCATGAGAGCGACAGCTTGACTGGAAGATCAGTCCTCAATAAGGAGCGTGCCAGAGATATGATCATGCCATGCTAACCCATCGCTATCCATGACAGCCCACAGAAAGCCCAGCATCATAGAACCCACAGAAACAAGATATCCGAAAGCTCGAAGCAGCGCTTCCTGCAGGGTGGGAAGATTACCCTCCAAGGTGCGAACGCTCAATCCCATCGCAGCCTGCCCCGGGGTGCTGAAGCTTATGGCACTGAAGAGCGCGAAATAGGCAAAAATCCAGAAAGCCGCCAGAAATACGATAACCACAAGGTTTATGGACCTCGTCTGAACACTGCTGCCACCAGCCAGACGAAGCACCACATCAAATAATAGAGTAAAGAGGCATCCTGCCAGTGCCAACACCACGGCGTCGATAACTCCTGCGGCAAATCTTTTGCCGATGGGAGCGCAGATTACATCCGGATAGTCGGAATCCTGAAGGCGGCTTTCCGCGGTAAGGCTGGTATCAACCAAGTCTAACGGATTGCTTTCCAGGCGCGTCGCTCCGGCGGGCCGAATCGGGGGGGGCTGCGAGCGTCGAGCGCGGGCAGGAACGTCCGGCTGATGGGTTTCCAAAGGGATAGATTCCAGATTGATCCGACTCCTGCGATCTGCGCGTTCATCAAAGGCTTTATCCAAGGTTCCGGCACCACTGGAGACAGACTGTGAGCGCTGTTGCGAGCTTGTCGGCATAGGCCCCTTTATATCCGATTCGGACCCAAAATCGAATTGCAGGGTTTCCTGTTCGGAGCGGCGACGACGATAACTCGCCACACGCTCAGAAAGATCCTCCCCCCACCCCGTCTCCATATCACTCGCCAGATGAGGCGTGGCTTGAGGCGAAGAAGACTTTTCCTCCTTTTTCTCCCCAGGCGCCCGATTAGAAGGCTTAGAAGGGGGGGTGGAAGTGATTTCCAATGCCGATTCCAAGCAGGAGGAAAGCGTTGCTTGGCCCCGCGAATGATTCTGAAGTAAGACAGAGTCGAGGTCCTGCGCACTCATAGTATTCTGCGGTTTGGCAAAACGGTAGCCACAGTTCTTACATTCAGAGAGATCGGGAAAACTGACGTATCCGCACTGAGGGCATTTCACGCCGGGTGCCTGCCTTCTGGAATCGTGATGGGGCTGTAGGCTCCAGAGGCATCATAGCAAATGGCTTGATCAAAGCAAAGCTTGTTCGGGTAAAATGACGGCTTAACGCATGCTCATCGAAACCAGCGCCCTTGCTCATCACTCCCGGACCGGCAGGGGCCCGCGATTTCAAGCTCTATTGCTGGGAATCTTATTCAGCATTTCATGGCAGGCCCAGGCGCAGCAAGGATGTCTGATTCCCCCGGAATTCCGGAATTCCCAAACCACACTCACCATTCACGCTGACTCACAGGAAAAAGTGAAGGATATTTACACATTGCGCGGCCACGTGGTAATGACCTATCAGGACATGCGAATTGCAGCAGACCTTGTTTCATATGATGATTCCACGGGAGAAGTACGTGCGCGCGGGCACGTGGTCTTTGATGACTCCAAGGGCCATCTGGAAGCTGACCAGGCACAATACAATGTCTACTCCGATCAAGGATGGTTTTCTCACGCGCACGGCTATGTGAAGTATGGCGCGCGCAGCGAGACTGCCGCGTCCTCATCGGGTTCTCTTTTCATGCGCGCCGAGAAGCTCACCCGCCTGGATCAGAACACATTCACTGTTAAGGATGCTCGAGTAAGCTCCTGTCAGGATGAAAGTCGCGGCCTGTCGTTTGGGATGGAGAGCGCTAAGCTTGAAATCGGGCAAACCTTGACGGGGCACGAGGCGGTGTTTCGTTTCCTGAATATTCCGGTTCTGTATTTCCCGTTTGTCAGAGTCTCTGCCTCGCGCGAGCCTCGGCAAAGTGGATTTCTTTTACCGCGAATTGGTGAAAGCACACAAAAGGGATTTGTCATTGGCGACGGGTTCTTTTGGGCTATCAATCCCAGCGCAGATCTTCTGATCGGGCTGGAAAATTTCAGCCTGCGGGGTCTTGGCGTTTCAGGAAGATTTCGAGCAGAGCCGAGCGCATCCAGCAGGATTACAGCGGATTTCTTTGGGATTGATGACCGGGGCAGCGGACAGCAGCGTTCAGCTCGTGCCCCGGGAGAAAGTTTTGACGTGGAAGGGGAGTCAGATGACCTGGGTCACGGCTTCCGCGGCGTGGTAAACGTGGGTTACGTCAACTCGCTCGCATTTCGGACGACCTGGGCCGAGAACTTCAATACAGCAGTCTTTTCAGAGGCTCAGCAGACGGGTTTTGCGACTAGGAATTTTGACGCTTATAGCCTGAACTTCTATGCCTCACGCTATCAGGACTTTCTTTCGGCCGCGCCGGTGAACGAGAAGTCCATCATCATTCGTCAGGTTCCAAGCGTCTCTTTCTCCGGAGTGGACCGGCAGATTCGTCACTCGCCCTTTTATTTTTCCTTTGATGCTTCGCTCGAGGGTGTGGGACGTTCAGAGCCGGATTTCGCAACGCCTACGCTCAGCGAACGGATGGATCTTTTTCCTCGCATCACGCTGCGATCCCACCCTTTCTGGGGTTTCCATTTCACTCCCACAGTCGGATTGCGTGAGACGTTTTACGGCACAAGCCTCAGACCCGACCACAGCCCGGTGAATCGATTTCTGGGCGATTTTTCCGCTGACCTGCGCCCGCCTTCGTTTGAAAAGGTCTTTTCGCATTCGTTGTGGGGGCACAGATTTAAGCATGTAATCGAGCCGGATATTCAATATCATCTTGTGAAAGCCAGCAACCCACAGAATATTTTTGACATTGTCCGGTTCGATGCCACGGATATTTTCACTGAGGACAATGAGATTCAATATTCTCTGACGAATTCCATTCTGGAACGGAAGGATAAAGCCAGCAGCCGCGACAAGAAAATGCAGGCGCGCGACTTGATTTCCTGGACTCTGACGCAAAAGTATTTCTTTGACCCCACTTTTGGCGGGGCCATCCGGCCCGGCAGCCAGGTGGCAATTGAACCCACTCTTTCCTTGTCCGGGTTTTCCTTTCCGGAGGGGCGGCGCCTTTCCCCCATCGATTCCATTCTGAAATTTTCCCCAAACTCTCGCGTGGATGCCGAACTGCGAACGGATATTGACCCGCAGCACGGTGGGGTGCTGGATGCTGGCATCACTTCTCGCATTCAGACGCATACGCTGGATCTGGCCCTAACCGATTTCTTTGTCGACCACACCGTCTTCCTTCCGGCGCCCATTGCTCCGAACATTCCGGTAACCCTCCTTCCTACTTTTCATCTGCTGGATATGACCGCCAGCCACGGCGACGTGAGCCATAAAGGATTGACCGAAGCTTTTCGTATCGACTACAATCTGTCGCAAGGGATCGCGGAAGATTTCATTGGTCAAGCCAGTTACAACTTCGGCTGCTTTACTCTTAATGCTCAGTTTGAGCGCTTCAATCTTGGATTTATCCGCAATGAAAATCTGTTCCGACTTTCGATCACCTTGGGCAATATTGCAACCTTTGGCAGCCTCAGACCGAGCCAGCTGTTACAGCGACAGTTGCGGCAAATTCCATACTAGCCTGCTTGATCTGGTAGACTTGCAGCGCACGAATCGGCTCTCGTGACTCTCTTCGTTTTCACCCATTGAGGAGGGGTTGGGCTGGGCGACGGGACGGGTGAGGGATGCAAGGCTTGCCCGTCTGGGGTGAAAGCTCGCTATAGACTCAAGGAAAAGAACCCTCATGGCTTTTCCCACTCACCGACTTCGGAGACTCCGACGCACGCCAGAACTACGCGCTCTGGTGCAGGAAACGACGCTCACCACGAAATCCCTCGTCTATCCGATGTTTGTCTGCCCAGGTGAAAAGGTGAAGGATGAGATTCGCTCCATGCCAGGCAACTTCCGTTGGTCGGTGGATTTGCTGGTTGAAGAATGCAAGGCTGTCGCGGAATTGGGAATTCCAGGTGTCATTTTTTTTGGCATCCCGGAAACCAAGGATGCTGTGGGTTCCGGCGCGTACGACCCTCAGGGCATCGTGCAAAGAGCGGTGCGCGCGGTGAAGAAAGCTGTACCGAGCCTTATCGTAATCTGCGATGTCTGTCTGGATGAGTATACCGATCATGGGCATTGCGGTGTGATCAAGAACGGAGAGGTGGATAATGATTCCACGCTGGAGTTGCTTGCCCGGACGGCACTGACCCAGGCGGAAGCGGGCGCAGACATTGTAGCTCCCTCCGATATGATGGATGGCCGCGTGGCGCGAATTCGATCGGTGCTTGATGAACGCGGCTTCCAGCATGTCCCGATTCTTGCATACTCGGCCAAGTATGCCTCCGCATTTTATGGACCCTTTCGCGAAGCGGCAGATTCGGCTCCCAAATTTGGCGACCGCAAATCATACCAAATGAATCCTGCCAATCAGCGCGAGGGGCTCAGGGAGATTGCTTTGGATATTGAAGAGGGGGCGGACATCGTCATGGTGAAGCCCGCGCTGCCTTATCTCGATATTCTGGCGCTGGCTCGCCGCGAATTTGAGATACCTCTTGCAGCCTATCAGGTGAGTGGAGAATTTTCGCTCATCGCGGCCGCCGCTGAAAAAGGATGGATAGACCGCGAGCGCATCATAATGGAAAGTCTGACTTCAATCAAGCGCGCGGGAGCGGACTTTATCCTGACCTATTTTGCAAAGGAAGCGGCCCGTTTGCTTCAGTAAGAGCTGCCCTCCAGATTGCAGGTCGTGCATCACCCATCATAGAATCGGCTTCGAGGGCTTCTGTGCACGAAACTGCGCATTCACATGTCGCAAAGGGCTGGCTAAAAGTGGCGCTGGTCATCACTGCAGCGCTTGTGGCTACGGAGTTCGTGGCAGGCTCCATGGCCCATAGCCTCTCTCTGATCAGTGATGGCTGGCACAATCTTTCAGATATTCCCAGCCTGGTGTTTGCCTCGCTGGCCGTTTATTTTGAAGGCCGGCCGGCAGGCCCCCGAAAAACCTTCGGATACCAACGCGCGGGTGTACTGGCGGCTTTTGTCAACGCGCTGATTCTGATTGCGGTGGCCTTCTTCATCTGTTATGAAGGCTACGACCGCATCCTTCATCCGAGGCCGATCGCATCCAACGTAATGTTGGTGGTAGGAATCATCGCCCTGATCATCAATGGAACGATCACGCAGGGTCTTTCGCATGGTCGGGAAGACCTGAACGTTCGGGCCATTTTCCTGCACAATCTGGGCGATGCGCTATCCAACCTTGCGATTATTGTCGGCGCATGGATCATTCACGCGACCGGCGAGGGACTGATTGATCCTTTGCTGGCTTTCCTGATTGCGGGAATGATCGTGTGGAGCGCAATCGGCATTATTGGGGAATCCATGAATATTCTGCTCGAAAGCTTCCCCAAGGGAATGACCCTTGAGCAGGTCGCCAACGCCATGCTGGAGGTTGAAGGCGTGCGCGACGTCCATGATGTCCACGTCTGGAGTCTGAATCCCCGCTCCCACGCGCTGGCCTGCCATGTTCGTATTCTCGATATGCCGACTTCTGAAAGTGAACGAATCGGCCAGCGCATTCGCCAGGTACTTTCAAGCCGATTCGGCATCGAACACTGCACGATTCAATTTGAGCATACGCACGCCCCCGGAGAGTTCCACACTTACATGCCGGAGCCCGCACCTTCACGAGTCCGCGAAAAATAAGGCGGGGTAAGGCGTGATCCCGTCCCCCGGTATGAGCAGCGGTACTAAAAAACGACTCTGCGTATTCTCATTCTCAGTCCTTTTCTTGGCGTTCTCGTGCCGAACGCAGCAGGCGGAAGAGTCCCTATGTTTCCGTTCACAATCGACTCCGTGAGGAGCCTTGCTCTGAAAGGAAAATGGTATTTAAGAAATTCTCCCTCGAAAGCTCAAAGCCGATGTTTCCTCTCATGGCAGGGTAAGGAGTTTTTCAACTACCTGGTGGAATTAAAGCACGTGACCTACTCGAGAGCTTGAATGTTTTTCTGCGGATTGGATCAAGCTTTCCAAACTGCCTTGGCGGAGGACACCACTGCGAAAATCACATCAACGACGGTATTGCTCGCCAGTGACATGTTCCATCCAGTCGACCACTCTGCCACCTTTCTTCTCCTGAATGGCGATGTGCGTCATCGCCGTTGTCGGTGTCGCCCCATGCCAGTGCTTTTCGCCGGGCGCGAACCAGACCACGTCACCGGGACGGATCTCTTCGATCGGGCCTCCTTCACGCTGGGCCCACCCGCAGCCCGCCGTGACGATGAGAGTTTGACCCAGTGGATGGGTGTGCCAGGCCGTCCGCGCCCCCGGCTCGAAGGTCACGCTGGCACACGAAACGAAAGCCGGGTCGGGCGCCTGAAAAAGCGGATCGATGCGAACAGTGCCCGTAAACCACTCAGGCGATCCTTTGGCAGACGGTTCCGAGCCGACTCGTTTGATTTCCATGTTCTCATTCCTCACTTCGCCGGATGTGAACGGGCATCGGCCTCTCGCGGCATCACTTTGACCGTCGCCGACCGCGCGCGAGCGCCGATCATCGGCTTAAGATACGGGCTGCCCTGATACTTGGCCCTGTACGCGTCATCGATGAGGTCGTTGATCGGGCCGCTGACCGGCTCGAAACTGACCTCCTTTGTCATGCCGGCCGCCGTGATTCGTCCTGCCTTCTGCCGCATCGCCGCCTGGTACCAACGGGAGTTCCGCCCGTTGTAAGCGCGGACGTAGAGTGCGTCATCGACCACGACCGACCAAATCCAGGTTGGAGTGCCGTAAGTCTTGCCGTCCTCACGGAACGGCGAGATATGCAGGTCATCGGTTGCTGCAATTCTGCGCAGTTCGTCGTTCAGCCATTCGCTCATTTTGAGAACTCCCTGGAGCGGTGCTTTTTGTGGCTGCACCGCAAGGTTCGGAGCGCCTCAAGGGCGCAGCAGCGTCTTGATGGCGCGACGCTCGTCCATGGCGCGGTAGCCCTCCGCCACCTGCTCGAGCGGCAGCGTCAAATCGAAAACCTTGCCAGAGTTAATCTTTCCCTCTAACACCATCTTGATGAGATCAGGTAGGTAGCGGCGAACTGGGGCCGGGCCGCCGTGCAGATGCACGTGAGCAAAGAACAATTCTGACCCGTCGAGCGCGACCCCGTGCGGCACGCCAACAAAGCTCACAAACCCGCCGGCACGCGCTGAATGAACAGCCTGCATCATGGATTCCTGCGTGCCCACGCACTCAAGCACCGAGTCCGCGCCGACACCATGGGTCAGTTCTTTGACGCGCGCAACACCTTCTTCGCCTCGCTGCGTAACAATGTCGGTCGCACCGAATTCGCGAGCAAGCGTTTGGCGAGACGGGTGACGGCTCATGGAAATGATCCGTCCGGCACCCATTTGTTTCGCGGAGAGCACCGCCAGTAGGCCGACCGCGCCATCACCCACCACCACCACCGTCGAGCCCGGTTTCACGTTCGCTGCAGCAGCGGCGAACCAACCGGTCCCCATTACATCAGAAAGCGTCAGCAGGCTCGGGATCAAGTCCTCGGAAGGAAGAACGGGTGTCGCGACCAGGGTGCCATCCGCGAGGGGGACACGCAGGAAGGGTGCTTGAGCGCCGCCGACGAGCTCACGATGCTGGCAGGATGATTGATATCCGATCTGGCAGGTGGGACAGGTGTTGTCCGACGCGAAGAACGAACCGATAACCAACTGACCAGGCTTGACATTCCTGACCTCTCTACCGACTTCTTCAACGATGCCGCAGTATTCATGCCCCATCGGGGTTGGCTGAAGAATCGGTTGAATGCCGCGGTAAGGCCACAGGTCCGATCCGCAGATACATGTGGCCGAAACGCGAACGATGGCATCCGTCGGTTGCAGGATGGCCGGCTCAGGCCGCTCCTCGAAGCGAATGTCCCGCGGGCCATACAAGACAGCTCCCTTCATCCCCGATTTCTTTCTTTCCGGCATGCAACTCCCTCAGACCTTCGCTGACTTTCACGGTGCAATGGTCATGCCGCCGTCGACGGTGAGGGCGTGACCCACCACGTAGCTCGCTCCGGGGCTGCAGAGCCATAGGACAGCCGAAGCGATCTCCTCAGGCCTGCCCGCGCGGCCGATCGGAACGTGTTTCGCGATCTCGTTGTACGCCTGTTCGTCTCCGTTAACAACATCGCGGGCAATCTGTGTGTCGATCAGGCCGGGATTCACGGCGTTCACTCGGATGCCGTGCTTGATGTATTCCAGCGCGGCCGTGCGCGTCAGGCCGATGACGCCGTGCTTGGAGGCGATGTAGGGACCGATGCCGGGATTGCCCGTCAACGCGCCGACTGAAGCGTTGTTGACGATCGCGCCGCCCGCCTGGCGGACCATCTGCCGCAGTTCGTACTTCATCGAGCTCCACACACCGCGCAGGTTGATTCCGATCACGCGGTCCCAGTCTTCGCGGCTGCTTTCGGCTGTGGGAGCGATGCGGGCCATGACACCCGCGTTGTTAAACGCGGCATCGAGCCGGCCGAATTCTGTTACCGTGCGGTCCACCATCGCTGCCACTTGGGCATCGTCACTCACGTCGCAGCCGACGGCGATCACATTGTGACCGGCGGCAACCAGCCTCTGGGCTTCCGCTTTCACCGCGTCCTCTCGGACGTCAGCCAGCACGACGGCTGCCCCCGCCTCGGCGAAGGCCTGCGCCGTCGCCAACCCCATGCCGGAGGCTGCTCCGGTCACGAGCGCTACTTTGCCAGTAAAGTCCAGCGTCTTGTTACTCAATGATAGTGGCCTCCTCGGGAAAGCCTGCCTGGCCTTGCCAGGAAAGCAAGGCCACGAGTTTTCCCACTCGGCGGCAGGAGCTTACGGCTGCAAGGTTTTATCGTCATGCGATGCGCTTTTTAGCGGTAGGTCGTTCGCTCGAACTCTTCGGGATATCGAGCCCCTTGAATCACGATTTTCGACGCGGCGGTTTCGATCACGCGGAGATCGTCCGGCGTCAGCTCGACGTTAACCGCTCCGATGTTCTCCTCTAGGCGAGCCAGCTTCGTTGTGCCCGGGATAGGAACAATCCACGACTTCTGTGCCAGCAGCCAGGCGAGCGCAATTTGAGCGGGGGTCGCCTTTTTTTGCTTGGCAATCTCCTGAAGCAGGTTCACGAGCGCCTGGTTTGCCTTCAGTGCCTCCGGCGTAAAGCGAGGCAAAATACTGCGGAAATCGGAGCGGTCGAACTTGGTATTCTCGTCAATTTTTCCGGTGAGGTAGCCCTTGCCGAGCGGACTGTACGGCACAAACCCGATGCCGAGCTCCTCGCAGGTCGGCAGCACATCCTCTTCCGGACGTCGCCACCACAGCGAGTATTCGCTCTGCACCGCCGCGATTGGCTGGACGGCGTGGGCGCGCCGAATCGTTTTCGCTGCCGCTTCCGAAAGACCGAAATGCTTGACCTTGCCTTGCTGAATCAGGTCCTTCACCGCGCCCGCCACATCCTCGATGGGAACCTCAGGGTCGACGCGGTGCTGATAGAACAGGTCAATAGACTCAACCCTTAGTCGCTTGAGCGAGCCCTCGGCAACCTGCTTGATGTGTTCCGGCCGGCTGTCGAGCCCCGCCAAACCCCGTTCCGCCTTGGGATCAATTTTCCAGCCAAACTTCGTGGCAATTACGACTTGACCCCGAAACGGCTCGAGAGCCTCGCCCACGAGCTCTTCGTTTGTATATGGGCCGTAGACTTCTGCAGTATCGAAAAACGTAATGCCGAGTTCCACAGCCCTTCGAATCAAAGAGATCATTTCCTGCTTATCTTTAGGCGGACCATACGAAAAGCTCATGCCCATACAGCCCAGCCCGATGGCCGAAACTTCAAGATTGCTCTTTCCAAGTTTTCGCTTCTGCATCACAACCATCCTCCGTCCGTATTTCTGACTCTTCTAATGTAAGCGCGATCCTATCCGAGGCGGTATCCCGATCCTCCCGATTTATTGCCTAATCCTGTCGCAATTCAACATAATTGTTAACATCGGGAGGGTTTTGCCGTACTCTGGACGGTGGAAAGGTGCAGGCATGAGGCAGGCAGGAAATCCGGTGAGTGCGAGAAAGGAGCAACCTTCCCGGCTGGCAGAGGTTCGCGCTGAACTGGCGGACAAGATTGCCATCTATACTCAACAAGCGGGAGAAAAGGCAACGGCCATCCCTGGCCTTACACTGTATCGTCGAACGGAACCTACACCCTGCAATCCAGCTATTTCCGAACCCAGCTTGACGGTTTTCGTTCAAGGGCGAAAGCGCATCAACCTGGGTGGAACCACATACTTGTGCGATGAAAACACCTTCCTTCTCACATCCGTGGAGGTGCCGGTCACCAGTCAAATTATCGCAGCGAGCGAGGAGATCCCATTGCTCTCGTTGCGCCTAGCGCTCGAAATGCCGATGGTGCGTGACGTCCTCAGCCGCGGCGAATTCCCTGAACCGGGGGTTCCCTTTCAGGCCCGTAGCTTGGCCGTGGGGAAGACTACGGTTGAGTTGCTGAGCGTCTGTTCACGGCTTATGGACCTTCTTGATACGCCAGAGGATATTCCATTCCTGAGTTATGTCCTTCAACAGGAGATTGTTTACCGCTTGCTTCGCTCGCCTCAAGGCGGCTGCCTGCGCGCCCTCGCCACGCTGGGCGGCCAGAGTCACAGGACCGCCCTGGCCGTCGCTTGGCTGAAGGCCAACTACACAAAACCACTGCGCGTGGAAGAACTGGCTGCAGTCGCACGGATGGGCGTGTCAACGTTGCACCACCACTTCCGCGCGCTGACGGGCATGAGCCCTCTTCAGTATCAGAAACAGCTTCGGTTGCAGGCAGCACGGACGCGCATGCTCACGAATGGGCTGGACGCTGCAAGTGCGGCCTTCGAGGTGGGTTATGAAAGTGCCAGCCAGTTCAACCGTGAATACAAACGCTTCTTCGGACAGCCACCGATGCGGGACGTCAAAGCACAGCGGCTCATTGGCTCTGCGGCGATGAGCGACTGACGATCACGCAGAACTTGATTCTCCAGGATAGCGGGCTATCGGGAACCTCGACTGCTCTGTTGGGGTTACTTCTGCCCAGCGTCGAGTATTGCCGACTGACCAAAAAACTGACTCCGTTACAACATCCTCGGCAAGCTTCTCTCCTCAAGGGTTCTTGCCTGTAGGTTTCATCGTGTAAACAAACTGCATGATTTCGCTGCGTTGCTTTTCCCGATCTTTCACTTGCTGGGCATGGAGTTGACTGAAAATTCTAAACTGCTGTTGGGCCTGATCTTTTTTGCCGGTCCGCGCTAAGGCTTCACCCAGACGATAATGAGCGTCCGCCAGGGTTGGTTGAAGTTGAATCGCGCGTTGGTATTGCTCGATCGCGGCAGGATACCGGCGTTCCTGAGCATAAAAAGTTCCGAGTTGAAAATGAGCGTCAGCAAAAGCAGGGTCAATCAGTACCGCCCGCTCCAGGAGCTTTTCAACCTGTTGCAAATCTACAGGCCTCGTTTGCGTTCGAGCACCTTTCCATAAACTCAGAGCATAATAATAAAGCGCCTGGGGATTTCGAGGCTGCAACTGCGCAAAACGTGCAAAACGGCGCGTGACAGCCTCTGCCTGAAGGGGGGAGACATCATAAATCCGGCCAAGAAAGACGTAAGGGCGTGGGTCTTCCGGGTTTAAATCAATGGCATGGCAAAAGGCATCGATCGCCTCCTGATAGTGCGTACGAGAATAAAGGGCAATTCCCAGACCAATCTGTAATCTCACCGAACGAGGATAAAGTTGGACTCCTTTTGCGAACACTTGGGTAGCGGGTTCTAAAGTGTGATGCAACAGCAGTTCGCTGCCCCAATCAAAGATGTTCTGCTCGCTGGGATCCATATGCGCGGCAAGCTCATACTCCTTGGCAGCCTGAATATACTGACCGGTTTTTTCATAAATAGTCGCCAATAGGGAATAGAGTTCTGCACTGTCGTGGTAAGTTTGCAGGTTTCGGATTTCGGTTTTCGCATCAGCGTACTGCCTGGTTTTGATTTCAGCCAGCGCCAGATCATATCCGTTGTTATATGCAGAGGGCTGAATTTGCTGGGCTTTCTTCAGATATGTAATGGCAGCGGCAAGCTTTCTGATGCGAATGTAAAACTCTCCCAGATTGTGATTCGCTTCATAGCTAGCCGGCTCAAGCCGTACAGCCCTTTTAAATTCGATTTCGGCTCGCTCGTTTTGGCCAAGGTCAACCAGATTGGCCGCTAGATACGTGTGGGCTTGGCCAGATTGCGGTTGCAGGTGGACCGCCTTCGTAAAGTAAAAATTGGCTTGGCTCGCCTTGTGTTGCCCGGTGCAAATCAAACCCATTAACTCGTTCATTTCGAAACTGTCAGGGGCTTGCCGAAGTAAACGCTCCAGAACTTGCCGCGCCTGGTCATATTGCTGGGTCTGGTAAAGTGCCACTGCCGTCTGAAACTGACGATTAAGATCGGAGTAAATGGCGTAAGACGAAGGGTCTATTATCCAGAGAGGAGTAACTGCGACAAGAGTAAGCCACAATGCGAACAGAGCCGGCGATGCTGGCATTTTGTGCATCAAATTAATTTTAATCTTGCGTTTGCCCGCTGACAAATGAATCGGGTTGCTGCTAAGTTAATGAGAATGCGGCTGCGACCTAAACCCAGAACGGCACGTCGCAGATTCGTTTTACAACCTGAGAGCCCCTTGAGCTTTTCAGTTTGATGAATCCTCATAACACATCAAGGTCACGCAGAGTGGCATTTTGTAATGCTTTGCTGAAAGTCAGAGGAATACATCTATGAATCAGGAAGCCAATCTCACTTTAAGCTTCGGGGGACTTGGGGTGGCGGCCTTTGAAAGCCGTCACGCAAAGGAAATTGCTGCTTTGATTTCCAGGCATGGGGGGATACCCTACGTCGCTCCTTCCGTACGCGAGGTGCCTTTTGAAGAAAATTCAGCCGTTTTGGGGTTTGCTCAGAGGCTTCTCAATGGGCAACTCGATGCCGTCATTTTCATGACTGGCGTAGGTGCGACGATCTTGTTAAGCATCCTCGAGAGCCGTTACTCCCGCGAGGAAATTGCTCGTGCACTTTCAAATGTTACCGTTGTAGCTCGGGGACCCAAGTCGGTTCGTGCGCTGCGAAATTTTGGCGTTCCGGTCACAATCAGTGTGCCCGAGCCGAATACCTGGCGCGAGGTGCTCCGCGAACTGGAGGAACATCCCCACAGTTTTGATTTAAAGGGGAGCCGGATTGCCATTCAGGAATATGGGATTTCGAATGAGCGGCTTATTGACGAACTGAAGGCTCGAGGCGCGGAGGTGCTCAGTGTGCCGGTGTATCGTTGGGCGTTGCCGGAGGATCTTACTCCGCTTGAGCAGGTCATCCGGAAGGTTCTGGATGGGCATGTGCAGGTTGTGGTGTTCACCAACGCTGTCCAGGTGACGCATGTCATGCAAGTGGCGGAGCGGATGGGATTGCAAGAGAGTTTGCGAAAGGCTCTGACCAAGTGCGTTGTCTGCTCAGTCGGGCCGACCTGCACGGAGGCGCTCACAGGGCAAAGAATTGCCGTAGACCTTGAACCCGAGCATCACAAGATGGGCATCCTCATTCATGAGGCCGCCCAGCGAGCTCCATGGCTTCTTCGCAAAAAGGCACAGGGCGAAACGAAGGTGCGATCGTCGTTAGAAATTATTGCTTCAACAGCATCTCCAGTCCATGAGGGCGCGCCGCAACCTCGATGGTACCAATCCCGCTTCATGAAGGCCTGTCGTCGGGAGCCGACCGATGCAACTCCTGTTTGGCTGATGCGTCAGGCAGGGCGTTATCTGAAGGAATACCGGGCGATCCGCGCCCGGACGCCATTCCTGGAGCTCTGTAAAAGTCCCGATCGCGTTGCGGAGGTCACAATTACTGCTACCGAAAAAATCGGCGCTGACGCTGCCATCCTGTTCGCAGATCTCCTCCTGCTCGCTGAACCCATGGGTTTTCATTTGGAATATGAAAAAGGACGGGGCCCCTGGGTGACGCCTGCGCTTCGAACACCATCGGATTTGGATCGCCTGCACGAGGTGGAACCGCAGGATTCCCTGGCTTTTGTCTTTGAGGCTGTGCGCCGCACGCGCGCCAGCCTGGATCCCGCCAAGCCTCTTATTGGGTTCGCCGGGGCACCGTTCACACTTGCCTCTTATCTGATTGAGGGGGGCACATCGCGAAGCTTTCGGTACACCAAGGCTCTCATGTTTCGCGATCCGGGCGCCTGGCACACATTGATGGAGCACCTCACGCGAAGTCTTATCAAGTACGTCAACGGTCAGATCGAGGCCGGAGTTCAGGCGGTTCAGATTTTTGATTCGTGGGTAGGATGCCTTTCGCCCAGCGATTACAGAGAATACGTTCAGCCTCATACGCGGCTGCTTTTGCAACACGTCAGGCCTGGCGTTCCCATTATTCATTTTGGGACTGGAACAGGGCTGTTGCTCGAAAGCATGCGAGACGCGGGAGGAAACGTGATCGGGCTGGATTCCCACGTTGAATTGGATGAAGCCTGGGAACGTCTGGGGCCGAATGTCGCCGTGCAGGGAAATCTTGATCCTGTGGTTTTGTATGCAGACCTAGCTTTCATTCGCCAACGCGTTCGGAAAATTCTTCGGCAAGCCGCCAGACGCCCGGGGCACATTTTTAACCTGGGTCATGGAGTCCTTCCCGACACTCCGGAGGAGCACGTTATTGAGCTCGTTAAAATGGTCCATGAGGAGAGCAGTCAGAATATGAATTCACTCCATTTTCAACCCTGATTCTTTGAGCTAAGATGAAGATGATCATGCTTGGAGAAGGTGTGAAAGACCCAAAGGGTTGCCGAGTAGGACTGCGGAGGGCAGTTATCCTGATGGCGGTTTGCCTGGCAGTTCTCTGGGCAGGCGGATCAACACTGTGCGGCCAACTCTCCTCCCCTGGCGATCCTGGAAAGACACCCCCCGCTGCGAAGTCCGCTTCGAATCCCACTTCGAATCCCACCCTGACACAGAATACCGCCGGCGAAATCCGCAGACGCGTTCTCGTTGTCAATGTTCCGGTCACTGTGCTGGATAAGCGCGGATTTCCTGTCATCGATCTTACCCAGAACGATTTTGAGGTCTTTGAAGATGGGAAGCGGCAGAATATCACCTATTTCCGGCAGGAGCCACTGCCCCCTCTCCGGATCGGGCTCGTCCTTGACACCAGCAACAGTATGCGGATGCAGATGAAATTCGAGAAGGATGCGGCGGAGCAGTTCGTTTATAACATGCTGGAAGGGCAGAATACGCGAAACAAAATCTTTCTTGAAACCTTTGATGAAAGCAGTTCAATTCTTCAGGATTTCACTGCCGACCCCGATCTCCTGATGTCAAAGATTCGCGATCTGAAAGCGGGCGGTGGGAAGGCCATGTACGATGCCATCTATACCGCTTGTGAGACCAAATTGCTCAACTCCGGTCCTGCCGAGGGCACGCGCCGCGTTCTTGTCCTGATCAGTGATGGAGTGGATGTCCAAAGCAAGCACACACTGGATGAAGCGATTTCCATGGCCCATCGCGCTGAAACTTCTATTTATACCATCGGCAACTCGCTTTACGGCTTTTCAAATCCGGGAGATAAATATTTGCAGGAGCTTGCCGATGAAACCGGCGGCGGAGCTTTCTTTCCGCTCGAGAAGGAAGTGGGGGCCGATCTTGAAACAGGATATCTTGCTCACGGAACCATCAATGATGACGGCAGTCAGAATATCGGTCTCGGCGCGCAGACCGGCATTTATACGGCGCAACGACTGATGCACCTTGCAAACGCCCTCGAGGCGCTGGGGCGCGAACTTAACTCCCAATATAGCATCGGCTATACACCGACCGATCAAAATCTCAACGGAACCTATCGTCGCATTCGGGTAATTGTCCGTCGCAAGGGCGTGCGCGTCCGCAGCAAGACGGGTTATTTTGCCCTTGCCCAGCCTTAGAAACCGCTAAAAAGCAACGCCCAAGGCAGGAGCCAATCAGCCTGCCGGGGTAATCTGTGTTCCTCAAAAGGCGCTCGCCTGGTTTCTTGTCCCGTTTAATTATTTACAGTGGGGCTCAATGATTACCCCACTCGCCACCCCTTTCCCCCTCCTCGGAGAAAGGGGAAATTCCCCTGCTTGATTAAGGAGGGGGTAGGGGGTGGTTGTTGTAAAGAATTGGCTGGAACAGGGCATTAGGAATATCGCAGCCACCGGAAGAGCTCCACGAAGGAGGGCCGCTTGCCGTACATCAGAACTCCCACGCGGTAGATTCGAGCTGAGGCATAGGTGACACCGAGTGTGGTCAGCAGAAGGAAAATAAGCGAGAGGGCAACTTGCCAGAGCGGTGGGGTTTGAAGCGCAATGCGCATCACCATGAGGATAGGCGAGAAGAAGGGAATCATGGAAAGGGCAATCGAGAGGGTGGAGTTGGGGTCGCTCATGATAATGCTGAACAGGAAGAAGCTGGTAACCAGCAGCAATGTGACTGGCATCTGAAGTTGCTGCGCGTCCTGCTCGCTTGAGACGGCTGAGCCGATGGCCGCATACATCGAGGCAAACAGAAAATAGCCGGCGATGAAGTAAAGTACCCCAAAGGCCAGCAATGCGGGCGGAAGATGAACCTTGAATCCAGAATCTGAAGGACTGGCGACCTTGGCCACGCTCAGACCGTACGCCGTGAGCAAACCTGCGGAGATCGCCCAGATGAGAAACTGCGTGAGCCCGACCGCTGCCACGCCGAGGATTTTTCCCGCGAGGAGCTCGAATGGACGAATCGAGGAAATCAGAATTTCCATAATACGCGTCGTCTTTTCTTCCAGTACCGAACGCATCGTGGTGATGCCATACATCAGCAGACTGCCATAAAGGATCGTGGCCATGCCGATAGCGACAGCATAAATTTGCCCCTTTTCTTCCGACTCTCCTTCGGACGTTAGGTGGATCAGGCGAACATCGGCGCTATGAAGGAGGGTGGACAGATTCTGGACGGAAACTCCCCTGCTTTTGAGAAGCCGGGAGATTACCGCCTCTCTGACAGCCTCATTTATTGTCTCCAGCGTCATGAAAGCCCCCGGGTTTCGGACCACAAACTGCGGCTTCTCGCCTGAGAGAATACCTCGAGGAATCCAGAGATAGCCGCTCAGCCTGTGCGTACGGGTTCGCGCCGTAAGGCGCGCCCTAAGCTCCTTCGGGTCGAGCGGCTGTTCCTGAATCTGGACGACGGAAAAAGCTGGCTTGCCGTCGGGCAGTTTTTGTCTGGCAAGGAAAGACTCAATCAAATCCCCCAGTTGCCCGGCTTCGTCCACGATGGTGATCGTCTGCGTGAGTGCCGGCTGCTTTTCAGCGACAAAAAATTGAAAGACAATAACCCCGATGATCAATGCGGGAATCGCAACCGTGCTGATAATGAAGCCTTTCGTAAGAACTCGCGTCAGATACTCCCGTTTGACCACAAACCAGAGTTTAGGCATGATTTTCCGAGACCTTTGCGATGAAGATATCATTTAGAGGAGGTTCCATTAATTCAAAACGTCGGATGCGCACTCCGCGTTCGACGGCGGCTCGAAGGATTTCCTGTGGATCGGCGCCCGCCCGGATCTTTGCCTCGACCACGGCTCCGTGGCGGTTGATTTTTTCAATGATCGCGGGTTGTTCCAGAAAACTTTCGTCGCCGCAGTACTCAATGCGCACGGTATTTTTTCCATACCGGCGCTTAATCGCCTGGAGTTCGCCATCCAGCACTTTCTGGCCGGCGTTGATCAGGCAAATGGAGTCACACATCATTTCAACCTGTTCCATGCGATGTGAGGAAAGGATAATCGTGGTTCCCTGATCATGCATTTCGAGCATGATATCCTTGATGACGGCGGCGTTGATGGGATCGAGGCCTGCAAAGGGTTCATCCAGGATGAGCAGTTGTGGCCGGTGGAGCACTGCGGCGATAAATTGCACTTTCTGTTGCATGCCCTTGGAAAGGTCGATGATTTTCCTTTCTGCCCAGGCATTGATTTCCAGGCGATGCAGCCAGTCTCGCGCTCTCTTCCGAGCCTCGGATTCAGGGACTCCTTTTAAACTGGCTAAAAACACCAGCACGTCCATCACTTTCATTCGAGGATAAAGGCCGCGTTCCTCGGGAAGATAACCGATCAGATTTTGAACACTGCTGGTCAAAGGCTGGCCAAAAATGCGCAGCCGTCCTTCGTCAGGAATGAGGACGCGCATGATCATTCGCAGAGTGGTGGTTTTGCCCGCGCCGTTTGGGCCCAGTAATCCGAACAAGGCCCCTTGCCTGATCGAAAGACTCAGCTTCGAGACGGCATTGACGGAATCAAATCGCTTGCTGATACCTTCGGCGACGACGGCGTCTGATAGGGATTCGGGGTTCATGGCGGTTTGACATCTATCTGTTTCATTTTAAACGCCTGCATGTTCTCGGGACAGGATGAAAGAACCAGAATGGACTTCTAGCATCAAATAAGCCTGAGATGCAACAGGCTGTCACTCAATTCGAGTAAGATAAAGGTTTATAACCAGGAGATGAATGAATGCGGAACGTTGTCATTATCGGTTCGGGTTGCGCTGGATTGACTGCGGCCATTTACGCGGCTAGAGCGAATCTGAACCCGCTGGTGGTCCGCGGCCTCGAAGCCGGCGGGCAATTAAGCCTCACGACCCTGGTCGAAAACTTTCCGGGGTTTCCCAAGGGCGTGCAAGGCCCTGAACTGATTGAAATGATGCAGAGACAAGCCGCCGAGTTCGGCGCGGAATTCAAAGAGGGCAACGTCACAAGAGTGGACCTTTCGCGCCGGCCTTTCCTGCTGGAAATCGGCCAGGAACAGATTGAAACGAAAACGCTGATCATCGCTTCCGGGGCCTCTGCCAAGCTCCTGGGGCTGGAATCCGAAAAACGGTTGCTTGGGCATGGTGTTTCCACCTGCGCCACCTGTGATGGTTATTTCTTCCGGGGCAAGGAAGTGGCGGTGGTCGGCGGGGGAGACACAGCCGCCGAAGAGGCGTTGTTTCTAACCCGCTATGCCAACCGCGTTAGCCTGATTCATCGCCGCGATCAACTGCGGGCTTCAAAGATTATGGCCGATCGTCTGCTGCGCAATGAGAAGATCAAGCCCGTCTGGAATTCGGTGGTGGTTGACATTCTGGACCCTGAAAAATCTGAAGTGACTGGAGTCCGGCTCAGGAACACTCAAACCGGCGAAGAAACATTCTATCCCTGCGACGGAGTTTTCATTGGCATTGGCCATACGCCTAATACCACGCTCTTTAAGGGACAGCTTGAAATGGATGAATTGGGCTATCTGAAAACCCGCAATGGCTCGAAGACGAATATTCCGGGCGTCTTTGCCGCCGGCGACGTTCAGGATCGCGTCTATCGCCAGGCAGTCACGGCGGCAGGATCCGGTTGCATGGCGGCCATGGACGCCGAACGATTTCTTGAAGCGGAGGGCTGAGTGAAGGGATCAGGAATCGGATTCACGGATAGCGCTATTTTTCAACGCCACGGCCAGACCATCACGCAAGGGAATGATGGTGGTGAAGAAATCCGTGGAGCGATAAAGTTGACGATTGAATTGCTGAATCGCGCGCGTCTCGGCGTCCCGAGTCCGCGCCGCCTGTGCGACCCGGCCGGACCATAACACGTTATCCGTCACCAAAAGCCCGCCGGACCGCAGCCTGGGCGCCGCCAGGCGAAAAACTGCGGGGTATTGGGTCTTGTTCACATCATTGAAAATCAGGTCGAATTCGCCTTCAGTTGATTGAAGCATCTCGAGCGCATCGCCCACCAGAACCTTGACCCGGCTCAAAACGCCCGCGCGACGCAGATAGTCCTTTGCGCGCTCGGCATTTTCAGGATCGCTGTCCGTATAAAAAACCGTGCCCTTTGGCCCCACCGCGCGCGCCAGCCAGAGGGTGGAATACCCGATGGCTGATCCCAATTCAAAAATTCGTTGTGCTTTAATCGAGCGTGCCAGTTGGAATAAAACTCGTGCGCAGGCCGGACCTACAATAGGCACACCGTGTTTTGCGGCATAGCGTTCCATTTCACGCAATACGACGTCCCGCGCTGGGAGCAGAGAATCGAGGTACGTCTGAATTTTCTTCTCAAGAATTGCTGCCATGGAGCTCCTTCCGTTTGAATTTTTACAATCCGGTGTTCTTGAAATACATGGCCGCCAGAGGAGGCAGTGTTAAGGACAAAGAATGAGAACGTCCGTCGTAAGGGAGCGCTTCTGCTTCCATGCCGCCGGCATTTCCCTGGCCACTGCCGCCGTAGAGGGTGGAGTCGCTGTTCAGCATCTCTTTCCAGAAGCCGCCTCGCGGCACGCCCACACGATATTCGGTGCGGATCACGGGCGTAAAGTTGCAGACCACCAAAACAAGATCGCGCGTCGTCCGACCTTTGCGGATAAAACTTAATGTGCTGGCTGCGGAATCATTACAATTAATCCACTCAAAGCCTTCCGGCTCAAAATCCAGCTCATAGACCGATGGCTCAGATCGGTAGAACCTGTTCAGATCCTCCACCCATTTTTGTGTTCCCCGGTGAGGAGCATATTGAAGCAAGTGCCAGTCCAGGCTGGTGGCATATTTCCACTCATCCCACTGGGCAATCTCGCCACCCATAAAGAGCAGCTTCTTGCCAGGCTGCGCATACATATATCCGAAAAGCAGGCGCAGGTTTGCAAACTTCTGCCAGTCATCGCCCGGCATCTTGCGCAGTAACGACCCTTTCATGTGCACGACTTCGTCATGGGAAAGAGGCAGAACGAAATTTTCCGTAAAAGCATAAATCATCCGGAAGGTGAGTTCCCCATGATGATAGGAGCGATAGATCGGATCCTTGGATATGTAACTGAGCGTATCGTGCATCCAGCCCATATCCCACTTCATGCCAAAACCCAGCCCTCCGATATCCGTCGGGCGGGACACCATCGGCCAGGAAGTGGATTCTTCGGCAATCGTCTGGACGTCCGGATAATTCTGATAAACGCTCAAATTCATCTGGCGCAGAAAGTCGATGGCTTCCAGGTTTTCCTTGCCTCCATATCGGTTGGGAATCCACTCGCCCTCTTTGCGCGCATAGTCCAGGTAAAGCATGGACGCCACCCCGTCCACCCGTAGTCCGTCGGCGTGGTAACGATCGAGCCAGAACAGAGCGCTTGAGAGCAGAAAGCTGCGAACCTCATTGCGGCCGTAATTGAAGATGAAGCTCTTCCACTCCGGATGGAAGCCCTGGCGCGGATCAGCGTGTTCGTAAAGATGAGTGCCGTCGAAAAAACCCAGCCCGTGGCCGTCGTTGGGGAAGTGCGAGGGTACCCAATCCAGAATCACTCCAATGCCGCGCTGGTGCAGATGATCAATGAGGCTCATGAAATCCTGCGGCGTCCCGTAACGGCTGGTGGGAGCAAAGTAACCCGTAATTTGATAACCCCAGGAGGGGTAGTAGGGATGTTCCATCACGGGGAGGAACTCCACATGGGTAAAGCCCATTTTCTCAACATAATCTGCCAGTTTTTCACCGAGAATCCGATAGCCGAAGAATTGCTCTGGATGGTCGGGCGATCGCATCCAGGAGCCGAGGTGTACTTCATAGATTGCAATCGGGCCGCTTCGCGAATTACGCTCGGAACGAGTTCCCATCCATTTGGCATCCTTCCAGGAGTAATCCAGGTCCCAGATAATTGAGGCGTTTTGCGGTGCAACTTCGTTATAGAAAGCGAAGGGATCGGTTTTGTCGATCTGATAGCCCTGATAGCGTGAATAGACCTGGAATTTATACCTTGTTCCCTTTCCAACATGGGGAATAAAGCCCTCCCACACACCCGATTGCCCTCGGGCCTGGAGCGGGTGGCTGTTCTTATCCCAATGATTAAAGTCGCCGATCACACATACGCGCTCCGCGTTCGGTGCCCAAACAGCAAAATAGGTGCCCTCTACCCCTTCCAACTGCAAAAGATGTGCACCTAATTTTTGATAAAGCCGATAGTGGGTGCCTTCGTTAAAATAATGGAGGTCATCGTCGGTCAGGAGCGAGACATCGTACCGTACCATTCATCTTCTCCGTTTCTACCAAGTGAGTGAAAAATAGGAAGGGCCGTCTCCTTTTCCCTCCGAGTGAAGACGCCATAAGTCTCAGCTCAACACAGGTTCAAGCTCAATTCCCCTCCGCGATATGCTTTCATTCTGCAATTTCACCGGCTCGACCCCTGAAGCACAGGGCCCGATAGCTTCCTTTCAAGCGCACGCAGCATCCCGGGTGTTGCCGGCTATGGAATTCAGTTCTCGGTGGTTCACGGCAGCGTCAACCTGTGGGAGCGTTCTTCTGCCGAACGTGCGTCCGGATAAAATCCACAATCTCCTGAGTTGAGACACCCGGCTGGAAAACCTCCGCCACACCAGCACTCTTGAGCGCGGGGATATCCTCATTCGGAATAATTCCTCCGACTACCAGGAGCACGTCTTCCATCTCTTCCTGGCGGAGCAGTTCACAGATGCGGGGAAGGATGGAGTTATGCGCTCCGGAGAGAATTGAGATGCCAATAGCATCCACATCCTCCTGCAAAGCGACGTTGACGATTTGCTCCGGAGTCTGTCGCAGACCGGTGTAAATCACTTCCATGCCGGCATCGCGAAGTGCGCGCGCGACAATCTTGGCGCCGCGATCGTGGCCATCCAGGCCGGGCTTGGCTACAAGGACACGGATGGGGCTTGCCGTCATAACAAAATCAGGAGTTCACAATGATGCGTTCACAAAAGCGGCGAACCAACGCCTACCGGCGTGGATCAACAGCGACCATCAACCGATCCTTATCGAAATGCCGGTTCTTCATACTTCCCAAAGACCCTTCGCAACACGTCGCAGATTTCACCGAGCGTCGCATACGACCGAACGCAATTCAGAATGAAGGGCATCAGGTTTTGATCTGTCCGGGCTGCGTTTCCCAGCGTCTCTAACGTTGACTGAACCTGAGCATGATTCCGTCGCTCGCGGAGCTCGCGCAACTTACGACGCTGCGTTGCGGCCACGCCCTGATCCACCACAAGGATATTGATAGGCTGCTCGCAAGAGGTAAACTCATTCACGCCGACAATGATTTTATCCTTGCTCTCGATAGCTCTCTGATAAGCGTAAGCGGCCTCATGAATTTCTCGTTGCGGAAAGCCTTTTTCGATGGCAGCCACCATTCCGCCCATGGCATCGATCTTGTCGAAATACTCATAACAGGCGCGCTCGGTCTGAAGCGTCAGCTTCTCTAGTAGGTATGATCCGGCCAGAGGATCGACAACTTCCGTCAGACCGCTTTCATAAGCCAGCACCTGCTGAGTGCGCAAGGCCAGCGTGGCGGCGTCCTCCGTAGGCAGAGACCAGGCTTCGTCAAGGGAATTCGTGTGGAGTGACTGTGTGCCGCCCAGCACCGCAGCCAGTGCCTGAATTGTGGTGCGCACGACATTGTTATAGGGCTGCTGCGCGGTCAGCGAACAGCCCGCTGTCTGGGTATGAAAGCGGCACGTCCAGGAGCGGGGATTTTTCGCCCCAAAACGTTCACGTATCACGCGAGCCCACACTTTGCGGGCCGCCCGGAATTTGGCAACCTCCTCAAAGAGATCATTGTGGGCATTAAAGAAGAAACTGATGCGGGGAGCAAAATCATCCACCGCCAGTCCCGCGCGTAACACCCATTCGACGTATTCAACGCCGTCGCGTAAGGTGAATGCGAGTTCCTGTACAGCCGTCGAGCCCGCCTCACGAATGTGATAACCACTGATGGAAATGGGATTCCACCGCGGCGTTTCACGGGCGGCGAACGAAATCGTATCCACCACTAACCGCATGGAAGGCGCAGGAGGAAAGATGTATTCCTTTTGCGCAATATATTCCTTGAGAATATCGTTCTGAATCGTCCCTGAAAGTTTCTTCCAGTCGGCGCCGCTCTTTTCTGCAGCAACCAGATACATTGCCCAGATGACCGCTGCGGGCGAGTTGATGGTCATCGACGTGCTCACCTGCTCCAACGGCAGCCCCTGAAGAAGCACTTCCATATCCGCCAGCGAGGAAACCGCGACACCGCATTTGCCCACCTCTCCTTCCGCCAGTGGATGGTCGCTGTCGTAACCCATCAGTGTCGGCAGGTCAAACGCAATCGAAAGTCCGGTCTGGCCCTGACTTAAAAGATAGTGAAGGCGTTGATTGGTTTCCTCCGGAGTGCCAAAACCGCTGAACTGGCGCATGGTCCAGATTTTTCCCCGATACATTGTGGAATGAATTCCACGCGTGTAGGGATATTCACCCGGGTCTCCAAGGTCGCGCTCGTAATTGAAATTCGGGAGATCGGCAGGGGTGTAAAGCCGTTCGATTTCAACGCCTGATGTGGTGGTAAAGGCTCTCCGGCGTTCAGGGGAACGCTCCAGGGCAGGTTTTAAGATCTTTTCTTGCCACTCCATTTCAGCCGCAGAAACCCGGCGGCTGATGGCATCTTGTTTCGCCTCAACACCCGTCTCGGTTTCCTTTGCCATGTCACCCATTGCAACTTATTTGGCAGGGAAATGTCAACGGAAGGGGGCAAGCTAATCCAGATTTTAATTTCAGATTCCAGAAAGCAACTGTACCGAAAAGAAAACAGACGCCAGAAAAAATTCTTGTGGTGGAAAAGAACTTCAACTTAACTTTAATTCTCCAGACAACAACCATCGTAAAAACGATGGAGTCATCCTCTGACGAAAGATCTTCGAAACCGAGCCAAATCGGTGGGCTGAAGTAAAGATGAGACAGAGGTTCTGAAAGATAAAGACCTGCCTTCTCCCACCTCCGGAGCGGGTAGGCAAGAAGCCATTCTTATATTTTGCGGGTATTGTGGGTGCGACAACTCAAGCTGTCAGGGTTTGTCGGCAACGGGGGTGCCCGGAATATTGGGCACACGATTCACGTGCCCCGTCAAGGCTTCTACCAGTTGCACGTTATTCTTCTGCAAAATTGTTCCTGTGGCAAGCTCAAATTGAGTCAGCGCTGTTGCATAGCTGGCGCGAGCCGTGACGAGTGTGCCTTCGGCCTGAGTCAGAGCATTCTGCATCTGGATGACGAGCGTTACAGTGGATTCACCCACCTTGAACTTTTTCTGCTCATCTTCCAGTTGCTGTCTGGCGTAATCCACGGCTTTTTGCGCCGCCTCAATGCGCGCCCGTCCTTGCACCACGGCAATCTCAGCTTGCCGCACATCCTGGTCAATCGTATTGAGCGTTTGCTGTATGGTCGTGCGAAGCTGATGCTCTTCAAGCAAAGCGCGGGCTGCGTCCGCCTGCGCAGCGCGATTGCGGATGGGCATCGCCAAAGTAAACCCAATGGAATAATTGGGATATTGGTTGTGAAGAATTTGTGTAAGCGCCTGGCCGACTCCGCCGGGGACTTTACCCACGGGCGGGCCGGGCAGAAAACCGTTTCCTGGGCCAAACAGAACCCTTTCTCCAGAAAGGCCACTGGGCGTGAAAGAAGCGAAGGCATCTAAAGTAGGCAGCAGGGCATTGCGGTTGGCTTTCAGAATGATTTCTTCATTCTTCAGGTTAAGATTGTTCAAATCCACTTCGGGTCGGTTTTCATGCGCCATCTTCAGCGCCTCTTCCACCGTCGGCACCGGGTTCGCGGCGGGGTCCGGAAGCTGGTCCGTTGGCTCAATATCCGCCGTCAGCAGGTCACCGGTGACCTGCTTGGAAATCTCTGTCTTTATAAGTTCCTGCTGTTGCTGGAACGTAGTCTGGGCCACAATCAGGTTCTGCTGGGCGGTCGCCAGGTTTGATTCGGCCTGGATCACGTCGAGCGGCGCCAGCGTTCCAATCTGCACTTGCCGCTTGTTATCTTCCAGCAGCTTCTGATTGTATTTCACCGCTTCCTGTGCCACGAGCACATTCTGCTTGTCCTGCACCAGCGTCCAGTAATCGTTTTCAATTGTGGAAATCACACTGGCCACCTGCTCGCGGAAATAATCCTTGGCAATCCCTACTTCATTGGCCGCGATGCGGATGAACTTGGCATTGGCGCGATATCCGAAGCCGTTGAGAAGAGGTTGCTGAATGCCGATCGTCATGGAAGTCACAACTTGCGGATTGAAGAAGTTGGTCAGAGAGTTGGTGGACTGGCGCGCGCCTCCGGCGACGATTTCGTAGCTTGTTCCCGTCGGAAGCTCCTGTCCAAAGAAGACGTTATATTGACCTGTGTTTCCGGTGAGCAAAGAAACACCATTTACAATGCTGCTTGCAAGGGGAGATTGGCTGTAGGCCCATCCGGCGGAGAACCCGATGACCGGATCGAACGAGCCAATCGAGCCCACGCGATTGACGTTGACCCCGCCGACCGCGCTGCCCGCCGCTCCCTGTTGAAAGCCGCCGGATGCCGCGCCGACGCCGCCGCCGAGCGCTCCGGCAAACAGAGCCGATGACTGAAACATGCCTTCGATGCCGCGCGTGGCCTGGCCGCTGGCCGCACGGACCTTGTCAATCTGAGCATATTCGGGGTTATAGCGGGCCACGGCAATATTGAGATTGTTCTCGATCGCAAGGGCAATAGCATCCTGAAGGGAAAGCTGCATTTTGCCATTCTGAATCAGTTCATGAAGAAGCTGAGAATTCGCCAGTTGAAAGCCAGGGACGCGCGGGTTCATGTAGGGTCCGAGAATGTTCGGGAACCAACTGGTGCGTGTATAGCTGCGTTCGATGGATTGATCGTAGGCATCCTCAGCCTTAGTATTTGAATTTTGCTGCGCCCTAAGCATCGGCAGCCCCAGCAAAGTCAAGATCAGAGCTCCCCCTAGGAGCCTCCAAGGGTATCTGCAATTCATTGCTAATCCTTTCTTCCTTTCTTCTTTTTGGCACGTTGAGATTCGTGTAAACGAAGGCCAAGATGGTACTTACGAATCTCAGCGGCCTGAGGTTTCAATAATTCTTAGACGTCACCACGATGACTTCAGGGTGACGCGTGAAAAGAGTGGGGAATAAATGATTGTCGATTCAGGCATTTTCGGGAGCGGGCGGATCGTTAGACGTTTTGCAAGCATGTGAACAAGCAGTCTCGTATTCTGGCAAGTTCTCATTTTTTCCTGACCACAACGAAGTTTAACATCGCAACCGCCTCCAGGACATAGCGAAAGCGCCCGGAGGGGTGCGTCGCCCACCTCGGGAGAACACAATCCGCCCCCCGCTCGTGGATTTTATCCACGGGTACTCTATAATAACGTATACGCTTCTTGGAGCACACCTTTGGACATCCCCGATGAAGATCGCTCTCGCGCAGATGAATGCCACGGTGGGCGATTTCGCCGGCAACGTGGATCGCATCCTGAAGTTTGCTGAGCGAGCTCACCAGTTGCAAGCCGACCTAGTCGTATTCCCGGAACTGGCGTTGTGCGGTTATCCACCTCGCGACCTGATTGACAGGCCGTGCTTCGTGGAGCGCTGTGAACATGAACTCAAACAACTGGCTCAAAAGTTCCCGCCGGTTGCTGCACTGGTGGGCTACGTGCGGCGCTCCGGCGTGGAGCAGGGGAAGGCGGTTTCAGACGCCGCGGCCCTGCTGCGCGGCGGCAAGGTGGAGCTTGATTACGCCAAGATTCTATTGCCGTTTTACGATGTTTTTGACGAGTCCCGATACTTCGAGCCGGGGAAATCACCCGCCACGTATCTGCTCGAAGGCTGGCACCTGGGCATCACGATCTGCGAGGATGCCTGGAATGATAAGAATTTCTGGAAGAAGCGGTTTTACACGCGCGATCCGGTGGAAGAAACCGTCCGCGCCGGGGCGGGGATCATCCTTAATATCGCAGCATCGCCTTTCAGTGAAGGGAAAATTCAATTGCGAAAGGAGATGCTCCAAGCCATTGCTCGCGAGCGCCGCGTCCCAGTGGTTTACGTCAATCTGGTCGGCGGCAATGACAGCCTGATTTTTGACGGATCGAGCTACGCCTTCAACGCCCAAGGCGAGTTGTGCGCCCGTGCCAAGGCGTTTGAGGAAGACCTAGTGATCTTCGACGTGGCGAGCGGTCGCGGCGACTTGCGCCCGGAGCCGGCTTCGGAAATTGAAGCTATCCATCATGCACTCGTCCTGGGCACGCGCGACTATATGAGGAAATGTGGATTTCAAAAGGCCATTGTGGGGCTGAGCGGAGGGATCGATTCCTCCGTGGTGGCTACCCTGGCAACACAGGCTCTAGGACCCGAGGCAGTCTATGGGATCAGCATGCCCGGACCGTATTCCTCCCCTGGTAGCGTGCGCGACGCAGAGACGCTCGCCCGTAATCTTGGCATTCATTTTGAGATCGTGCCGATTACTCCCATTTTCGACAGTTACCTCGCCGCCCTGAAGCCTGCCTTTGCCGAGCTCCCTCACGACGTGACAGAGGAAAACATTCAGGCCCGAATCCGAGGCAACATCCTGATGGCGTTCTCCAATAAGTTTGGCGCGTTGCTGCTGAGCACTGGGAACAAATCCGAACTGGCCGTAGGGTATTGCACGCTTTACGGTGACATGGCGGGGGGACTCGCGGTGATTGCGGACGTACCTAAAACTATGGTTTACCAACTGGCGCGATATCTGAACCATCAGGACACGGGAGACGGCCCTATTCCCGCTGCATGCTTCGAGAAAGCGCCATCCGCCGAACTGCGACCCAACCAGACAGACCAGGATACGTTGCCACCTTACGAAGTCCTCGACCAGATTCTGCGCGCCTATATCGAAGAGAATCTCTGCGCCCAGGAAATCATTGCAAGGTTCGGGCTGGACCCTCTCTTGGTTGAGCAAACTATCAGCAGCGTTACACGCGCTGAATATAAGCGGCAACAAGCGGCACCCGCCCTGAAAGTGACTGCCAAAGCCTTTGGAATTGGACGACGCTTTCCCATTGCCAACAAGTTTGTGGAATAACCCCGCGCCTGCCCTTAAAATGACCGCCAAGACCTTCGGAATCGAACGATTTCATGGAGTGACAAGGCGGGATTTCCCCCAGCGTAATGTACAACGCCTTCGACGCTAATGAACCCGCCCCAGGAACTATCTCATTTGTCGCATCCATCTTAGTCAAAATTGCTAAACTGGATAGCGCTGGGAAGTGATGCATAAACTTCCAGCAGATAGGAGTCTGCCCTTGCTCTTTGGGGTGGGCAGAGGATGTGACACTTCGGAGGACCATAAGTTGGTTTCGGACAGTTCCAAGTTGGTGCACGCAGAAAAAATTTCAGGAGCGAACCCTGAGAGACCTTTTAAAGTTCATGATGTAAAATATCAAGATCATTGTTTGAAATGTATTTCTTTCTCCTTCGGGGCTCAGCTCTCCCTTTTGGGCGCGCGATGAACTTTAAGCTACAATGTGCAGCCGCACTCAGCTTCTTTCTTGCCGCTGCCACAGCCACGGCGCGCGTCAAACTGCCGTACACCACGCTTGACAGGCTCTTTCTTCAGAATGGCCTGGAGGTGCTGATGGCACCAGACGACCAATCTCCGGTCGTCGATGTGCAGGTCTGGTATCACGTCGGCTCCAAAGATGAACGTCCCAGCATGACGGGCTTTGCTCACCTTTTTGAGCACCTGATGTTTGATGGCACGCGAAACCTGGCTCCGGATGAATTCTCAAATTACATCGTTCGCGCTGGCGGTATTGACAACGCTTATACCACCGAGGATGCCACGGTCTTCTGGGAAACCGTACCCAGCTCGGATCTTCCAGTGGTCTTGTGGCTGGAAGCCGACCGCATGCGGAATCTTCAGATCACCGAATCAACGTTCAAAAACGAAAGGGAAGTGGTGGAAGAGGAGCGGCGACAGCGCTTTGACAATCAGCCTTACGGGAACGTCATGGAAACTCTCTACGCCCACGCCTTTACCGTCTCTCCATATCGCCACATGCCGATTGGCAGCCTGGATGACTTGGATCGAGCGAATGTCGGCGAGGTGAAATCTTTTTATGACACGTATTATGTGCCCAACAATGCCACGCTGGTGGTGGTGGGCCATTTCAACGAAAAACAATGTACTGAATGGGTACAGCAATACTTTGGGCCGTTGAAGCCTGGGGAGCGACCAATTACTCGCAACTATCCCCAGGAGCCCGCCCAGGCAGCTGAGCGTGTTGTGAAACTCACCCAGGATGTCGCTTTGCCGGCCTTTGTGGAAGGCTATCGCATGCCAGCAGATGGCACACCGGACGCTTACCCCTTACGTCTGGCTTCCAAAATCCTTTCCGATGGCGAAAGTTCCTGGGTTTACCGGCGGCTGGTTTATGAAAAGGAAATGGCTATGCAGGTGGAAAGCGAGGGAAACTTTACAGAGCTGCCCAATCTTTTTTTCATCTTCGCCGTCATGAATTCCGGATACACGCCGGCACAGGGGGAGGCGGAGGTGAACGCTGTGCTTGACCGGCTGAAGTATGGAACGATTCCTCGCCAGGATATGGAGCGGGCCCGAAATGAGATTTTGCGCGATTTTATTCTGAATCGCCAGGGCGCACAGAGCCGCGCCGACGCCGTGGGCTATGATGCGGTCATTCTGAAAAATCCTGATCTGTATAACACCGAAATTCAGCGTTTTCTGAATGTAACTCCGGCAGAGATCCAGCGTGTGGCGCGGGAATACTTTGTCCCAAAGAATCTGACGCTGGTTGAGGTTTATCCGAAAGGGAAAGGGCGCTCCGTCGCGGTGCTCAATGTCGTACCCTCACACTCCCGTTAAGCGATCCTCGGCCTGAGGCTCGTGTCTTTATAAGTCTTGAGTATTCCGAGTTGTGCCATTTGAAATCTGAAAGATGACCTGCAATTAGCTTCCATTCAGCCGAATGTCGTGCTAATTTACGATTCCGTAGGTCATTCAGTTGCGCAGCGCGCTCCGCTTTCATTGTCAGTCCAAATTTTAAACCCTGAGGTGAGCCATGAAACGTCGCGAATTCATCGCCAGGACCACATTGGGACTTGGGAGCATCTGGTTTGGCTCGAAATCGATGGTGCAAGCTTCGCCCGCAACAGGCGCACAATTCAGCGCAGCGGATACGGTTGTCCTGGGGAAGACCGGCATCCGCACTAGCCGCCTGGCTTGCGGTACCGGAACCGTGGGTTTCGCCAGTCATTCCCACCAATCAGCGCTAGGAGTCCAAGGGCTTGCCGACCTTCTGGTGCACGGCTACGACCATGGATTGCGATTTTTTGATACCGCGGATTCCTACGGCACGCATCCGGCAGTGGCTGCCGCGCTCAAGCGCCTGCCGCGAGAGAAAGTCACGGTGCTCACCAAGTCCGATTCCAGAGACCCTGATCGCATGCGAGCCGACCTTGACCGTTTCCGCAAGGAACTGAACACCGATTATATCGACATCGTGTTGATGCACTGCATGATGGCCGATGACTGGACCACGCGTTATCGGCGGACAATGGACGTGCTCTCCGAAGCCAAGGCAAAGGGTTGGATTCGCGCTCACGGCTGTTCGTGTCACACGATTGGCGCGCTGCGGGCTGCGGCAGCGTCACCCTGGGTGGAAGTCGATCTGGTTCGTATGAATCCTATCGGTTCACACATGGACGCCGACCCCGCCACAGTCCTTTCCGTCTTGCGCCAGATGAAAGCACAAGGGAAGGGAATTGTGGGAATGAAGATTCTGGGCCAGGGTGACCTACGCCACCGCCCGGATGAGGCGCTGCATTATGCCTTGTCGCTGGGCGTGCTGGATGCGTTTACTATCGGTGCCGAGAGCATTATCGAGCAAAATGACCTCATGCGGCGGATTGCAGCCGTCAGGGTGTAGGAGTCAGCGATCGGTTTGCCCCTTCGGGGAAAAATCTGAATTGATCACTTTATTCCTTTGCCGATTCGATCTGCCGTGTCTCGCGGAATAAGTGCACATTGGATCGCATGACGATCGCCGGTGTCAGATAGTGGGTGCGGGGTATCTTCCGATCATGAAGAAAATGCTCTATGAGAATCCTCACCGCCATCTGTCCCTGAACGTAGGGGCGCTGATAAACGGAAGCATGGATCGTTTCCTCTTCAAAGAGCGGAACCATCTCCTGGAATAAATCGGTGACGACCACGCGCACTTTTCCAGCCAGACCGCGGGCGCGTAAAGCATAACACACGGGTAGGCAGATGCTGACGTTTACGTAAAGCCCTGCCAGGGAGGGGTACTTTTCAAAAAGGTTAAGGCATTTTTGGAAGGTTTCCTCATCATTCAGGTGGCCTTCCACAACTTCCACAACTTGTCCGCCATCGCAATAATAGGAAAATGCTTCGCAGAAACCTTCCGTCTTTCTTCGATGATCCTCAGTCTGCAACATGCCGGTGACGATTGCTGCCTGAGAGCCGGGAGCCAGAAACCTTCCCAATAGCTCGGCGGCAAGCTTCCCTCCAACTTCAGGATCCACACAAACGACGGTTGACCGGGCGCTGTCAGGGGCATCCGAGGCGACGCAGGCCACTTTGATCCCTTTTTCCGTGGCTTGATTAATCAAGGGAGTAACACGGCTTGGGTTGCCTGGGGTGATGATCAAAGCTCTGACGTCTGTCTCAATCATTTCAGCAAGCCGTTCATTCTCTTTGACACCGAGTCTATCCACGGGGCGGTAAAGCATCTCCACCCCCAGGGCTTCGTAGCGGCGGACTTCATCAACAATGCCATCGCGCAACTGATCATAAAAGAGATGGGTCTCACGTGGAATGCAAACGCCGATGCGAACGGTCGCTTTTCCTACTGAAAGAGTTCGGGCCGCCAAATTGGGTGTGTAACCAATGCTTTGAGCAATGTCGAGAATACGCCTGCGCGTTTTCTCGCTGATCTCTTTGCGGCCGTGGAGCGCTCGGTCTACCGTCCCGATCGAGACGTTGGCGAGTCGGGCGATCTCGGAAATCCCCTTTCGATTCGGATGTGATTTATCCAAGCGTCACAGCCCTCCTGGTGCGTTTTGCCTTCATTCTTGAAATGGGTCAGCACGCCAAGGCCAAGAGACGCTTACAAGGCTGGCTTTTGTCCTACTATTTCCTGTTGGCTGCTGGTACCCCAGGTCGGTAACCTGCTTTCATCTAAGCGTTTTTCCGTGAGCGTCGACGGAAAGGAAGTAGATTTTTTCAATATTCCTGCATAACCACCGATTTTGGAGGTAGTTTTTTATCTAACCTCAATTACCCTATCCAGTTGTAAGATGCACTTAAAAGCTTAGAGAGAAGAGAATCAAAAAATTTCTTGACACTTTTTCCATTTCTGGATAAATTTCGTGGCTTATCCGGTAACGCTAACGGAACGTTTGGGACTATTTGGGGAGTCCCTTGGTCACAGCCAGACCTCTTTGAAATGCTTGTGGTCATGAGGTTTGCAAGAGCCTCCGAAGCTTCGCCGCCGGTGGGAGCATATCGTTCGGGGGGTGCTGTAGCTGTGGGGGATTGGTCACACCGCCCACAGTTATGAAGGAGGGACTTCTTGCGAAAGGTGTTGCTCTTCAGTCCGTGGGATACTTGGGCCGCGGCACGTCTGCCGGCGCGGATGCAACTTCTTAAGCAACTTCCCACGTGTCGGGTGAATGATGACGCCGGAAAAAATTTTTGGGAAAACAAAATTCGAGATTGAGGAGGATAGAACCAATGAGAAGGCCGGACGTCAAAGTATATTCCTCTGCTTCACTGTCGCTGCATTTTGTAAAACGAATTAAGGTTTGCAGCATCCTGGCTATCTTCTTGTTGGCGTTTTCAATGCGTCCTGTCGTTTTATGGTCACAGGGCGACACGGGATCGCTTTCTGGCACGGTCACTGATCCTGCTGGCGCCGTCGTGCCGGCCGCCAAGGTTGTTGCTATCCACGTGCCGACGGGGCGGCAATTCAGCGTTACGACAACCCAAGCTGGTGTATACGCTTTCCCCAACCTCCCGACCGGTCCATATGAGCTGACGGTTGAGCATGCAGGCTTTAAGAAATTCGTCCAGACAGGGATCGAGGTCCGCGTTGGCTTGGCTGAAACCATCAACGTCCAACTGGCTGTGGGTGCTGTTCAACAAACAGTTCAGGTGAACGCCTCGGCGCCCGTGCTGAACACCACAAATGCCGAGGAATCAACAGGATTGAGCCCGCAGACCATGATGACCCTTCCGTTGTGGAACGGTAGTTTGGAAACGGCTGACTCCTTTGTCGGCTGGATGCCTGGTGTGAACAGCAATGCTGAGAGAAGCATCAATGGTTCCATCGGCCGCGCTTCGGAAATCCTGGTGGATGGGGCGAGCATGGTTCTACCAGAATCGGGGGGAGTGAACTTTACCTTTCCTGGCTTCTACGCCTTCAGTGAAATGAGACTGGTCACTTCAGGTTTCAATGCCAAGTACGGACGGGTGGGGGGCGGAATACAGGAGTTTGTAACCAAGTCAGGAACTAATCAGATTCATGGAGGAGGGTTCTTCAACTGGAAGCGCAAAATCTTCGATGCGGTTCCATGGTCCACGAATGCAAATCCTGCTGCCCGTACCTGCAATGGCGTGACCCACGACAAGGCCTGCCGTCCTCGGGAGTGGTTTAATGAATATGGAGGTTACGCGGGCGGTCCGGTGTATCTCCCGCATATTTACAATGGTCGGAATAAGACTTTCTGGTTTGTTTCATACGCGCAAATCCACCAACCCGCCTCTCTTTCCGTGAGCACAGGTGAAACAGTGCCTACACCGGCAATGAAAAATGGGGATTTTTCGGCTCTGCTCAACCTGCCACAACCGATTATCATCTATGACCCGGCTACCACGGTGAACGGAGTCCGTCAGCCGTTTCCGGGCAATATCATTCCCCAAAGCCGCTTTAGCACCATCTCCAAAAATATTCTGCCTTACATTCCAGATCCGAATTCGGGTCCGGCAGGATCCTTAATCAGTAACTACACTTACAATTCCACAAGCAAATTCATGGACAGGGTTTGGTCTATTCAAATTGACCATCAGATCGGCAGCCGGAATCATTTGATGGGTTTTCTCACTCACCGCAATATGGAGAGTGATTCGGATCTATATTTTCCCGGCCCGCTGAATGGTGGGCTGGACAATTTTCAGTCTCCCTATCATTTCCGCGTTTCCGAAGACTTCGCAATAAATCCTCAACTTGAACTACACACGATCATGGGCTACAGCGTGGATCGGCAACTCTGGCACAATCCTTTCCAGAACGGCTTTGGAACTAAATTCGGCTTCCCCCTCCAGGCTGGCACTCCTCAAGATGCCACACCCATCATCGCGTTTGAGAATAACCTCACCATGCCCGCTGGCGGCTACATTCCGGGCTTTACCTCCTGGGGAATGAATCAGGGTAAAGTCAATAACGGGGGCCAGTGGAATAAGACTTGGCAGTTTGCACAGAATCTGACCTGGATGCACAATACGCACGAATTCCAGATGGGATGGGACTTTCGTCGTCTGGAGACCAACGCGAATGACTGGGCGGGGACCAATGGAGTCTACGAATTTTCAAGCATTCAGACTGCTTCTAAGGCGGGCGCCAAGGATGGCTACGCCTTTGCGAGCTTTTTGCTGGGAGATGTGGACGTCGCGAATCAGAACGCCTTGCCAGTCTTCTTGCCACAGATCCGCTATCAATATCAGGCCGGATATTTTCAGGATACATGGAAAATCCGCCCCCGTCTCACTCTTGATCTAGGTCTTCGCTATGAAGTACCCATTGGCTGGTACCAACTTCATGGCAATATGTCGACCTTTAGCCCGACCACTCCGAACCCAGCGGCGGGGGGGCTTCCGGGCGCCATGATCTTCATGGGCAGCGGACCAGGCCGCACCGGGCAACTTCGCCCCTACCCCACTGATTTCTCTGATTTCGGACCCCGGCTGGGTTTTGCGTGGAACCTGAAACCAAGTTGGGTGGTTCGGGGCTTCTGGGGTATCTATTACGAAGCGCTGGGCAACGGCGGCTGTGGATGCACAGACGGCTTTGGCGGGGGTAGTTTTGCACAGACATCGGATGGCTTCAATCCAGCCTTCGACTGGGACCCCGGAGCCTATAACCCGAATGCGCCCGTCAATAATCCGGGCGGTGTCCGTCCCCCAGCCAGCTTCCATCCGGCACAGCAAATTCCCGGAGTTGATAACTTTAGTAATTCTGTCTACTATTTGGGTCCCCATTTTGGTAACGCGCCTCGTATTTACTCCTGGAACTTCACCGTCGAAAAAGAGTACAAAAACTGGTTGGTTGACGTGGGGTACGTCGGCAATCGGGGTACCCGCCTGCCTTCCTCCATTTATATCAACCAGCTTCCGACCAGCGATCTTTATCTGGGACATGTTCAGACGCCGAATGGGCCGGAGAACCTGCTTCAGGCAAATCTCAGAGGTCCGTTGGCTGCCGATATTTGTACCTATACGAATGTGATCCCTTGCACTAACGGCCTTCCGGATCTTCCATTCCCCACTTTTATGCAATGGGGTGGTGCAGCCACGTTAGCCCAGGCCCTGCGGCCGTATCCGCAGGTGGGTAATGTTTTCTCGGCCAATTCAGGTGACGGCAAGAGTTGGTACGATTCCCTCCAGGCGAAAGTTGAGCATCGTTTTGGACCTCTGAATTTCACGGGCGCCTACGTCTGGTCGAAGACGCTGGACATGCTGTCGTTCCGCCAGATTTTCACCCAGACGGTTCAACAAGGAACTCAGGATTCCTATAATCTTTCCGACGCCAAAAGTTACATGAACGAAGATATTCCTCATTATGTCAACATCATCATCAGTTACCAGTTGCCATTTGGCAGGGGTAGGCGATTTCTGAGCAACGCCCACGGCTTGCTGGATGAGCTGGTGGGCGGTTGGACATTTGCCTCTGACCAGCAGTATCGTAGCGGCACCTTGATTGAGTTGACGAACCCGACTAATTATCTGGGGCAGGAGCTTTTTTCCACGCTGACCAAGGTCACAGCTACCGGACTTCCGATTCGGACTGGAGTCTCTTCGACGGCGCTGGATCCCAACAATCCGAATGTCCGGTGGTTCAACTACGGAGCGAACGCTCCTTTCGCGGTTACGCCACCCTTTACCCTGGGTAATGCATCGATTTATAACACCCGTTTCCGTAACCCGTGGTATCGTTGGGAAGCTTTTTCACTCAATAAACGATTCACGATCCACGAGTCGATTGCACTCAATTATCAGATCAACGTGTTCAATCCTTTTAACCGGACGGACTTCGGCGGCATTCAGGGCAACATTGCTTCTCCGAACTTCGGCATGCCTACCGGTCCTATGGCAGGTCCGCGCAATATTACGATGGGAGCGCGACTGGAATTCTAAACCTCCAGGTATGCCGTGGAAGTTTGGCGGGTGGCTGGAAGCAATCTCTCTCGAAGTGATCCATCCTGCTCGGCTGATCGGGATGCAGCTTCCCGGAAGCTTGACCGGACAAGTAAAAACCGGGGATTCAATGGCCTCTTTCGAGAGGAAGCCATTCTGTCTCTCTATACAAACCCTCATGGCGCTTGGGAGCGGCGAACTGCAACGCATCTTCCCTTGGGAGGAATTCCATGCCCGGCGTCAGTCGCCGCCGCTTTCTTACAATTCCGGCTCTTGGATTTGCTCTGCCTGCTGTGGTTCCTCTTAACCTGGCTAATCCGAATGGCTCATCAATAGGGTTTGATCAGGCCTGGCTGAAGTTGAAGCCGGTCTCCCGATGGGACGCCCAACTCGGCATCGCTCTGGAGCCTCGGATCACTCAGTGGATGGCTTCAGGTGCAAGGAGTCGGCATCACGCTTCGTTTTACGCCGGTGGCTATCAACTCAAACTGGACTTTGCTTCTCCTGAACCCGGTCTCGCTTCCTTTCAGTTCCGCCTGGCACGCGAGGATGGCCAAGCTTTCACCGTTCATCGTTATTCCTTGAAAGCCCGTTTGCCCTTTTCCGGCATTTACAGATTCTGGGATTTCCGGAGCGGCTCGCCGGAGATCGAGGCCGAGTTTGATGCCGACACGCGCGGCCTGGCCTCCGGTGAAAAATATACGCGAGCCTACGCGGCAAATGCCGGTATTCGGTTCGCGCCTCGTACCGACCGGAACGGAGAGAACCGGTTTTCCTTCGGCATGCTTGACCAAGTTGAAGTGACCGGATTGCACGTTAAGCCTTATTCCCTTGGCCTTTCCCGGAGAGGGGAAGGGCTGAATTTTTCGTTTGAATTTGTAAAACCTCTTGGCTATGCATTGAGGCCTGGATGAGATTTTATCGCCAGCATCAGGATGTACTCTCCCGTGGCGAGCTTGAACCGTGCGGTTTTGTGCTTCTGTTCCTACCGCTGGAAGTTCGGGGGGAAGAAAGGCGTTCCTGTACATTGGCTCCTCTTCAACAACCCCAGTCAGTGTGGATGAAGCTAGGGGTGTGTCGGCGATAAGGTTTTTGCAACGAAGAATCAATAACTTACAGACATCACAAAGTCGCTAACTTGTTGATTCTACGTGTGACCGAATCTATCTCCGACAGGCTCCTAGGGAAAATTAACTCATCAATGCCTCGGGTCGAAGCCGGGTGGCGATCACGCTGGATGGGATTACCGCTGGAAGGTGGCGGATGGTGGTTCGAAATGGTCGCCTTGAAGAGGAGTCTACGCATGATCGGGAAATCGACGCGGGCGCTTTTGCTCTTGACCAGCAGATTCCAGAAGGTGGCCTCGTGGAACTTCACGCCTGAGCCCGTAATATAGGCGTAAAGGTTAGGGTGACAAGCCGATGGTTACGGCGCAATCCTTCAACAACGACCAGGAGTCAAGGAGTGTGTGAATGAACCGAAGAGGACTGCTTGGACTTGGCGCTGCAGCAGTGGCGCTTCCTGGAATGGCCTTCACAGAACGCCTACGCGACAGGAGGCTTTTTGATGTTCAGGCGTATGGCGCGCGCGGAGATGGAAAAGCCAAGAATACCGATGCCATTCAGAAGGCAATCAATGCGGCTTATCAAGCCGGGGGCGGAGTCGTCTACCTCAGCCCGGGCATCTATCTCTCCGGGGGCATTGTGCTTAAGGATAACGTAACTCTATATCTGGAAGCCGGCGCCACGCTTCTCAGCAGCCGGGACATCCATGACTTTGAGCCACATTTTGGTTGGGACCGGCGCATCACCGATAACATCCGCCATCTGATTTTCGCGCGCGATGCGGTCAACGTGGCAGTTTGCGGGGCCGGAAAGATCGACGGGCAGGGGCCGCTGTTCTGGAAGCGCACAAAACCAACACCCAGGCCTGAAGATCTTTGGAAAGAGACGATCAACGCCGAGTGGGAGGCACTGGATGGGGGCACGCGTCTGGATGTACGCCCCTCGCCATTGCTGGAATTCGTCAACTGCAGGAATCTTCACATTGAAGGCATTACAGTGGAAAATCCTCCGGGCTGGACGCTGCGACCCATTAATTGCGAGTCAGTATTCATCAATGGCTTTCGGGTTCGGGGCTCGGTCCATGGGCCGAATACCGATGGCATGGATATCACTTGCTGTCGGAACGTTTTCATCTCGAATTGTGATATTGCGACTGGAGATGATGCGCTTTGTCTCAAAAGTGAGAATCCATACGGTAGGGAAGTCACCCCGACCAAAAATATTACTATCACAAATTGCGTCCTCACCGGCTCTTCAAACGGCTTTAAGATGGGAACCGCTAGCCAAGGAGCTTTTGAAAACATCACCTTTGCCAACTCGGTGGTTTACAACGACGACGTGCCGCTGAATGCCCGCCTCATTTCAGGGGTCGCTATTGAAATGGTAGATGGAGGGAGTATTGATGGCGTTCTGGTTTCCAATATCCGGATGCAGAATGTGCGCACACCCATTTTTGTGCGGCTTGGCAACCGCAGCGGGAATCCCCCCAGCGGGCCAAAGCGCGGTGCTTTGCGCGGAGTCATGATTGATAATGTCCATGCCACCGGTGCCATCCTGACCTCCTTGGTTACGGGACTGCCGGACCACGATGTCGAGGATGTTACGTTGTCAAACATTCGCATTGAAACCTGGGAAGGCGGCAAGCGTGAATGGGTGACGCGCGAAATTCCAGAGCTTCCGGCTGATTATCCGGAGGCGCGAATGTTTGGCCGCCTGCCAGCCTACGGTCTCTATTGCCGCCACGTCAATGGAATACGGCTTGAAAGCCTCTCCGTCGAATCCCGCAAACCCGACATGAGGCCGCTCCTGTTGTGCGATGACGTTAAGAATCTCTCAGTGAGTAATCTTGCGGGAAGCGCGCCTGCATCGAGCGAACCTCTCCTTCTTTTTCGCAATGTGCGGCGGGCCTTCATTCACGGGTGCGCCGCGCCCCCACGCACGGAAACCTTCCTTCGTGCTGAAGGCGAACGCAGCTCCAACATCAGTCTGGTGGGAAACGACCTCAGCGCAGCGGCGAACGCCACAGAAGCCCGAGAGGGAGCAACGGCGGATGCAATTTCCGAAATCGCCAACAAGACACCATCGAAGTAAATCGGTTCTTGCCCAACGATGGGCTAACAATGAGTTTCCGAATCAAAATGAGCGACTTAACGGCTATTTGATCCGGCGGCTTTGAGTCGCGGGCGTGGCGGCGAACCCTTGAAAGCGTAACAGCATCTAAATGAGTGGAAATCGAGGGGATTTCATGATGTATATCATTACGGTTATGCTGGTTTGTATCGGGTTGGTCATCGCGCTGGGTATTATCCTGTTTCTGATTTCAATGGCCATAATTTTGATGAAAGCAGCGGCCCGCACTTTGGCGGACGCTTCGCTTAACCTTGCGCGCCGAATGGCTGACTCATTTGCCCACCGGACAGCAGTACAACCTTATCCACAGCCGCTGAAACATCCTGTCCGCGTCACCACTCACTAACCTCCCACCGCCAAATCCCCGATCGCGAACTCATGTTGAGGACGCGTCTTCATTAAGCGAGGCAATGGGAGATAATAGAAAATTTTCGATCCAGAAACCCCGGCCGAACTCAGAACGTCCGATAAGGCATATTATGTTAACCTAATGTTGTTTTTCGCTCCACAAGGCTGCGAACTCGTATTGAGCGGCTTGCTTACTGAACCGTCAGGATCAAAGTGGTTGAATGCGTCAGACTGCCGGAAGTTCCAGTTACCGTGAGCGTATAGGTTCCGGCAGGCGTTCCCGGGCTGTGCGAAACGACCGAACCGCTGCTACCGCCGCAGGAAGCGCACATTGCCACGCCCATTAGAATTGCCGCAAAGGGTGCAAGCAACCGCCAGCGCGATAACAGGGTTTCGATTCCAGTACCAGCGGCCTTCCGATCAGAATTCCTTTGGTTCGTCTGTCTTGCAGCACCCACGCTTCGCCCCCCAGCCCACAAGCGCCCCATTGCCAGCAGGCACAGCATGCCACACAGCCAGGGTAAGAAGCGATCTGTTTCTCTAGGCGGAAGAAACGGCTGGTTCGGCGTCCCGCCTGGCGCGAGCGTAGGCGCAACCGTTGCAACGGCGACTTTGACTGTCGTTGCGGTCGTTCCATCAAGCGTTACCGTTGGAGGCATAAGCGAGCAGGTGGCGAGCGGAGGCGCGCCTGCGCAATCCATGGTTACCGCTTGGTTGAACCCACCCGCTGGAGTCACGGAAATCTGGTAATTTGCTGTAGCCCCGGCAGCCACAGTGTCGGCTGAAGCCGTTCCCGAGGCGACGGCTACCGTAAAATCCTCGCCTGTGCCCGCCAAAGAAACCGCCTGTGGGCTGCCTGAAGCATTGTCCACGACAGCCAGCGTCGCGGTCCGAACTCCGCTCGCCGACGGCGTGAACGTCACACTGATCGTGCAACTGGTTTCAGGCGCTACAGGATGCGCCGATGAGCAGCTGGTCCCGTTGGCTGTGATCGCGAAATCGCTGCTATTCGGGCCTGATACGGTGAGACTCGAAATCGTCAGATTGGCATTGCCCATGTTTGAAAGCGTCACCATCTGGGCTGCGCTTGTTGTTTTGACGATCTGCCCGCTAAAGCCCAGGCTGGTGGATGAGAGGTTTGCCGTCGGCCCTACGCCTGTCCCCATAAGACCGACCATTTGGGGGCTGCTCGCTGCATTGTCAGCAATGCTCAAAACTGCAATGCGCGTCAGCGGCGCTGTGGGTGTGAAGGTTACGTTGATCGAACAACTGCCGTTCACGGGGACTGTACCCACGCAGTTATCCGTTTCCTTGAAATCGCCCGCATTGGCGCCTGTCAGGTCTACGCTTGAAACCATAACCTGCCCCTGCCCCGTGTTGGTCAGCGTCACCACCTGAGCCGCGCTGGTCGAGCCAACGTTCTGATTGGCAAATGTCAGGCGGGTGGGCAAAACTGAAACCGCCAGAATTACGCCCTGTCCTGTCAGGTAGACGAGCTGCGGGCTCGCGGGCGCGTTGTCGCTTGCCTGAAGATTGGCGGTGAACGTTCCGCTAGCTGCCGGAGTGAAAGTTAGCGTGATGTTGCAACTCGCGCTTGCCGCGAGCGTGCCCGGGCAGTTGTTGTTCTCCGTGAAATCACTGGCATTCGCTCCGGTCACGGAAATGCCGTTCATTGTCATGGAGGCCGTGCCCTGGTTCGTCAGCATCACCGTCTCGGCTTGGCTTGAACTGTTGACGAACTGCTGCCCGAAATCCACCGCTGCCGTTGAAAAGCTCGCCACCGGCAGATTGGCCGGAACAAACAAATCCCAGGCGCTCCGCCCGTGGGTTCCGGCGCGAAGGACACGGGAAGCTTCATTCAGCTTGAGCGAGAGCACTGCAACGTTCGGCAGGCCGTTATTGACAGGGTTCCACGTCCCCCCGTTATCGGAAGTCATAAAGACGCCGATGTCTGTGGCAATGTAAAGCGTATTCGCAACGTCGGGATCCACCACAATGTCATTAACAGGAATATTGGGCAGATTGCCGCTGATATCCGTCCAGCTTGCTCCCCCGTTGTTTGTCATAAAGACGTGGCCTACCTGATCCGTAAAGCCTGAGAAACCGGAAAAGGTCGCATAAGCCGTGGTTGCAGTTTTCGGATCAATAGCGATCTGAGTGACCCAACGACGGGGCAAAATCGAGCCGTTGCTGAGGTCCGACCATCCTCCGCTTGCTCCCGATTTTGCAGTTATTGTCTTCGCAATATGCCCGTCGCTTGAACCAGCATAAACAGTAGCCGGGTCGCTGGGCGCCACCGCGAGGGTGGTTAGAAATGCGGGTGGGCCGCTGGTTAAATCCGAAGAGATAATGTTCCAGGTGTTTCCCCCATCCACACTCTGATACACCATGTAAGTGCCAAAATAGAGAGTCTGCGGGTCGGAAGCGTCCATGACGAAGGGCGGAATAAAGTCAGCGCGGTCCGAAGAGTTGATCCCGCTGTCGATCTTTGCGATGGACTGTGAGAGGAAATTGAAACTCCACAGGCCCTGACCGAAGGCGCAAGACCAGTAGAGAATGGCTGGCGACGAAGTTCCCGCCAGATTCGTCCAGCCTCCGTCGCCGCACGCTGGAATAGCGGTCCACTCCGGCTGTCCGTCGTACTCCTGGGTTCCGTTATCCTGCGTGCCGCCAAACGCCAGGCCGGTGTTGCTCGGCAAGATCGACATGCCGGGATAGAACTGTGTCAGGGACAGCGAGTTATTAAGGTTTGTCCAAACGACGGGGCTCGTGGTGACGTTCGGAGTGCTCCAGACTCCGCCGTCTGTGCCCACATACATGCGGCTGCCATCAGCGGCAAAGGCGATGGCGTGAACGTCAGGATGAAGCGCCTGGATGCTTGCGGAAGAAGGCGGCGGATCAATATCAGTCCATGACGAGCCTCCGTCTTCCGATCGCCACACAACACCGACTCCGGGAGCAGAGCCCTCGGTCGAGCCTCCGATAAACACCGACGAACTTCCGGGGTCAACCGCCACCACATTATCGTAGGCACACTGGCCGGGCTCGTCTGAAGGATCACAATAAGTTGAGGGAAACGTCGGGCTCGCGCTGGTCGTCGGACTCCAGATTGCCGTCCAGTTGGCTCCGCCGTCAATGGTCTTGAAGAAGCCGATCACCGTTGAGCCGCCCTTGGAATCCGGCATGCTGGCGACGGCGGCATAAAGCGTGCTGGGATTTCTGGGGTCGATGGCCAGTGAAATTCTGAGGCTGTTTGAAAATGTCAGCGTGTGCGGCGCCGCACCGTTTTCGGGCGACCAGCTCAGGCCTGCGTTGGTGGTCTTGTAGACCCCCCAATCGGTGAATGCCGCGTAGGCCACATTGCCATTCGTGGGATCGAACACGATGGAGGTTGCGGGAGGACCGCTTAGCGCCTGGCTCCAGGTCTGGCCGGAATCGCGGGAAATATACAACCCGCTGGCCGAAGAAGAGGACGCGAAGTATGCCGCCGCAAGCACTAGGGACGAGTTCGATGGACTTACGGCCAACGCCCCGATATACGCTCCCCCCTGATCGGACCCCGAGCCATACGACGACGCAAATGGCCCGGAAATGTGCGTCCAGGTGGCGCCCCCATCCATCGATTTCAGGATGCCCGCGCCGAAATAGGCGTCATAATTAAAATTCTCTTCACCGGTTCCAACATAGATGATGCCGGGGTTTGAGGGATCGACGACGATGGATCCCACGGCAAGTGAAGGCTGATTGTCGAGAAGCGGCGTCCACGTGCTGCCGCCGTCGGTGGTCTTCCAGACGCCGCCTTCCGCCGCGCCAAGGTAGACCACGTCAGCATTGGTCGGGTCAACCGCTAGGGCCGTCACGCGGCCTGAAACCGGGCTGAAGGACAGTCCAAGGAAGGAATTATCCGTCGGTTGTGGGCCGATCAGCGTCCACTGACTCGAGGAAAGCATCGTGGCGCTGCCGCTCGCGGAGGAGGCTCTCGAAAACGTCTGGGTTCTACGCTCCTCAAGGCGTCGTCGCAGAGGTTGCATCTGACGCAATTGTCTCAGGGCTCTTATGCGCGCGCCGGGCGGGATACGTTTCAGCGGGTAGGCGCGTTGATCGTAAAACCACTCTTGCCGCAAACGTATGATATTGGGCGGCTCGGTGGCCTGGGGCCACGTTCGCGGCCGTCCAATCGATCCAGCTACAACAAGGCAACTGGTTAATCCAATTCCTGTGGCAATCGAGGCGCTGATGGAATGTTGTGAAATGACCCCCAAAAACCGGTGGATGAAAAACCCCCGCGCGGAGCGCAAAGGTGTCCCCCCCTTCCTGCTCATGCTGCTACCCCTCCTCTGCCCTACCCAGACCGCTGCGTTTCGATGCGGTCCGGTTCGTCGCATCGGGTCGGTTAGATGAGCGCAAATCTATTCTTTTATTTGTTGCGTGTCAAGCCAGACGAGGGGGCCCAGAAACCTTGAGGGAGGAAGGACTAATCCACCTGCCATTTGGCATGCAGACGAGCCGCTCGCAGCAGAAGGAGATGGCTGTTCTGTGGTCATCCGTACCGCAAAGAGCGCGATGCAGGCGCCACCCATGAAAGAACGAGTTTCCTATTTTCTCCTCTCCCCGACGGGGAGAGGGACAGGGGGAGGCGGAAATAGGCAACGCTAAATATTTCCTTTCTTCATTTCCTGCATGAGATAATCGCAGGAGCGTACAGCAAGCGCCATGATGGTGAGAGTTGGGTTCTGGCAGGCGGTGGAAGGAAACGCGGAGCCATCCATGACGAACAGATTCTTAATGTCGTGAGATTGTTCGAACTGGTTCAGCACTGAGGCTTTGGGGTCATCCCCCATGCGCGCGATGCCGACTTCATGGATGGCCCAGCCAGGCGCGTTGGCGTGAGCGTGCGCGCTGACATTCTTGGCTCCGGCGGCCTCGAGCATTTCGGCGGCGGAGTCGGCCATATCCTTGAGCATGGCGAATTCGTTTTCACCGTAAGTCATATGGAAGCGGAGTACGGGAATGCCAAACGTATCGACCACGTTCGGATCGATTTCAACATAATTATCCCAGCGTGCCAGGCACTCGCCGAAGCCTCCCAAGCCGATGCCTGTAACCGGGTTCTTGATGGCCCGCTTGTATGCCTCGCCGAAACCCGGCGCGCCCCAATTGAAGCGCGCAGCGCCGCCACCCTGGTAGCCGTACCCGCGCAGAAAGTTCTTCGAGCGCGGCCCATTATGCGTGTTCCGGAAGCGAATCACGTAAATGCCGTCCGGGCGGTTCGGCCCGTTCATGTTGGGCTTGCCACCCAGGTCTTCGAGTTCCCCGTATGCGCCAGCGCCCGTGATATGATCCATCAGGTAATGGCCCAGCACTCCGCTTGAATTGGCCAGGCCGTTGGGATACTGGCGATTGGCGGAGTTGAAAAGAATGCGCACGGATTCGAGCGATTGCGCGCAAAGCACCACAACGCGCGCATAAACTTCCTTCGGTTGTCGCGTGACCCGATCGATATAAAGCACACCTCGGGCACGGTTGTGATCCATATCCATCAGCACCTTGTAGACCATCGCATTGGGAATCAAGGTGCAATTGCCGGACTTTAAGGCATCCGCGACGGTGGTGAAATACGAATTGAAATAAGAATGCGTGATGCAGCCGCGCTCGCACGGGCCGCAATAATGGCATGGTGCACGGCCATTGATGGGCCGTGTCAAGTTGGCGGAGCGCCCCAAAGTCACCGTCCGCCCAAATTTTTCCTTAATGCGATTACGGAACAGAGTTTCGGCGCAAGTCAATCCCATGGGCGGCTGAAACTTCCCGTCCGGCAGCTCGTAGACCCCCTCCGGTATTCCGGTGATGCCAACGTATTCCTCTACGATGTCATAATAGGGGGCGAGGTCCTTGTAGCTGATCGGCCAATCCACGCCGTAGCCATCATGAGAAGCCGCTTTGAAGTCCAAGTCGCTCAGCCGATAGCTCTGGCGGCCCCACACGTTGGTGCGCCCGCCGGTAATCCGCAGTCGCCCTTGCCAGCTGAAAGGCATGTTGGGATAAGTCGTGTAAGGTTCTTCGATATCGTTGCAGAACCAATCGTAGTTGTACTCCATGCAGGCATAACAGTCCTTTTGCACAGGGCGTGTCTTGCGAATGAGTTCCGGCGCCATGTTGCGGTATTTCAGCTTGAACTCCGGCTCATGCTCGGTGAAGTTGCTGTCTTTTTGTGGACGCCCGGCGTCTACCAAAGCCACTTTCAGACCTGCTTCGGAAAGCCGCTTCGCGGCCCAGCCGCCTGATGCGCCTGAACCCACGACGATGACATCATAATTTCGGGTTTGATCGACCATATCTCGTCACCCCTTAGAGAGAAAAACTGCGAAGACTGGCAGCCGACGATCTCGGCTACCAACCCTCACTTGTTTCCGCGAGCCGCTATAACGATTCAGCAACTTTACCCTTGCCGCTCGCTCCCCGCCAGTGATAATATCACAGCGCGATTCAAAAATAGCATGGTGAGACATATGGAAAACAAAATAGACTGGGAAACAACTCCAGAGAGCTCTCAGGCTACCTCTGGCTTGCGCGGCATCACGCGGCGGCAGATGGTGCGTCGCTTGGCCGCTGCGGTTGCCTCCGGTGCTGCGCTGCCCGGAGTTGCTGTGGCGCATCCTGTCCACAAGCATTTGGCCAGCTCAGCCACAATGGAGCGCGCGGAGGAAAAGGCTGCCGACCCCGAATGGACGCCTGTATTCTTTGATGCTCACCAGAATGAGACGTTCACCGTCCTTGCCGAACGCATTGTGCCGGGTGCAACCGAAGCCAAAGTAAATCGTTTTGTGGACCTGCTTTTGAGCGTTGATACGCTACCGGCCCAGAAGAGTTTTGTGGATTCCCTCTCAGCTTTTGACGCTTATTCCATCCAGCATTACAATCGTCCATTTAAAGACCTCACCGAAGATCAGCAAAATGAGGTTCTCACCGTAGCATCCACCGCCGCGCCTGGACACGAAGCCCCCAGGCGGCGCTTTGGCTTGGGCCCGGCGCCCAAACCCGGCAACGAAGAAGTGAAACACACTTTTCGGGATCACTTTGAGAATATGAAACATTGGGTGAGCGGCGCTTATTACTCTTCTGAAATAGGAATGAAAGAGATGGGTTGGACGGGACAGGTGATGTGGCCCGAATTCCCCGGCTGCCAACACCCGGAGGGACATCATTAAACCAATGCTGTAGCTCCGGTGTCCTACCGGCAAATTACCACCCTGAGTCCCCCCATAACCAAGGAGGGGGAGCCGCAGGCAGGGTGGTCGCCATCAGCATTGCTGTAGAAAATGCTGTCTCCGTAATTTAAAGACCTCAGTTGAACAGCTTTTAACATTTGATCCGCGAGGAGACATTCTCATGCTCACACGACGCGATTTCCTCCGCACCACGCTGATCAGCAGCCTGACGGGCGCTGCGGCAGCGACGCGCAATCTCTGGGCTGCTGGACGGCTCGCCTGGCCGAAACCCATCGGTTTGGAACTTTATACGGTACGCAATCTCCTGCCGAAGAATCCTCTGGGAACTCTCAAAGCCGTTGCCGCTGTGGGGTATAAGGAACTCGAACTCGGTTTGCCGGCACCGCCCTCAATCACTCCTGCCAAGTTCAAAAGCTATGAGCAGGAGACGGGGCTGAAATTGATCAGCGGATTTCTCCCTTTGCCGAAGACTGTTGATGACTGGAAGAAGGGTTTGGATGAAGCCGCCGCGTATGGGGTCACTTATACGGCGTGCAGCAATGTTGAGCGGATTGACGCGGATGCGTGGAAACGCATGGCCGATCTCTTCAATGAGTGCGGTAGACTTTCAAAGCCGATGGGCATTCAATTCACTTACCATAATCACATCCGCGAGTTCGAGCGCCTGGGCAATACGGATGGTTACGAGATCCTGCTGACTCGATGCGATCCTGACTTGGTCAAGATGGAAATGGACATCTTCTGGATCACTTACTCCGGACGTAATCCTCTTCCCTACTTCAAGCGCTTTCCGGGACGATTCCCCTTGCTCCATATCAAAGACTTGAAGAAAGGAATCACTGTTAATCCTGACAAATTTCCCGGTCGCGGCCAGAATCCATTCGCCGAAGTCGGCCAGGGCCGCATCGACTGGCCCAAAATTTTTGCGCATGTCGGCCAGGCGGGCGCAAAGCATATTTTCGTGGAACAGGATGAGTGCGATGTGCCGCCTCTTGAAGCCATCAAAATCAGCTATCAGTACCTCAAGAATCTTCGCCTGAGCTGATTGGTTGATGAGTTTGTGTGAAAACCATTCCTGTAGCGGCGGTGTCCTAACCGCCGCTACAAGGACAGCTTTCACCTCGACTCGTGCTTCCTCAGCGGGCAATAACCCCTTGCAGGATATCGACGATTCGCCCAGTTCGGGTGTTGAGGATCAAAACATTGGATCCCAGCACGCCTCGTCGACAGTAACAATCTCGCGGCAGGGGCGGCAATTGTCGCTCAAGGTCAAAAGGGAGAGGCGTCAGTCGCTTCTGCAAGCCCGGAGGCAGCGTGCCATCGCGCTCGAGGTGCTTTTCGAGACCGGGAGGAAGATCCCCTCCCCGTTTTGCCAATCCGGGCGGCAAACCCTGAAGATGCGAGCCATAATAGGCTCGGATAATACTTGCCTCATGCGGCCCAAAGGTGATCCCCTCCCGGCCATGATTGCCGTGGCCATGCTCACTTTCGTGTTCCTGCCCCTGATGACCATGCCCGTGTTCCCCGCTCTTGCCCTGTCCTGCCCAGGCAACCGGCGTAGCGGCGTAGCCAAACCCCAGCGGTCCCAGGAAAACCGCCACGATCCACAGCAAACTTGAAAGTGCTTTTACAGCGGATTTTCGATCGCAAGCATTTCTCTGCGCTGCCATGAGATTATCGGCGGTTATTAATTGATATGATAATAACACTAGTAGCATAATATTGCCATAGCTACATAAGTGTGATACCTCATCAGTCTGAAGGCTTTACGGCCTGCTGAACCCTTCGTTGCCGTCATTCTGAGCGCGAGTGTTCTTTCCCAGCCAATTCTTTACAACAAGCACTACACCTACGCCATCCTCTTCCCTACGGAGGGGCAGAGGGGGTAAGTGTCGCAGCTTTCCGCTTTCCGCTTTCCGCCTTTCGGCTTTCGCTTTCTGCCTCCCGTCTTTTCTGGGCGCCGATCAGTTCCCAGCCCTCTGCCGCAACCATTCATCACGCAAATGAATCTGCTGAGCGGTCGGGTTAGGGATTTCTGCAAGCCTGTAGCGGTCAGGCATGGGTGGATCGAGTTTCACGACGATTCTCTGTCGCTCGCCATAGCGTTCAACCATAAAGGGAACGGAGGCGCCCGGCGGATACATGCGAAGGCGTTCCTGAAGCGGCTGCGTAGCCAGGGAGAGGTTATCCACCGAAATTAGAACATCGCCGCGGCTCAATCCTGCTCTGTCTGCCGCACCGCCCGGCCTTACGGCCAGGATTCGGACTCCGGTCTCGGCAGGCTGGGTCAATACGCCCAGCGAGGGTGGAGCACCGGGATCAGTTGAAACATCCAATCTGAGAGCCACAGCCGCCAGGTCCTGGTCATATGGCAGAGGGGCCGTCCCTTGAATGTACCGGCGAAAGAAATCCGTGAAGTCGCTGCCCGTTACGGAATCGAGCGCTCTCAGAATATCGTCCTCCGTGTATCCCCTGCCCGGCAGATAATACGTTGAAGCTGGAGCGTCATAGAAGCGGCTGAACATTGCCCGCATAAGGTCATCCAGACTTTTGCGCCCTCCGGTTCGCGCCCGGATTTCAAGGTCCATCAGCATGCCCAGGATCGCGCCCTTATTGTAATAAGAGATGGTGGAATTCACGAAGTCAGTCTGCTGCACTTGCGGCGCGCGGTCGTAAAACCAGGCATGGAAGCTGGAGCTTTCGGCTGACATCATCCTGCGTCCCGGCTCCCGCTGATATTCCCGAATCTCATCGGCCAAGTGACTCAGAAATTCCTCGCGGCTCCAAACGCCAGATCGAAGAAGGTGGATGTAAGAATAGTATTGCGTGACTCCCTCGGCAAACCAGAGCGAGCGCGTATAGACCTCTTGAGTGTAATCAAAAGGCCCCAACCCCGCGGGTCGCAGCCGCTTGACGTTCCACAAGTGGAAGAACTCATGGGCTGCCACTTCGAGAGCCTGGGAAAGCGTCTCGCCTCCAGTTTCGCCCCGCAGGATGATCTCCGTGGAATTCAGGTGCTCCATGCCGTCGCCCTCGGTGATGAAAGGCGTCACATGAAAGAGAAAAGTGTAGGCCTGAAAATCGGGCGCGGGCATCATCGACATTTCAGAGTGGACGATTTTGCGCAGGCCGTCCGCAAGCTCCTTGGTCCATCGTGAAGCGCTTTCCGTCCCTTCTCCATAAGCATGGACGACCACGCGGAAGACCTTCCCATGATCGTTAAATTCTGTCGCCTCGTCGTGGGTGGAGATTTCCATCGGCGTATCGATCAACCGGTCATAGTTTGGCGCGTGAAAAGTGCGCTGTGAAGTTGAAAGGGAAAAGCCGCTGAAAACCTTGGTTCCCTGCCCCCAGGCCGTGGGCGTCTCAACCATGAGCGTAATCGGATCGCGCTTATGGCCGGAGACGTACATGTAGACCGCTCCTCCGTTGATGTTGGCATGAAGGGGGTCGAACTGCGCGAAGCTGCCGGTGAGGTCGTTTGCAAAAACAGAATAACGGACTGTCAGGGCGCCGCCCGCGTTTTGCGTATCCACTCTCCAGGTTTCCTTGTCTGTGTTTGTCCATGACAGCGGCTGGCCGCGGGTGCCCGTAGCCTCGAATTGCTCCACGTTTTTGGCGAAGTTGTAAATTGCATAGCGTCCGGGCGCCCATGCCGGCATCACAAAATCCAGCGACGGCTGTCGGACGTTTTCCACGTGAATCTCCACCTGGATCAGGTGGGTTGAGGGGCGCAACAGGTAAAGGTGATACTCAAGCCCCAAAGGCGAAGGCTCGCCCGCGGCTGCCGCAAGCCGCGCGACCGTCAGGAAAAGGACAGCCAGCAGGAATGAGCGTGAAAGCGATTTAATCTGGGAGGCCCGTGAGTTTCGATGAGAAGCTTTGGCGGGCTGCCGGAAAATACTCTCGAACCGCGCCATTCCGAATGCAGCGAGGAATCTCGACCTGACAATAACGAGCTTGCGAAATTTCTCGTCGCCTGCGGCTTCTTGAAATGGCAGACCGGATGAGTTTTTCAGCAACCTGTTAGCAACACACCACCGGCTTTTTGTGGTCATCGTGGAAAGGTTCCGAGGGAGGATGTGGCTCAAAAGGCGCGCGCGATATTTTTGTGCGGCAATGGCTCCCTGCAAAAATGACACGCTGGGCAATCAATGATTCTCCTCATCACTTCGCCAGTATAGCCGTTGTGCTGGAAGTTGGTAAACGCCTGAGGAGGTTCAGGCTGGACCGTGCTGAGCCTAATTTGCGCGCAGCGCTGACATCGGATCAATACGCGAGGCGCGGCGGGCCGGCAGATATCCCGCCACAAGCGCGACGGAAGTAAGGATGACGACGATGGCCGTAAACGTCGCGGGGTCAAACGGACTAGTCCCGAAGAGCAACGACGCAATCAAGCGCGCTACCCCAAAAGAGGCGGCCACCCCGATTGCGACGCCGACAAGCGTCAGTCGCAGCGTGGCTCGAATAACCAGGAGTTGGACGTTGCCGGGGGTAGCGCCCAGTGCGATTCGAATGCCAATCTCCTGCATTCGCCGCGTGACGGAGTACGAGATGACGCCATAAATGCCCAGCGCAGCCAGAATGAGGCCCAGCGCGGCGAAGCATGTTACCAGCAGCATAAAGAAGCGGCGCGGCGAGACAGCGTGATCCACAATTTGTTGGATTGGCAAGAACGCCGCGGCAGGCTGGTTCGGGTTCAGTTGCCGGAGGGTTCGAAGCACGCTCGACGCTAGCGTATCCGGCGGCAGCTTTGTCCTCACCACGAGTTCTGCGTAATCGGGCTCTGCCTGTGTCGCCGGATAATAGATTTGCCAGCCTGCTGCCCCCTCGATGCTAGTTTCGTGGACGTTGGAGACGACGCCGATGACGCGTTTCTCCCCGCCGCCCGCAATTGCGATCTGCCCGAGCGCATTTCCGTTGGGCCAGAGTACACGCGCAAGCGCCTCATTGATGATGATGACCTTCTGGGCGCTAGGACTATCCTCCCACGAAAAATCGCGTCCCGCCAGCAGGCGCATGCCCATCGCCCGGAAGAAGCCCGGCGTAATCACGTACACGAGCGGACTCGGCGCTTCGCCCTGGCGATACAGCTTGCCCTTTACCTTCACAGCGCCCCAGTTTCGATTATGGCCCAACGGCAGAAAGTCCACGATTCCGGCTGCCTCCACCCCTGGAATGGCTTTGATATGGGCGAGAATCCGCTGGAAGATCACGCTTCTCTTTGCTGCGCTGTTTCCATCGTTGTAGTCAACTTTGATCGCGGCAGCGTGAGAGGGCTGGAAGCCCAAGTCCACGTCCAGCACGTGAAGAAAGCTTCGCAGCAACAATCCTGCGATGATCAGCAAAACACAGGCCAGCGTAACTTCAGAGATAACCAGCACTCCACGCATTCGCTCGTGCCTTCTGCTTTCGCTCATGCCAGGTCCGGCATCTTTAAGCGCCTCCTGGAGGTTTATTCCGGAGATTCTGAAGCCGGGAAGCAGGCCGAAGAGAACAGCCGCTGAAACTGCAATCAGCACGGTCCAGGCCAGAGCGGCCCCGCCCACTTTCACATCACGGAGGAGCGGAAGCGCAATCGACCCCTGATGAGCCAAGTATTGAGTGATGGCATAAGCGATTCCGAGGCCGAGCGCCGCGCCAACGCCGGCGAGAATCAGGCTCTCCGTTAACAACTGACGAATAAGCCTTCGCCGCCCCGCGCCGAGCGCGATGCGCATGGCAAACTCCTTGCTTCGCGCGGCGGCGCGCCCAAGCAGAAGATTTGCAAGGTTGACGCAAACGATGAGCAGAATCAGGCCCACCGCCGACCACAGCACGATCAGCGGTCGATGTAGCCGACCGGTAACATACTGCTTCAGCGGAGTTACAACGACCGTCTTGTAAAATCCTTTCGAGTTTGGATATTTGGTATTGAAGTAAAGCTGCGGTACAACAAGGTTTGCATCTGCCTGCGCCTGGGGCAGGCTCACGCCGGGCCTGAGACGCCCAATCATGGTGAGATCGTTCCCATCATTACGCCAATTATCCAGAACATAGGGTGTGAAGAGATCGACCTTTTCCCCCGGGGCAAACACCGCACCAAAATCAAAATTCGGTGGCAGAACACCAATCACGGTCACCGGCTGCCCATTCAGATCGATCGCTTTGCCTACGATCTCGGGATCGGCGGCAAACTGCCGCTTCCAATAGGCGTATGCCAGCAAAGCCACCGGATGACTGCCCTTTCTTGCATCGTCGGCCGTGAATAAGCGCCCGAGCGACGGCCGAACGCCTAAAACCTGAAAGAAGCTCCTGGTCACGTATATACCGGTCGCCGGTACGGGCTCTCCCCGGCCCGTTAATCGGTAATTGTCCTCAGTGGAAAAGGCGTAATAACCTGCAACGTCCTGGAAAGAACGATTCTGCGCCCGGAACTCTTCGAAAGCGTCGGCGGAGTAGGTCTCGCACGAGAAGCCACACTTCGTGGGAGGCGAAGCGATCCAGACTAACTGTTGGGGATTTGCAAACGGCAGCGGGCGCAAGAGAATCGTGTGCACCACGCTGAAGACAGCGGTGTTTGCGCCAATGCCCAGACCGAGAATCAGCGCGGCGATCACGGCAAAGGCACGATCGCGACGGAGCATGCGAAAGGTATAGCGCAGATCCTGGAGCAGGGTGTCCAAGAAAGGCAACCCGCGCGCATCTCGATGTCGTTCCTTCGCCTGCTCCACTCCGCCGAAGCGGACCAGCGCCTGGCGGCTCGCCTCTTCAGCGCTCATCCCTTGCTTGAGATTTTCCTCCACCGCCATCTCGATGTGGGAAGAAATCTCGTCTTTGAGATCCTCATCGAGTTCACGCTTCCGGAAAAAGGAACGGACTCGCCTCAGCGATTCGCGCATCGAATTCCTCATCGCCCCTCCTCGGGCGTAGCGAGCAGGCGGCCAATGACCGCGGAGAGCCTTTCCCAGTTTTCGGTCTCAGCGGCCAGCCGTTTTCTGCCGCTTCGGGTAATGGAATAATATTTTGCCTGGCGCCCGCTGCCTGAAGTCCCCCATTTGGCTGAAATCAACCCGCGTTGCTGCAACCGCACCAGCGAAGCATAAATCGTTCCCTGGTTCAGAAGCACCTGGTTTCCGCTCACTTGCTCGATGCGCCGCGCAATGCCATACCCGTGCATCGGCCCCATCGCCACGAGGGTGCGAAGAACCATGAGGTCCAAAGTGCCTTGAAGAAGATCGAGTTTTTCCCGGGACACACTTCCTCCTGTGGCAATCCCACAGGATCCTACCACAAGAGATGTGGGAATGCCACACATCCGATTGGACGGATTCCAATGGAATGGGTAAGCCTCTTTCCGCGCGCCGGACCTCATGGAGAAATGGCTTGGGATCCGGTACCCTGCGCGATTCTGCTAAACAATTTGGCGCGAGCCTTGACTTGCTTACACAACTAGGCTATCATTGAAATATCCTCCCGGGCGGCCGGCGTTTGGCCCCGTTCGCCGCCCACGGAAGGGATGCCGGTGCCACAGTTGTGGCATGCCCATCCTGGCTCCGACCACACATTGCACACGAACGTTCGTCAAACACGATTAAAGGGCTTCACCCGTTGTCGAAAGCCCACTGGCGGCGAGAGGCCTCCGTTTGTCAGCAGGGGTGAAGGATGAAAAAAGCGTGAGCTAAATGGCGCAGAACTCCATCATCGGCTCCCCTTCCCGGCCCGAACGGGGCCGCACCGCCGCCATGAAGACTGTGATTTTAACCCTCGCATCCCAGACAAATCCAACAGCCAGTGCAGAAAAAGAGAATGTTTAGGGTTGATGAGCGCGAAAATAAGCTAGGCTATTAAAGGCAGGTAGGTTATCGGCTTATTGTCCGGTAACCCTTTATCAACAATTTCCAGAGTGCGCCATATCTTCAAGAATCTAAATGGCTTACTCAATCAATTTGTTCGCCCCTCATCGTTAGCAGAAAAGGAATAAATTAACATAAAAATCGGGAAATTGTTCGTCATTCGGCGACGTGGAATTGACATACAAAGGCACATCGAGTGTATCTAGGGCTGGTGCTACCGCCTCGGCAAACGAGAATCGGTTGGGTGATTGTTGCCCGCCCAAAAGCCGCGGAAAGCCCGCATGTTACTTTTTGACGGGTTGCCATTTGCGTGGCATAATCAATTTGTTAAGCCGGATTCAGGAAGAAGGAAATATGCGCGGACTGGTTGAGAAAGCGGGGGTCGGGTTGACCCTCTTTTTATTTTGTGCAGGATGCGTGATGGGATGGCAAGCACCCGCGCAATCTTCCACTGTAAAGGCGCCGGCGTCGTCTTCAGCCGTCACTCCGGATCATGCGGGCTCCTATTACCACTTCATGCTGGCACGCCGCTACGAAGAATTGGCAGGCATCTATAACCGCAGCGACTATATTGAACACGCCATTTCAGAATACCAACAAGCCATTGCGGATGACCCTGATTCCCTGTTCCTGCGGGTCCAGCTCGGTCAACTTTACTGGCGAGTCGATCGTATCGGGGATGCGCTGAGCGAAGCACAATATGTGCTAAAAGCTAACCCCAACGATCTCGACGCTCATCGGCTGCTGGGCGATATTTATCTGCACAGCCTTCGTGAGAATCAGACTCAGGCAAAACAGAGGCAGAGCCTCGAAAAGGCGATTCACGAATATGAGGCTATTATCCGGCTGGCTCCGAATGATATTCGTTCAGCAGTCCTGCTCGGTCGGTTATACGGTCTTGATAATCACCCCGAAAAAGCCGAGGCCATCTTCAAGAAAATCCTGAACGATCATCCTGATTCCACAAGCGCATTAAGTTATCTGGGCAAACTTTATATCGATCAGGAACAATATCAGCAGGCCATTCAGCTTTTCCAACGCATACCGGAGAACCAGCGGGGGCCTTCCACTCTGGCCATGCTGGGCCTGGCATACTCGCAAACAGGTGATTACGCGCAGGCCGTTAAAAACTTCAAGGCAGCCCTTGAGGCCGACCCCGAGAATGTGGACGTTCGGAGGCAGTACGCAGATGCGCTTATGCGTTCCGGAAAAATGGACGGGGCGCATAACCAGTTTGAACAGATTCTGAAAGTGAACCCCCAAGATGGTGTCGCTTATCTACGATTGGCACAAATTGACCAATCGGAAGGCCATTATGATGTTGCCTCCAAGGAACTGGACCAGGCACAGAAGCTCTTGCCTGGCGATCTTGAAGTCACCTATCAGCAGGCCCTGCTTCAGAACTCACTGGGCCATCAGGACCAGGCGATCAAGATTCTTCAGGATTTGTTGAGCCAGACCAAGAGTGCCAGCGGTCAATATTCATCGGGTGAAGCCAGCAATCGCGCTGCTTTCCTGGAGCGCTTAGGGATGATTTACCGCTCGCAGGGAAAGTACGACGAAGCCATCAACACTTTCCGGCAAATCACAGGGCTTGGCAAAGACCAGGCCAGCCAGGGAGAAGGTTTGATTGTTGAGACGCTTCAGTTGGAAGGTCAGCCGCAGAAGGCAATGCAGGAAGCGGAAGAAGCGCTGAAGAAGTATCCGAATAACCGCTCCTTAATTCTGCTGCACGCATCGCTTTTAGGAGACCAGGGTCATGTTAACGAAGCGGTTCAAGAATTGCGCAATCTGATGAAAGACCATCAGGATGATACGCAGGTTCAGCTTGCCATCGTTCAGGTCTATTCTCAGGCCAAGCGCTACCGCGAGGCGCAGAACGAGCTTGACCAGGTGTTAGCCCAGCCGAATCTGAAACCCTCAGACCGCGAGTTTGCGGAATTTCTGCTGGGCTCGGTCTATGAGCGCCAGAAGAAGTACGATCTTGCGGAGCAGCAGTTCAAGAAGGTCTTGCAAGTGGATCCCCTGAATTCGGCCGCTTTTAATTATCTGGGTTACATGCTGGCGGATCGGGGCATCCAGCTGGAGCAGTCCGTGCAATACATCAAAAAAGCCCTGCAATTGGAGCCTAACAACGGCGCGTACCTGGATAGCCTGGGCTGGGCCTACTACAAGATGGCGCGCTATGATTTGGCGCTAGCGCCTTTACAGAAAGCCGCGACGCTGCTTTCCAATGATCCGACCGTGCTGGAGCATCTGGGTCATCTTTATCTAAAACTAGGCAAGGAAAAGGAAGCAGCTGAGGAATGGGAGTTGGCTCTGAAGAAGTGGCCCAACTCTTCCAATGGCGATTTTGACGCCGCGCAGGCTGCAAAGCTTCAGAAACGGCTCTCTCAACTTGAGCATCGGTTAGCCAAAGATAATTCCAAAAATAATTAAGCGGTGCCCGTAACAGGTGGCTGAAGAGCTCCTGCCCTGTGTCATTGCGAGCGTAGCGAGTTAATCCTGCTCTGAGAATACGACAGCTGCGCGACTTCTCACGCGCTCGGAATGACAGCCCAGCCGGGCCGAGTTTCGAGTAACCTGCTGAGGCTGGCCGCAAAGGTAAGTTTCTTCCCTGCCTTGAATCGTACCATCCATCTGCGCGCTTTTGCCAAAATTAACCTGGGCCTCAAGATTCTCTTCAAACGGCCGGACGGATATCACGAAATCCGGACCATCTTTCAAACCATTTCACTCCACGACCACCTCCGCCTGACCCTTGGCCCGGATTCCCAAATTTCCGTCGAATGCGCCGATCTCTCCGTTCCAACCGATCAGCACAATCTGATTTATCGCGCCTGCGAAATGTGGAAAGCAGAACGCGGATGGAAAGGCGGCGTGCGCGCAAAGCTGGAGAAGGCCATTCCGGCGGGAAGCGGGCTCGGAGGCGGCAGCAGCGATGCAGCTGCTACTTTGCTGGGTCTGGAGCGACTCACAGGCGACCGTCTAAATTTTTCCGCGCGCTATAGGCTGGCCTCTGCTCTCGGATCAGACGTTCCCGCCTTCCTTTTTGGCGGCCGGGTACTCGGTTGTGGCCGAGGCGAAGAGGTCTACCCGCTGGTTGATATCCCACGCAAGCATTGTCTGGTGATTCGCCCGCCCTTTCCTATTTCGACGGCGGAGGCATATCAGGAAGCGGGTCGGAAGTTGACAAGCTCGGATTCGGGCTTTAAACTAAATGCTTTCGGCGTGTGGTCACAATTTCCCTTGAATGATTGGGGACCGGCCGAAAACGACTTTGAAGAGGTTGTTTTCGCAAAGTGGCCAGAACTGGGCGAGGTGAAAGACCAGTTCATCCGGGCCGGAGCCGAAACTGCTTCCTTAACCGGAAGCGGTTCAGCCATCTACGCGATCTTCGATTCCGCCCGACAATTGACTCAAGCCAGAAAATCAGTTCCGCCGGAATGGTCTATCTTTAAGGCACAGACCCTTCCGCGACGGCAATATCAGCGATTGATTTTCGACCTGTAGGACCGATCCTGGGTTTTGGGAGGTCGTCCAGTGGTAGGACACATGCCTTTGGAGCATGGAACCCTGGTTCGAATCCAGGCCTCCCAGCCAAATGCGGATGGGATCTAATTTATTGGAGGCATCGAGCACACCACCATGGCGGAACGAGCACGCAATACGCTCAAGGTTTTCTCAGGAAATGCACATCCGGCGCTAGCCAAGGAGATTTGCAAACATCTCGGAGTACCCCTGGGAAAGGCTCAGATCGGACGCTTTCCAGATGGCGAAGTTCGTCTCCAGATTTTAGAGAACGTGCGGGGCACGGACTGCTTCTTGATCCAGCCTACGTGCCGTCCTGTGAATGAGAATCTGGTGGAATTGCTCATCATGTTGGATGCCTTCCGGCGCGCATCCGCTGATCGGATCACGGCCGTGATCCCGTTCTACGGCTACGCCCGCCAGGATCGGAAAGACCGGCCGCGAGTTCCCATCTCCTCCAAGCTGGTGGCGGATCTGCTCACTTCCGCTGGAGCAAATCGGGTTTTGGCTCTTGACCTGCACGCTGGACAAATTCAGGGATATTTTAATATTCCGGTGGATCATCTTTACGCCACTCCGGTCACGGTGGAATATTTCCGCAAGCTGAAACTGAAGGATATGGTGGTCGTATCACCAGACCCGGGAGGTGTGGAGCGAGCGCGAGCATTTGCCAAGCGTTTGGACGCGCCCTTGGCGATTATCGATAAGCGACGTGAGGATGCACAGACTGTCGAAGTGATGAACGTGATTGGCCGCGTGGAAGGGAAAATCTGTCTGATTATTGACGATATCATCGATACCGGCGGTACACTGGCGCACAGCGCTCAGGCACTGCTTGATAACGGTGCCAAGGAAGTCCAGGCCTGCTGCACGCACGGCGTTTTTGCCGGAAATGCCGTCGAAAAAATCTGCTCTTCCCCGCTGACGCGCGTGGTGATTACGAACTCCATTCCGCTGATGCCCGAAAACGCGAATTGCAACAAAATCAAAGTTTTAAGCGTGGCGAAGCTTCTGGCTAACGCCATTCAGTCGATCCACGAAGAAACTTCGGTGAGCAAGCTGTTTATTTAAGGAGCAAGTTTTATGGCCCAGGCTTTGAAGATTGACGCGGAACTTCGAGAGGATCGGGGCAAGAACGCGGCGCGTCGGTTGCGGCGTTCGGGGCGTATCCCGGCCGTTGTCTACGGCGGTGGAGGCTCGGCCCTGCCTATCGCAGTCGATCCCCGCCAGGTGGCTCCAGTCCTGTATTCCGAAGCTGGCCACACCTCGATTCTGACGATGGAGGTCAAGGGCGCGGAGACCGCTCGCGTGATGCTGCGCGATTGGCAGACCGAGCCGATTCATGGGAGCTTACTTCATCTGGATTTTGTCCGCGTTACCCGGGATACCAGGCTGCGGGTTAAGGTGCCTATTCACATCACCGGGGAGGCCCAAGGCGTTAAGGTACAGGGCGGCATTTTCGAGTTCGTCCTTCGTGAGGTTGAAATCGAGTGCCTTCCGGATGAGATTCCAGAACACATCACCGTCGATGTGACAGACCTCACCATTGGGCGAAATATCCGGGTTGCACATCTTCAGGTTGCGCCGAATGTCAAGGTCTTGACGGACCCCGACCGGGTTGTGGCCCACGTGGTGGCCCTCAAGGCAGAGGAAGAGAAGCCAGCCGTTGAAGAAGTTGAAGCGACCCCGGCTGAACCTGAATTGATCCGAAAGGGTAAGCCTGAAGAGGAAGCTGGCGAAGAGACAGCGGAGGGAAAGGAATCCAAGTCCTGAAGTGCACCTCCGCATGGAATGGCGGTCATCGGTTTTAGTCTCGCTTGCAATGCCGAGCGGGTACTCCCACAGAGGTGCTGAAAGGGTGGGATACCGTTACCGAGTCAGACGAGGAATGTCGCTCTGGAATTAAGGAACTCGTGAAATTCTTCGTTGCCATGGGCTCTTCGGAATGACGAATTGCAAAAGCAAAATTTGTTCAACAACCGGCTGAGCCTGAAATTTCTCGACGTCTGGTAAACCTTATATCGGGTTCCGGACCTTACATGCATGAAGCTGATTGCGGGGCTTGGCAATCCTGGTTACGAATACTACCTGACACCTCACAACCTCGGCTTCATGGCTGTGGATCGGATTGCTGAGATTTGCGGAGTGGAAATCTCAAGGCCGGAAGGACAGGCGCTGATCGCCAAAACCCGAATTGATCATACGGAAGTGATTCTGGCCAAGCCGCAAACCTACATGAATTTAAGCGGTTTGGCTGTGAGGCAGTTGCTAGAACGGCACGAAATTCAAAGCAACGACCTGATCGTGCTCCTGGATGAGGTTGACCTACCTCTGGGGATGGTACGTATTCGGGACCATGGGAGCGCCGGCGGCCATAATGGTCTGAAATCTATTATCGGCGCCATCGGTTGCGACCGATTCGTTCGTGTTCGAATGGGCGTTAAGCCGGATCACCCGATTTCTGACCGTGCCGATTACGTTCTACGCCGGTTTCGAAACTCTGATTTGGAAACTGTGGCGGAAATGGTGGACCGAGCCGCCGAGGCTGTCGGCGTTATTCTTCGAAAAAACGTTCAAACCGCGATGAATCAATACAATCGGCGGTCTTTATCCTGAACGACGAGTGAGGCTATATGCATCGATATGAAGTGCTCTTCATCCTTCGGCCGGATGTACCGGATGATGAGATTGATAAAGTCATTGCACAGATGGAAGGGTATACCACGGCAGCCGGTGGAAAACTGGAGAAGACTGAAAAGTGGGGCCGGCGAAAACTGGCGTACCGTGTTCGAGGTCACCGTGAAGGTTTCTACGTCCTTTTTGTTCTCGACGGGACTCCTCATACCGTATCCGAACTCGAGCGCCGCATGAAGGTGGCTGACACGATCATCAAATTTCTCACGATTCGGATTGACGAGGAGGAGAAGCGCGCTGCCAAATTGGCGGCGCTGCGCGCGAAGAAATTGTCAAGGCAACCGCCCAAGCAACCTGCTTCTGCCCATGCTTCCCAGCCTCAAGCCGCTGAAGCAGGCCAGGTCTAAAGGAGAGATGGGTTTATGAATGGGAAGAAAAACGCAAAGTCAGAAGCCCGCGGAGCCAAGCCTGGCACCTCGACAAATGCCACCGCCACGGCAGGTCGGAAGCAATATTTCCGACGCCGCAAGGTGTGCAAGTTCTGCGATGAAAAGATTGATGTGATTGACTATAAAGAAGTCAAACTCATCGGGCAATTCGTTTCCGAACGCGGCAAGATTCTTCCGCGCCGGCTCACGGGCACCTGTTCGCCTCATCAGCGCCTGTTAGCGGTAGCCATTAAACGAGCCCGAAACATCGCACTTTTGCCCTTTGCAACGGAACTCTAATGGGGCGGCATTCATCAGGAAATAGTCTCTGACCGTATAGAGTCGACATACGATAACGCTTACGGAGGCTGTGACGCCTGCATCCTCTTAAACCAAATTTCTGGAGCAATGGTTATGGAAGTGATTCTCATTGAAAATGTCGATAACCTGGGGGCGAGGGGGCAGATCGTCAAGGTGGCGGACGGCTATGGGCGCAATCATCTGCTTCCCAAAAAACTTGCGATCGCTGCCACTCCGCAGAACCGGAAATGGGTTGAACAGCAACGGCAGAAGTTTCTGAAACAAGAAGCGCAAGAGAAAGGCCAGGCAGAAGAGCTTGCCAAGCTCCTGGAAGGGTTGCGTCTTGTCTTCACGCGCAAAGCTGGCGAACAGGGCACGCTTTTCGGATCCGTCACTACGCTCGATATTGCTGAGCAGTTGGCCTCTCAGGGGTACAGCATTGATCGAAGGAAGATTCACTTATCCAACCCTCTGAAGGCCATCGGCGAGCACGAGGTTTCGATAAGGCTTCATCGTGAAGTGACAGCCAAAATTAAAGTGGCTGTCGAAGCTGAAGGTCAGGTTGAGTCTCCGCCCGAACAAGCGGCAAAAAGTGAAGCTTCAACAAGCCCGGCAGAATCACAGAAAGAATCTCAGAAAGCATAGGGTAGTGACTTCCCTTCCTCCTGGGAAGAAAACACTGCATCGGCTTGCAGCGGACCGCTGAAAACTCGCCTGGCACGCGCTTGACGTTTCCACAGGAACGAGGCACTGTTGAATTCATGGCAGCCAGCCCGGTCACCGATAAGGCCCCTCCTCACAACCTTGAAGCTGAGCGCGCGCTACTCGGCTCGATTTTGCTCGATAATAGTTGCCTCAACGTCGCGTTGGAAGTCCTGAAGACCAGCGATTTTTACTCCGAATCCCACCGCGTGACTTTTCAGAAAATGATTGAACTTTCTGAAAAGGGTCGGTCGCCCGAGTTGGTGACGATTGCCGAAGAGTTGGAAAAGGACGGGCTGTTGGAAAAGGCGGGTGGGACAGCCTACCTTGCCTCTTTAATTGACGGTGTGCCCATTGGCTCGACAGCCAGTGCAGCTGAGTATGTCCGTATTGTTAAAGAGAAGTCCGTGCTCCGCGGGCTCATTAACGCCTCGCACAACATCATCGCCCGCTGCCTAGAGGCATCAGAGGATCCTGAGACACTTCTCGATCTTGCTCAGAGCCAGATTTTTGAGATCGCCGAGAAAGACGTCCAATCTGGCTTCTATCGGGTGCAGGATATCGTCAAATCGAGTTTCGGGACCCTTGATGTTCTTTTTGATCGCCGTCAGGGTGTAACAGGAATCGAGACCGGATTTGAAGTGCTGGACAGCATGACTTCCGGACTTCAGGCCGGAGAACTGATTATCATTGCGGCGCGCCCTTCATTGGGCAAAACTGCCCTGGCTTTGAACATGGCCGCCCATGCTGCCATCCAACAGAAGAAAACAGCAGCTATTTTTTCATTGGAAATGAGCAAGGAATCTCTGTTGATTCGCCTGCTCTGTTCGGAAGGCCGCATTGACAGCCACAAACTACGCACCGGGTTTGCCAGCCAGGAAGATTGGGCCAAGATGACGAAGGCGCTGGGTCGCCTGGCAGAGGCTCCTATCTATATCGATGACACACCAGCTCTGAGCGTGATGCAGATCCGTGCCAAAGCTCGGCGGTTGAAAGCGGAGAAAGGATTGGACCTGATTATTGTTGACTATCTACAACTCGTCACCGGACATGGTCGTTTTGAGAATCGCAACCAGGAAGTTAGCTATATTTCCCGGGGATTAAAAGGTATTGCCAAGGAGCTGAACGTTCCGGTCGTGGCTCTCTCGCAACTCAGCCGGGCTCCGGAGGCCGGAAAAGGACGCGAACCCCAGCTTTCTGACTTGCGCGATTCGGGCTCGATTGAACAGGATGCCGATATGGTAATCTTCATTCATCGCGGCGTGAGCGAGGGAGGCTTTGATGAACCGGGCGTCGTGACAGAACTCAATATCGGCAAGCAGCGCAATGGACCGACGGGACCGTTCAAACTTGTCTTTCTGAAACCATATACGCGCTTTGAAAACTATGCCGCCTCCGAGAATGGAGATTAATATTCCGTCACGGCTGTGACTGAGGATTCCTGCTCCGCGGTGCGCGTCAGGTTAAACCGCAGGTCTCGACCATGATAAATACTCATCGTGCTTTCATACACCGACAAGCTTCTCCGTCCCACCTGGGTTGAAATTTCACGTTCCGCACTCCGCCGCAATTATGAGTGTGTACGTCAACTGGCTGGCGCTCGCAAAGTAATGGCGGTGGTCAAGGCGGATGCTTACGGCCATGGCGCTGTCTGCGTCTCTAAACTCCTGGATGAATGCGGCGCAGACTGGTTTGGAGTTGCCACGGTTGAAGAAGCCCTGGAGCTGCGCGCAGCAGGCATCCGCAAACCGATTTTACTGCTGGGCGGGCTGTATATGAGCGATCCTGCGGCGCTCATTGAGCACGACCTGACACCAACCGTCTCCTCTACTGCTCGCCTGGATACTTACGCAGAGTGCGCGCGCCACTACGGCAAGCCGATTCGTTTTCACCTCAAGATCGATACCGGCATGGGGCGACTCGGCATGCCACCCAACCTGTTGGATTCTTTTATTGAACGCTTGCGCGAGATCAATGAAGGATCGGGCGTCCCGCAAAAACCCCTGGAGCTTTCCGGCTTTTTCACTCACCTCGCCTCGGCTGAAGATCTGGTGGCGACGCAGACTGATGAGCAACTGGCTCGTTTCCGAACGGCGCTCGAACGCCTGAGCTGGTTGGGCGAGCGTCCCGAGTGGGTCCACGTTTCAAATAGCGCGGCATTACTGACCCGCACAGAGATTCCTGAGAACCTTGTGCGGGTGGGTGCGCTCCTTTATGGGTATTGCCTGCCCCTGATCCTTCCCCCAAACTCCCGGGCGCTGTCATTGCCTGCCTTCGAGCCAATCCTCTGCCTGAAATCACGAGTGGTTTTTTTGAAAGATCATCCGGCCGGCGCGCCCCTGGGATATGGCGCTTCATTCTTCACGCGCCGGCCTTCCCGAATTGCCACCGTCCCAGTGGGTTATGCAGATGGACTGAGTCGTGGGCTTTCCAACCGCGGTCATATGATTGTTCGTGGTCAATACGCGCGGATCGTCGGCAACATCAGCATGGATTTAACGCTGATTGATGTGACAGACATCCCGGGTGTTTCAGTAGGGGATGAAGTCACGCTGATTGGAAGATCGGACGGGGCATCGATTACTGCGGCTGAACTTGCCCAGTTGTTAGGGACCATTCCTTACGAGGTGCTCTGTTCGATTGGGAAACGTGTACCCCGCATTTATGTGGATTAAGAGAGGTGAAGAAGACGGCTATCGAACTGGAATGGAAGCGGCGCCAAATAACTCCGGAAAGAACCGGCGATAAATGGCGACGCCCAGGGCAGCGTGCATACCCATTTCTTCGAGCGCCTTTATTTCCTCGTCCGTCGTAATCCCCCCTGCCGCCGTGACAGGCAGTGCCGTAACCTTCCGCAGCTTGCGGAACCAGTCAAGGCGCGTGCCTTGCTGCCTTCCCTCCACATCAATGCAGGTACACAGGAATTCCGAACAGTAGCGCTCGAGCTGAGGCAGCACCTCACCCGAGGTAAGCGGTAACACATCTTTCCAGCCGTGAATTGCCACATGATCACCGAAACAATCAACGGCGATCATGAGCTTTTGCCACGGAATGGCCGCCGCGAGCTTTTCAAGGAAGGGATGATTGATTCCCTGCCCTGTGAAAGCTGAACTGCCCACAATCACCTTGACCGCTCCTTGATGGATCACTTCCTGCGCCCGCTCGATGCTGCGGATTCCACCCCCCACTCGGCAAGGCTTACGGATAGCAAGCTCCTGGATGATATCCGCCTGGGCAGGGCGCCCCATGGCGGCATCGAGGTCAATAATCTGAAGTTGAGGAAATTCAGCAAAGCGTTCGAGGACAGCAAGAGGTTCGGGCAATTCCAGAACTTTTGAGTCTTCCCGGCCCTGGACAAGTTGGACCACCTTGCGGCCCATTAAATCGATGCATGGAATGACCATAATCGGCGGAAAATTGAATGGGAAAAGAAGTGTGCGAGAATGCGAGGCCTCTCATCTATCCCAAATCGAATGTACCTCCAGACCTGCGTTGCGAATCATTTCCCCGACAGCTTGTCCAGAACTTCCAGGACCTCGCTGGGCAAAGGCTTGGTTCCAATTTCGTAGATCTTTGACCAGGCAATCTTCCCCTCTTTGTCCACCACGAAGATGGCGCGGTCGTTCACAAAGGGAATCGTATGCCGCGCGGGAGGAAACACGCCATAAGCCTCCGCGACTTTTGCGTAAGGCCAACGATCAGTCGCCATGGGAAAACTGACTCCGCCGAGTTCCTTCTGAAAGGCCTGGTGCGAGAACACTGAATCCGTTGAGATCGCCACGACCTCTGTGTTGGCATTTCTGAATTTGTCAATTTCCTCCTGAAATGCCGCCAGTTCACTCTCGCATACGGGCGTAAAATCAAGCGGATAGAAAAGAATCACGACGTTCTTGCCTCTGTGGGCGGAAAGCTGAAATTCACCCTGTGTGTCGCCCGTAGAGCACGCTACCTTGAAATCAGGGGCTGCGTCACCCACTTTAAGCGCCATTCATAACCTCCGGAGAACAGAACGATTCGTCGAAGCATTGATTCAATCATTCATAAAATGTCTCAATGAACCGATGATCCCAATCTTTTACTTGTTTTGACTATCCACGAGTTGCCGGGCCCGCTCGGCAGCGCGTACCACAGCTTTGATCAGAGTCACGCGTAGGCCCCCTTCCTCAAGCTCGAGCAGTCCATCGATGGTGCAACCTGCCGGCGTGGTTACCATATCTTTTAGCTTTGCGGGATGTTCGCCGCTTTGCAGGACTAAGGCGGATGCGCCGAGCAGGGTTTGCGCTGAAAGCTCTGTGGAAAGCTCGCGCGGCAAGCCCAGCTTCACCCCCGCCTCGGCCAGGGACTCGATAATCGTATACACGTAGGCCGGACCTGAAGCGGAAAGCCCGGTGATAGCATCCATGTGCTTCTCATCCACTGTCACTGTGCGACCCATCGAACTGAAAACTCGATTCGCCAGCTTCAGGTCTGCCTCCGTCGCATGCTTGCCGCGCGCCAGGGCAATCATTCCATGGCGGATGAGGCAGGGAGTATTTGGCATGGCCCGCACAACCCGGGCTGGGAAAGGCAGTTCCCGTTCGATAAACTCATTGGTGACCGAGGCCGCGGCCGAAATCAGCAGCACATCCTTGCGAAGGTCTTTTTTGACTTCCTGAAGAAATCCCTTCACCTGTTGCGGCTTCAGGCAAATTAACACCAGATCGGCACCCGACACCGCTTCGCGATTATTCGTGCCCGCCTTGATGCCATATTTTTCCGCGATATAATCCGCGCGCGGCTGGTGGGCCACGGTCGCAACAACGCGGCTGACAGGAACCAATTGCGAGCCCAGAACACCAGAAAGCAACCCCTCTCCCAGCTTTCCTGCCCCGATCACCGCCAGGCGTTTTACCGAAGCGTGCCCGTCTTTTACAAGCTCGAGCCCTTTGGAGGAATCCATCCTGGTTTTCATAAAGTTAAATTAAACAACAGCGTTTTCAGTCACTTTGATTCACCATCTCTCAACGGCGCGCCTGCGCCTGCGCCGCGGTAGCTTCCTCCGCCGGACGATTCCAGGCCATCATCTTGCGCAGTTCGGCGCCTACCTTCTCAATCGGGTGATCCTGCGCCTTGGCGCGCATCTCCAGGAACCGCTTGCGGCCGGTCTCATTCTCATTCATCCATTCGCGGGCGAAGGAGCCGTTCTGGACGTCTGCCAGGACTTTTTTCATCGTATCGCGAACGTGCTGATCAATCACTACCGGGCCACGCGTATAATCACCATATTCCGCTGTATCGCTCACGGAATAGCGCATATATTTGATTCCGCCCTGGTAAATAAGGTCGACAATCAATTTCAACTCATGCAGGCACTCAAAATAGGCGATCTCCGGTTGGTAACCCGCATTCACCAGGGTCTCAAAAGCCGAAGTAATCAGCGCCGAAACGCCACCACATAAAACTGTCTGCTCACCAAAGAGATCGGTCTCCGTCTCTTCTTTGAAAGTCGTGCGAATGACTCCCGCCTTCAGACATCCGATGCCCTTCGCGTAAGCCAAGGCCGTTTTCTCCGCGTTACCTGAAGCGTCCTGCTCAACTGCCAGCAGCGCCGGCACTCCGATACCTTCCTGGAAGAGTTCTCTCATGCGATGGCCAGGCGATTTTGGCGCGATCATCACCACATCGACTTCCGGCGAGGGCACAATTCCCTTGAAGTGAATATTGAAGCCATGCGCAAACAACAGCGTTTTGCCCTTGCCAAGATGCGGGGCGATCGATTCCTGATAAACCTTGGGTTGGATGTGGTCTGGAATCAGGATGACAATGACGTCGCCTCGTTTTGCCGCTTCCGAGGGATCAACAACTTCCAGCTTCTGCGCCCTTGCCTTCTCGCGGGATGCGCTCGACGCCGGCAGGCCAATGATCACCTGATGACCGGTATCGCGCAGATTGAGAGCATGGGCGTGCCCCTGACTGCCGTAGCCAATCACCGCAATGGTTTTCCCAGTCAGATATTTCGGGTCTGCATCCGATTCGTAGTAAACCTTGGCCATCAATTCCTCCTGTCTATTTGCTCTTTACAAAGATATGGATCAGCTTATTTGTGAAGTTCGAGACCGACAACCCACCCTTTCGACACTCCCCTGAGCGCCGTTCCCTGCAGGCGCAAGAGCGATTTGCAGTATCCTTCAGAATACCACCTCTTGCGCTTTCATGAGATTGAATTCTGTTATTGCAGAGTTGCGTCCGCCAGATTTGCCTCTAAGCTTTGCGTGGTCCTGACGCAGGCGAAGTGCAGAAACTTGCAACGATCTTTTTCTGAACTTATTGAGGCCAGTTCAGGATGAGAAGGGATTTCAAAAAGCGCCTTACCATGACTGGCAAAGATCAATTTCGCATCCGGGAAGAACTCACGCCATCGCGCCGCCTCCACCAACTCCGAATCTTCATCCACGAAAACGAACGAGGCTGAATGCGAAGGCTCATGGCGATAATAAGCCACATGTTGCACGCCTTCGGTCCGGCGCAGAAAATTGAAGTGATGCTCCACGTCCGCTTCCGGCGCTTCAGCGACCACAATCAGTCTATAACCTTCCGGCGCCGAAGACATCGCCAGATTAAGCAATCGAATTCCCTTGCGACGGAAGATATTCATGAGTCGGCAAAGGACAATGACATCATTTTCCGTGTCAATCGTAAACAGCCATTTCATACTCAGTTCTCCTCACCCTCCTGGCAGTCAATCATCAACAATCCACGCGTGCCTGACTATACCGCCCAGAGGTCATCCAGGACTTCTTCCTCTTCCAGGACCACGCGCGGAGGCTCCACGATCATCTCGGCAAGCGATGCTCCGGGCGGAACAATTGGATAAACATTTTCAGCAGGATCCACCCAGAAATCGACCAGGCATGGCTCACGATGGCTCAGCATGTCGCGCACTGCATCCTTCACCCCGTCACGATGCTCCACGCGCACGCCCCGAATGCCGTAGGAGTCCGCCAGCTTGGCGAAGTCCGGGGCAAAATTCAAGTCAATATCACAGTAGCGTTTCTCAAAAAAGATCTCCTGCCACTGCCGAACCATTCCCAGAGCGCGGTTGTTGAGGATTGCAATCTTGACCGGAACGCGATATTGCGCAATGGTCGCCAGATCGTTCAATGTCATCTGAAATCCACCATCACCCACAATGGCAATGACCTGGCGATCCGGAAAAGCCAACTGCGCGCCCATCGCAGCCGGAAAGCCATAACCCATAGCGCCCAACCCGCTTGATGAAAGCCAGGTGCGCGGTTGATAAAAGTCATAAAACTGTGCTGCCCACATCTGATGCTGACCCACATCAACGGCGACGATGGCGTCTTCATCTGCGTAACGGGAGAGCATTTCAATCACGTATTCCGGCTTCAAGTTGGGCGCGGACTTATCGTAGTTCAAGGGGTGTTCACCGCGCCATTCTTCAATACGCGCCAGCCATGCCTGCCGCTGCATGTTTTCAGAAGGCCCTATCCGTTTCCGTAGCGCAACCACTAAGGCGCTCAACGTTGCGCGAGCATCGCCTACCAGGGCCAGGTCCACATGAACATTCTTATTGATTTCCGAAGGGTCCACGTCGATATGAATTTTCTTGGCCTTGGTGGCAAAGCCGTTCAAACGTCCGGTCACCCGGTCGTCAAAGCGCGCCCCGACAGCAATCAATAGATCGCTTTCGCAAACCGCCTTGTTCGTTGCATAGGAACCGTGCATGCCCAGCATCCCAAGAGAGAGGGGATGGCTGGACGGAAACGCGCCCAGACCCATCAGTGTTGTCGTCACAGGAATTTCTGTCAACTCCGCCAATTCACGCAACTCCCGCCAGGCTTCGGCATGGATTACACCTCCACCCACGTACAGCAATGCCTGTTGGCTCTCCAGAATCATTTCCACGGCGCGATCGATATCCTCTTTACACCACTCTTGATGGCGCAATGGATGTCGGGAGTCGTCATGCTCTGCAGGGTAGCGCGGCGTTGTTTTCTCCATCAGCACGCTTTTGGGGAGGTCTACGAGCACTGGTCCTGGCCTTCCGGAAATAGCGGTCTGGAAGGCGCGGTGGATAATCGTTGGAATCTCTGCCGCCGCCCGAACCTGAAAAGATTGCTTCGTAGCGGGAAGGCTGATGCCGATGGTATCCGCCTCCTGAAAGCCATCCTTCCCGATCAGCGAGGCAGGCACCTGCCCGGTCAAAGCAACGACCGGGATTGAATCCATGAGCGAGGAAGTTAAAGCCGTCATCAGATTCGTAGCGCCCGGCCCTGAAGTCACCAAGCACACGCCCGGTTTGCCGGTGGCACGGGCATAGCCATCGGCGGCAAAACCAGCGGCTTGCTCATGGCGCACCAATAGATGGCGAATACCAGCACTATAAAGGGCATCGTAAAGGGGTAGTACCGCCCCTCCCGGAAGTCCGAAGACCACCTCCACTCTCTCTCGTCTTAGGCTTTCCAACAGGATTTCTGAGCCAGTCACCGGATTTTCCATATGAACCTCGTCAAAGAAACGTTACCGACCAGTCGGTAGGTATTCTATTCCACCAAGGAGCGGCGCGTCAACAATAATTTTCAAACCGTGCATTTGCGATTGGCACGCCCTGAGGCTTTCCATGAAAGCATGAGAAAGTTAATAGACCTCATGGAAAGTGTGGTGAGCACCGAGGCAGAATCTTTGCTCCACGTACCCCTGCCCGCAAAGGACCAGCCGAGCCGCGCTTGAACCGCAAGAAAAGTTCACAACTTCAATACGAGACACCATCAAGTGACCGTAGTGCATCATACGATGGTGTTTTGCTCTGAGCTGACCCGGGAACTGCCACAATGCTAGGCAGGACGAATGTTCTGATTTACACGGAAGAAATTCGTGGGATCGTACTTTTTCTTCACCGTTGCCAGGCGCTCATAGTTATCACGGAAGGAAGCCTTCACGCGCTCCTGGCCCTCTTCCATCATGAAGTTCACGTAGGCGCCCCCGGCCGAGTAGGGATGAACAGCATCAAAATATTCCTTGCACCACTGTGTAATCCTGTCCTTATTAGCCGGATCCGGATCCACGCCCACGATCACCAGCGCCAGATTGGCGTCGCGGTAGCTGAAGGCGGTATCGTTCTTACCGACACGGTGGGCAGCGCCATTGATCGGATAGAAATGCGCGGTGGAATGCATTGTGGGTAGCTTTTGGCCGTACTCGAGGTGTTTTGCGATCGCCTCGTCACTGAGTTTCCCGACAAAATCCGCACGCCAGTACCACTGCAATCCAGGCGGATAGAGCGGGTCAAAAAGGCTTTGGACGACCGGAAAGGGCATGGGACCGACATGATCGAGCGCCGGTTTGCCCACTGTGCGCACGGGTTTCGTGATTTTGTCCGCTTCATTGGAAGGGGCCGTCGAACACCACACAATCGCGCACATTTTCTTGCCGTGCAGTTCCGCAGGAAACAAAGGCACCGATGGCACAATTAAAGTTGCAAGAAATCCATTTACATCCTCCGGGGCATGGGTGATGAATTCCTGAAATGCCTTCGCCACCTCGGGCAATTGCTCAATAGGCCAGAAGGTGGGCCCCGCGTGGACGATCTTTACCGGATGCAGACGGAAGAGGAACGAGGTGACCACGCCGAAGTTGCCACCACCCCCGCGCACTGCCCAGAAGAGGTCGGGATTCTCCTTATCGTTGGCCGTCACAAAGCGGCCATCGGCCAGAACCATGTCCACCGCAAGGAGGTTATCAATCGTCAGTCCGTAACGCCGGGTGAGATAACCGATGCCGCCACCAAGCGTCAAGCCCGCCACTCCGGTGGTAGAAATGAAACCGCTGGGCGTAGCGAAGCCGAAGAAGTGTGTTGCATGATCCACATCTCCCCAAACACAGCCGGCCGCCACGCGCGCGGTCCGGGCCACGGGGTCAACGTGAATGCCCTTCATACGCGAAAGATCGATGACCAGACCATCATCGCAGATTCCGAGGCCGCCGCCATTGTGACCCCCGCCCCGAATCGCGGTGAGCAGATCATTTTCGCGGGCGTATTCGATTGCGGCCGTCACGTCGGCCACATCCACGCACTTGGCGATCAGACGCGGCCGCTTGTCAATCATGCCGTTATAAACCTTGCGCGCTGAATCGTAGCTGGTGTCCCCGGGATGAATCAGCTCACCTCGAAAACGAGCCCGCAATTGATCAGTAGAATTGGCAGACATGGATGGCCTCCGTTATGATTTCAGACTTTAAGCTTTGGCTTGTCGTTAATTAGTGTTGCTCAAGCGTGCGGACAGTATATATGTGTTCCGGTGGGACGGCAAGCAAATTATGCGGCTGCATCAGACTTTTGAAACCTCGCGGAGCAAGATTCTGCCACGCGGGCCTCAATATCTTCCAGCGGGTTCAGTGGCCTGGTTTAAACTGAGCCAGCTAGTGGTTTAATATCAAGGCGCCGAGGAGAGGATCTATTAGAGTTCGTGGCTTGATTGACGAGGAGCGCCACAATGAGAATTTTTAAATACAAATCTCGGTGGGCGACAGCCCTGGGAGCCTTGCTCTTTGCATCGTGGGCAATCTCTAGTCATTCCTCAAGGCTAGTTATTTACTACGTCTCATCCAATGGCAACGATTCCTGGTCGGGCCGGTTACCGGCGCCCAATTCCCTTCATACCGACGGTCCCTTTCGGACCATTGTAAAGGCTCGCGATGCTATTCGCGCTTTGAAAAGGGCAAAAAGTTTAAACGAACCGGTGACGGTTTACATTCGCAAGGGTCTATATGAACTCGACGCACCGCTTATTCTCGCGCCAGAGGATTCCGGTACGCCTGTTAATCCGATTACATACGTTTCCTACCCTGGTGAGGATGCCATCCTGGCTGGAGGCCGCAAAATCCAAGGCTGGAAAATCGGAAAGCTTTCCCATCATCGCGGGCCGGTTTGGGAAACCCAAATCTCTCAAGTCAAAGAGGGCCAATGGTACTTCCATGAGCTCTTTATCAATGGACAGCGGCGTCCACGCGCGAGGACTCCGAATTCGGACTTTTTCCATGTTGATGGACTGATATCCAAGAGCAGACCTGCACAATTCAAATTTCATCCAGGAGATATCCAGCCCTCATGGGCCGAAAAAGGCGATGTCGAAGTGCTCGCCCTGCTGAAATGGGTTGAGTTCCGATCGATCGTTAAAGCTGTAGATTTACCCACACGTACGGTCACGCTTTCCACACAACCGCAGCCATGGACCATCGAACCGAACGCACGTTATTGGATCGAAAATATTCCGGATGCGCTCGACGCCCCAGGGGAGTGGTATCTGGATCGACACACGGGAGAACTATACTATCTTCCCGAACCCGAAGAGAAAATTGAGAGCGCACGGGCTATCGCTCCTGTTTTAACACAGCTCGTGCTTTTCGAAGGTCACGCCGAGAAGGGCCAATTCGTTCACGACATCCATTTGAAGAACCTGACGTTTGCCGATACGGATTGGTCGATGGGGCCGAATGGTTACGTCGATCTGCAAGCGGCATACGACATCCCCGCTGCCGTTCAGGGAAGCGGTACGCATTCTTGCGCCATCGAAAATTGCCGCTTCACATGCCTGGGTGGTTATGCGATCGCATTCGGCGCAGGCTCAAAGAGGATCAGAATTGTGGGAAACGAGATGACGGATCTCGGCGCTGGTGGCATTAAAATTGGCGACGCCAAGATTCCTCCCAGCGAAGCTGAGGCAACTCAGGACAATGTGATCTTCAATAACCACATCCATGATATCGGGCTTGTCTATCCGGCGGCTGTAGGCATCTGGGTCGGACAGAGCCACAATAATCAAATCGCCCGGAATGCAATCCACGACTCGTACTACACGGGCATTTCGGTGGGCTGGACCTGGGGATATGGCCCGACGGCGGCGCATCATAATCTGATTGAATACAACAACCTCTATAACATTGGCCGCGGCTTATTGAGCGATTTGGGATGTATTTACACGCTGGGCGTCCAGCCTGGAACCGTAGAGCGAGGCAATATTTGCCACGATGTTTCACGTTACAGCTACGGAGGCTGGGGCATTTATACTGATGAGGGATCGAGTGATATCGTGATTGAAAATAATCTGGTCTATCGCACGGAAGACGGCGGCTTTCATCAGCACTACGGAGCGCAAAACGTGGTTCGCAACAACATTTTTGCGCTGGGCCAAACCGCCCAGATCCGCCGCACGCGCGATGAGCAACATTTAAGCTTTACCTTCGAACACAACCTCGTGTACTGGAAAGAGGGCAAGCTTCTGGATGGTCACTGGGATGGGAATCACTTTAAATTTGACCACAACCTCTATTTTCGCGTTGGCGGACTACCCATCCAATTTAATGGTCTTTCATGGGCTGAATGGCGGAGGCGTGGACAAGATCTGCATTCTCTGATTGCTGACCCTCTCTTTGTTGATCCTCAACATGGAGATTTCAGGCTAAAGACCGACTCCCCCGCCTTAAGGATAGGATTTAAACTTTTGAGGTTGCCGAGCGTAGCCCGCTAAGATTCCAGCCGTTACACCACCGGCAAGGCTGGCGATACCTGGAATCTCAATTTTTGATGCGCGCTGCGCAATGCCTGCTCCACTTCTTCAGGAGCCGAGCCGCGAGCAAAAATGAAGCCCAAGTAACTCGCTCCGTCGGGCAAAGGCACGATACGCTGCGACGGCTTGGCGGTGATCACGATCTCTTCCACACATGGAGTTCGGCGCGCTTCTTCAACGCCTTCCACACCCTGGTAGATTCCCTCTTTCTCGATTGGAATCATCATAACTGCGGAAGCACTCTGCTCTCGCTCCACATCGTGAATATCCTCCCCAAGCGCCAGGGCAATAATCAGTTTCTCAAGCGATGCTCTTGCACCCAGTCGCGGCGATGAGAACGCCAAGGCGCGCGAACAAAGCCCTCCGATCGAGCGTGCGGCGATTTCAAGAGGCCAGATGCCTTTAACATTTACGCGTAACTCAGCATGAAATGGACCGTGGGAAAGCCCCAAAGCATTGATAGCCTGCCCCAAGGTCTGAAGGACTTCCTCCTGCACATCAGTCTTCAACCTCGAAGGCGTGACATAAATCGTCTCCTCAAAATACGGTCCTTCGAGCGGATCAGGCTTATCAAAAACCGCCAACAATTTCATCTTTCCGCCGCTTACCAGTCCTTCAACTGCAATCTCCTGTCCTTCGATGTAACTCTCCGCTTGAATGTAACGGCTCGTTTCCTCCCGCATTACTTGTACTTCCGGCGCGCGCAGCAGAGACCGAATGCGCAGATAACTCCGAATAAACTGATCGGCATCATCGGCTCGGATTACACCTCGGCTTGCCGAAAGAGCCAAGGGCTTCAAGACGCACGGAAAGCCTAACTTCAGAACGCCTTGTTTGATGATGTTGACCGGATCACTTTCCAGTGAAAACCGCTGAAATTCGGGGACGTTGAGACCGGCTTCGCGCAACTTCTCACGGGATCTGTACTTATCGCGGCAAATGTCAGCAGCGGCCGGGGGGTGATAAGGGAGGTTTAAAAGCCGGGCAGCGCGCGCTGCGGTGGGCGTGGGGCGGTCACCGAGCGCTACGATCCCATGAATAGGCATTTCGCGCGCATAAGCCGCGATCCGCCTTGCCGAGCCTTCCGGGTCCTCAAATCGCAGCGGCAGGGCGTGGTCTTGCCAGGGATCGTCCAGAACGTGGCAGCGATCGCTTCCTAACACGGTTTCTACGCCCATTTCCGTCGCCGCTTCGACAAACGCGCGCGTCTGATAACCCGTGGTGGTACACAGAATAATTAACCGTCGCCGCATGCCTGATTAAAAAACACCATGAAGATTCTGCACCAGTGGTTCAAGTTCATTCCCGAAGTCAAAAAGCTTTCAGTTCCGACGAGCTTGCTGAAATATGCTGAGGAGCGCCTCACTCCCCCGGCGAAGTGAAAAATCTCACTCCGCAAATAAAGAACTTGCAAAATTCCTCGTCGCCTTCAGCTCCTCGAAATGCCGGATTGCCATGATTTCTCAACAGACTGCGACGCTGAAGGGAACTGAGACTCACGAGCTTTATAGAAATTCTTCATTTCCGCATTGGCTTTTAAAATGACTGAAAGTTTCTGTTCACTCTCTGCCAGAGCCCCGGAAGGAATCGCAATAAGGAGTTCGTGACTCTGAATGCCGGCGAAAGTGCGGGCCCCCATGCAACCCAAACTCACCGACGCGGCTGAGTTTTGAATCGCACTGGGAATGACGGCACAGGCAGGACGACCATAGGTACGCGCTTCCTTTCCAGCACCACGCCACATCACAGCGCCCGTGGCTTCTGAGAGCAGCATTGCCTGAAAGGGAGTACAGATGAAAAGAGCTACTTCGGGTCGGAGGTTCTGAAAGCTCTTAAGCGGGCCATAAACAATCACTCGATGCGGCTTCTCCACCCTCGGTACATTTCTGAACTCAACGGCTTCGAAGTACTGAATCTGGCCCATCCGCTCAATCAACGCCCTGCCCTGCTCTATGACGAATTGAGGCGGTGAAAATCCCTGTGTGACGGCTCCGATGGGGCAATTGTAATGATCTTCCGCCGTTGCATAGAACAATGAATTCTGCGCTGCTTTCCAGAAAGCGCAGGCGCTGGGCGCTGACTGAGCATAATGCGGAATACCCATAGGTGGCTCATCTAAAAAAGTCATCGCAATAGGAGGGTGGGTGAGGTGAAGACCCTCATGCAACGCATTGGCAATCCGAGCGCAATCCATGATTCACCTCCTGATGAAAGTATAGCCTCCAGTCAATTTGGCAGGCTGAAAGTTCAAATCAGGGCTTCAGTAAGATTCCTGGGGACCAACTGGTCTCCGGGGGGCTCTGCTCAGCAATACCAAGGTTCAGTGAGATATGGAACCGAGGCTCTTGAGACAAGAAGTGGCAGTTCCAGCAAAGGAGTCGCGAAACGGCCTGCTATCTGACAAGCAATCTGATACACCTTCGAAAATATTGCCTTTCGCGATTCCCGATTTTTGAGTCCAATTTGGATAACACTCTGGACTTGCTCGTAAAGCTCGTCCACCCGAGGATCCTGATGCCTCCAGGGATAGACAAGGCCTGCCTCGTCAAAAGCGCCGATGAATTTCCGCACATCAGCCAATTCCAGCAGGCGTGACCCTGCCGGTATCAGCAGCCGGATGCCAAGCTGAATGGATGCTACCTGGTCCACCAGATCGAGCCCGGCAATCGCCTCCAGCAGCTCGCAATAGGTTTCCACAGTCGTCCATGGAGTGAAAGCGACGAATGTAGGAGAGAGTACCAGACCTGTTTCCCGGAAAAGTTCGACAACCCGAAGGAAGTCTGCCCGAGTGTGACCTTTTTCAAGGAGCGCCAACGTCCGGTCATCAAGCGATTCGACAGCCGTGGTCACAAAAAGGCATCCTGTATCCCGCAAGATTTGAAGATATTCAGCGTGTTTCAGGAGATGCTCAACTTTGATGGTCACGTCATAAGTTAAAGCGGGAAATTCCTGATGAAGCGCGGTAACAATCCTCAGGGCATGGCGGATGCCATTGAAGAAATCCGGATCGCCGAAGGTCACATGTTGAGCGCCCATTTCCACTTGCTGCCGAATATCCGCCAGGACGATCTCCGGTTGTATGATCCGAAATCGCCCCTGATATACGGGCACAACAGGACAATGCCGGCATTGATGCTTACATCCTCGACTGGCTTCCGTATAGCCCACAATACGAGGCTTCCCATCCGGATGTTCAAGATGGGCATATCGGCTGAGCGGAAGCATCCCGGTGCGATCGGGGACTTGAAATCGCAGCCGGGCGTGCGAAATCACGGGCTCAAATTGAGCGCAGGCAGACACCTTCAGGTCTGGATTTTCAGTTTTAACTTGAACGATCTCCGAGCAAGAATGCCGAGCGCGAAGCCATAGCGCGGTTCTCAGCAAACCTTCCTCAAACTCTCCCCCCAGGATCGTTTGTGCACCCAGGCTGCGAAGATAGTCCTCGTTAACCGGCGCGTAGAGCCCGTAAAAGCACAGGTGCGCGCTGGGGTTCAGACGGCGGACTAGCGGCAGGACCTGAACCGCCAATCGCGTTGCCGTATGCATGGGCACGTAAAAGGCGATCAAATCCGCCTCCCGTACATCGTCCTCGCGGAGTTGTTCCCGCGAGAGGTCGAGGCACGCCACACGCATTCCTGCATTCCTCAGCCAGGCAGAAGGAGAAGCCAATCCAAATGGCTGACGACCCAATTCGTATGTTGAGATCAGGAGAATTTTCAAGCGTGTTCTTTCAAGGGGTTGGCGCTCACAGGTAACAGCTCCATGCGGGCTAGATATTCATGAAGATACCGTAGGAGGCACCGAGGCGATGAATAAATCCTGTTCAGGACTCCAAGCTGCTCAGCTAGAGATTGGCCCTTTACTTCCACAAGCAATTGGGAAAACATGCCTTACGGCACTATGAGACCCCCTTTCGTCATCCGCCAACGAGTCTTCCCGGCGACGGATTAGTTCCGGTCGAGTTGATCAATTTTCGCAGCCAGAATAAAGTCACTCTCTGTGAGACCGTCAATTTTGTGCGTCCAGGTTTTTATTCCTACCTTCCCCCAAGTGAGATAAATGTCGGGATGGTGCCCTTGTTGCTCTGCGAGTTCTCCAACTCGATTCACAAATGCGAGCGCCTTTACAAAATCCGGGAATTTATAAGTTTTTTCCAGGTGATGCTCATTGACGATCTCCCAGCCGGGCACTTCATTTTTTAATCTTTGGAGTTCCGCACCCTTCAGTGGTGGCACATCACCTTTGCAAGGAACACAAGTTTTACTCGCAAGTGAGGACATACCGAAACTCCTTTCCAACTGAGATAGAGAAAATCCCAAACCGCATTCTGGGAGCTCTTCTTCGCAAAGAACCCTACGCTCATTATACACGCAGCCGCAGATGCTTCAGGCCGTCCGAGTAAGATTCAGAAAATGCTATACTTCTACTTCGGAAGCAAATTTCTATGCATCCCGGTTTATTATGGTGCGCGCTCGCACTATACGGTCTAGGAATTGTCCTGGCACTTCCATCCATAGCCTTGGGACGTGCTCCGCTCAGCTCTGCTGCACTGGCTGCTCTTTCGCTGGGACTCATCCTGAATGGAGCATCTCTGGTGGCAGCAGCTTTGCGACTGCATCGACTTCCTGTCATTGACATTCAAAGTGCCTTATCCTTTTTTGCCTTTAATACCACGCTCGCCTTCTTTCTCGCTTATCGACGATATAAAGTGACGTGGTTGGGTGTGCTGATTCTGCCTTTTGTGTTTCTCATGACGCTGGCTGCGGCACTCAATCCCGGACATCCATTCACAGCCTCGACCTCAACGTTGCGCGGAGGTTGGTTAGTGGTACATGTTTCAGGCATGATTTTGGGTTATACGGGTTTGTTCCTGACGTTTGTTGCCGCTGTCATGTATCTTTTGCAGGTGAGCGAGCTTAAATCAAAACACCCTCAATCGCTCTATTACCGCCTTCCTTCTCTTGAAATTTGCGACCAAATTTATGATCGCTCACTAGTCCTTGGGTTGATCTGTTTAAGCGTGGGCATTTTGACCGGCTGCATCTGGGCTAGCCGAGCCTGGCGTGGCACGTGGGAGCTTGACCCCAAGATATTGGCTTCGCTCCTGACATGGTTTATCTACCTCCTCCTTTTTTCGACAAGATTCAGTGGAAGCTGGCGCGGGCGTCGTTCCGCTTACATGGCCATTCTCGGTTTTGCCGCAATGATGGTTACTTTTCTTGGGGTCAGTTTCCTGAGCTCACAGCATGGGTATTTTCCGACGATTCATCAAATGCATTAATAAGGATGGGCAATCAGAAAATTTTGTGGGTCGAAAAGGCCGACTGAATGAAATTCTTTGACAGCATTCTCAAGTATTTGAATCCGGATAAGGAAATCCAAGGCGCGTAATCATTGATGGCTTGTTGCCTGTTTTCAGTTTCTCTCGGGTCGGGACTTTCTCGCCATGAATCTGATCCTCGCAGGAGTTAATCATCGGACAGCGCCCGTCGAAGTGCGCGAAAGGATGAATATCCAGGAATCGCGCTTAGCCGCTGCGCTTACGGATCTTGTGCGCCGCGAGGGGATCCTTGAAGGCCTTATCCTTTCCACGTGCAACCGTGTGGAGGTGATTGCCAATGTGGAAGCAAATATCGAACCGGAGCCTCTCATCCGCCGCTTTCTCGCTGATTACCATCACTGCGACCTGACCGCTTATGAGAAGCACCTTTACTGGTACAGGCAAGAGCAGGTGATCGAGCATCTTTTTCGAGTGGCCTCTAGCCTTGATTCGATGATTGTAGGTGAGCCGCAGATTTTGGGTCAGGTGAGGCAGGCTTTTACGACAGCGCAACAGGTGGGCGCGCTCAAAAGCGACCTCCACGAGATTATGAATCAGGCGCTGGCAGTAGGGAGGCGGGTGCGCCGTGAGACGGAGGTGGGCAGTGCCGCCATCTCCGTTTCCTATGCTGCCGTCGAGCTTGCCAGGAAGATCTTTGGAAGTCTTGATGGTAAAGTCGTCTTTCTTTTGGGCGCGGGCGAGATGAGCGAACTCGCCGCGCACCACCTGAGTTCAAGCGGGGCCACGAGTATCTTTGTCAGTAACCGCACCTACGAGCGAGCACTGGAGTTGGCGGAGGCATTTCACGGCAAGGCCATTCGTTTTGATCAGATCTTCCATCACCTCCACAAGGCTGATATTGTGATCAGTTCCACCGGTGCCCCCCACTTTTTAATCCGGAAGGACCAGGCAGAGCGCATCCTGGCGGCAAAGAGAAACCGCCCCATTTTTTTCATTGATATTGCCGTGCCACGCGATATTGATCCGACAGTCAACGATCTCGATAACGCATTTGTGTATGATATCGATGATCTTGCCCAGGTCGTGGAAGCAAACAAGAAGCAGCGGGAGCGCGAGGCGGTATGGGCTGAAGAAATCGTCCGCCAGGAAGTGCAGAAAATGATGCATCGCCTTGCTTCCCGTGAAGTGACGCCGACGATTGTGGCATTGGAACAACGCCTTAATCTCATTCGGGAGAATGAAACCAAACGTTTCCGTGGCCGTCTGAGCACCTTAACTCCCGAGCAGCGAGAGGCTGTGGATGGTCTTACACAGGCAATTTTGAATAAGATTCTGCACGGGCCTATCACAGAACTCAAGCGCGCCGCTGGCCACCCGGAGCGTGGAAACCTGGTTCAGACTATCCGCAAGATCTTTGGCGTGTCAGAATGAGTCTGAAATAGCAGGCGACTTGCTCCCCCCACCGCTTTATGAAACTGATTCTCGGCACTCGTGGAAGCCAACTGGCTCTGTGGCAGGCACACTGGATCAAAACCCGGTTGGAAGAATCAGGACACCAAATAGAAATCAAGGTCATCAAAACAAGCGGCGATAAATTATCCACGGCCTCTTTAGCACAGTCGGGAATGAAAGGCCTATTTGTCAAGGAAATCGAAGAAGCGCTACTGGAAGGCTCCGTGGATCTTGCGGTCCACAGCTTAAAGGATCTTCCTTTGGACCAGCCTGAAGGACTTTCGATCGCAGCGGTGCCTTCGCGCGAAGATGCGCGAGACGCACTTATTTCGCGCGGCGGACGAAATTTCATGAACCTGCCGCCTAGTTCCCGAATTGGCACCAGCAGCCTGCGGCGCCGGTCCCAGTTGCTGAGCCTGCGAGCCGATATCGACGTTGTCCCTGTGCGTGGCAACGTCGATACTCGCCTCCGCAAGCTGAGTGCTGGAGAATATGACGCTTTGGTGATGGCAGCGGCGGGTGTTCACCGACTTGGGTTTGAGGGCCAGATTACGGAATATTTTTCACCAAGTCAGATATGTCCTGCCGCGGGTCAGGGAGCGTTGGCCGTGGAGATTCGCGCTGGAAATGACGAGGTCGCGCGAACCGTAGGGCCTTTGAATGATGAAAACACGCATCAAGCGGTCCGAGCGGAGCGTGCTGCATTGGGGCGCCTGGGGGGTGGATGTCAGACTCCGATTGCGGCCTATGCCACGATCGAAGGAGAATGTATCGCTATCGTTGGAGTTGTTGCGGATCCGAACGGAGCCAGAATTATCCGCAGCAGCGCTCGGGGTGAAAAGAACAATCCTGAGGCGATAGGCATTCAACTGGCTGAGGATTTGCTGCATCAAGGTGCCAAGACCATTTTGCATGATTAGCCTGCTTTCTGAGGGGCGGTGCGGCAGGAATTGGGCGTGCTTTCATAGACGATCCTCCGTTTTAAATAATTGCGTGTGAAGCGTTGCCATTCCGGCGCACGCTCGCCAAGACTCATCATTGAACTGAAATCATGGCAGGCAAAGTCTATCTAGTCGGAGCTGGCCCCGGTGATCCGGGCCTTCTCACACTGAAGGGCAAATCGCTCCTCGAGAGGGCGGACTGTGTCATTTACGACTTCCTTGCCAATGAAGCTCTGCTCCGCCACACGCGCACGGATTGCGAAAAAATCTATGTGGGCAAGCGCGCTGGCCGCCACACCATGAGCCAGGACCGGATCAATCATCTCCTCATCGAAAAGGCTCAGAAAGGGTTGTGCGTGGTGCGTCTCAAAGGCGGAGATCCATTCATTTTTGGCCGTGGCGGTGAAGAAGCTATGGAGCTTTCAAGCGCGGGAATTCCATTTGAGGTAGTTCCGGGCGTTTCCGCAGGCCATGCTGCGCCAGCTTATGCTGGCATTCCATTGACCCACCGCGATCTCGCTTCAAGCGTCTGCTTTATCACGGGCCACGAAGACCCTTCTGAGCCTGATTCTCCCCTCGCCACAGTGTTGGAAAGCCCCCCTGCGACAACCCGAGCTGAAACTCTGGTATTTTTCATGGGTGCGCGCACATTATCGGAGATCACAACCCTACTCCTCAAACAGGGCCGCGACCCTCTCACGCCAGCGGCCGTCATCCGTTGGGGCACGACTCCAAGCCAGAAAGTCGTGACCGGAACGCTGGCTGATATTGCTTCCAAATCCGCATCAATTCTGCCGCCAGCCCTGACGGTGATTGGTGAAGTGGTTAGGCTCAGGGAGAGGCTCCAGTGGTTTGAGCGTCTTCCCCTATTCGGGAAACGGATTGTGATTACGCGCGCACGCGAGCAATCAAGCCCGTTACGAGAAGCCCTGATAGAACGAGGCGCCGAAGTCATCGAGGCTCCTACGATCGAAATCCACAAGCCGGATTCCTGGGGACCCCTCGATGAGGCGATTCGCAGACTTGAGGAATTCAATTTTCTGCTTGTGACTTCTGTCAACGGTGTTCGCAATTTCCTGGAACGACTCAAAGCCTGTGGACGCGATGCACGGGACTTGAAGGGTCTTGAGATTGGTGCTATTGGTCCTGCCACCGCAAAAGAAATCGAATCGGTCGGTGTGCGTGTCGACTTTATGCCGAGCGAATATCGGGCCGAAGGACTGCTGGATGCTTTAAAGGATCGGGAACTGATGGGAAAAGCTTTTCTGATTCCGCGGGCGCGTGTTGCACGCGACCTGGTTCCCCAAGCCCTCCGCGAGCGCGGCGCCCGCGTTGAAGTCGTTGAAGCGTACTACACTTCCATCCCGGAATACCAACCGGAAGATCTGGAAGCGTTGCTCGTCCCTCCGCCTGACGTGATCACCTTCACGAGCTCATCGACTGCGATAAATTTTACCAAACTTCCTTTCGGTGGGAAGGTTCGCGCCAACCTCAAAAACACCAAGAACGCTTCCATCGGCCCTATTACCTCTGAAACTCTCCGCAATCTTGGGATGAGTGTTGACATCGAAGCCCGAATCTCCACTATTCCAGGACTTGTCCAGGCTATGGAAGACTTCTTCAGAGCTTCAAGTTAACAATCCATGCTCCTCCGACCGCTACGCCTGCCCCCCGGTGCAAGTTGATATGATGTGGTGAATGGAGCCTGGCTAAAGGTTCAGGATCTGGCGTAATTTGCGGGTCTGCGCTCGGCTGACTGGGATTTCAGTCTGCCTGCGGTCGTCCATCTTTAACTGGAAGGAGCTTTTGAACCAGGGGACAACCTCTTTAATCCGGTTGATGTTGATGAGATATGACCGATGAACTCTCCAGAACGTCTGCGGATCAAGGCTCGCCTGCAGTTCCTCAACGGTGCGGAAATTGGATTGACCTTCAAAATCCCTGGTCACAATGCTGATCACGCCATCTTCAATGCTGGCATAAATCACCTCATCAGAATCCACTAGATGCAGTCTGCCACCGCTCTTCACGATGAGCTTTGTCTTCTGTGGCGCCTGGCGATTCTTTTCCAGCATATGCACCAGACGATCGATCTTCTCTCGCGTGGATTCAGCAGTCTCAATCATGCGACGGGCTTTGGTAACCGCTTTTTCCAGGCGGGACTTGGCAATCGGCTTTAATACATAATCCAGCGCATTTACTTCAAAAGCCTGCACGGCATATTGATCGTAAGCCGTAATGAAGATAAAAAGCGGCAGAGGAATTTTCTTTTCTACCAGTTTTTTAATGACGCCAAAACCATCGATGCCGGGAATCTGCACATCCAGGAAAACCAGCTGGGGATTGAGATCACGAATCAGGCTGACAGCTTCCACACCGTTCTTGGCTTGCGCGACAATTTCGATATCCGCATAACTCTTCAAGAGGTACATCAGCTCATCGCGAGCGGGTTGCTCATCGTCCACAATCAGCGCGCTGATTTTCTTCAAAGACATCACCTCTCTTGCCAGATATGCTTATTCAATTTCGATAGGGTTCTTGTCTCCTGGCGCCTCCGGAACATTCTCCCGGTTTTGTCGCCATCGAAATTATAGCGTACCTACCCTCAGGCCAAAAGAGTCGTGCCGATTTCCCCTTCCGAGTAGGGCATCCAATTTGCCACTCAAACCTCTGGAAAATCCGATTTAAATCAGGTAATCTGCTGCCATTCAATGTACCGCGCTAAACCATCTTTCGTAGACCTCCGCAGCCGGATTCTGGTTCCGTGCGGAGGCCCGAAGAGGGGGTGAAACAATGAATAAGATTGTCAGATTGGCCCTTCTGCTGCAAGTGTGCCTGTTGGAAACATTCTCGCTCATGGCATTCCAGTCGCAGGCACAACCGCAAGTTGAAGCCTGCAAGGATCAGGAAACCGTGGTAGCGACTGTCAAACAGGATATTCTGGATACCGTGAGCACGGTCAAAAAAGAGAGCCTTGACGATTTCGAAAGGCAATTTCACCAACAGGCCTCTATGAGCAAGCTCTCCATCTGCCTTGAGACGATCAATGATCTTTTGAGTTGCCTGGATAAAGCCAGCCACGATCCGCAGACACCTAAAGATCAATTGGACTCCATCAAGTCAAAGCAGGCTGCTTATCAGAAGTTGAAGACTTTGGTGCAACACGATATTGATTCACTCAAGGCAGCAAAGGACTCGAAAACCGCGAAGGCGGAAATCGAGAAATATGACTTTGCGCACTGAGTCAGCGCGTCTCGGCAGGGCGCTTTCCCTGGCTGATAGACCCTCGGGCGTGTCATTTTGAATAATCGTGAAGAATCGCCGCATTTCACCGCTAAAAGGAGCATTGGCCACAAATGCCCAACCGCTCTCCTGAGCGAGTTCTGAGTAGCAAGACCGTATTCAAAGGCAAAATATTTCAGGTAACCGTTGATCAAATCGTGGAACCCGGAGGGGTGGCGGCTGAACGCGATGTGGTGCATCACAACGGCTCGGTTGTGGTGCTGCCCCATCTGGCAAATGAAAATATCCTGCTCGTGCGGCAGTTTCGCTACCCGGCGCGCGAGTGCCTTTGGGAACTCGTCGCAGGAGGCATTGATCCAGGCGAAACGCCTCTTCAGGCAGCCGCGCGCGAACTGCTGGAGGAGACAGGCTATCGAGCACGCACCTTCAGACCGATTCTTAAGTTTTATTCAAGTCCCGGGTTCCTCACCGAACAAATGCATCTTATCGAAGCCTTTGACCTTGCTCCCGGTAAGGCCCAACGAGAGCCCGATGAACGGATTCAAGTGCGAGCTTTCAAGGTCGCTAAGCTCAAAGAAATGGTCCGTGCCAAGCGGATCAAAGATGGCAAAACCCTTGTCGCCCTCTTATGGCTTTTCCAAAATGAGCCCCGCCGACGCAAGTAGAGCTTTGAGCAGAGTGGGGCCAATCTTAGATTTTTGAAGATGCCTCTTGACAGAAATCACTCGCCATATTATTTATCTGCGTGTACGTTTACCGGCGTAGGATGGCCGATGGCCGTATCCTTGCTGTTGTAAGCGAAGACCCAGGTATATCCCAGAAAAATTAATTCTGCGCGAAAAGCATAAGGAGGATGGAAGTGGCAAGAGTTCAAGGCAAGGTAAAGTGGTTTAACAATACCAAAGGATACGGTTTTATTGGCCAAGATGGCGGGCCCGATGTCTTTGTGCATTATTCGGCCATTCAGATGGATGGCTTTAAGACACTTCAGGAGGGAGAAACTGTAGAGTTTGAGGTTGTGCAAGGTCAGAAAGGCCCGCAGGCCGACAAGGTGACAAAGGCTTCTTAAACCCAATTCCTTCTCCTTCGCTCGAACGAATCGAAGCAGTCTCAGACCGCTCGTGTTCAAGGATGGAGTCTTGTTCACAGAGAGACTTGTCGCGAGGCTCTCAATCTCTTGTCTTACACCAGCCTCTGGAAGTGTTCCCTTGAAGGGATCTTCCAGAGGCCAGTGAAAAGCAAGCTTTATTTCCAGACAGGGGTTCGCTTCCCCTTAGTTTTTCCCTAAAGCACAAGCGAAGTAGTTTTCTTTTTGAGCCTTGAAACCTGTGGGTGGCGATGTCGAGAAGCAGTGCGACGTACACACTCAGAATCTCTGCCTTTGTACTCGTGTTGTTTTGAAACAACGAATAAATTTCAAACCCTTCTGTCTAATTTCCGTTGAAAATCTCCTGCACTGAAAGGCCGCTCAGAGACTTTTTCTTCTGCGGTACTTCAAGACTCCGTTTGTATCTACGGGCTGCAGCGTAGGCCCGAAAGGTGAAACACCTTGATTCAAGTGAATCAGTGCAGGTGAGTGACCTGCCAAATCGTTACCATTGCAAGCCCTTCCCATATGTTACTCTATTGTG
>Ga0209810_1000341_pt1 | contig 112595 bp, 106 predicted proteins | sample Coa_R1_7_FD_187159 | JGI IMG/M metagenome (GOLD analysis project Ga0209810, IMG submission 187159) | Surface soil microbial communities from Centralia Pennsylvania, which are recovering from an underground coalmine fire - Coalmine... | ecosystem: Environmental > Terrestrial > Soil >...
ACCCGCGTAGATGCCATCACCGCCGAAATCGTGCGCAACGCGGTGGTGGCCATCACCGACGAGATGAAGACCAACCTGATGCGCACGGCCTACAACATGATCATCTACGAGGCCCTGGACTTCACCGTCGGGCTGTTCGACGCCCAGGGCAACACCATCTCCATCGGCCTGGGCTTGCCGATGTTCATCCGCGGCCTGTCCGACGCCATCAAGGCCAAGCTGGCCTTCTACGGCCCGGCCGGCATCGCGCCGGGCGACATCCTGCTGACCAACGACAGTTACATCATGGGCAGCCACCTCAACCACATGATCTTCACCCTGCCCATCTTCTGGCAGGGCGAGATCGTGGCCTTCGCCAGCTCCATGGCCCACTGGCAGGACGTGGGCGGGGTGCTGCGGGGAGCCACCCAGGACATCTACTCCGAGGGCCTGCAGCTGCCCATCGTCAAGATCTTCAAGGCCGGCGTCCAGGACCGTGAGCTGACCGACATCATCCGCACCAACGTGCGCTTCCCCAACCTGGCCATGGGCGACTTCCGGGCCCAGGTGGCGTCCATCAAGACCGGCGAGCGGCGCTTCCTGGAGCTGCTGGGCCGCTACGGCCGGGACGCCGTGCTGGCCAGCATCGAGCGCATCTACGACCAGAGCGAGCGGCTGGCCCGGGCCAGCGTGGCCGGGATCCCGGACGGGGTGTACGAGGCCGAGTCGTTCATGGACGACGACGGCGTGGCCATCGGCAGGCCCATTCCGATCAAGGTGCGGGTGGTGGTCGAAGGCGAGCGGATGACCATCGACCTGAGCGACGTCAGCCGCCAGGTGACCGGCTACTTCAACTCGGGCGCCACTGCCGGCCGGTCAGCCGCCGAGGTGGCTTTCAAGTGCCTGACCTCGCCGCTGTGGCTGCCCATAAACCACGGCTCCTTCCGTTCTCTGGACGTCACCCTGCCACCGGGGCGCGTCATCAGCGCCGTCAAGCCGGCCGCCACGCGCATGTGGATGACCATCCCCATGACGGTCGTCGACACGATTTTCAAAGCCATGGCCCAGGCCGTGCCGGAGCGCGTCATGGCCGGGCATCACGCCGACCTGTGCAGCTCCCACACCTACGGCATCGATCAGCGCACCGGGCGCTTCTTCTTCGGCTTCGTCGGTCCACTGGGCGGCGGCTGGGGGGCCAAGCACGACTCGGACGGCATGAGCGGGGTCATCTGCATCAACGATGGCGACACCCACAACTCGCCGGTCGAGGCCAGCGAGGCTAAGTCGCCTTTGGTCATCGAGGAGTTCTCGCTGGTGAACGACTCGGCCGGCGCGGGCAGGCACCGTGGCGGGCTGGGCTTGCGGCGGGTGGTCCGCATGCAGACGCCGGCCAACTTCACGACGCGCATCGAGCGAACCAAATGCCCGCCGTGGGGGCTGCAGGGCGGCAAGAATGCCCTGCCAAACCGCGTGTATGTGCGCCGTCGCGACGGATCGGTCGAACAGCCGCCCAATGGCAAGATCGATCTGCTGCCGCTCGAGGCCGGCGACGCCTACGTGCTCGAGAGTGGCGGAGGCGGCGGGTTCGGCGATCCGCTCGAGCGGCCCATCGAGAAGGTGCTGGCGGACGTGCGCGCCGGATACGTCAGCCGCGAGGCGGCCGAGCATGACTATGGCGTCGCCGTCAGCGGCGAACCGCCCGAGCTGGATCAAAGACGTACGAACGAGCTGCGCTCGGCTTTGAGGAGGACGGCATGAATCAGCAGTCTGCGCCAGGAGCGACCCGCAGGCAGTTCCTGGTACTCGGCGGTGTCGGCGCTCTCAGCGTCCTCGCCGCCGCATGCGGCGGCGGCTCGGCGCCAAGCGCCTCGCCAGCGCAGAGCTCGGCCGCTGCCAAACCCGCCGGCAGTGCACCCGCCAGCGCCGCGGCTTCGGCCAAGCCCGCCGCCAGCGCCTCCGCCAAGCCGGCGGCAAGCGCCAGCGCGAAACCCGCGGCCTCCGTGGCGGCCAGCCCCAAGCCGGCGCCAAGCGGCTTGACGACCGTCAAGATCACCGACATCCAGATCACCTCGGCCGCCGGCAGCTACATTGCCGACGCCAAAGGCTACTTCCGCGAGGAAGGCATCCAGGCCGAGTTCGTTCGTATGGGCGGCGGAGATCAGATCCCCGCCATTGTGTCCGGCACTGCCGACGTCACCGGCACGGCCATCGCCGCTGCGCTCTACAACGCCTTCGGCCGCGACCTGCCTCTCAAGATGGTCGCCGACCATGGCGCCAATCTGAAGAACGCCTCGGCCGGCGGCTTCGTGGTCCGCAAGGACATCATGGATTCAGGCAAGTTCACCGGGCCGGCCTCGGTCAAAGGTTGGAAAGTCGCCGAGGCGGTGCCCGACAGTACGCCCGACGTGGCCATGGACAAATGGCTCAAGACGGGCGGCCTCAGCCTGAAGGACCTCAACATCACCTATCTCGGCTTCCCCGAAACGCTGCAGGCGCTGACCAACAAGGCCATCGACGCTACCTACTACCAAGAGCCCTTCACCACCATCGCCGTCGAGCAGGGCGTGGCCGCCCGCGCCGTACCCGCCTGGGACATGTACCTCAACCAGCAGATCGCGGTCGTCGTCTTCGGTCCGCGCATGAACAACGACAAGGGTCTCAGTCAGCGTTACGTCCGCGCGTACCTGAGAGGCGTTCGTGATTATGTCAAGGGCCTCATCGACAAGGATCGCACCAAGTTCGACGAGGTCGTGCCCATCCTCATCGAACGCACCACGGTCAAGCAGCGCGAGCTGTTCGACAAGGCCATCCCCTCCGGCCTGCGGCCTGACGGCATGCCCAATGTCCAGTCAATCAAGGATGACCTTGACTACTTCATCCAGAAGGGCTCGGTCAAGGAAAAGTTCGACATCAACAAGTACTTCGACCTGTCGTTCATCGAACAAGCCAACAAAGATCTCGGTCCCTACAAGTAGTGCCCGGGCAGCTCCGGATCGCCATTGATATCGGCGGTACGTTCACCGACGTCACCGCCTTCGACAGCGCGACTGGCTCGGTCGAGCTCGGCAAGGCGCTGACCACGCCCTCCAACCTGACGGAGGGCATCATGTCCGCGACCGCTAAGGCCGGCGCTTCCCCCGCCGAAGCCGACCTCATCATTCACGGCTCGACGATTGTCATCAACGCCATCCTGCAGCGGCGCGGCGCACGCACGGCCTTGGTGACCACCAAGGGCTTCCGCGACGTGTACGAAATCGGCCGCATAAACCGGCCTGAGTCGTTTAACCTGTTCTTCCGCAAACACAGGCCGCTGGTGCCGCGAGACCTGATCTTCGAGGTGCCGGAGCGGATGCTGGCCGACGGCACGGAGGAGCTGCCGTTGGACGTGAACGCCGCCCGCGAGGTGGCCCGCAAGATCAATGAGCTCGACATCGAGGCAGTGGGCATCGTGTTCCTGCACTCCTACCTCGCGCCCGAGCACGAGACGTGCATGCGCGACATCCTCCTCGAAACGAACCCGAGGCTGTTCGTCACGGCCTCGCACGAGCTCTCACGCGAATACCGCGAGTACGAGCGCACGTCGACCACCGCGGCCAACGCCTACGTGGGGCCGATCGTCAGCAGCTATCTCACCGACCTGGAAAAGCGCCTGCAGGCGGACCGCTTCCGGGGCAGCCTGCTGATCATGCAGTCCAGCGGCGGGCTGTACGACGTCGGCGCCGCCCGCCGCCAGTGCGTGCAGATGATGGAGTCCGGCCCGGCCGGCGGCGTGGTCGGCACGATGGCCATCTGCGACGCATTGGGGCTCGATAACGCCATCTCGTTCGACATGGGCGGAACGACCGCCAAGGCGTGCGTCATCCGTCGCGGCTCGCCCGACCTCTCGCCCGACTACTTCGTCGGCGGCTACAACGAGGGCCTGGCCATCCGCATCCCCGTGCTGGACATCAAGGAGGTCGGGACGGGTGGCGGCAGCATCGCCCACGTCGATCAAGGTGGCGCGCTCCACGTCGGCCCGGAAAGCGCCGGCGCTGAGCCGGGCCCCGTGTGCTACGCCCGCGGCGGCGCCGAGCCCACCATCACCGACGCCGACGTGGCCCTGGGCCGCATCTCGCCCGAGCAGTTCCTCGGCGGTGAGATGCGGCTCGACTTCGACGGAGCGGTGCGCGCCATCCGCGAGAAGGTCGCTCAGCCTCTGGGGCTGTCGCTCGAGCGCGCTGCCGACGGCATCCTGGCCATCGGCGTAGCGTCGATGGCCAACGCCGTCCGCGCGGTCACGACCGAGCGCGGACTCGATCCGCGCGACTTCGCGCTGGTGGCCTACGGCGGCGGCGGGCCGCCCCATGCCGTGGCCGTGGCGCGCGAACTGGCCATCCGACGGGTCATCGTGCCGCAGGCGCCGGCCCATTTCTCAGCCTTCGGCATGCTGCTGGCCGACTTGCGGCGGGATTACGTGCTGACCCATTTCGCCAAATTGGCCGACCTCGATCTGGAGGAGCTCGAGGCCCTCTACCAGGGTCTCGAGCGGCAGGGGCTGGAAGCCTTGCGTACGGCCGGAATCCCATCCGAACAGGCCGTCTTTGAGCGCGCGGCGGACATGCGCTACGTGGGCCAGGAGCATGCCGTGGCCATCAACGTGCCGGCCAGCGTCGCCGCTGAAGAGAACCGGGACACGATCAAGCGCGCCTTCGACGCAGCCCACGAGCTGCGCTTCAGCCACAGCGCGCCGGAAGAGCCAGCCGAGCTGGTGAGCCTGCGAGTGTCGGTCTTTGGACGCCTGCACAAGCCGGACCTGCCGCGCGTGGCGGTCGGGTCCGCCGAGCCGGCCGGCAAGGCGCGGCGCGGCAATCGGGACATCATCCTTGACGAGTCCACGAGCCCGGTCTCGTGCGCCATCTACGGTCGGGGCGAGCTCCTGGCCGGCAACGTGATCCGCGGCCCCGCGGTCATCGAGGAGGCGGCCTCGTCCACACTGCTCGGGCCCGGCGACCGGGCCGAGATAAACGCGTTCGGCCACATCGTAATCGAGCTAGCATAGGCCCGCCATGCGCATCATCGACCTGCACGCCTATCCCGGCACGGAGCCATGGATTACGGCCCAAGGACCCTACGTCGAGGCGCTGGCCAAGTACTGGCACCGCGAGTGGAAGGCCAAGCGCGAAGAAGACGTCCTGCAGGACTTCCGCGACGCCGGCGTGCAGGTAACCATGGTTGCGTTCGACATCGAGACGGCCGCCGGCACCCCGCCCTGCACCAACGAGTATGTGGCCGGCTTCCGCGCCAAGGCGCCGGATGTGATCATCCAGGCCTGGGCGTCAGTCGACCCCTACAAGGGCGAGGTCGCCATCCGCCAGGCCAAACAGGCCGTCCGGGAGCTGGGCATGTTCGGCTTCCACTTCCATCCCATAATGGGCCACTTCGCGGTCAGCCAGCGCGAGTTTTACCCGCTGTGGGAGGTCATCGACGAGCTCGGTGCGGCGGTGATGATCGACGTCGGGACCACCGGCATGGGCGCGGGGCTGCCGGGTGGCATGGGGGCCATCATCAGGCACGCGCATCCGAAGCACATCGATCGCCTGGCGGCCGATTTTCCCAACCTCAAGATCGTGATGGCCCATCCGGGCTGGCCCTGGGTTGAGGAGACGATCGCCGTTGCCCTGCACAAGGGCAACGTCTATTGGGAGCTGTCCGGCTGGGCGCCCAAGTACTTCCCCGACTCGGTCAAGCGCGACGCGCGTGGGCGGCTGCAGGACAAGGTCATGTTCGGCAGCGACTACCCGAGCATGCCCTATGAGCGCATCCTGCGGGAGTGGGATGAGCTCGGTTACAGCGACGAAATCAAGGAAAAGATCTTTCATGAGAATGCCGAGCGGATCCTGGCCCTGTAGGGGCTTTCCAATGACACGCAGCGCACCGGCCGTCCTGGCGCTCCTCGGCCTGCTGCTGGCCGCCTGCGGCGGCACCGCGGCTCCGGTTTCCTCGCCGTCGCAAGCTGCCCCGACGCAGAGCCCGGCCCCGGCTAAGCCGGCGGCCAGTGTGGCCGGGAGCGCGGCGTCGTCGGCCAAGCCAGTGGCTAGTGCTTCCACCAAACCAGCCGCGGCGGGTGCAGGCGAAAAGGTCAAAGTCGCCATTACCAGCGGCTCGGTCACCGGCGCGGGCGTGTACATCGCCCTCGACCGCGGCTATTACCGCGAGGCAGGCCTCGACGTCGAGATCGTGCCCTTCCCCGGCGGCGCCCAGATGATCTCGTCCGTCGCCGCCAGCCAGGTCGACGTGGCCAATACGGACGCCGGCGCAGGCCTGCTCAACGCCATCTCGCGTGAGCTTCCCATGCGCTTCGTGGCCGACGGCAGCCACTGCGACAGCCAACGCTGCGGCACGGCGTTCACGGTCCGCAAGGACCTGGTGGATTCGGGCAAGTTCAAGGACCTCAAGGACTTGAAAGGCCTCACCGTGAACTTCTCCACCCAGGGATCCACTCTCTACCAGTTCAGCAACCGCATGCTCGACAAAGCCGGCCTCAAGCCACCCGATCTCAAGGTCCAGAACCTTACTGGGTTCCCCGATATCCTGCCCGCCTACTCGAATAAGGGCCTGGACGCGTCGTGGCTCATCGAGCCATTCATCGCCCAGGGCGCCGAGCAGGGCCTGCTCGCCAAATACCAAACCGCGGCCGAGATGTTCGGCCCCCAGCAGAACACGGTCATCGTTTACGCGCCCAACTTCTCCACGCAGCGCGTCGATGCCGGCAAGAAGTTCATGACTGCCTACATCCGCGGCCTGCGCGACTGGATCGACGCCGTGGACAGGAACAAGGACTACGACGCCATCATCGGCATCATGACCAAGGAGAGCTCGCTCAAGGACCCGGCCATCTACAAGAAGATCGCCCTCCCGGCCTTCGATCCCAATGGCGCGCTGTTCCTCGACGCGATCAAGGTCAACCAGCAGTGGTACGTCGACCACGGCGACGTCAAGAACCCCATCGACGTCGACAAGATCTACGACCCGCGGTACCTCGAGTACGCCGTGGGTCAGCTGGGCAAACGTTGATGAAGTTCGGCCTGTTCTCCAACGGCTATCGTATGCGGCCCGTGGCCGCGGACAGCTACGACGAAGACCTGCACGAGGTGCTGACCGCCGACCGCTTGGGCTTCGACGAGGCCTGGGTAAGCGAGCACGTCACGCTGAGGCCTGATGGCCTGCCCGTTCCCGAGATGTTCTTCTGCAAGGCCGCGGCGCTGACTAACCATATCCGCTTCGGCGCCGCGGTGCGCCTGCTGCCCGTCTACCACCCCATCGACGTGGCAACCCAGGCCGTCGTGTGCGACCACCTGACAGGTGGCCGCTACAACTTCGGGTACGGTTCCGGCGCGCCCGCCTGGTGGATCCACGAGCCGCGAGGGGTGAACATCGATCTCCGCCACGAGATGATGGAGGAGGCGCTGGAGTTCGTCATCCGGGCCTGGACGTCGGACGAGCCGTTCGACTTCAACGGGCGCTTCTGGCAGAGCAAGCGTGTGGTCGTGCTGCCCAAGCCGCTGCAAAAGCCTTACCCGCCCATGGCCGTGGCTACCAGGACCGAGGAGCTGCTGGTCAGCGCCGGCCGCAAGGGCCACATCTGGCTTGGCTCCCACTACTTCTCGGCGCCGTCCTTCAAACGCCTGACAGACGTGTATAAGGCCGCCGCGCTGGAGGCCGGGCAGCCCGATCCGCTGCAGCACATCCGCGCCGGGCTGGCCATCTACCTGGCCGACTCTTTCGAGGAAGCCAAGCGCGACATCTGGCAAGGCGCCAGCGCCGAGATGGACGCGCTGGCCAAGATGGTCAACGTGCCCCATTTCCGCGACTACGTGCCGCCGCCGCCCAAGCGCTACGAGGACATCAATCTCGAGTACCTGATCGACGCCGGCATGTTCTACATCGGTGATCCGCACGCGGTGTTCGAGCGCATCAAGCAGTACTACCTGGAATGCGGCGGCTTCGGCGGCCTGCTGATTGTGGCCGGCAAGGAATGGAGCACGCGCGAAAAGCGTGACCGATCATTGGAGCTGTTCATGCAAGAGGTCGCCCCGCGCCTGACGGCGTTCGCCGAAGAACAGCACAAGCACAAGGAGAAAGTCGTTGCCTGACAACTGGAAGACCATTCGGGAATGGCCCGAGCTCATCCTCGAGCGGCTGGAGGATGCCGGCGTGGCCCGTGTGGTTCTCAACCGCCCCGAGCGGCGTAATGCCCTGAATGGCGCGCTGGCGACGGCCTTCATCACCGCGCTCGACGAGCACATCCGGCCAGATCCGTCGCTCAAGGTAGTGATCACCAAGGGCAACGGCCCGGTCTTCAGCTCCGGTCTCGATCTGTACTACCTGCGCGAGGCTTCACGCCTGCCGGGCGACTTCGACCGGCCCAGCCTCACGACGCGGCTGGGTCAGATGATCCGCGAGTTCCCGCGGGTGATGATCGCCCAGGTGCACGGCTATGTCCTGGGCGGCGCTTTCGGCATCATGAACATGCACGACCTGGTCTTCGCAGCCGAGGACACGCAGATTGGCATGCCCGAGGTGCTGCGCGGCAGCTTCGGCCAGTTTGCCACCAGCTCGCTGTACCACGCCGGCATCCCCATCAAGAAGGCGGCGCTGATTGCGCTTCTGGGCCGGAACGTCACCGGAGCGGAGGCCGACCGGCTGGGGCTCGTCTCGATGTCCTTCCCGGCGGCGGAGCTAGAGGCGCGCACGATGGACATCGCCCGCGAGCTGGCGTCACGTCACCTGGCGCCGATGCAGCACTCCAAGATCGCCTCGCAGATGGGCGCCATGATGTCCTTGCCCGACGCCATCAAGCTGGACTCCCTGGTCGGCGCGCGCCAGAGACTCCTGCTCGATCCGACGGAGCACGTGGAGGACTACCTGCGCTCGCAGAAGGGCGGCGCCAACACCGATTATCAGCGCCCGGACGCCTAGACCGCTCCAATTGGGGAAACTTGGCGAGCCTGCGCGACGCTACTTGTAGAGGCTGTCGATAAAGCCGCTCTTCTGTAGCTGATCCACGAATGACGGGTCGATGAAGCTGGCCGGATCGGCCGTTTTGGCCGCCGGGTTCTTGTTCTCGGCCAGGCCGGTCGTAATCGCCTCGGTTTTGGGCAGCGGCACTTTCGGTAGCGCCTTGACCACGGCCTGGTAGCCCTCCTCGAGGGCCTCCTCATCCGTCAGCTTGGTGTACTTACTGATTGCCTGGATCGTCGCCTTCTTGTCCTTGAACACCGTGGCGATGCCCTCGACGTAGCCTTTGACGATGTTGAGCGCAAGGTCGGGGTGCTCCTTGAGCCATGACTTCTTGGCGTCGAGCGGGCCCTGATAGAAGACCAGGTCGTAATCCGACAGGTCGGCCAGCATCTTGAAGCCTGCTTTCCTGGCCTGCGTAGTGACCGGAGGCGCAAACACGCCGGCGTCGATGGCGCCGCTCTGCAGACCGGCCAGAATCTCGGGCTGGCCGCCCATCTGCAGGATGGCCACATCCTTCTCCGGCTCGAGCTTGGCCTGCCGGACGACGTAGCGGCCGACGAAGTCGGTGCTCGAGCCGAGCTGGGTGATGCCCAGCTTCTTGCCTTTTAGATCGGCGATGCTCCCGACCTTGCCGTATATCGAAAAGATGACCTTGTCCACGCCGGTGGCGATGATGGCGATGTCGGAGCCGTTCAGGTTGGCGTTGATGACCGCGTCCTGGCCGGCGGTGGCGACCGGGATCTGGCCGGCCGACATGGCCGCGATGAGGCTCGGGCTGTTGGCGATGTTCTCGGTGGTCACGTCGAGGCCGTACTTCTTGAACAGGCCCGCTTCGACGGCGACGTAGAGGGCCGACTGCGAAACGCTGATGGCGTTGAAGGGGATGGTCATCTTGGTGAGCGCGCCGGCGGACGCGCTGGCAGCGGCGCTGCCGGCTGGCTTGGCGCTGGCTGAGGCGGCCGGCTTGGTGGATACGCTGGCGGCCGCTGAGGCGGCGGGCTTGGCGGCAACGCTCGATGCCGGAGCAGCCGGTGGCGTCGCGGCGCCGCCGCATGCCGCGAGAACCAGCGTTATGCAGGCCAATGGACAAAGGGCAGGCTTACGCATCGCGCTCGCAGCATACCGCACATCCCAGCACGCTTGCTGCAAGCGCCCGGCGCGAAGCAGGTCACCCTCAAGTCCGTTTCATTTGAACCCGCCCACCTAACAGGCGGAGGGCATTCTCGCGCTCGATGGCCGCCTTGGTCGCCGCATCGAAGCCGTCGTACTCCTCCCAATGCCGCACCTCCTGGCACAGGCGCGCGCCCTGGAGAAACGGCATATCGGTCCCCCACACGATGCGCGACGGGTCCGCCACGCGGCGCAGGCAGTCCAGGGTGCCGGGCATGGTTGCGCTCGTGGTGTCGTAGTACAGGTTGCGCATCGCCGCCGCGGCATCTTTCACGCCCGATTTCGGGTTCGCGTCCAGGCCGGTGATTCGCGTCAGCAGGTAGGGCGCCGCCCCGCCGCCATGGGAAAAGATCATCCGCACGTCGGGGTAGCGCTCGAGCGTGCCCTGATACAGCAGGTTCACGATGGCTCGCGTGGTGTCGAAGATGTACTCCACGATGCCGTCCGGCGCCTCCAGGTGCGTATGCTCGGGCGCCTCACAGTGCGCCGGATGCACGAACACCACCGCCTCGCGCCGGCTCAGCTCCGCGAAGACCTCATCCATGATGGGATCGCCAAGGTAGCGCCCGCCCTGGTTCGAGAACATGCCGATTCCGTCAAGCTTCAGTGTGTCCACCGCGTAGGCGATCTCCTCGAGCGAGGCGTCGACGTCCGGCAGCGGCAGCGCCGCGAAGCCGCCGAAGCGATTCGGGTGATCGCGTACCAGCCTGGCCATGAACTCGTTGCAAGCCCGGACCACCGAGCGGATCTTGCCCGGGTTGGCGTCCAGGATGCGCGGAGTAATGGACACTACAGCGGTCTGGATGCCGAACTCTTCCATGTTGCCGAGCTGAGCTTCGGTGCTCGGCACGGCCACCGGCATGGGCGTGGTCGGGACGAACTGCGGAGGCACCACGTGGTGGTGCATGTCGATGCGCTGAGTCATGCAGCGCCATCCTATAGGATGCCGGCATGCGCATTCTCTGTATGCTGCCGGCCGCCAAGGGCGTCTATCCTGCGGAGGCGGAGCAGCGCCGCCTCGAGGTCATGCAGTCCTACGCTTCCCCGGCGACCCAGATCGACGTCGACTACATGCCCGACGTGTCCGGCTTCAATCCCTGGGGCGGACAGGACGAGCCCGAGCACGGCCGCGCCGACCTGGTGCGCCGCGCTCACGAGCTCGGCGCCGAAAGGGCGTTGAAGGCGGAGCAGGAGGGCTACGACGCCTTCTGCCCCTACGGCGTCCTGGACATCGGGGTCGAAGAGGCTCGCGGGCGCGGGCTGAGAATCCCCGCCGTCGGCCAGGGTGAGGCGGCCCTCGCCTGCGGCACGCTTGGGCGGCGCTTCGCCAGCTGCTCCTACGTGCTCAATCCCGAAGCCGAGGAGCGCCTCGCGGCGCGCATCAGAACCTGGGGCGTGGCCGAGCTCTATGCCGGCGCGACCGCCATCGGCATCCCCAATTCGGAGTACCCTCAGCGCCGGCCGGAGGTCCTGGAGCGCTTCGTCGAGTGCGCCCGCCGCGCACAGGGCATGGGCGCGGAAATGATGGGCCTGGTCGCGATGTCGATCTGTCCCACCGAGTTCTCCGCGCGGCAGCTAAGCGAAGCCTCAGGCATGCCGGTGCTCGATGCGCTGGCGAATCAGATTGCCGTGGCCGAATGGTGGCACCGCACCGGTTTGCAGCCTTCGCTCCTGCGCATGCCGCGGCTTTAGTTGTGCACTAGTCATCTTTCTCCCCCGTTTGGTCTAAACCGATCCGGCCACCTTGCGTCACCTTTATCGACTTTTTGCGATTTGCCGCGTATTTTGTGTCTACACGCCAAAGGGGGTGGCCATTCAGATGGAATACAAGGACGCACGCGACCTCAGCACCACGGAATCGCGGCCCGAGACGCTGAAGGAGGAAACGCAGCACGTCTTCGGCGACGCCGACGTCCACCGGCTGATCGTCGAAGCAAGCCGCCACTGGCAGGCCCGCACTACCGCCGGCAGCGACTCCAAGAACTAGCCGACGTCGCCAGGTGCTCGATCGGCGGCTCGACGAGCGCGTCGATAGCCGGGCGTAAATCAGCTTGGCTGGATGGCATCAACCTATGCTAGGTTGCAGGCCGGCGGCTGCTCCGGATCGTTCAAGCTGGTTCGCGGATCGGCGGCCAGGCTAGCCGGTACGTTCTGGAACTCGATGCCCGGGAAAGTCCGCTGGCCGCGCTGCACGGGCCCAGCGTGGGGGCTGTAATGAGCTCGCCCGGCTCATTGTTCTTGGCCAGGTAGAGGTCCACCCCCGGCCGCCGCGGCGGATTGGTTTGGCGCCGTTCCGCCGCAGGCAGGCAGCAGCAGCGCCGTTAGCGCCGCCAGTATCGCCGAACGGGGGGCGATGTTAGGAGGTGCGCGTACGCCCGCCCATGGCGCCCTGGATCAGGCTCCACAAGATGCAGACTGCGGCCACGATGAGCAGGATGTGAATGATGGTGCCGAGGTGGGCGAAGAAGAAGCCGATAGCCCAGATGATGAGCGCCAGGACGACGATGGTCCACAAGATTCCGTGAAGCAATTCCTAATCTCCTCGCCCCCTTTGAGCATTGCCCATGCCACGAGGGGTCAGTACTGTGTGCCGCATGAAGCGCTTAATTGGCGTGATGGTGCTTGTGCTGAGCAGCCGTGGTGGGGCGGGCGGGTCTAGCTCCGCTGGAACCGCTCCATCGCCCATTCCGAGCTCGGCCCCCATCGTCAACGTCTCTTATTCCCAGGCCACCGTCAGCCAGGGCGCCCTGTTCAGCGGCGTCGACCAGGGCTTCTTCGCCGCGAATGGCCTGGACGTGCCTATCCGATTTCGGGGCGGGTTTCGTGACGCAGGCAGCGCGTCACGTTGAGCGTGAGAGCGGGTGACGCGGCTCGAACGCGCGACATTCTGCTTGGGAAGCAGACGCTCTGCCAACTGAGCTACACCCGCGGCAGCGTTTAGATTACCCTGTGCGCGTGGGCGACGCAAGCTCAGTTTGGGGTCGGTTCGTCAGGCGGCTGGAGCGCATGCTCCTCGCCCCCATCCTGGTCGCCGCCGCCGCCGTGGTGGAGCGGGTGCTCCGCTCCGGTCTTCAGGGGCGGAAGTAGACCAGCAAGCCCGTCGTTACGAGCCCGACGGTAAGGGCTAACAGGCCCACGGTCAGCATCCGCCCGGCGCGCTGAATGTTGCGGGCCAGGCTGTCGGCGCCGCCCAGCTCCAGCCGAAACCCGCCGCCGCCCGCGCCCGCCAGCCGCTCGAGCCCCCCGAGCACATTGGTCAGCCGCAGCTTGAGCTTCTGAGCCTCATAGGCGAGCTGCCGGGGCGAAGCCAGCCGCCGCGCACCCCAGAGAACGCGCCGCCCGAAGAACTTCGTGGCCACGGCGAACGGGTCGAGCGTCGGATCCAGGCTCGTGGCCGCGAGCTGCATCTGGCCGAAGGCCTTGCCCGCCAGGGCGAGCCCGGCAGGCAGCCGGAGATGGTGGCTGGCGGCAATTTGCATTATGCGCTGGATCAGCGGCCCGAGCTGCAGCTGCTCCAGGGTCAGATGGCGGAAATCCGCGATCAGCTGCGCCAGATCGGCTCTCAAGGCCTGCTGATCGAACTCCGGCCCAACCTGCCCGTCGGCCAGCATGACCAGGATCTCGCTGAGGAAATCGGCGTCCTCCTGGGCGAACGCCAGCAGCGAGAGCAGCACGAGCTCCCGCAGCTCGGCGTCGATCTCGCCCACCATGCCGAAGTCGAGGAAGTAGATCCGGTCGTTCCACCACAACAGGTTGCCCGGGTGTGGATCGGCGTGAAAGAAGCCCTCCGCCAGCACTTGCTGGTAATACGACTCCAGGAGCTGGAGGGCCGCCTCGGAGCGCGCATCCCCCTCGGGCGCCTGCAAAAGCGGAATGCCCTGGACCTCCTCCATGACCAGCAGCCGGGAGGTGGAGATCTCGGTGTAGATGCGAGGCACCGCCAGCCGCGGAAAAGGCTCCAGGACCTCGCGCATGCGCTCGATGTTCTGGGCCTCGATGGTGAAGTCCAGTTCCCGGCGCAGCGAGCTCGATAGGTGCTCGATGACGGCCGGCAGATCCACCACCTCGCTCAGCATTGGACGGTCGGTAGCTTTCTGGGCGAACATATCCAGCAGGCCGAGGTCCTTCATGATGGCCGGCCCGGCGCCGGGCCGCTGAACCTTTACGACCACCCGGTCCCCGTTGGCCAGCACGGCCCGGTGAACCTGGGCAATCGTCCCCGCCGCGAGCGGTTCCGGCTCCATGCGCTGGAACACGTCCTCCCAGGGCAGGTGGAACTCGGCTTCCATCAGCCCGACCACCTCGGCCTCGGTCAGCGGCGGCACATTGTCTTGCAGCCTGGTCAGCTCCTCCAGCAACTCCGGCGGAATCAGGTCGGGCCGGGTAGAGAGCATCTGGCCCAGCTTGCCGAAGGTCGGGCCGAGCTCTTCCAGAGCTTCGCGGAAGTTCTTGGCCTGCAGTTTCGCAGCCTCACCCGACTTGCCGCGCCTGAGCTCTCGGATGCCGTGCTTGGCCATGATCCGGCCAATCTCGAGCGCGCGCCCGAGTAGCTGGCCCGGCGCGGGGCTCGCGTCCACCCGGTCGGGTTCGCGGGCGCCTCGTCCATCTGGGTCCATGGCGTCCACGATGGCCACCGTGCAGCGCGCGTTGTGCGAGATGCGGTTGGGTACGTTGTCCAACAGGAACTCGCCCCGGCCGCTCATGCCGACGTTGTTGACCACCAGCAGGTCCACCTGCTCTTGATCGGCCAACCTCAAGATGGCCCCCGCCGCGTCGGACTCGAACGCCAGCCGCGCCTTTCCCCGGTCGCCCGCCAGCCTGGCGGCCTGGTGCGTCAGGGCCGTTTCCGCTGCGGCGGGATCGACGGCGCTGCCGCCCACCAGGTTTTCCGGCGCGATGACCTGCACCAGCAGCAGCTCAGCGTTGCACACGCGGGCCAGGTCGGCCGCCCACTCGGCGGCCCGATCCCCCGCCTGTGAGCGATCCGTGCTGACCAGGATGCGTGTAATTGCCCCCATGTTGTGCCTAACCGTCCATTGTCCGTATCGCGCGGTGCGTGGCATTGTACGGCTCGTGCAACCAATCCGGTTCGCTCGAGAGCGCGAGTACCCAATGTCTATATCGGAAGCGTGGAAGCTGCTGGCCGATACCGACCATCTGAACCGAAGCGTCGGGCTGCCCAGCGTGCAGTTCTCACCTTTGAACGGACCCAAAGGCGAGTTCGTGCGCGACGCCCACACGCGCCTGTGGGGCTTCGTTCCGCTGCGCTGGAAGGAGTACCCCTTCTGGTGGGTGCGCGAACGGTGCTACAGGGTGCGGCGGGAGTTCGAAGGCGGCCCCATAGCTGTGCTCGAAGGCGGCCTGGAACTGCAGCCGGCGGACGCCGGCGTGCGCGTGCTCGTGTACGCGGACTCGACGCCCGCCAACTTCACCGGCAAGTTCCTGTGGCGCGTGGGCGCTCGCGTCGTCACCGACACTCTGGAGTTCTGCGACCACTATCTCGCCCGCAAACAGGCCGGAGAAGTCGATCCGGTGCCCGTCGAGGCCACGCCCGAGGTGGACCGGCAGCTCCTCGAAGACGCGCTGGCCGGCCTCCTCCGGAAGCCTGTCTCCAAGGATCTGGCGCACCTGCTCCAGAAGCGGATCCTCGAGGGCAGCGACGACCAGGTGCTGCGGGTTCGTGCCTTCACCGTGGCGGACGCCTGGCAAGCCGAGCGTATGGACACGCTCCGCCTGTTTCTGTACGCCGCCGAGACCGGTCTGTTTCGGCTGGCGTGGCAGCTCATGTGCCCCAACTGCCGCGTCCCCAAGGCACAGGCTTCATCCCTGGCCACCCTTCCTCCGCGTTTCCATTGCGACACGTGCGGGATCATGTACGACACCCAGCTGGACCAGCGCGTGGAGCTGCGGTTCTCGATCAATCCTGCCGTCCGCCGCGCGCAGGACGCGATCTACTGCATTGGCGGTCCGCTGCGCACGCCGCATGTCATGGCCCAGCAGTTCCTTCGCCAGGGCGAGGCCGCCACCCTGGAGCTGCCGCCGCTGGAGGGCGCGTTTCGGGCCCGAGCCGTGGGCGGCAGCGGCAGCCTTGTCTTGAAGCCCGCCCCGCCGGCACGCAAGAGCGGCGAAGTCAGCCTGATCTACGCCGCCGGGAAATGGGCTGGCCCGCTGAGCTTGATGAACGACCGGCAGGACGAGTTGTCTGTGCCGGCCGGAAGCGCACTGGTGCTGAGAAACCAAACGGCAGGAGCGCTGCTGATGGTCGTCGAGGACGTCCGCTGGACGGATGAAGCGCTTACCGCGCCGCAGGCGCTCGCCCTCCCCGAGTTTCGTGAGCTCTTTCCCGGGGAGCGTCCGGACATCTCGCGCGCCAGTTGAATGAAACGAACCTCTTCAGGCGGCGCTCAACCGAAGCAGGGCCGTCAGCGCCGAGAGGTTGCGGTCGTCAATGACGACTCGCCGGTCGCCGTAGCGTTCCTTGGTCCGGTGCAGGATGGCATCGGCTCTGGGCTGCGAGCTGGCCACCACGACGGCTTCCGGCTCGAGCGCCTGGACAGCGGCGTCGAGAACCGCCGGAGGGACGGCGACCGGTTTCCATGGGCCGCCAGCTCGTATGACTGCCCGCGCGAAGGCGTGAACGTCCTCGGCCGCGGTCGCATAGAGGACGCAGCGCTCCGATTCCGACTTCATATCGGTAAGAACGCAGAACTGAGGCCAGGGTTACTCCCGGCCAGTTCCCGCGGCAGGCAACGAGAGTGCTGAGTCGGCCTAAGCAGTTGCCGCGCGAGATTTGGGGGAGAATGCCGTTCGCGTGCGGCGATCCGGGCGGTAGCGTGCTCGCATAGGCCAACATCCTGTCCGACGGCCCGCCGTCATCGACCCCCGAAAGCTGCCGGTCCACTTGGACCGAGCGGGCGATATCGCGCCCCCCAGGTGGCTGAGGCAGTTCACCTCGGACGAGCTCCTGGCGCAGACGCGGGCAGAGTGGCAGCCCTGGTTCCGGCTGCTGCGCGTGGTCAGCAGCCAACCGGGATGGAGCGACGCCTGCCTGGCGCTGGGGCGCGAGCTGCACGCGATTACCGGCGCCGAGCGCATCACCCTCTGGTCGGAGACGCCCTGGACGGATACCTTTGCCTGGGCGCTGGCAGGCGCCCCGGTCTCGATCCCGCGGATTCCCGAGCAGGTGGGTCAGGTGGTCGTCGCGGATGGCTGTATCTGCGTGCGGCTGTCGATGTCGCCCAAGCTGTGGCTGGTGCTGAACCGGGCGAACCTCGATTTGATCAAGGCCGTATCGGTTCTTGGCGAGGAGCTGGGACAGGCTCTCGGTGCGGCCAAGCTGCGCGCCGAGCTGCGTAACGGCGACCACCTGGGCAGCGCGCGCTCGGCGAAGCCGGGCGGCGGGCTGGCTGGATTGCTCAAGCAGCTCCGCTCCGGCCACTGATCCTGCCCCTACGATTTCGATCAACCGGCGGCTTGCCGTTCAGTGGCCCGCTAAGGTGCGCAACCCATGCCAGATTTATAAGTGGACCAACATCAGCAAAGGAGGACGATTTGGCCCACTATCTCCTCATTGAATCGCGGGACCCGTACGAGTACGGCGATCCCGCCCAATTCGCGGATCTGGCGCTGGATCTGGCTGAGGCCGGCAACCAGGTGACGTTCTTCCTTATCCAGAACGGCGTACTGGTCACGCGCAAGGGCGCCAAAGCGGCGACGCTGGAGAAGCTCAGGAACAAGGTGACCGTGCTGGCCGACGAGTTCTCGCTGCGCGAGCGCGGTATCAAGCCCGATAGGCTGGCCAGCGGCGTCCGGACGTCTCACGTCGACCAACTTGTTGACATGCTGATGGCCGACGGCTGCAAGGCCGTGTGGCACTAGGAGGCAACACCATGGCAAGCGGTAAGACGCTCACCATCTCGCTTATGGATCCACCGTACGAGAGCGAGACCACGACAACTGTGCTGCGCATCATCGACGCGGCCCTGCGCCGGGGACACAATGTCAACGTGTTCGCCTACGAGGGCGCGGTGGCGCTGCCGCTCAAGACGCAGGCGGCCCATCCCAACCCGGTGAAAGGCACCACCGCCGAGGAGCAGCACCATCCCACGACCAGCGGGTTCATCTCGGCCCTGTTCGAGGCCGCCCGGGCCGGCGGCGCCAAGCTGGATTGGGTCAACTGCGGCCTGTGCGTGGACGAGCGCGGCGCGACGGATTGGATCGAGGGGGTGCGTCGGGGCGGCCCGGCTGACTTCGTGAAGATGGCGCAGGAAAGCACCAACACGCTCGTGATCGGGACGAGGTAACGCGCGATGGCCAGATATCTCTCGGTCGTCGAACGCGCCTACCACGGCACGCTCGAGGAGCAAGACGACACCATCCTGTGGGTCAACCACATGTTCAAGAACGCGGGCGCCGACGTGAGCCTGCTGCTGCGCTCGAACGCCGTCAACTACGCCGTCAAAGGGCAGGACGCGTCCGGGCTGACCTTCGGTAAGGCGGCGCTGGACGTGCCGCCGACGATCGATCACGACGTCGAAGAGCTGATCAAGGCCGGCGCTTCGATCTACGCCGTCGAGGAGGACCTGGCCGATCGCGGCATCGACAAGAGCGAGCTGATCGCCGGCGTGAAGGTCGTCGGGCGGCGTGAGGTAGCCAAACTGTTCGACCAGCACGACCAGATCTGGCATTGGTGACCGCATACATGAGGTAAGCTCACGGCGTGGCAACGACGGTAGAGCAGAACGAGCGTCTCACGCGGGTTGGCCCGGGCACGCCCATGGGCAACCTGCTGCGGCGCTACTGGCACCCCATCGGCACGGCGCTGGAGCTGGAGAGGGAGCCGGTGCAGCGCGTCCGCCTCCTGGGCGAGGATCTGACGCTGTTCCGGACCGACCGCGGCGAGTACGGGCTGGTGGACGACGTCTGCCCGCATCGCTGCATGTCACTCGAATGGGGGATTCCCCAGGAGGAGGGGCTGCGCTGCGCCTATCACGGCTGGCTGTTTGCGCCCAATGGCCGCTGCCTGGAGCAGCCGTACGAGGAGACGGTCAACCCGGAGGCGCGGTTCAAGGACAAGATCCGCATCAAGGCCTACCCCGTGCAGGAGCTGTGCGGGATGGTCTACGCCTACCTGGGGCCGGAGCCGGCGCCGCTCCTGCCCCGCTGGGACATTCTCGTCCGCGACGACCTGGACAAGGTCATCGACATCCATCCTCTGGACTGCAACTGGCTGCAGACGATGGACAACGCCGCCGACCCGGTCCATTTCGAGCACCTGCACGCCGTGTTCGGCAACTATCAGCGCAAGAAGCTCGGCCTCCCGCCGGCCATGACCCCGGCTCGGCACCTGCAGATCGCCTTCGACCGCTTTGACTACGGCATCATGAAGCGCCGCCTGCTGGAAGGCGAGGATCCCGAGACGTCGGAAGACTGGAAAGTGGGGCACGCGCTGCTGTTTCCCTGCACGCTCTCGGTCGGCGTGGCCAGCGCGCCTACGCTGCAGATTCGCACGCCGGTCGACGACACCCACACCATCCAGTTCGCGCTGCGCACCAGCATCCGCAAGCCGGGCGCGGAGCCGCGGCCGCTGGCCGTTCACCGGAACTCGCTCTACGAGGCCGACGGCAAGACGATCGTCGCCGACACCATCCCCAAGCAGGACATGACCGCCTGGGTCGCCCAGGGGCCGGTGTCGCAGCGCCATCGTGAGCACCTCGGCGCCAGCGATGTCGGCGTGATCCTGTACCACAAGATGCTCGAGGAGGAGGTGCAGAAGGTCGAGCGCGGCGAGGAGCCCATCGGGGTACTTCGCGATCCGCGCGAGAACGAGCCCTGGATCGACCTCCGCCGCGAACGCACCGGCTACGAGGCCTTCCATTCGAAGTACGACAACTACTTCGAGAAGATCGAAGCGCTGGCGGAGGTCCGCGCCTAAATAGCCGAACCGGTCCTCCGTCTCGGCATCGCTGGCCTGGGGGTGGCCAGCACGATGGTCCTGCCTGGGGTCGAGAAGTTTCCCCAGGCGCGCATCGTGGCTGCCGCCGACCTGCGGCGCAGCGCACGCGAGGCTTTCGAAAAGCACTACGCCGGGCGCGCCTACCAGTCCGTCGAGGAGCTGTGCGCCGATCCGAACGTCGACGTCGTCTGGATCGCCACACCCAACCATCTCCACCGGCCGCACACCATCATGGCCGCCGAGCACGGCAAGCACATCATCTGCACCAAACCCATGGCCCTGACGGTCCAGGAGTGCGAGCAGATGTGCCTGGCGGCGGAACGCAATGGTGTGCAGCTGCTGTGCGGACAGACCTACAGCATGAGCCCCGACGTGCAGGCCCTGGTCAAGGTTGCGCGCTCCGGCGAGCTGGGGCGGCTGATCGCCATCAACACCTGGTTCTATACGGACTGGCTGATCAAGCCGCGCGTGGCCGAGGAGGTCGACGAATCGTTAGGAGGGGGCGTGGTCTACCGCCATGCGCCGCACCTCATCGACACCGTGCGCCTGCTCGGCGGCGGGCTGGTGCGCAGCGTGCGCGCCCAGGTCGGCCGCTGGATGCCGGAGCGGCCCTGCCCCGGCAATTTCTCCGCCTACCTGGAGTTCGAGGACGGCACCCCGGCAACCATCGTGTACAACGGCTACGGCTACTTCGACACGTCCGAGTTGACCTGGGGCATCGGCAACCGGATGTACTCCGAGGAGGAACGCGTGCGCGTCCGGCGGGCGCTGCGCGAGGGCCAGATCGACGACGAGGTTGCCAAGGAGGGCATGCGCTTCGGCGCCGCCGCCTCGGACGCATCGAGCACGGGCAGCGGCTGGACCGCGGGCGCGCAGGTACCGGGCACGCGAGCCCATATCCACTGGTTCGGGATCACCGTCGCCAGCTTCGAGCGCGGGGATATTCGCCAGTCGCCGAACGGCGTGTTCGTATACGGCGACGACGGCCGGCGCGAGATGCGCGTCGAGGGAGGCCGGGGCACGGGCACAGTGGAGATGGCGGACATGTACGCGGCCGTGTACGAGGGCAAGCCCATCGTGCACGACGGCCGCTGGGGCATGGCCACGCTCGAAGTCGGGCAGGCCATGGTCCAGTCCGCCCGCGAGCGTCGGGAGATCATACTGACGCACCAGTGCCCCGCGGCCGAATAGGGCGCGACGAAGCCCGCGCGGGAGCTGGTTGCGCCCGATCGCCAAGCCTGGAACCTTGCAGGCAGCCTCCGGTATCCTCATGATGCCATGATGCGCCTCGGCAAGACACTCGTTCTCGGCATGCTGCTGGCCGGTTGCGGCGGCGCACCGGCCGCCAGTGCCCCAGCCACGAGCTCGGCTCCGGCGAAGGCGACGGCCTCGACCTCGGCCTCGCTTGCGGCCAAGCCGGCGGCGTCAGGTCAGCTCATCAAGGTCACCGCCGCCTACCCGAACATCTCCGGCAGCAACATCCCCATCTTCATCACCGCCGAAGGCGGCTATTTCCGGCGGAACGGCCTCGACGCCGACCTGCAGTTCATCAACGGCGCCGCCAAGTCGACCGGCGCCTTGCTGGCTAACCAGGTCGAGATCTGCCACTGCGGCGGCAGCGAGGCCGTGAACGTCAACACGGCGAACGGCGACCTTGTGGTCACCGCTGTGTTGACGCCGGTTTACCCCTACAAGTTCATGGCCGCGCCGGACATAAAGACCTTCAACGACCTCAAGGGCAAGCCCATCGGCATCAGCTCCATCGGCGGGGCAGTGGACGTCGTCACCCGGCTGGTGCTGCGCAAGAACGGCCTCGATCCCGACAAGGATGTCATCCTGGTGCCGGACAACGGCTCAACCTTCCGCATCGACGCCCTGCTGGGGGGCGCCACCAAAGCGGCCATGGCCGACCCGCCTGGACTGATGAAACTGGAAGAGAAGGGCTTCCACGCCATTGCTAATCCGGCTGCCGAGAAGATCCCCACCGCCAACTCCGGCGTCCTGGCCCAGCGATCGTGGCTGAATACGCATCGCGACGTCATGCAGCACTACGTCGACGCGCTCATCGAGGGCACGGCCCGCGCCAAGAGGGACAAGGCGTTCGCCGTGTCGGCCATGAAGAAGTACTTCAAGTCCGACGACGACGCGACCATGAGTGGGACCTACGACTTCTTCGTCAACGACGTCGAGACACTCGAGCCTCTGGTCAAGCCGGACCAGTTCACCGACTCCATCAACGAGCTGGCCAAGCAGAACCCCGGCGTGAAGAACTACGACATCAGCAAGGCCATCGACAACAGCTTCGTCCAGAGCGCCATAGAACGAGGCCTCGCCAAGCAGATCTGACCTTTCCTGACGCGGGATGGGTGCTAGCACCTAGGAAGATCGGGGGGAAGCACCATGGTGATCGGTGCAGCGCGTGCCTATCGTAGTGTCAGAGGCAAAGGTGATCGCAAAACTCTGTCGCTACTGCCGGCGCTTCGTCGGCAAGGATGGGAAACACGGAATCTGCGGCCGCTGCTGGCAGCTGGCGGAGGAATCGAAATGAAGAACAAGCTGCCCATCGTCCCTATTGGCGCGGTTGAGCTCATTGCCGAGTGCGCCCAGCTGTTGAACGGCGAGCGCAAGGCGTTGACGCCGCTGGCCGAATACACGGCACAGCGCCGCCGCTACTGGCAAATGCAGGCGCAGCGCCCTCGCCGCCGGCCGCGTGCCGCCCTGCGGCGTTTCGCGGCCTAGACTCCTACTTCCGGGGAAGCATCTCGCAGGGAGTCTGGCGCGGGCCGAGGCTCTCCCAGTACTCGTTCGTCTCCGGGTTATAGCGCCCCTGGTTAAAGCCGCCGCCCTTCTGGCTGCGGATGATCACCGCCACGGTGCGCTCGCCAACCGTCACTTCCGTGTGGATCTCGTACGGCCGCACGAGGTCGATCTCACCCGGACCCACCAGCAGGTCCGTGGTCTTGCGGATCTCCGCGTAGCCCGGCTTCGAGCGGTCGTCGAGGCGCTCGTAGCGTTCGATGCGCTCGTGCCCGTCCAGCACGCCATACAGGGTGTAAATGTGCGCGTGGTCGTGGATGCGCGCCCGGCCGCCCTGGCGGGCGTCGCCCTTGGTCAGCCCGTTGATGGCAAAGCCGAAGTCCGGATCCTCGTAGAACAGCAGGTTCTCGGCGCGGCCGTCGCGCGGGACGCAGTCCGGCCAGCTCTTGGAAGCCGCGATCACGTCGGGATCGGCCAGCAGCTCCGCTAGGATGGGCTTGAGCGCCACCCAGCGCTTGTCCACGTCCGGCTCGGCCGCGAACAGCTCGCGCGTCTTGCGAACGAATCGGTCCAGGGCCGTCTCAACTTCAACTGCCATCGCTAACCTCCTTCAAGCTACGGCTACGGGCGCCTCAATGGAATAGAACCGGGCGCAATTGTCCCACAGGATCTTGCGCTTGTCCTCGTCCGCGATCGGCAGCTCGAGGAAGGCCTTGACCGCCTCGGGGTAGCGTGAGTCGCCGTGGGGATAGTCGGTCGAGAACACCAGCTGGTCGCTGCCGAACTCCTCGATCATGGACCTGGCCGGATGCTCGTCGGGCTCGATTGAGATGACGCACTGCCGCTTGAAGTACTCGCTCGGCGGCATCTTCAGCTCGGGCATGAAGACATCGCCCTCGCGTTCGTAGCCTTCGTCCATGCGCCACAACAGCCACGGCGCCCACGAGCAGTTGGCCTCCAGGAAGGCAACCTTGAGCTTGGGGTGCCGCTCTAGGATGCCGCCGGCGACGAAGCTGCCCAGACCGAGCATCTGCGTGAACGGCTGCGAGTACACCCGCCGCAGGCCAAAGTTCGGATCGAACTGCGAGCCGGTCTGCGGACTGCGCGATCCGGTGGCTTCGTGGAAGCCGATGGGCGTGTTCAGCTCCTCCAGCACCTCCCACAGCGGCTCGTAGTAGCGGTCGTGCCAGACCTTGCCGTTGACGATGTTGGAACGCAGGAACACGGCCGCAAAGCCGAGGTCCTCCACGCACCGCTGCGTTTCCTCGACGGCGTCGTTGATGTCGTAGACCGAGATCATGCCTGCGCCCAGCAGGCGCTTGCGGTCCGGCTCGCAGAAGTCGTACATCCAATCGTTGTAGGCGCGGGCGATGGCGGCCGCGAGCCGCGGATTCTGATTCAGGTCCGGCTTGGTCAGCACGCTCAGACCGCGGCTCGGGAACAGGACCGCCACGTCCAGGCCTTCCGTATCCATGGCCTCCAGCTGAACCTCACCGGTCCAGCCGCGCGCGGCGTGGTCGCTATAGATGGCCTGGTTGCGCTCGAAGTTGCGGCCTTGGTGCGGCGTGCCAAACGACCGGCTGCGGCCAGTGGAGCTCACTGGCTCGTCGGGATACGCCGTGCGTAAGTCGCGGACGTTGTCCGAGGTGATCCCGCGGGGCGCCTGATCCCGGAACTCGGGGTCGGTATAGCGCTGCCACAGATCCGGCGGCTCCATGATGTGCATGTCGCTGTCCAGGATCAAAAAGCCGTTCCTTGCCATTTGCCGCCGATCATAAACAAATCGGGGCGGCCCATCCGGGGCCGCCCCGATTTGGCGCTGGACTAGCGCCGCGCCATCTCTCCCACCGCCACCTCTTCGCGGATGCGGCGCTCGCCGGGCCTCGTCTGCGGTTTGGCCGACATCTGCTTTTTCACGGTCGTCTTGGTCTGCTTGAGCCGGTTGGTCAGCTCCATCAGGTGATCCGCTTTGCAGGCCTTCTTGATCTTCGGGAACATCTGCCCCTCTTCCTCACGGACGTGGTGCATGACGTTCTTCTCGAGCTCCTGCATGGCCGGCATGAACTGTTCGTCCCGCGTCTTCATGGGCATGATGCGATGGACGAGCTGCTCCACCTTGTGGTGCTCTTCCATGCCCTCGCGGACCAGCGGCGAAACTTCGCTGATGCGCATCATCTCGGGATAGAAGGACTGCTCCTCCATCTTGGCGTGGATCAGCAGCTCCTTGCAGATGCGGCGCGCGGTGGACAGCCGCTGACGGGCGTTGGTGCCTTTGGCTTTGAAGCGCCTCATCAGCCCCTCGACCGTGTCGTGCTCGTTCTTCAGGAATGTGAGCACATCCATCCGGCGGCGGCTGCTGCTGGTGCGCTTGCGCGCCGTGGTGCTGCTGCGCTTGCGGCCTGTGGTGGACGTTCGCGAACGCGCTGTGGTGGTTTTGGCGCGAGCCGTGGTCTTAGCGCGACTCGTGCTTTTCGCGCGCGAGGTCGTTGACGTACCGCGGCGGCTGGTGCTCTTCTTGGCCGCCGTCTTTGATACGGCCTTTTTTGTCGTCGGCATACAAACTCCTCCTCGATTTTGCTTATTGGCAAGCAAAAGCGATACCAATTACGGCGATGGCTTATCAGGGCACATTCGGCGTTCACTTTCCGATTCATCAGCCCGGCTGGCTGACCATGTCCGCCGCGCGCATCGTCGAGCTGGCACAGCACGCGGCCGGCCACGGCTTTCAGACGGTCTGGGTGAACGACAACTTCAAGGCGCGCCACACATTCAGCGTGCTGTCTGCGATGGCCGCACGCGTCCCCATTGGCCTGGCGACGCTCGTCACGCACCCATATGCACGCAACCCGATGGACCTGGCGACGGCGATCGGAACCGTCGCCGAGCTGCTCGGTGAGCGGCCGCTGCGCGTCGGCATTTCCAGCGGCGCCTGGGCCATTCAGGGCGTGCTTGTGGAGCGGCCTTCCCCTTCAGCCGCGGTGCAGGAGGCGATCGCCATCGCCCGTCAGCTGCTGAGCGGCGAGGAGGTCGCGCTGGCCGACTTTCCGATCCTGGCCGCGTACTTCAACATCAAGCCGGCGGCGCGGCTGAAGCTGCAGTTCAGGCCGGGTACGCCGGTATCGTTCTGGCTGCCGCCGAAGGGGCCGAAGATGCTTGACGTCGCCGCCCGCGTGTGCGATGGCGTCATCTTCAACACCTACACGCAGTATGCCGCCTTGCCGCACCTGCGCAGTGGCAAGCTCGCGCAGACCCTGCGTGACATGGAGGCAGCTCGAGCGCAGGCTGGCAACCGGGCGCCGCTGCGCCGCGTGTTCAAGCTGGACATGTCGCTCGCCGCGCAGCGCGAGGCCGCCCGGCAGTTCGCGCGCAACTTCGTGTCGTTCAACGCCGCCGGCGATGCCGATCGGTATCGCGGCGTGGGCCTGGATGACGAGCTGGACCGGCTGCGGGATCGCTACAAGACCGGCGCTTCGATCGAGCAGAGCGCCGAGCTGGTGGGCGAGAAGCTCATCGATCTGGTCGTGCTGGCCGGCACACCGGATGACGTGCGGGACCGGTTCGCCGAGTACGTCGACGCCGCCGAACGGCTCGACTTCGAGCAGGTGATCCTCGCTGTGCCCGTCGGCCCGGATCCATTCCAGGCTATTGAGCTGGCCGGCAAGGAGGTGATTGGCAAGCTAGTGGCATAACGCTTGCGCCATTGGGCGCATGGCCGCGGCTAATGGCGCTCGCCGCGGCCGCCCTGTTCGTAGCGCTGTTCTAAACCTAAACCGCGACAGGCTCCGGCACTTTCATGCTGTACAGCCGCACGACGTTGTCGCGCACCAATTTGGCTCGGGTCGCGGCCGGCAGGCTGCCCAGATCGCGCGCGATGACCTCGCGCGAATGCGGCCACGTCGAGTTCTCGTGTGGGAAGTCGTTGGACCACATGCAGTTATCTGCGCCCCACCAGTTCAGCAGCTTGGTGCCGATCGGGTCGTTGAAGAACGTGCAGTACACCTGCCGCGCAACGTATTCGCCCGGCGCCTTATCGATGGGCAGCGGGTTCACCTTCCGGAAACGGCGGAAGTAGTAATCCCACTGCTGGACGTAGTACGGCAGCCAGCCCACTTCGTGCTCGACCATGACCAGCTTCAGGCCGGGATAGCGGTCGAGGATGCCGTAATGGGTGAAGTCGAACAGCGCGTTCACCGCCTCAGTCGTCTTGTGATTGACGCTGCCGCGGTAGCGCTCCACGCCCTCAGGCCGGTGCTTCACGTAGCCATGCCCGGTCAGGATGTGCAGACTGAGCGGCATATCCAGTTCCTGGCAGGCAGCCCACAGCGGCTCGTAGTGATCGGAGTAGAAGGGTAGATCGGGGTGCGGCGCCTCCCAGATGAGCGCGCCCTTGAGGCCGCCCTCGCAGCAGCGCTGCAGCTCCTTCACCGCGTTGTCGATGTTGTAGACGGAGATGGCGGCGATCCCCACCAACCGGTCCAGCGACACCTGGCAGTAGTCCAGCAGCCAGTCGTTGTAGACGCGGAAGCAGGCCTCCTGCAGGTCGGCGTCATCGAGGCTGAACAGGGATAAGCCGAGCGTCGGATACAGCACCTCGGCGCTGACGCCGTCCTGGGCCATCTCCTTGACCCGCTCGTGCGGGTCCTGCCCGCCGGGATGGTGCTGGAAGCCCTCGCCAACCTTGTGCGGCGGGAATGAGGGCGCCTTGTCGCCAAAGCCGGATGACAGCGCTTTCGACCACAGATCCGGCGGCTCCATGACGTGGGAGTCGGCCGAGATGATCAGCTCCTGGCTGACGTCGGTTTCAGGTTTCATGGCGAGGCTCATGGCGCAAAGACTACTGCATCGCCCGGCGCAGGTAATTGATGGCCACGCGCTGCACCGTGTCGAACGAGAACTCGATGATTGGCACGTGCTGCGTGACCACTGAGCCCGCGCCCGGCATCTCGATCCGGACGACCGATTCGCCGGGCATGAGGCGGATGCATAGCGAGTTCTCGCCCGGCGCAAAGCGGATGTCGAAGTTGAAAAACACCGCCTGGCCTGTGGGCGGTATGGGCTCGTCGACCGAGGCCGACACGTTGCACTCGTGGCCCAGCGCGCGTACCCGCTCGGCGACCTCTTCCAGGGCCGGCACGATCATGGTGTGGGCCATCATCCGGAAGCGCTCCGGCAGATCGCTGTACTTGAAGTCTTGTAGCTGGGCGGCGACGGCCTGAAATTCGGCTTCGTTCTCGGCGTTCATCCCTGCCGAGCTAGTTCGAGCTGAGCACGCGGCCTGGGAACGCGCCGGTGTGCCGGCCGTTCTCCATCAGCACCTCGCCGTTGACGATGGTGTAATGCATGCCCGTGGCGTGCTGGACGTAACGCGGCTCGCCGCCGGGCAGGTCATGCACCAGCTCGCGATCATCCGCCATGACCGTGTCGGGATCCCACACAGCGACGTCCGCCACGAGTCCGGGCCGCAACAGGCCGCGATCGCGGATGTCGAAGATAGACGCCACCATGAACGTCAGCTTGCGCACCGCTTCCTCCAGCGGCATGACCTGGCGCTCGCGCGTCCAGTAACCCAGCAGCAGTGTGGCGTAGCCGAAGCCGGCGTCGAAGGCCAGGTGCGCGCCGGCGTCGGATTGCCCTACCAGCACGTACGGGCTGCGCAGGATCTCGCCGACTGCCTCGGGATCGCCCTGGTTGTCGCTGCTCTCGAACAGCGTCTCGAGATCCTCCTCGAGGCACAGATCGAGGAAGGCCTCGACGACCGGTTTGCCGGCGGCTTCGGCGTACTCGGCCACGCTGCGGTTCTCCCACCGCTTGTTGTGAGGCAGCACGGTCTTGCGGATGCGGATGATGTCCCAACGTCGTGAGAAGCTGATCGGCCGCGTGTCCTCCACGGCCTCGAACGTCATCTTGCGCCGCACTTCGGGATCGCGGAAGGCTTGCTTGCGTGCTTCGAGCGGCAGGAACAGCAGGTTCTTCCAGGTAGGCAGCTCGTCGAAGACCTGCGCATTCTTCATCGTCCAGCGGTTGCTGAACGGGCGCGCGTTGGTCAGCGGGTAGGCGGGCGCGCCCTGCCGGTGGCTGTCGGCGGCCTGCTCGAGCTGGCGCCGCCACATGTCCGGATCGGCCCAACGGTGCAGGATGCTCTGCCACACCAGGGGCCGGCCGGTGGCCTTGGCCACGTCGTTGTACCAGTCCATGTGCTCCGCCGAGCGGAAACCGCCGTGGCTGAATTGGACCACGCCACGCTGGCACTCGCCCACTACCGCGCAGAGACGGTCGACCTCCTCGCGCTCGGCGAGACGGCTGGGAATGGGCTTGCCGTCCTCGCGGAAGTGGCGGTCGTTCATGTTGGTCGAGAAACCGAAAGCGCCCGCCGCCATGCCATCGCGCACCAGCGCCTCCATCTGGCGGATCTCGTCCTCGGTCGCCGGGCGTTCGACGCTGTCGTCGCCCATGACGTAGTGACGCACGGCGCAGTGGCCGATCAGGGTCGCGATGTTGAGGCCAAGCGGGCGCTGGCGGAGCGCTTCCATGTAGCCGCCATGCGTCGTCCAGCCCCAGGGCACCTGGCTGCGCAGCACCTTGGCCGGCATGCCCTCCACGCGGATGAACGTGCCCACCAGCGCCTCGTGGTCCTCGGGCTTGGCCGGCGCCAGCGTGAGGCCGCAGTTGCCGGTAATGACGGTGGTCACGCCGTGCTCGTTGAGAGAGCTGCCCAGCGGATCCCAGAAGAACTGCGCGTCAAGATGCGTGTGGAAGTCGATAAAGCCCGGGCTTACCGCCAGGCCGTCGAGGTTCAGCGTGCGCTTGGCGGGCTCATTGACGCGGCCAATGGCCTGGATGCGCCCCTCGGCGATGGCCACGTCGGCGTTGAACGCCGGCAGGCCCGAGCCGTCGTACACTCGGCCGCCCTTCAGCAACAGGTCGTACATGGCGGGGCCATTCTAGCCTTTGAGCGCGCCGGCAAGGAGCCCGCGTGCGAAATAGCGCTGCAGCGAGAAGAACACCGCCAGCGGCAGCGCCATCGAGATGAACGCCGCCGCCGTGAGCAGCTGCCAGCCCTGCCCCAGCGAGTTCACCAGGTTGCTGATGGTCACCGTCACCGGCGCCACGTCGGGCTGCCCGCCGAGATAGATGAGGGCCACCAGCAGGTCGTTCCAGACCCACAGGAACTGGAAGATGGCCAGCGATGCGAGCGCCGCCACCGAGGTCGGGAGAACGATACGGAAGAACACCGTCCAGTGGCCGGCACCGTCGATCAGCGCCGACTCGAAAATGTCCCGCGGCAGGGAGCCGATGAAGTTCCGCAGCAGGTAGATGGCAAGCGGCAAGCCGTAGCCGGTGTGAGCCAGCCACAGGCCGAGGAAGGTGCCAGTCAGGCCGAGCTGCACGAACAGCGTCAACACCGGAATGAACGTCGTCTGCAGCGGCACCACCAGCAAGCCGACGACAGCGAGAAACAGCCAGTCCCTCCCAGGAAAGCTCATCCAGGCAAAGGCATAGGCCGCGTAGGCGGCGATTAGCAGCGGAATGACGGTGGCTGGCACGGTGATCAGCAGGCTGTTGACGAAGCTGGGGGCCATGTTGTACGTCGTCAGCACCGCCGCGTAGTTCTCGACGGTGAAGGCGAGCGGCAGCCGAAAGGCCGTCCACCAACCACTGGTTGCCACCAGGTTCGGCGGCCGGAACGAGGAAACCAGCAGGGCGACGGTCGGCACCAGCCACAGGCAGCAGACGGCCGCGATCGTCACATGGACGGGCACGCGGCCCAGCGCGCGTACGACGAGCCGCGGCAGCGCCGGCGCCGCCGCCTTGGACAGAACCATGACCCTCATCGCTCCGCCTCCTGCTGGCGAAACCGTTGGAGGTTGAAAGCCAGCACCGGCAGGATGGCGACAAGCAGCACGACGCCAATGGCGCTGGCCTTCCCAAAGTCGCGGTTGATGAACATCTGCTGGTACTGGCTGAAGGCGATGATCTGCGTGCTGAAGTTGCCACTGGTCATGACGTACACCACGTCGAACGTCTTCAGCGAGAAAACGATCATGACCGTCGTGACGACCGCCACCGTCCCGCCCAACAAAGGGAAGATCACCCGCCAGAAGACCTGCCACTCGTTGGCGCCATCGATCCGGGCAGCATCAAGCACCTCGGCGGAAAGGCCTTTGAGCGCGGCAGAAAGAATAACCATGCAGAAGCCGGTCCAGACCCACGTGCTGGCGAGGATCAGGAACACGGTATTCAGCGGGGCGTTGACCAGCCAGGCCCTGGGCTGAAAGCCCGGGATGAGCGTCAGGAGCGCGTTCAGCGTTCCAGTCTGCGCGGTCCCCGCGGGGCGGTAGTCGAACATGAACTTCCAGATGACCGAGGCGGCGGTGAAGGAGATGGCCATGGGCAGAAAGACGATGGACTGGGCGAACGACTCGTACCGCACGCGGTCGGTCAGCACGGCGATGAGTAGGCCCAAGGCCACCGTCAGGAACGTGAACAGCACCAGCCACAAGCCGTTGTTGCGGAGCGCAACCTGCGTGGCGCTCTGCGTGAAGATGGCCAGGTAGTTTGCCAGCCCCACGAACCCGCTTGAATCCGGTCCGAACAGGCTGAGCTGAATGGTCTTGAGCGTCGGGTAGACCAGGAACACGCATAGGAAGAAGAACCCAGGCGCCGTCCACAGCCAGGGCCTGACGGCAGCCGCCCGACGCGTGGGTAGGGCAACAAGCGCGCCCTCGACCAGGGTGATGTATCCGACGAGCAGCACCGGTACGCCGGCGACGACCGCCGCCGCCAGGACGAGTCTGCCCACTTACCGGGTCGGCGCTACGCGCTCGGTTTCGCGCTGGCGCTTGCAGCCGGCCGGTAGGCCGTCTGCCGCGTCTGCTCCAGGGTGTTCAGAATGCTGTCCAGCTGGTTGGGGTTTTGCACGAAGTTCAGTACGCCCTGGTAGAACGCCTTCGTCATAGCGTCGGGCATCATGTCGCCCGCGCTGAAGCGCGGCGTCTTAGCCGCGGTCAGCGTCTGGGCCAGCGACCTGGAAAGGTCGTCGGGATAGCTGCTCGCCGCGACCTGCTTGTTGGGCGAGAGCGCACCCCCGCGCTTGACCCAGATCGACTGCGCCTCGGGCGTCGTCAGGTATTTCATGAGCGCCCGCGCCTGGGGAGTGTCCTTGAACATCCCGAACAGGTCCCCCGCCACCTGCTCTACGCCGCTGTACTGGCTGTTGATGTCCGGGAAGGCGAAGAAATTGAAGTCGGTCCCGGGCTTCACGTTGGGATTGTTCTTGACGTAGAAGTCGGTGATGAAGTTGCCCTGGCGCTCCATGTAGCACCCGGGCGGGTTGGTGAACATCGGTCCGCCGGCGTTCCCGAAGTTGGTGGCCAGCATGTACTGCACGCCGCCGTAGACCATTTTGGGATCGCCGACGATCTTGCCCCAGTCCTGCCAGGCGGTCTTCACCTCGGGCGAGGTCCAGGCCAGCTGGCCTTCATACCAGTTGATGTACTTGTCCGGGCCCGCGGTGCGCATCATGATATCGGAGATCCAGTCGGTGCCGGGCCAGCCGCTGGTGGCGGCGCTCTCCAGACCGATGCACCACGGCGCCTTACCGGTGCCGGCGATCTTCGTGTCGAGGCTCATCAGATCGTCCCAGGTCTTGGGCGGGCTCCCGCCGCTCACCTGGTTGAAGCTCTTGGGGTCGAACCAGATGGTGCTTTTCAGCGCGGCCTTGATGAAGATGCCCACCAGCTTGCCGTTGACCGTGCCCAGCGTGAGCCAGTCCTGCGCGTACTGAGCCTTCATCTGGCTGACGTCCACCACATTCGAGAGATCCACCAGCTTGCCGGCCTCGGCGAACTGCGCCATCTGGCCAGGGCCCGGCAAGCCGGCCAGATCGGGCGGATTGCCGGCCTGGACCCGAGTCTGCAGGATCGCGTTGAGGTCGCGGCTGCCCTCGTATTGCACTTTCGTCCCGGTCTGATCCTCGAACGGTTTGACCATGGCCAGGAAGCTCTCCTGCTCGCTGCCGCCCCAACTGCCGATGACCGACACCGTCCCGCCGATTCGCGGCAAGGCGGAGCCGGATGCGGCCACGGCGGCGCTTGCGGCTGGCTGAGCCGAGGCCGCCACGCTCGCGGCGGGCTTGGCGGATGCGCTGGCTGCCGCCGAGGCCGCCGGCTTGGCAGTGGCGCTCGCCGCCGACGCGGCCGGCTTGGGCGCTGAGGCTGGCGGGCTGGACGCCGGAGGAGACCCCGCCGGCGCGCCGCCGCAGGCAGCTGCCAGGGCCAGCAAAGGGAGCACCAATAAGCGCGACTTCATCGTCCGCCTCCTGAGAACTGAATGCCGACTTGCAGCAAGAAATGTTCCGAGGAGGCGGCGTTTTTAGAGGTTCTGGATCGGAACTGACTCGACCGCTTCTGCCAGCTCGAAGCCGAACACGCGGCTGTAGAAGTACAGCTCCGCCTCGAGGCTGCGTTTGATCGTCTCCGCCTTGCGGAAGCCGTGCTGCTCGCCTTCGAACGCCAGATAGGCGTAGGGCAAGCCTTTGGCCTCGAGCGCCCGGACCATGACCTCGGCCTGCGACGGCGGCACGATCTTGTCTTCCAGGCCCTGGAACACGATGATCGGGCACGATAGCCGGTCGGCGAAGTGGATCGGTGAGCGCGCCGCGTACAGGTCCTTGCGCTCGGGATACGGGCCAATGAGGCTGTCGAGATATCGGCTCTCGAACTTGTGCGTGTCGGTCGCCAGCGTCTCCAGATCGGCGACCCCAAAATAGCTGGCTCCGGCCTTGAACACGTCGTGGAAGGTAAGCGCGCACAGCGTGGTGTAGCCCCCGGCGCTGCCGCCGCGGATGGCCAGTTTTCCGCCATCGACCTCGCCCCGCTGGACAAGATACCGGGCGGCGTTGATGCAGTCGGCTGTGTCGACGAGGCCCCACTGGCCCTTGAGGCGGTCACGGTACTCTCGGCCGTAGCCGGTGCTGCCGCCGTAGTTCACGTCCACCAAGGCGAAGCCGCGGCTGGTCCAGAAGGCGACCGCCGGGTCGAACCGGGCCTGCGCCTGCGACGTCGGGCCGCCATGGCTGATCACGATCAGTGGCGGTCGCTCGCCCGCCGGCCCGCTGAACTCGGCGTTGGCCGGAGGGTAGAAGATGGCGTGCGCGGTCTGGCCGCCGTCGGTCGGGAACGAGATCGGCTTCGGCTGCGGCACGTAGCCCAGATCGATCGCTGCTTCGAAGCTGCGCCGCAGGACCTGGGCTTCACCTCGATCGGGATCGAGAGCGATCACCGACGCAGCCTCCGAATGGCCGGCCGCGATCAGCGCCAGCCGCTTTCCCCAGGCGACGATCTGCGGGGCGAATGCCGTGTACGGCAGCCGCGGGTCGCGCCAGTGGCCGCCGTCCAGCAGAGCCATGTGGTCGAGGCCGTCGCGGGAGTAGATGGCCGCCATCCGGCCATCGGAGAGGAAGCAGTAGGTGCTCATGCCGAACACCCACTGGGGGCGGCCGAACTCGGCGTCCAGCGGCCCAAGCGCGCTGTCCTCCGTGTACAAATTCCACCAACCCGAGCGGTCCGAGACATAGTGCAGCCGGCCATCCGGCGACCATTCCGGCTGGAAGATGGACTCCTCCCGCCCGCCGGCAATGTGCTGGACGTCCGCGCTGTCGAAGCGCCCCACCCACAGGTCCGTGCCGTCCCAGGGCATGTTGGGATGGTCCCAGCTGAGCCACGCCAGCCGCTCGCCGTCGGGACTGATGCGCGGATTGGAAAAGAAGTCGTGGCCCGAGACGATGACGCGCGGCGGCGTCGAGCCGTCCGCCGGAATGGCCACGATCTCGTTTACGTCGTTGAGCTGCCGGACGCACACGATCGTCCGGCCGTCGGGGGTGACGCGCATGTCCGCGTAGCGGGCGCCATCCTCGGGCGTAATCGGCTGCCAGTCGCGGTAGAGGCGCTGATCGGCGAAATTGACGGCGTAGACCACTCCGTTGTGGACGCGATACGCTCCGCCGCCGTACTCGTGAACGCGCGTGCGCACGTTGAACCCCTCGGGCGCGACGTCCTGGCCGTTGCGAACGAGCACGTAGCGTCCGCCTTCCGAGGGGCGCCCCTCCAGCCAGTACAGGTCGTCCCCGTCCGCCTGCAGCGCATCCAGAGTAATGCGGCCACTGGCGACCAGCGCCGCGCTTACCGGCGAGCGCCAGGAGCCGTAAGGAGCGACGGGCACTACAGGCCTGGGAGAATGGGACCCCCGCCCTGGGCCATCATGCGCCGCACATGCTTGGGCAGGCGGCCCCTGCTGAACTGCTTCATCAACGCCTGCATCTGGCCGAACTGCGTCACCAGCTGATTGATGTCGTGCGGTGTTGTGCCGCTGCCGCGCGCGATGCGCCTCTTGCGGCTGCCGTCGAGAATCTTGGGGTTGCGGCGCTCAGCCGGCGTCATCGAGTAGATGATGGCTTCCACGCGCTTGAGCTGGCTTTCGTCCAGCTGGCCCGGCCCCAGGTTGCGGGCCAGCTTGCCCATGCCAGGGATCATCTCCACGATCTGCGTCAGCGGGCCCATCTTCTTGATCTGCTGGATCTGATCGAGGAAGTCGTCCAGGCCGAAAGTGGCCGTCCGCATCTTCTTTTCCAGCTCGGCCGCCTTCTGCTGATCGAGGTTCTCCTGCGTCTTCTCGATGAGCGACAGCACGTCGCCCATGCCTAGGATGCGCTGAGCGATGCGATCCGGATGGAAAGGCTCGAGCGCGTCCGGCTTCTCGCCAACGCCCACGAACTTCACCGGCACGCCGGTGACGGCCCGGATCGACAGTGCCGCGCCGCCGCGAGCGTCGCCGTCCATCTTCGTCAGGATCAGGCCGGTGAGCGGCACGTGGCAGTGGAACTCCTGGGCCACGTTCACGGCCTCCTGGCCGGTCATGGCGTCGGCCACGAAGAGCGTTTCGGTCACGGGTACACGCGCCTTGATGTCCTCGAGCTCGCGCATCAGCTCTTCGTTGATCTGGAGCCGCCCCGCGGTGTCCAGGATGACCACGTCGTCCGCATCCTCACGCGCCTTCTTGACCGCGCTGGCACAGATGTCCGGCGGCTTGGCCCCGGGCTGCGAATACACCGCGATGTTCAGCTGCTTGCCAAGCTGGACCAGCTGGTCGATGGCCGCTGGGCGGTACACGTCGGCCGCCACAAGCAGCGGCCGGCGGCCCTGCTTGCGCAGGTACAGCGCCAGCTTGGCTGCGCTGGTCGTCTTGCCGGAGCCCTGCAGCCCCACGAGCATGATGACCGTGGGCGGCGCGCCGGCCGTCTCCAACCGTGCCTGGCCCCCGCCCAACAGCTCGACCAGCTCGTCGTGGACGATCTTGACCACGTGCTGCGCCGGCGTGAGGCTCTCTATGACCTGTTCGCCGATGGTCTTCTCGCGGATGCGATTCTGGAGGTCCTTGACGACCTTGAAGTTGACGTCGGCCTCGAGCAGCGCCAAGCGCACCTCACGCAGGGCAGCATCGACGTCGGCCTCGGTCAGCTTGCCCTTGCCGCGCAGCTTGTTGAAGACGCCTTCGAGGCGGTCCTGGAGGGCTTCGAACATGCGCCTTGGAGTGTAGCCCCCACCCCTGGCTGTTATCATCAGCCAGGCTGTGGATCTCGCTGCTCTCGTTCGAGAGGTACCGGATTTCCCCAAGCAAGGCATCGTCTTCAAAGACATCACCACGCTGCTCAAGGTGCCGGCCGCCTTCAAACAGGCCATCGACGAGCTCACCGATGCGTTCCGCGACGACCACATCGACGTGGTGGTGGGCATGGAGTCGCGCGGGTTCATCTTCGCCGCTCCGCTGGCCTACAACCTCGGCGCCGGGCTGGTGCCGGTGCGCAAACTCGGTAAGCTGCCCCATCACACGCTGTCCATTGAGTACGCCCTCGAGTACGGCAGCAACACCCTGGAAATCCACCGCGACGGGATCGAGCCCGGCCAGCGCGTGCTGGTGGTGGATGACCTGCTGGCTACCGGCGGGACGGTCGCGGCCACGGTGGACCTCATCCAGCAGCTAAAGGGCGAGGTCGTGGCCGCGGCGTTCCTGATCGAGCTGCCTTTCCTCGAAGGACGCAAGGCCCTGCCGGGCGTCCGCGTGGTGTCCCTGATCCAGGGCTAGTCTTAGCCACATGAAGGCGCCCCACATCGAGTGGACGGCGCGCCATACCCTTCGCATGCTCGACCAGCGCAAGCTGCCGGTCGAGGAGCGCTGGATCGAGGCGCGCACCTACCAGGAGGTCGCGCAGGCAATCAAGGACATGGTCGTGCGCGGCGCGCCGCTCATCGGCGTCGCCGCTGCCTTCGGCATGGCTATGGCGGCCGAGCGGTCGCTCGACGACCTCCCGAGGGCCGCTGACGCGCTGCGGGCTACCAGGCCGACCGCCGTCAACCTGAGCTGGGCCGTCGACCGCATGCTGCGCTTCGCCGGCGAGCACCCGCGGCCAGCGGACATCGTGCAGGAGGCAGAGCGGATCGCCGCCGAGGACGCCGCTATGGCCCGCCGGCTGTCGGAGTTCGGAGGCGCCCTGCTCCCCGAGAGCGGCGGCGTGCTGACCCACTGCAACGCGGGCGCCCTGGCCATGGTCGACTACGGCTCGGCCGTGGGCGTCATCAGGTCCGCCTGGGAGCGCGGCAAGCACATCGATGTCCTGGTGGACGAGACGCGGCCCTTCCTTCAGGGCGCCCGGCTGACCGCCTGGGAGCTGCAGAAGCTGGGCATCCCGATGACCCTCATTACCGACAGCATGGCCGGCCATTTCATGAGCCGCGGCCGCGTCCAGGCGGTCGTCACGGGCGCCGATCGCATCGCCGCCAACGGCGACACGGCCAATAAGATCGGCACGTATTCGCTGGCCATCCTGGCGCACGAGCACGGCATTCCCTTCTACGTGGCTGCGCCGGTCTCGACCATCGACCTGAGCTGCCCCGACGGCGATCACATTCCCATCGAGGAGCGCTCCTCGGAGGAGGTCACTCATTTCGGCGGGCTTCAGATCGCGCCCGAGGGCGTGCAGGCGGCGCATCCGGCGTTCGACGTGACGCCCGCGCGCTACATCACGGCCATCATCACCAACGCCGGCGTGGCGTATCCACCATTCGGCATGGCCTTGCGGAAGTTCACAGCAGGAGAAGCGGCGCTTGGCGCAACCACAAGCTGAGATCGGCATCTTCGGCGGATCCGGCTTCTATCGCTTCCTGGACAGCACCGAGGAGGTCCGAGTCGAGACACCTTACGGACCGCCCAGCGACAAGATCACCATCGGCGAGCTCGCCGGCCGTACAGTCGCTTTCCTGCCGAGGCACGGCCGCGAGCACCAGTTCCCGGCCCACATGGTGAACTACCGGGCCAATATCTTCGCCATGAAGGAGCTGGGCGTCACCCGCATCCTCGGGCCGTGCGCCGTCGGCAGCTTGCAGCCGGAGGTCAAGCGCGAGAGCTTCGTGATCTGCGACCAGTTCGTGGACCGCACGTACGGACGCAAGGACACCTTCTACGACGGGCCGGTGACCACGCACATCAGCAGCGCCGATCCCTACTGTCCGGTGCTGCGCCAGATCATGTACGAGACCTGCAAAGCGCACGGCATCGACGTCAAGCCCGCCGGCACAGTCGTGGTCATTCAGGGGCCCCGCTTCAGCACGCGCTCGGAAAGCAAGTGGTTCAGCTCACAGGGCTGGGAGGTCATCAACATGACCCAGTACCCGGAGGTGGTGCTGGCTCGGGAACTCGAGATGTGTTATGTCAATATCTCCCTCGTGACGGACTACGACGTCGGCATCGAGGGCGAGATGGACATCGCTCCAGTCACCGTCGAGGACATCATCCGCATCCTCAACGCGAACAATGCGCGCTTGAAGGACGTCATCTTCGATGCCGTGCCGAAGATTCCCAAGGAGCGAACGTGTCCCTGCGCGACAGCCCTGGCTAACGCCAGGCTGTGATCGTCCTCGTCACCGGCGCCACAGGCTTCGTCGGCAGCCACGTCGTCGAGCGGTTGCTCGACCATACCGATTGGCAGATCGTCGGCCTGAGCCGCACTCTGAGGCACGTTTCTGGCCTGCAGCCCGTGCGGCCGCGCGTCGAGGTCCGCGCCGCCGACCTCAACGAGCCGGCGAGCATCGAACAGCTCGTGGCCGATGTTCGTCCGGATGCCATCGTCCACCTGGCCGGCCAGCCGCTGGAGCCCATCTCGTGGCTGGACCCGGGCGCCACCTTCCGGCTCAACGTCATCGGCCAGATCAACCTCTTCGAGGCCGTCCTGAAGGCGGGCCTTCATCCCCGCACCGTCATCGCCGGCAGCGCCCTGATCTACGGCCTGGTGAAGGACGAAGAGAACCCGATCGACGAGGACCAGCCGCCCCGGCCGGCCAGCCCCTACGCTGTCAGCAAGCTGGCTGCCGACTTTCTCGGCTACCAGTACTGGGTCAGCCGCGAGCTGCCCGTGGTCCGGCTGCGGCCGTTCAACCAGGTTGGGCCGCGGCAGAGCCCGGAGTTCGCTGCATCGGGTTTCGCCAAGCAGATCGCCGAGATCGAAGCCGGCAAGCGTGAGCCGGTGCTTCGGGTGGGCAATCTGACCTCGGCCCGCGATTTCACCGACGTGCGCGACGCCGCCGCGGCCTACCTGCTGGCCATCGAGCGTGGCGATCCCGGCGAGGCCTACAACGTCGGCACCGGCGAGGCTCACACCGGCCAGTTCATCCTGGATTGCCTGCTGCACATGAGCTCGGCCACCATCGAGGTGGTGCCGGATCCCCAGCGCTTCCGTCCGGTCGATCTGCCGCGCATCGTGTGCGACGCGACGAAATTCAAGCGCGCCACGGGCTGGAAGCCGACCATCCCGATTGAAACCAGCCTGGCCGACACTCTAAACTGGTGGCGGCAGGAAATATCACGATCTTAGGAGCAATGATTGGCCGCTAAGCGGGCCCTCATCACCGGAGTCACCGGACAGGACGGCTCCTATTTGGCCGAGTTCCTCCTCGAAAAGGGTTACGAAGTAGCCGGCTTCCTGCGCTCGAGCAGCACGGGGCACCTGGGCAACGTGGAGCACCTGCGCGGCGAGCTGCGCTTCTACCGCGGCAGCCTCGACGACGACATCAGCATCGAGCGCGCCGTGTCCGACTTCCAACCGGACGAGATCTACAACTTGGGTGCCGAGGCCGCCCCCGCCGACTCCTTCAAGCGGCGCGTGTACACCTCGAACATCAACGCGCTGGGTCCGCTGCGGCTCTTCGAGTCCGCGCTCCGGCTCCGCAACTCTGGCAAGGACGTTCGCGTCTATCAGGCCTCCAGCTCGGAGATGTACGGCACCCCCAACGTGACGCCCCAGGACGAGACCACACCCTTCCGGCCGAACAACCCCTACGCCGCCGCCAAGCTGTTGGCCCACCACAATGCGCACATCCTGCGCGACGGCGCCGACCAGATGTTCATCACCTGCGGCATCCTGTTCAATCACGAGAGCCCCCGCCGCGGCATGCAGTACGTCACGCGCAAAGTCAGCGCCGGCGTGGCCTGCATCGCCAATAAGGTCAAGAACCCGCCGCTGAACGAGGCCGGCCGGCCGCTGGTGTCCAAAGACTGGAAGCTGGCGATGGGCAACCTCGCCTCGCAGCGCGACTGGGGCTACTCGAAGGAGTACATCCAGGCCATGTGGATGATGCTCCAGCACGATAAACCGGACGACTTCGTGATCGCTACCGGAGAGATGCACAGCATCGCGGAGCTGTGTGAGGCGGCCTTCGCGCACGCCGGGCTGGACTGGCGCGACCATGTGGTGGTGGATGAAGCCTTCGTCCGCCCGCTGGAGACGACCGGCCTGTGCGGCAATCGGGCTAAAGCCGAGCGCATCCTGGGATGGCGTCCCAAAGTGCGCTTCAAGGAGCTGATCGGCATCATGGTCGACGCCGATCTGGCGCGCTACAGCTAGCCTGTCGCTTTCGGCTTCAGGTAGCCGGTCTCCAGGATCTCCATGGCCATGAGCACCGTCTCATAGGTCTCGCGCGCTCTCCTTCCCCCGTCCTCGGCGAGGCTCTCCGGCAGCCGTGAGAAATCGCCCTCGTCGATGGCCTCGATGCTCTCTTGCAGCCAGTGGCGTAGGCGGCCCCACATGTCGCCGCCAGGTTCGATGTGGACGGGAGCCGTCATGAACTCACGATAGCGTCTGCTCGAAAAAATCGCCGCCCGTGCTGACTGGCAGCCGCTGCAGATCGGGTGCACTGTACAGGCCTATCTCCAGCTTCGCTGCGCCGGCCATCGACAGTCGGTGGTGGTCCTGGACGACGTTGCCAGGGTCCCACAGTGTGCTGGGATCGCTGCCGTCGGCGGGAACCCCATCGTGCTGGCCGATCATGATGCCGTTGGCGTCCAGCGCGTGGACGAAGACGGTGTAATTCCGAGCGGGCTTACTCAGCGCTGTCCAGGTCAGGGTGACGTCATCGCCGCTTACCTGGACGTTGGCCAGGCCGATTTCCTGCTCTCCGAATACCGCGCGAGGCGGCGGAGCCTCGACCGGTTGACGGCCGTATACCTTCAGCGGTCCGATGCGCACCTGATCGCCCCCGTTCACGGGCATGCGACGGCCCGTTTCGAGATCGTACAGGCCAAGCTCGAGCCAGTAGCCGCCGGTCGAGGCGCCGGCGTCTATCGACAGGTCCACATCGACCAGCAGGGCATCGCCACGCTGCCAACGAACGTCCGCGTACGGCGGCGGATCGCTGCTGGAAGACCTGGCCCTGCCTTGGGCGTCCACCAGGTGGGCGAACACATGCTGGCGAGCCAGCTCCCGGCTGGGCTCCGGCGGGAGCTGCCACTCGAGACCCAATCGGGCGGTTTCTCCGGCTTTAAGCTGCTGCAGTATCACGCCAGTCAGGCGCAACCCGTTGCCGAAATCGGCCTCGACTGCGTGCGGTTGGAGCTCGCCATCGAGCCGGGAACGCCAGCCGTCGACCAGGCGAACAAACCGATACACAGGCTTACCGGTGCTGCCGGCCACCACAGAGGGCGGTTCGTGGCCCTCGCCATAGCGCTCCAGGCCAACCGGCAGCCCGCCCGAGAGCTCATCCGCCACGAGCAGCGCGCCCTCATGTGGGAGCAGCGTGCTGTGGTCTGCACGCAGTCCGATGACCGGCACAGTTCCGTGGCTCAGGAAGCCCAGCAGCTCGTCGTAGCCTTGTCGTGGCCCTACGTACACCGGCTCGCCGCCGCTCTCGATCAGCCGAGCCGCCTCCAGTGAGAAGCGCAGCGGGACGTTGTACGGCGGCGTGTAGCGCACGAAGGGGTCGTACCCAGGCTCGAACGGCCGTGCCACCCAGGCGCTCGCCGGAACGTTCGCGGCGGCGAGCTCGCTTTGGAACCCAACCCACTGCGCCAGTCGCAGGGCGATGACGCCGCCCACCAGAACCAGCCGCAGCCGCGGAGCAGGTAGCGCGCCGAAGCCCGCGCCGAGCAGCGCCGCCACCGCCGGAAACGCGGCAAAGAAGTAGTGCGCGGCCAGATTCTCGGAATGGCGAACTGCGCCCAGGACGGGCAGCGCCAGCCACAGCACCGGGACGAGTGCCGCCGGCTGGCGCTTGGCCGCGCAGGCAGCCGCGCCGGCCAGCAGCACCGCCACCAACGCCCAGCCAACCACGTCCAGTGGCGCCGTCGAAAAGCGCGCGTGGGCGTCGCCGCCGGCGATGGCGGCCACGACGACCAGCGCCGCCGGGCTGCCGATCTTCGGCGCCGCCAGAAAGTCGCCGATGGCCCGCACGTCCGCCCAGCCGTGCAGCCATTGGAAGTAGGCATAGGGCGCAAGCGGTAGCGCCAGGCCCGCGAGCGCCCACATGATGGGCCGCGGACGCACGTCTCGCCAGCGCACGAGCGCCGCCAGGACCGGCATCGCCAGAAGGATGACGGACGTGAGATGAAGCTGGGCGGCCCAGCCCAGCGCCAGGAGCGCTAGCCCCAACAGACTCGGTCTGCCTGCGCGTATGAATCCAACCAGGGCCCAGAGGGCCACGGCGCCCAGCAGAGGGACGAGGCCGCCGTTGGTCACCCAGCGGGCATTGACCGCGAACGCCGGCAGCACCGCGTACAACGCGCCGGCCGTTGCCGCCGCGAAAGGACTCGCCAGTTGGCGCACCGTGGCATAGACGAACACCGCCGCCAGACCGTCCAGCGCCGCGTGGTAGGCCACCATCGCCACCGGGCTTTCGGTCACGAGCATGGGCAGCGCCAGGATGGCCGTTATCAGCGGCGGGATATGGATGCCAATGCTGAACGTCGGCCCTGCCAGGAGGGGGATATGCCCCGCGCGCGCAAACTCGGCCGCGGGGCCGAGCAGGTGGACCTGGTCCAGGTCGAAAGGCGCGAGGTCGATCTGCCACAGCCGAACCGCCAGGCTCAGCGCCAGGACCCCGGCAGCGACCAGCCGGAAATCGGCTGATGAGTTGCGGCGCCCGGCCAGACGCAAGCTACACCGCGAAGCTAGACCGGCAGCGGCGGCAGCGCCGGATCAAGCCCTTCACGAATGATCCAGACATGGCATTTGGCGCTCGAGAGAACGGCAGGGATGGTCGTGCCCAGGTAGAACTTGCCGTACTTCTCGCGGCGCTGCATGCCCAGGATCAGCAGGCCCACCTGCCGGTCCTCGGCCTCGTCCACCAGCGTTTGCGCGACGTCGCGCGCCTGGATGATTTCCGACTCGAGCTGGCACTTCGCCTTGGCCGCCGCATCTTCGACGTGCGTCAGGATGGCGTCGGCCTTGCGCGATTCCTCAGCCATGCTGGCGTCCAGCGGCAGTGTGCGCGGGACCTCTAGCACGTGGACCACGTAGAGCTTGCCCTTGGCTTTCTGAGCCGCTGCGCAGGCCAGGTGTACGAGCTGGCTGTCGAAGGCTGAGCCTGAGATGGCCAGCAGGATGTTGTTGCGCGCCACCCTAGCCCGCCACGGGCGAGAGCAGCATGGCCCGCACGACGCTGCCGGCGTCTACCCTGGCCATCTCGGCGGGAATGTCCAGCAGCGCGTTGGCCCGGGCCATCGAGGTCAGGATGCCGGACCCCTGCGGGCCGGTGAGCCGGGCCACGTACTCGCCATCCTGGCGACTGACGATCGCGCGCAGGAAGCTGCGCCGCCCACCCCGGTTGTCGACCTCGTCCAGCACGCGCACGTCCAGCATCGGGTGGCGGAAGTCCGGCTGGCCCATCATCTTGGCGATGGCCGGCCGGACGAAGATCTCGAAGCAGACCATGGACGACACGGGATTGCCCGGCAGCGAGATCACCGGCGTGCCGTCGAACACGCCGAAGGCCACCGGCTTGCCGGGCCGGATGGCGATGCGCCACAGCCTGAGCTCCCCGTGCTCCTCCAGGACCTGCTTGACGTAGTCGAAGTCGCCGACGGACACGCCGGCGGAGGTGATGAACAGGTCGGCCTTGAGGCCCTCAGCGATATGGGCCCGAATGTCCTCCAGCGTGTCGCGCGCCACGCCCAGGTCCCGCGGAATGCCGCCGGCCTGCTGGATCTGGCACAGCAGCGTGTAACTGTTGCTGTTGCGGATCTTGCCCGGCCCGAGTGGCTCGTCGACCCCGACGAGCTCGTCGCCGCTGGCCATGAAGGCCACCACGGGGCGGCGATAGACCCTCACCCGGCCGCGCCCAATCGAGGCCAGCACGCCAATCATGCCGGCGCTCAAGGCAGTGCCCTTGGGCAGCACGCACCCGCCGGCGCGTACATCCTCGCCGGCCTCGCGCACGTTGGCCATGGGCGGCGTCTGCACGCCGATATTGACTGTCCCGCCGCGGCCGCCGTCGGTGTCCTCGACCGGCACCACCGCGTCGGCCCCCGCCGGCATCACCGCCCCGGTCATGATCCGAATGGCCGTCCCGGGCTCGACGGCCTTGTCGGTGACGTGCCCCGCCGCCTGATCGGCGATCACGCGCAGGCTGCCGGGCGTATCGGCGCTGCGCACCGCGAAGCCATCCATGGCCGAGTTGGCCTGCGGTGGGACGTTCTCGGTGGAAACTACGTCCTCGGCCAGCACCTGGCCCAAAGCGTCGACGATGGGCTTCTCCTCATCCTCGAGCACCGGGATCTGCTCGAGGATCTGTGGCAGGGCGCGGTCTAGCGGAAGGAGATCGGGGAAGACGGTGCGGCCACCCTCATGCCTTCCGTGATGGCTAGAGCTATGTTCATGCGACGGCATACTGATCGTCGATCGTACGCTCTGGCGGCAACGCGGCCGCGCCCACGCAGGCGCCGATGAACTCGCGGTACAGCGGATGGGGCCGGTTGGGCCGCGACTTGAATTCCGGATGGAATTGCGTGCCCACGAACCACGGGTGATCCCGCAGCTCGACGATCTCCACCAGCCGCCCGTCGGGCGAGATGCCGCTGATGACCATGCCGTGGGCCGTGAGCATGTCGCGGTAGTCGTTGTTGAACTCGAAGCGGTGGCGGTGCCGCTCGCTGACGGTCGCCTCGCCATAGGCGAAAGCCGCCTTGCTGCCCGGCACCAGCACGCACGGGTATGCGCCCAGGCGCATCGTGCCGCCCTTCTCCGAGATGCCCATCTGGCTGGCCATCAGATGGATGACCGGATGCTGGGTGAACTGGTTGAACTCGGCGCTGTTGGGTTCGTCCGAGCCCAAGACGTAGCGGGCGAACTCGATCACGGCCACCTGCATGCCCAGGCACAGCCCGAAGTAGGGCACCTTCCTCTCGCGGGCGAAGCGCGCCGTCGCGATCTTGCCCTCGATGCCACGTGAGCCGAAGCCGCCCGGCACGAGGATGCCGTCGACACCCTCGAGCGCCTTCAACCCGTTGGGCTGCTCGATGTCCTCGGAATCGACCCACCGGATGCGCACGTCTCGACCGTGATAGATCGCCGCGTGCTTGAGTGACTCGGTGACGCTGATGTAAGCATCGGCCAGCGCCGTGTACTTGCCGACAACCGCGATCTCGACTTTCGGCTTGGGCGCCTTTATCCGCTCCACCATCTCGCGCCAGGCCGTCAGATCGGGCTGGCGCGGCTCGAAGCCGAGATCGTCCACGATGATCTCGCCCAGCCCGGCCTGTTCCAGCACCAGCGGGACCTCATAGATCGTGTCCAGCGTCAGCAGCGGAATAACGGCCTGCTCGCTGACATCCCCGAATAACGCGATCTTCTCCCGCAGGTCGTCGGCCATGGCGTAATCCGAGCGGGCCAGGATGATGTCCGGCTGGATGCCAATGCGCCGCAGCTCGTTGACGCTGTGCTGCGTGGGTTTGGTCTTCAGCTCTTCGGTGGAGCCGACGTGCGGCACGAAGGTCACGTGGATGTACAGCACGTTCTGCCGGCCAACGTCCTTGCGCATCTGGCGGATGGCTTCCAGGTACGGCAGGCTCTCGATGTCGCCGACCGTCCCGCCGACCTCCACGATGACCACCTCGGCGCTGCTGAGCCGGCCGACGTTGACGATGCGCTCCTTGATCTCGTTGGTGATGTGCGGGATGACCTGGATGGTCCCGCCTAGGTAATCTCCGTGTCGCTCCTTGGCGATCACGGCGTTGTAGATCTGGCCCGTGGTGACACTGCTGGCGCGGGTGAGGTCTTCGTCGATGAAGCGCTCGTAGTGACCCAGGTCGAGATCGGTCTCGGCGCCATCATCGGTCACGAACACCTCGCCGTGCTGATAGGGGTTCATCGTGCCGGGATCGACGTTGATGTAGGGATCGAGCTTGAGGATGGAAACGCTGATGCCGCGAGACTTGAGGATCTGGCCGATGGAGGCGACCGTGATTCCTTTGCCCACCGACGACACCACGCCACCGGTTACGAAGATGTACCTGGCTGCCCTCATTCCTCTCCTCTTACCTTGCGACCTGTCACCTCGGTTCCAGCACGACCACCTGCGGCTCGGCCGGCAGGGACGTCCTGGTCACCGTCAGCTTGGGCTGCGGCGTGACCCCGGTTTGCCCGATCTCGTGGCAGAACCTCTCAACGGGCGTGCCGGACACCCCCAGTGCGCTGGGCTCGTAGTGCATCGGCACGACGACACGCGGCTCGATGAGGTTGATCATCTCGACGGCTTTGGCGGCGTCGATTGACTCGCCGTCGCCCGCTACCGGCACGAATAGGACGTCGACGTCGGCCAGCGCCTCCACGTCGCCGGAGCTGATGGGCTCCTTGAGCTGGCCGAGGTGGCACAGCACCAGCTCGTCCATCTCGATCTTGAACCAGGTGCCCACGCGTCTGCCCTGGCTGAACGCCGGGCAGCCCAGGATGAGGACGTTCTTGACCTCGTACTCGCCGGGGCCGGCGATGACTTTGAAGGGACCAGCCGGCGGCGCCCCGGCCTGGCGGCGATCGCTGAGGGTGACGATGTCGGGGGTCAGTTTCTGGAGGGTGGGAGGACTAGGGAGCGTATAGGGGTCGGTGACAATGCTGGCCTCTTTGCCTTTGAGCCGGAAGCAAGACCAGCCATGCCAGGTCAGCTCCAAACAGTCGTCTCCGAGTGCTACCTCACAAGTGGCACGTTTGTTCCAGCGGGAATCTTAGCAGCAATTCGACGCTCGCTGGCTGTGCGTGTTAGCCTACCCCCCGAAGTATGGCAGCCCAAGGCAGCGCTGACGCCAAGTGCGTCTGCCGCCACAGCTTCAGCGCCCACGGCCTGCGCGGGGACCCTGGCTGCAGCTTCTGTTCCTGCCGGCATTTCGAGCGCCCGGTGGTGAAGCACGAAGTCAAGTTGGGAAAGTATCCCGAGATGGCGTTCGAGCTCCTTACGAAACATCCCGACTTCCACGACACGCCCAAGGACGCGCTGGTGGCCCTGGTGAAGGACGGCCACGGCCGCATGTTCGCGCCGGGCGCATACCTGGTCCATAAGGGCGACAAGAGCCATCACGTGTTCGTGGTCCTTTCCGGCGCAGTGACCGTGGAGCCTCAGAACGGGACCGGCCACCAGGCAGGCGCCGGACAGCTCGCCGGCGACCTTCGAGCGTTCACTGAAGATCCGCGCTGGGCGAGCGTGTACGCCGTCGACAACGCCCTCGCGCTAGAGCTCGATGTCTCCAAGCTCCGCGGCTTGTTCGCCGAGTACCCGGACCTGTTCCTCACGCTGACGCGGCTCCTGGCCAAGTTCAGCGAGAGCGCCGAAGAGGTCGTGAACGCCACGGTCATGGCCGCCCTCGAGCAGCACTCGGTCGAGGTGGCCCAGCAGCGCCGGGATGGGCTCGACCCCGACAAGGCGATGGCCATCGCCGCCCGCTGGCGGAAGATCAAGGAGGACGAGAACGCCGCCGACCGCGCCCGCGAGGCTGCTCGGGCCGCCATCGACGCCCAGACCGGGCGCCGCCCCCAGGGGTGAGCCGCCGGGCGCCGTGAGCCAGCGCCTCGGCCGCGGCTGCGCTCCGAGGCTAACGCAGCAGGATCGCCGTCGCGGGGGGAAGCGAGAGCCGGCCGCCAACCAGCCGGGGCGCTTCCCCGGAGCCGCCGAACCGGGCCTCGCTGGTGCTGAGCAGCACCTCATCCGCCCCCTGGATGAAGATGCTGGCGCTCTCACCGAAATTCACCACCAGCAGCCGGCGCTCGTCGCCGCCGGTAAAGTCCACGCGCAGAACGTCCCCCGGCAGGGCCTCCGCCTTCATGCCCAAGCGGTCGCGCCGGCTTAGCACCGGATCGTCGCGGCGTAAACGCAGACACTCACGGTACAGCTCCAGCACCGGGCTGCCGTCCGCCTCCTCCCAACGCAGCTTCGAGCGCCGGAAGGTCTCCTCCGCCTGTGGATCCGGAATCTCCGAGAACGAGGCGAAAGCCGCGAACTCTCGCCGGCGCCCTTCTGTCACGAGCTTGCCCAGGTCGGCACTGTGGTGGGTGAAGTACTGGAAGGGCGTCGAGGCCGCGAACTCCTGCCCCATGAACAGCAGCGGGGTATAGGGCAGCAGGACCAGCAGCGCCGACGCGAGACGGTACCGATCCGCCGAAACCGCGTGATTCAGCCGGTCGCCGAACGCCCGGTTGCCGACCTGGTCGTGGTTCTGGATGCAGTACACGAACTGCCGGGCCGGCCGGTCCCGCGCCGGCGTGCCGCGCGGCCGGCCAAGGTGCGACGAGCGCTGCCCTTCGAACAGGAAGCCCTGGTTCAGCGTCCGGGCGAGCTCATCCACTGTGCCCGAGTAGTCGGCGTAATAGCCCTCCGAGTCTCCGGCGATGAGCCGCCGCACGACGTGATGGAAATCGTCGGCCCACACCGCGTCGAAGCCCCAGCCACCCTCGTCCAGGCCTTTCAAGTAGCGCACGTCGTTCTCGTGCGTCTCGGCGATCAGCACTGTCTCCGGATACTCAGCCCGCACGGCCTCCGACAGCTCCCGCAGGATGTGCTTCGGCGAGCGGTCGAAGATGGCGAACGTGGCGTCCAGCCGCAAACCGTCAATGCCGTACTCCCTCAGCCAGTAGAGGGCGTTGTCGACGGCCAGCTTGCGCATGTAGGGGCAGCCCTCGTAGTTGAGGGCGTCACCCCAGGGGGTGGTGTACCGGCTGGTGAAGTAGTCGGGCGAGAACTGGCGCAGGTAGTTGCCTTCGGGGCCGAAGTGGTTGTACACGACGTCCAGCAGCACCGCCAACCCGTGCTGATGGGCCGCTTCCACCAGCCGCCGCAGGCCGGCCGGACCGCCGTAGGCGCTGCTGGGCGCGAACCAGTCCACCCCGTCGTAGCCCCAGTTGCGGCGGCCGGGGAACTCGGCCACAGGCATGATTTCCAACGCGGTGACGCCGAGGTCGCGCAGGTAGGGCAGCTTGCCCGCGGCGGCCGCGAACGTTCCCTCAGGCGTGAACGTGCCGATGTGGCACTCGTAGATGACGAGATCGCGCACACCAAACCGTGCCGAGCGGGCAGGCTCGACCACTTCCGATGCCTGGTGGACGCCTCGAGGCTGGCTGCGCGAGTACGGGTCCGGATACGGTCCTTGGCCATCGACCCGAAAGGCATAGCCGGCGCCCGCGCTCTCTCCGGCAACGAACGCCGTCCACGCGCCGTCCGGCCCTCGCTCCATAGGCAGCTCCGAGCCCCCCAGGACAACAGCCATGCTCCGGGCGGAGGGTGCCCAGACGCGGAACCGCACCCCGCCCTGTTGGAGCTCCGCGCCCAGGTCTATGAGCCGGCCTCCGCCAGGAGGGTCCTGACGCCGTGCAGGGGAATCGTCACCCAATCCGGACGGTTGTTCAGCTCATAAGCCAGCTCGTAGTAGGCCTTGGCAAGCAGGAACAGCTCCAGCAGCTCCCAATCGGCTTGCGTGCCCGACGCCGCCTCCCAGCCCGCCACAAACCGCTGCCCGGCCTGCCGGGCCCATGCGTCCGCCCAGCCGGTGTCGCCGGACACGCTGTGAGCGGCGTAGTGCAGGGAGCGCAGCATGCCGGCCACGTCTCTGAGGGCCGGCTGTTTGGCTCGGCGCTCCTCGAGCGGCCTGGCCGGCTCGCCCTCGAAGTCGATGATGCAGAAGCCATCCCGCGTCTTCAACACCTGCCCCAGGTGATAGTCGCCGTGTATCTGGATCTTGCTGATGGTCGGCGCATCGAAATGGAATGCCGGCCGGCGGCCCAGCAGCTCGCGCGTGGCCGCGTCAGAAGCCGCCGCCAGCGCCGCCTGCCGCTGCGCCTCCAGGTCCTCGAGCCAGCCCGCCACGTCGGCCTGCGCTACCGGCTCGGGAGCGAAATCCGGCAGGTCCGGCCGCGAGCTGAGGGCGCGGTGCATCTCGCCGGTGATCCGCCCCAGCCGCTCGACGTCATCCAGCAGGGCCTCGTCGCGGGCAGGCAGCCCGTCCTGCGCCCAGTACACATCATCGGGCGCATTCGGAGCCGGCTGGAGCTGCGAGCGCACGTAGGTCCAGCCGTCGCCCTCGTTTTCGACGAACCGCTGCAGCACGCCGAGTGTGATCAGCCCGCTGCCGTCATAGGTGATGCTGCCCCCAACCAGCGGGGTGTGCGCGAAGCCCGCTTCTCGCGTCAGGAACCGGCCCACTTCCAGGTCTCGGTTCTGGCCAAAGGCCAGCTTGCGGAAGTTCTTGAGGATCCACTCACGCCCGTAGCGAACTGACGTGTTGCTCTGCTCTGCCCCGAGCAGCGTCGACTCGGCCACGCTCGCCGGCAGCTCGACGAGCGGCTCGAACCGGACCGGGCCGCGCCTCGCTCCCTCGGCGATGAGCCGCAGCAGCAGCTGCTGGCATGCCGGCGACGCCAGCGCGTCGGCGCCATCCGGAAGGAGGGGCACAGAGTACAGCTCCGCCGGTCCGCTCTCGTAGGCCACCTCCGCCAGCACCATGGTTACGGGCGGATGGTCCGCGATGGGCACCTCATCGTACACGTCCACAGCGCGCACGCGGCGGCTTTTGCCGGCGAACCAGCGCTGCTGGAGCAGCCACTCCTTGGCCGGCAGCATCACACACCTGTGAGCAGGAACCAGTAGAAACCGTGCGGGCCCAGGGTGAGCAGGTAGGGCAGCTCGCCGACCCGCGGAAAAGGATTGTTGCCGAAGCACTCCACGGGAATCGCGCCCTCGTACTCGCGCAGATCCAGCTCCACGTACTGGCAGAAGCGCGACAGGTTGTTGACTACGAGGATGCGCTGGCCCTGGTGTTCCCGGATGTACGTGAGCACCTTCTCGTTGCTCGGCTTGAGGAAGCGGATGCAGCCGCGCGCCAGCGCCGGGTAGCGCTTTCGGATCGCGATAAGACGCTTCATCCAGTTGAGCAGCGAGGTCGGCACCCGTAGCTGCGCCTCGACGTTGACCGCCTGGTAGCCGTACACGGGGCTTTGGACGAGCGGGCTGTACAGCCGCTCGACATCCGCCCGAGAGAAGCCCGCGTTGCGGTCGCCGCTCCACTGCATCGGCGTGCGCACGCCGTTCCGGTCGCCCAGGTAGATGTTGTCACCCATGCCCAGCTCGTCGCCGTAGTAGATGACCGGCGTGCCCGGCAGGGTCATGAGCAGGCTGTTCAGCAGCTCGATCTGCTTGCGCCCGTTGTCCATCAGCGGGGCCAACCGGCGGCGAATGCCCAGGTTCAGCCGCATGCGTGTATCGAGCGCGTAGGCGTAGTACATGTAGTCGCGCTCGGCGTCGGTGACCATCTCTAGCGTCAGCTCGTCGTGATTCCGCAAGAAGATGGCCCAGCTGCAGTCATCCGGTATCTCCGGCGTGCGCTCCAGGATCTCCACGATGGGCGTTCGGTCCTCGCGCCGAAGGGCCATGAAGATGCGCGGCATCAGCGGGAAGTGGAAGGCCATATGGAACTCCGGCCCGCCCTCGTCGCCGAAGTATGGGCGCACGTCCTCGGGCCACTGATTGGCCTCCGCCAGCAGCATGCGGTCGCCGTAACGGTCGTCCACGAAGCGCCGCAGCTTCTTGACGAAGGCGTGCGTTTCGGGCAGGTTCTCGCAATTGGTGCCCTCGCGCTCGTAGAGATAGGGAATGGCGTCGCAGCGCAGCCCATCAACGCCTTTGTCCAGCCAGAAGGCAACCACGTCCAGCATCTCCTGCTGGACCTTGGGGCTGTCGAAGTTCAGGTCGGGCTGGTGGCTGAAGAACCGGTGCCAGAAGTACTGCTGCGCGACGGGGTCCCAGGTCCAGTTCGAGCGCTCGGTATCGATGAAGATGACGCGCGCGCCGAGGTACTTCTGGTCCGAGTCGCTCCACACGTAGTAGTCGCGATACGGGTTCTGGCGGGATTTACGGGCCTCCTGGAACCAGGGGTGCTGGTCGGAGGTGTGGTTCATGACCAGCTCGGTGATGACCTTCAGCCCGCGCTGGTGAGCCTCCTCCAGGAAGCAGTCGAAGTCTTCCATCGTGCCGTAGTCGGGATGAATCCCGTAGTAATCCGCGATGTCATAGCCGTCGTCCCGAAGCGGCGAGGGGTAGGTCGGCAGGAGCCAGATGCACGTCGCGCCCAGGTCCTGGATGTAGTCGAGCTTCTCGGTCAGCCCCCGAAAGTCGCCGATGCCGTCGGCGTTGGAGTCGTAGAACGCCTTGACGTGAAGCTCATAGATGATCGCGTCCTTGTACCAGAGGGGATCGTTCACACGCGCGACAGGCGCCAGATAGCGCACGGATTGAAGGCTGGGTCGAGACGGATGTGCCGCCACAGGCTGTTCCAGGTCTCTGTCTGGCCGCCGAGCAGCTCCTCGGCTCGGAAAGGCTCGCCGTCAGCGACGCCGGCGTAGTCCAGCGGCGCCATCACCGCCGCCTCCTGCGGGTGGAACGGATCCATGTTGGCTGCCACCATGATGACGTTCTCGCCGTGGGCCTTGGCGAAGGCCAGCACGTTCGCGTTGTCGCAGCCCTGGAAGCGCAGATTCTTGGAATAGTGCAGCGCCTGGTTCTCACGCCGGATGGCGTTCACCCGCCGGATGTAGTCCTTGATATTGTCGGGCGCATCCCAATCCCGGACTTTGAACTGATACTTCTCCGAGTCCAGATACTCCTCCGAACCCTGGTGCAGCGGGGTGCACTCGAGGAGCTCGAAGCCGCTGTAGATGCCGTACAGCGACGACAGCGTGGCCGCCAGGACGAGGCGCATCTGGAAGGCCGGCTTGCCACCGCGCTGGAGCACTTCGTGCAGGATGTCGGGCGTGTTGGCGAACAGGTTGCCGCGGAAGTACTCGTGCATCTCGGATTGCGTCAGCTCGGTCAGGTAGTCGCGCAGCTCGTCCGGGCTGTTGCGCCAGGTGAAGTAGGTGTAGCTCTGGGTGAAGCCGCTCTTGGCCAGGTAGCGCATGACCTTGGGCCGGGTGAACGCCTCCGCCAGGAACACGGTGTCGGGGTGCTGCGACTGCACCTCCCGGATCAGCCATTCCCAGAAGGGAAACGGTTTGGTGTGCGGATTGTCGACACGAAACGTCTTGACGCCATGCTCGATCCAGAACAGGACGATGCTCTTGAGCTCCTCCCACAGCGCCTCGCGGTCCTCGCAGTAGAAGTTGATGGGGTAGATGTCCTGGTACTTCTTCGGCGGGTTCTCCGCGTAGCGGATGCTGCCGTCGGGCCGCCGGTAGAACCAGTCGGGATGTTCCCGCACGTAGGGATGGTCGGGCGAGCACTGGATGGCATAGTCCAGCGCTACCTCCATACCCAGCCGCTCGGCCTCGGCGACGAACGCATCGAAGTCGTCGATGGTCCCCAGATCGGGGTGTACGGCCTTGTGGCCGCCGGTCTCGTCGCCGATCGCCCACGGGCTGCCGGGGTCGCCCGGCTTCACGTCCAGGGTGTTGTTGCGGCCCTTGCGGCCGGTGTGGCCGATGGGATGGATGGGCGGCAGGTACACGACGTCGAAGCCCATCGCGGCCACGTCCTTCAGCCGCGCCGCGGCCTCTTTGAACGTCGCGCCGCGGCTGGGATCGGTACCCTGCGAGCGGGGGAACATCTCATACCAGGCGGCAAACCGTGCCCGCTCGCGATCGACAACCACCTCGAGCACGGGCTCGTACGTCGTCGACTGGCTCCGGTCGGCATAGCGGGCCATGAGCTCGTACAGGTGCTCGTCCAGGAAGCGCGCCAGCTCGTCGCGCGTGCTTCGCAGGCCGTCCAGGAAACGCGTCAGCTCGTCTTGATCCGCCCCGCTGGCCCGGGCGGCGGCCTCCTTCACCAGACGCTGTCCGTCGAGCAGCTCCGGCGCGACGTCCTCGCCTGCGCCGGCTTTCTTGCTGACGTCGCTCCGCCACGACCCGAACACGTCGCGCCAGGCCTCGATGGTGTACTGCCACCGGCCGATCCGATCCAGCTCGAAGCCGCCCTGCCAGCGATCGTTATCCACCAGGCGCATGGCCGTTTCCCGCCACTGAGCCTCGCTGCAGTGGCGGTAGCGCAGCGCGGCCGCCAGCAGGCCATGGCCATCGGCGAAGATGTCGGCGTACACGTCCAGCCGCTCGCCGATCTCGCGCTTGACCGCGAACCGGCCGCCGTCCAGCTCGGGGGAGACCTGCTCGACGACCACCGGACGGTCGAGCCGAAGAGTCCTCATTCGCTGATCAATAGCGCGACCGGAAAGCGTCCGAGCACCGTCCGCAGCGGCAGATGGCCCTGGCCGTTGCCGTACCGGACCTCCAGCAGCTCGTCCGTGAACAGGTTGCGGAAGGCCGCGCCCAGGCCGCGCGGGACCACCAGCTTGGTCGCGCCCCACACCGCCTCGCCGGCCGGCTCGCCGGCGCCACGCGTCAGCCCGGCCACCAGCACCGGCGCCACGGCAATGGCCGTTTGGCCGCCGTGCGCGCGGGCGAAGGCGCACACGTGCGCGCTGCGCGGCCCGACCGCCCGCAGGGCCTGGTAGTGCCCCTGGAGAAACAGTGCCGGGCACTCGCGGCGGGCCGCGAGGCCGCGATGCGTCACGTACAGCTTGATGCGGCCGTCCTCGCGCGTCTTCAGCAGCTCGCCGGCGAAGGCGGCGCGATCGCCGTTGGACCGGCGCTCGAGCTCCGACAGTAGCTGGCGGCGCAGCCGGTAGTCCACCGGCCGGCGGTTGTCGGGATCGACCAGGCTGAAATCCCAGATCTCTGTTCCCTGATAGATGTCCGAGACGCCCGGCGAGGCCAGCTTCAGGAGCGTCTGCGACAGCGAGTTGAACATGCCCAGGTCGGAGATGGGCCGCTGGAAGGCCAGGAAGTCGTCCAGAAAAGGGCTCGGCCGCTCCAGGACCGCCGCTACGAAATCAGCCATCGCCTGCTCATAGGCGGCGTTGGGATTGATCCAGCTGGTGTTGACTTTGGCCTCTTTGGCCGCCTTCAGCATGAAGCGGACGATGCGCTCCCGGAACGCCGCGTAGGCGCGGTCGTCCATGTCCTCCAGAGGCCAGGCGCCGACCAGCGTCTGATACAGCAGGTACTCGTCGTTGCGATCGGGCGCCGGCCGCCCGTCGACGATGGGTTTGCGCTGCACATTCATGTGGTGCCAGCGGGTCACGGCGGCCCGCCAGTGGCGGGGCATCTCCGAGAGGACGCTGATGCGGGCCCGGACGTCCTCGCTGCGTTTGCTGTCGTGCGTCGATGTCGCCAGCAGGGAGAAGGGCCAGCTCTGCTGGCGCTGCGCGTTGCCGCGGTGGAAGGCCGCCACGGACACGCCGAACTGATCCGGATCGCCGCCAACCTCGTTCAGGGAGACCAGGCGGTTGTACTGGTAGAAGGCCGTGTCTTCCACGCCCTTGGCCATGACCGGCCCGCCGATCTGCTGCAGGCGGGCCACGAACTGCAGCCGCTCGGGCGTCTGGTCCTCCTCGGCCAGCAGCTGCTCGCGGATGAAGTCGAAGATGGTCGGGTCGGTCCGCGGGTTCCGGCGCTTGGCCTCGCGCGTGGTCTGCTCGATGACCGCGCGGTCGACCTCGCCGGCGCGCCCGGTCTGCGGATCGATGTAGGTGCGATAGACCGGCAGCGCGGCGATGAACTCCCGCACCGCGAAGGTCAGCGCGTTCAGGGTGAAGTCGCGGTGGCGGCGGTCGCGCGACGCCAGCTTCTTGAGGCGCACCGCCAGGCCGTTGATCTCGCCCGGCAGCGAGACCAGCATGACCATCTTGCGCGTGGAGTTCGAGAGGTCGGCATAGCGCGTCGTCAGGCCGGTGAAGCGGCTGTAGATGTGGTCCATGGCCGGGCGCCCGGCGCGATCCACGAACAGCCCGTTCACCAGGTTGAGGAAGTCGTAACCCGTGGTGCCGTGCACCGGCCAGTCGCCGGGCAGCTGCTCCGAGCCCAACAGGATCTTCTCGACCACGGTGTAGATCGGCAGCTCGACATCCCGGGGATAGCGCTCGTCGAACAGCCGCCCCAGCGCGGCCTGCAGCTCCGAGCGCTCGACCTGGCCATTCAGGCGGTCGTAGAGCCGGTCGAGGTTGAGCTCGACGAAGCAGCTGCGCTGGAGCCGCTGCAGGTGGCGCTTGGGGTCGTACAGCCCGTCGGGATGGTCGATGCGCACGCCGGACACGAAGCCCTGGCGGATGAGCACCAGCAGCAGGGCGTGGGTAGCCTCGAAGACCGCCGCATCCTCGACGCGCACGGCCGCCAGGTCGTTGATGTCGAAGAAGCGCCGGTAGTTGATCTCCTCGGCCGCCACGCGCCAGAACGCCAGGCGGTAGGACTGCTGGGCCAGCAGCTCGTCCAGCGCGTCGTAGCTGCGCGGGTCGCCTTTGCGGCCGTTGATCGCGGCCAGTACTTTTGACAGCGCGCGCCGGAAGGCCGAGCTCTGGTCGTGGAGCTCGGCCAGCTGGCGCTTGATCAGCTCTTTCTGCCGGTTGCGCTCCTGGCGGCCCTCGTCGTCGGTTCGGCGCCGGGGCGGCAGCTCCCTCAGCGCGTCGACGATCGCCTGGATGCGCTCGATCTCTTCGGTCTGGCCGGAATTGGCTGGCTGCCGCAGATGCTCGAGGGCGGACTGTAGCAGCGGCACATACGTCTCGGGCGCCAGCGGGAGCTTGAAGTCGTAGTAGCGGACGCACAGCTCGTCGTCCTCGTAGTCCAGCGACAGCTCGCCGGCCTCGAGGACGCGGCCGTACTGGTCGCCCAGGATGGGCAGCACAACCTTGTCCGTGTCCTGGATGTCGGCGCCCACGGGGGACCAGTCGATGTCGAAGAAGCCGGCGTACACGGACGACGGGCCGTTCTCGAGCACGTCCTGCCACCACACGTTCTTGACGTCGCCGATGCCCATGTGGTTGGGGACGGTATCGAGCACCTGGCCCATGCCGTGCCGGGCCAGCTCGTCGACGAAGGCGCGGTAGTCGTCCTCGGTGCCGATCTCGGGGTTGAGCGAGTTGGGGTTGGCGACGTCGTAGCCATGGGCGCTGCCGCTGCGGGCCTTGAGATAGGGCGAGGCGTACACGTCGGTCACACCCAATTGGTGCAGGTAGGGCACTAGGCGGCGGGCGTCCTGGAAGGTGAAGCCGGCGTGAAACTGCAGGCGGTAGGTGGCGGCGGGGATGCGCGCCCGCGGGCAGCCGGCCAGCAGCCTGAGCAGGTCTTCGGTTTGGGGGATGCCCGCCTCGAAAGTTAGGGCCATGCGCGGCGTGAACCATCGTAAATGAAAAGCGCCCGCCCGGATCGGAGCCGGGCGGACGCTTTTGCGCGCCGGACTTATGGCATGCGCCGGTTGACCTCGTCCCGCGCTTCCTCCCGGGCCTCCTCGCGGACGTCCTCCCGGCGGCGCTTTTCCGCCTCGTCCTCCATCTTGCGGCGGCCCTGCTCCATCTTGTGCTCGGCGTCGCCCTTCAGGCCCTGCAGCTTGCCCTTCATCTCCTCGCCGGTGTCGCCCGTGGCCGCGCCTTTCACCTCACGGAACTTGCCCTGGATTTTGTCCTTCATGGCATCGGTTTCACCCATCTGCCCGCACCTCCTTGTGTTGGTACGAGAGGGGAGCGCAAGATGAGGGCCAGGGGCAGGGTCAGTCGAACAGGAGCCGGTACCAGCCGTTGCCTTTGGTCGCGTCCTTGCCGACATGGGCAAGCTGGCCCCAGGCGAGGAACGGCAGGAGGGGAGCCAGCTCGCCCTGCAGCGTGACGAAGCCGGTGAAGCCGCCGACGGGCACTGCCTGCTTCTGGCGGCTGGAGTAGCCGCGGACATCGTGCCAGACGGTGCTGTCGTGCGCGACCGTCAGGTCCTGTGCCAGGGCCCTCGCATCGAACGGCGGGTCGCAAACGCCTTCTCCATAGCGCCGTTCGAGAGCCTGAAGCCGCTCGCACAGTCGCTGGAGAAACGCCAGCAGGTCGAAGCGGCGCAGGACCTCGCCCTTTCGAACCAGCCGCGTGGGAGTCAGGAATTCAAGGGTGAGGCTGCTCAGCGGTCGCCGGCTGTCTAAGTCCGCGAGAACGCTCGCCGAGCTGAAGGGCGCGCGCGGAGAACGGAACGTCTTATTGTCGCCGCCGGCGGGATACAGCGCCTCGCCGGCATCGCCGAACGGGCTGGCCAGCTCGATGCGCTCGACCTCGAAGCGTCCCTGGGTCCAGAAGCCGTCGCGCTGGTAGCGCCGGCCGATGCCGGCTTTGCCTGCGTCTCCTATGGCCAGCACCACGTAGGGGAGCAACCGCCCGGCGGTACCGAAGACGGTCAGCCCGAACTCCAGGCAGTCCCCCGGCTCATAAACGGTCCTCGGATCCAGCGGTGGATCGATGACCACCGGCCGAGGCGGGTCCGACCCCCGCTCCCACTCCGGATCGACCGTCGCCACGAGGGCTGAGATGGGGCACACCGGCACAAGCTCACAGGGGTGGCAAGTCGCCAGCTCCGGCCGCGCGCAGGAGCGTTTTCGGAGCGCCTCGAACAGCGCCCCGCGAATGGCGCTGCCCTTGTGCTCGTTCAGGAGGATGGCGTTGGTGACGCGCCCGTAGATGCGGAGCGGGAGCGCGGTCAGTGAGAGGATCACAACCGAAGCCCGTACTCGGGGTCATAGGGCACGTCGACTATCGGGGGCGCATCCCCGTCCCTGGGCTCCGCCCTGCCACGGTCCAGCAAACGCTTGTACTGCCACCACGCAACCGGCACGAGGAGTGAATCGGCGTCAATCGTTGCCCCCTCGTTAATGAGCATCCCGTACTCCCGCTCAAACTGACGCGGTAAGACCTCGACAGAGTCAAAGAACTCAAAGAATTCCTCGCGCAGAGCAGGGTCAGATTGAAAAGGAGCGAGCCACTTCAATTTCTGTTTCGTCAGGCCGAGCATATGCGCGTACTCGTCTTGCATGGGCTGCAGTATGTCTGGCGTGTACTGCTCGTCGAGCCATTCAGTGAGCCTGCCCTCATCCAGCGGCTGCCCATCTCGTGGCCCCAGCACCTCTACCGCCCGTTTGACCAATGCTGGCGAGTAGACCCGCAGATTGGTCGGTTCGCTGAATACGTGCACGGGGGCGAGCTCGGGCAGGCTCCGGAATCGGTTGACGCGACCAAAACGCTGGAGAAGCGCCTCCAGTGGAGCTGGGTCCGTAAAAATTGTCGCGAACGAGACGTTTAGGCTCACCTCAACAACCTGCGTGGCTACCATTACCAGCCGCTGTTCCTTGCCGGGCGCCAGAGCCTGCTCCTTGTTTAGCCGGTCTCGCCACGTAAAGCGAGAATGCAGCAGCACCGCCTCGACACCGCGCTCACGGAGCGCGTCACAGGCCTGTTGAGCGCGATGCACTGTGTTGCAGCAGACCAGCACTGAGCCTTGGCGGGCTCTGCCGGCAATCGCGTCAATGTGGTCGAGCAAATCGCCCGCCCGCACCGCAAGCCGGTGGCGCGTGAATTCCCGAAACTCCTCATCGGAAGAACGGATGACTTCGTCTAAATCAGGCACTTCCGCCTGCAGCCAATCCTGCAGAAAAGTCGGGAGCGTGGCGCTCATCACGCATACTCGAGCACCGAACCGGCGCACCAGGTCGCCCATTTGGGCGATGATCAGGGCCAGTCGCTTGGGTTCATAAGCGTGAATCTCGTCGTAGACAAAGGCGCTGTTGAAGAAATCAGCGGTCACGGACTCATAGCCTTTCAGCCTGAACACCGCCTTCAGCAGCTGATAAGGGCTGAGGACCCGCGTGCCGTGCACCTGCAATGAAGCCAGGTTGCGAAGGGCGCGAGCCTTGCGCTCGGCTGCCTCTCGAGCGTAATCCTCGTCCAGAAGCTGCCGGTACGTGGCTTGCAGGGCGCGGCCGTGGAGGAGCGCCACCTCGCCCAAAGCAGGTTCGAGCCGCTTTTGCATGGCATTCATGCTGGCCTGGTACGGGAGCACGTAGTACAGACGAGCGATTTGTCTAAGCGCGGCCTGGCGCTGGGCCCAGAGCAGCGCTGTTTCGGTCTTGCCGCTCCCAGTGGGGGCAATGATCATCGCCGAACCCGCGATGTGCGCGGCTGTCCTCTGGTGCGACCACAGTTGGCCAGGCGGGCGTAGTTTTTCAGGCGGAGTCTTTTCGAATGGTCGCCGAATGCGCCCTTGTTGATGGGCTGAGCCAATGTGGTCGGCCGAAATCACAAGCCCGCGAAGCGCGAGACCGGCCAGGAGCAGCGGGTGCGCACGACCCTTGTGAAGCTGGTCGACGAGCCACTCATATTCCTCAAGCGCACTAAAAATGGCCTCAACGGCACGGTCGTGAAACTTACGGGCAAAGGCTTTGGGCTCCGCCTGTGTCACGTGCCCTAGCGCCGGTCCCGATCGCCGCAGCTCGAGCAGCCACTCAGCAAGCAGCTCTGCGTCAGATTCAGCGACTTCGCCGATCATGTCCCGGACTCGCTGCTCGCGGAGCTCGGTGCCGATTGGATACAGCTCCTGGATCGTCCTAGCATCTTTATGATGCGCGACAATCCCCGCGGCGACGGCCGGGAAGGCGAGCCTTTGATCGCACTCCACGATCAGCGGCATGAAAGCCAGGGACAGGACCTCATGCCGGTTCTCCCAGCGGAAGGCTTCCTTCAATTGGCGCTGAAAGCCGGACGCGCACTTGCCCAGATCGTGGAGCGCGCATGCCCAGTAGATCCACGTCCAGACTTCCGGTTGGCCGACTGCGTCCGCTAAATCCGGGTTGAGAAGTTTGATCCGGCGGAGGGTCGACAGGACGGTGTGAGTGTGCTCGACAAGTGTTTCGCCCCGTTGTTCCCCCGGCCGAGCACTCTTGGCCCAAATGTGGTTAAGCTGGTCCGCCCGCACTCGATCTGAAGCTGTGGAGCACGATGGCTCGTTTCCGTGGAACTCCCCGTTCGTCTCTCACATCAGGGCTCCCAGGGTCCACAAGCATTGAGGACTCCGGAAACATGCGCCCAGTTACCGCGAGGTACGGCTCGAACTCGACCTCGCGACCGCGCTCGTAGTCAATGAAACGCGGCATTACGACCGACGTGCCTCGTCCCCACGCCTCAAAGCCGAACGGGAGAATGGTGTTCTCCACGTAGGCGGGCGCCTCCTCGGCATCAATGACGCGAACGTCTGTATACGTGAACAAGTCCTGCGAGCGACCTAGGACAACTGGGTAATGAGGGCTGCGAAATGCTTCAACCCAATCGGGACGGTTCAGATACAGCGTCAGGCGCGGCTGAAACAGCAGATCACGCTTGAACGGATTCACATTCCCTTCAGCGCGCTTGGGATACTGTCTCCCATCTAGTTCGAACGAACCAGTGGATGCTCCCAGCAGGTGGATGTGCTCGAGATCTAAGCCGTGCCCAGCGCAGGAGAACCAGTACCCGAACTGGAGTCCCTCCGGGTTTACCCACTCCCCCACCGACGAGCAGACGTGGCCGTAGATGGTGGCGGGTGGCGGCATCGGAAATGTGGGGTGCCGGCCCATCATAAAGAACGGGTAACGGAACGAGGTAGTGATGCCCTCGCCCTCAATCCGTAGAAGCTTCACTCCTCAAACCACGCAGCCCCACTCTCCTGAAGCTCGCTGATAAACCGAGCAAATGCTCGCCGCGGGTGCTCGACCGCGGGCTGCTCGACGGCAGCGGCAAACGCCCTTCGTTGGGTTTCCTGGTAGCCAGGCGCCCAGCCGATGTACGGGCCAGCTAGGATCGTGTCCTTCCAAATTTCGAGAATTTCGCGCAGCCGGCCCGCTTCAATAATGGGTTCGCCCTGCTGGCTGCCATCCACCAGGTAATTGAAAATGTGGTTCCCTCCCGTGGTGACCGCGAACGCGACAAAAGGTGGGGCAACGTCGGTGTAATGCATCCCTTGTTTGGCGCCGCCCTGGAGCATGCTGAGTCCACGAAAAAGGGCGGCAACCCGGCGGATGCGCTCCGACTCCGCCAACCGGTAGCACTTCCAGGGCTCGTCATGGAACAATCCCTTCTCTTTGGCCTCCTGAACCCTGTTCTCGTCCAGGTGGAGAAACCCAGTTCGCTGAACATAGGAGAACCGTCCGGCCTCACGTAGGTTCAACGAGAAAAGCCCTTTGAGCGCTGTCCGGTAGAACTGGTGCTCGAACGGCACCGGATCGTCTTCCTGTCGCGCCATGACCCCAAAGTCCGTTGCGATGACGTTCGGCGCCAGCGACACCAACGTGCTCACGCGGAAGGGAGCTGCGCGGGTAAGAGTAGTGTTCTCAGCAAGGGGAGTTTCCGCCCAATCGGCGCCACGCGCCGCATTAGCTTTTTTCGAAGGAGCGCGCATGTAGCCGAAAAGATCGTCGTCCCACCATTTGATCGGATTGGCGTCGGTATAGGCAACCTTTCCTTCCCGGAATACAGGAGCAGCTTCCCATTCGGGCACGTTAGCAGTGAGCGTCGACCGCAGCCAGTACTTGAACGCCTGAGCTGAGACGTACGGGTACGTCCGACCGCCAACGCTCATACTCTTCACGCCCACAGCGTTGTCGGTTCGCGCCCCAGGCAGCGCGCCCTGATTGTTTAGCGCTGCCGCCTGCGCGTCGATGAGCAAGATTCCAGTCACAAATGCCATACCTACCTCCTTTAGAGTTCTGGAGCCCCGACCGGCTCGGGTTCTTCCTCGTCCTGCGACAATGCAGCAAGTTCCTGCTGGACATCGGGGCGTTTGAAGAAGCCCCTCTCATCAAGCAGCTCTATGGTTCGCAGCAACGTCAGATCGAGGGCCAATCGCCAATCGGGCCGGGCGAGATCCTCGGAGATCCCAAACGCAGCGATGAACTCGTCGAAAGTCGTCACGGAGCCGCGACCTGCTCGCGTGTTGCGTTCGGTGCTGCGCAGCAACAACCAGCTCACATCCCGAAAGTTGGTGCATCGAAAAAGACGCCGGAATAACTGGGCGTCCTGAGTCTCGATAATGTGATCGGCCAGGTTAGTCGCGACCTGGCGAATGGTCTCGATGCGGCTGCCTGTCATATCCAATACCTTTCTGAGGAAGAGATCAACGAGCTCCCATGAGGCTCGGGGGCCGGGTGTCCCGCCGCGCCGCGGTCGGCCGAGCAAGAACTCACGGACGAAACGCTGGGCATTGTTCGGCAACTCAAACACCTGCTCGTAGAGGAAGTTGCGCCCCAGCGTCTCGCCCTTCTTGCCGACCTGCCAATAATGAGCAACAAGGCTCTTCCAGGCATCGCGGCCCTGAACCTCGCGAAGGAAGTCCACCATGAAGGCGGGCAGCGGGTAAATGTCGACGTCAGCGTTCGTGCCGTAGTTTGTGAAGTGGTAGACGGTGACGCCTTCTGGTTGAGAGCGGCGCGCCTGCAGCAGGGCCTTGTGCTCGATGTCGGTGAGCTTTTTGAGCACGATCGTCTTGGGGGTTGCACCCGAGGGCGCAAGCGCCTCGAGGAGCTCGTGGGTGCTATTGGCGTCGTAAAACTCCTTGGCGAAGTCGAACGTGAGCACGTTCCGGCTGGAATGAACGAGCAATGCGCGGCCTTGGGACCGCAGGGTGCCCAGCGGCATCGCCTGGATACACAGCAGGGCCGTGCCGCTGACGGGCAACCCCGGTTCGCCCTGCGGGACGAAGTTGAATAGGCCTTCGCCAGTTATCAGCGGCAAATGCTGCCGGTAGATGCGAACTTGCGCGGGTCTGCCGGTGAACACGCACCGTGCGCCAAGGTCATCGGTACGCCGATAGGCGCGAACGTAAGTGTCGTAGAACGCATCCCGCTTGTCAGGACCCATGGTCGGGTTCACGTACGCACTGTTGGGGAACAGGACCGACAGATAGGAGCGCATGGTTTCCGAGCGGTAGGCTGTGAGCATCGCTTCCGCCGCGCTGTCGAGGTCCTCCATCGTAAGCTCCTCGGGCGCCTCCTTGCCGGCCAAGATCGCCAGCACGGCGGCACCCACGTCAACGAGAGGATGGCCGCAATAGCGAACGAGCGGATCTGGCACAGCCTCCACTTACAGCTCAGCCCGCTTGCTGGTCAAGCGCGTTAGGCCAAAAGGACCATCTACCGCGACGACCCGAAGAGCGCAGCGTGCCCGGGCATCGCAGACGAGTCCCTCCACGCTGCGGGAAAGTTTTCAGTCCCGTAGCTGTGCTCCTCTTTCTCGTAGTGTGGATTCTCACGAGACCAAGCCAGCATCTAGAATACCACCACATGCCGAGGCCTGATTTGTCGTCGCGCTACTCTTTGGCCGATGGCTAGGCGCCAGAAACGGCGTCAGCGCATCGAACAGAACCCGAACGCTGTTCGGTTCACCGAGATCGAGGTATTGTTGAAAGCCGCCGGGTTTCAAGGAGAACAGGGTGCAACCTCGCACATTGTTTACCGCCATCCGAGCGGCCGGCGGGTCGTTCTGGCCCGACCGCACGGCGGCGAGAAATTTGTGAAACCGGTGTATGTCCGCGCTGCGTTAGCCGCGCTCGAGGATGTGGAGCAGGATCGATGACCCTTCAGGACTACCTTGAGCTTCCATATGAGGTTGTGGTCCGCGATGAGCATCCATACGGCTGGTCAGCGGAACTTCCCGAGTTGCCCGGGTGCGTTGCCGCAGCGGATACGCGTGAGGAGCTTGACGACGCAGTCCGGGACGCGAAACAGGCCTGGATCGAGAATGCGTTGAACCATGGGGATCACATCCCTTTACCCAAGCAAGCCGTCACCGAGCAGCGCGCTTCCTGATTGGCGATCGAACTCGCGAAAGCGCGTCGTGGCTACCGTAGTTCCGGAGAACATCCGGGCGCGCATCGACCATGCCCTTGGGCGTGCGCATGCGCCTTGGGAGGGCTTACCAGTCCTCAAAGCGGAATCGGCAGAATGGGATGACGAATCTCGGTTCCACCTCTGGGTGGACTGGCCGGTGGAGGAAGACACGCTCGCCCAGCTCGAGGACTGGTGGCGGCAAGGTTTCATGAATGAGGGCCGGCGCGAGCGTTACCGCAAGCTGGTGGAGCGGAACCGCCCCATCCTGCAGCAGTTATTCCCCGAGGACTAAGGCCACCGCGCTCATCGCAGCGACAAAAAAGGCGTTATGACGCGCCTGGTCCTCGTCGAGCTGCATCCACCGGGTGTCGATCTCTGGCTTTGCGGGGCGAACATCCGGCACTCGGGCGGATGCGACGTCACCAGGTGCCGATCCGACCTGTTCCCTCAGGCCCTATAGGCCGCGATCGAGCGAACGAAAGGCAGCCGGCCGCCGAGAGTATGGAGGAGCCGCTGGTCGCCGGTCCATTGATCCGCGCCGCCCAGCTCGGCCAGCGCGATAGAGATCGCGTCGTAAACCGCGGGCAAGGCGTACTCGTCGGCCAGCACCAGCGCACGGTCATACAGCATCTCCGGCGCCTGCACCTCGCTCGGCAGCAGCGGTGGCGCGACGATCACCTCCTGCTGCTGGAGCACGTCGCGCAGCAGCGCCCGGGCCTGGCTTGAATGCTCCTCTACGAAGGCCCACTTGGCTGCCACCGACGAGTCGGCGCAAATCATCCTTTGACGGCGCGCATCAGCTCGTCCGTGCGCTCGTCGCGCGATTGGTTGATCAGCTCCCACGACTCTGGGGTGAGCTTTGCGCCGCGCCGCGCTGCAATGGCCGCGCTGAGCCGTTCGAGGGCCGCCAGAGCAGCCAGACCTCGCCGCTGCTCAGCTTTGCTTAGCCGGCGCGTCACCGGCCCAGCCGCCGGCCGGCTGCGCTCTCCATGATCGCGTCGCGGCGGGCGCCGAGCCACGAGCTGCGTCAGGTCCGCCGGTTGGATGCCGATCCGCTTTTCACCCAAGCGGTAGGCCGGCAGTCGCCCACACTCGATCCACCATGGCGCTCTGACGCGATTTCGTTGTCATATGGGCGCATATGGTAGCGCCAGCGTAGGAGACGGCCAGGCGTAGACGCCCGCCCGGTTCTTGAGCTACAATAAGCCTCCTACTTGTCCTGAAAGGCTAAAGAGAGGCGCTCGGCGATGGCTGTCCTGGACCCGGTGGAGACTCTGCCCGAGGTCACGCGGACGCTGCTCGTCAGCCAGCGCGGCGCGTTCATCCACCGGCGCGGCGAGCGCCTGGTGGTGTCAGTCAAGGGCGAGCCCGACGCCGAATACCCGCTCTTGCACCTCGAGCACGTCATGGTGCTGGTAAGCGGCGCCAGCGTCTCGGCCGACATCATCCGCGAGTGCTGCGAGCGGGGCATCGATCTGACCTTCCTCACCTACTGGGGCGAGCCCTATGGCCGGCTGGTCTCCCCGGGACTTCTGGGGACGGTGAGGACGCGGCGCGAGCAGCTGCTGGCCTACAACGACGCCCGCGGCCGCGAGCTGGCCATCCAGATGCTTCGCGGCAAGCTCAACAACCAGGCGAATCTCCTCAAATACATGGCCAAGTACCGCAAGGACCGCAGCCCGGACGTCTACGACCAGGTGCGGGACGCCAGCTACGAGATCGCTCAAGCGGCCGAGTGGCTGGCCGAGGCGCCGGGCGAGACGATCGACCACGCCCGCCAGCCGCTCATGGTCCGCGAAGCCGAAGCTGGCCGCCACTACTGGGCGGGGCTGAGGCTGCTGCTGCGGCCCGACGTTCCGTGGGAAGCCCGTGAGCACCGTGGCGCCGTGGACCTGGTGAACAGCCTCTTGAACTACGGCTACGGCATTCTCCAGTCGCAGGTCCAGCAGGCCGTCATGCTGGCCGGGCTGGATCCGTTCGCCGGCTTTCTGCACGCCGACCGCCCCGGCAAACCCAGCATGGTGCTGGACCTGATGGAGGAGTTTCGCGCTCCGGTGGTGGACCGGGCCGTGATCTCCTCGCTGAACCTCGGCCAGACGTTCGAGATCGAGGACGGGCGGCTCACACCGCACGCCCGCAAGTTGCTCGCGGATCGCGTCCTCGAGCGTCTGCGCACCGCCGAGCCGTTCGAGGGCAGGCGCTTCCAGCTCGGCACCATCATCCAGATGCAGGCGCGAGCGGTGGCCAGCTTCGTCCGCGACGAGCAGCCGTACCGGCCGTTTCTGGCGCGCTGGTGAAGGTCCTCCTGGTCTACGACATCCCGGACGACCGCGTCCGGACGCGGGTGGCCGAAACCTGTCTCGACTATGGGCTGCTGCGCATTCAGTACAGCGCGTTCTTTGGCGAGCTGAGCGTCAATCACCAGGAGGAGCTGATGCTCAAGCTGCGGAGGCAGGCCGGCCGCTTCCCCTGCAACATCCAGCTTTTCCCAATCGGCGAACGTGAGCTGCGCCTGCGCAAGATCATCTACGTGCCGGATGGCGCGGCCGAGCCGGCCGAACCACGGCTGGTCACGAGCCCATGAGCCTGGCGGAGGAGGACGTGTGGTTCAACGTGACGGACGTGCGACAGTACCTGTACTGTCCTCGGCTGTTGCACTTCCGGTTCGGGCAGCCGCTCACTCACAAGCTGTCCTACAAGATGGAGGAGGGAGCCCGCGTGCATCAGCGCACGGGCGAGCTGGAGCGGCGGCGGTCGCTGAAGGCCTACGGCCTGACGGACGGCCGGCGCCGGTTCGGCATTGACCTGGCCTCGCAGCGCTGGGGCGTGCGCGGGCGGTTGGACATGCTGATCGAGCGCAAGTTCGAGAGCATCCCCGTCGAATTCAAGCACGCCCGCGGCGCGAGGCAGACGAACCACCGATATCAGCTCACGCTGTATGGCCTCCTGGCAGAGGAGCTCGGCGTCAAGCCCGTGCGGCGCGGCTTCTTGCTCTACCTGCTCGACGGCAAGGCCGAGGAGGTGATCATCACCGAGGGCATGCGGCGCTTCGTCACGCGCACGCTGCGGGAGATGCGCGCGCTGTCGCGCGGGGAGGTCATGCCGGAGGGGACCAAGCGCCTGGGCCGGTGCCGGGCGTGCGAGTATCTGCACTTCTGCAACGACCGGTGGTGAGCGGATGTACTTCCTGACCGAGGACGAGCGGCGCTACCTCCTCCGGCGCATCCTGCCGGAGGCGCGCAAGATACAGGTTCACCCCACGCTCCGCGGCTGGCATTGGGCTGAGCTGGACGCGCCGGCGCGTCCCACGTATGACGCGCCCTTGGGCGTGTACGAAGTCGCCGAGCAGTACTGCGAGACGGGGCGCGACGTGTATGCCCGACGGGTGCTCGGCCACGCTCCCCGGCCGAACCGGGACATGCAAGAGGGCGCGGCGCTGCACGCTTTCGCCGCCGCCTGGGTGACGGCCGCGAAGCGGCTGCTGTACTGCACCGCGCCGGCGCTGCTCATGGAGGCTCTCCCGCGGCTGCTCACAGACGAGGCGCTTCCCGTGCCTGCCGACGCTGCACTCGCGGCCAAGGCTGAGGCCATACGGCAGTTCGAGACCTACCGCCTGCTGGCGGCCGTGCAGGACCGGCTTGCGCGGCAGCCCGACATCGGCTCGGACGCGCTCGCGGCAGCCGTGCTGCCGGTGGTCGTGGAGCAGCGGCTGGACGGGAGCTTCCTCGGCCTCTCGGCGCACTTGTCCGTGGACGCCATGCTCATCCACGGGCCCATCGTCATGGACCTGAAATTCGGGCCGCGGCAGGAATTTCACCGCCTCAGCACAGCCGGCTACGCACTGGCGCTGGAAAGCGCACACGAGACGCCGGTGGACATCGGCTGCGTCATCTATGTGGGCTTCCGGGGGAACACGCTGGTGATCGACCGCGATTTTCACTTCATTGACGACGAGCTTCGCACTCGGTTCATCGACGAGCGGGACCGCAAGCAGCGGCTGGTAGAAGAAGAAATCGACCCGGGGCTCCCCGCGCGATGCTATGAGCGGTGCGCCTACCTGCGGTTCTGTGGCGCCGAGGCGCAGCGCCGGGCTGGGCCAAAGTGGCCCGCGGCGGCCTCGCGAAGGCCGGTCTCCGCAAACCGGCCTCCCAGGGATGCGGGCTCGCCGGACGTGGAGTACGTGCCGCCCGAGATTCCGGCCAGTTGAGCGCGGCGTGGCGCGCGCAAACCTGCCGGGCCTGGCTGCAGGCGAGGGGTTTGCGGCGCGCCGCCGGTACCAACGGTCTGGACACAAGCGGGCGCCGGCGCTAGGATGTCGCCAGAGCGCCTCGCCGGTGCCTCGCCGGCCGGCGCAGCACATTAACAACGTAAATCGCGAACGCCTTCATTAAGAGCCCCGTTATAGAGGGGACTGAAACTGAGCCCGCTGCTGGACGCGAACGGCAACGGCATCCTCCTTCATTAAGAGCCCCGTTATAGAGGGGACTGAAACTGACCGCCCGCGCCAGGGCGCGGCCCATCGGCAGTGGCCCTTCATTAAGAGCCCCGTTATAGAGGGGACTGAAACAAACCAACGCTACTAATTCGCCGTGTATCAGACTGACCTTCCTTCATTAAGAGCCCCGTTATAGAGGGGACTGAAACTCGTCTTTTGTATACTGTTGTGAATAACTAAAGTCGACCTTCATTAAGAGCCCCGTTATAGAGGGGACTGAAACTTGTCGAGCGTGCCGTCCAGGGTGGCAACCACGTCCCTTCATTAAGAGCCCCGTTATAGAGGGGACTGAAACTCCCAGCCTCTGGCGCCGAGACGACGCTGGCCACGTACACCCCTTCATTAAGAGCCCCGTTATAGAGGGGACTGAAACCTCCCCTATCGCGGGGCTCCCCAAGCTGCCTGGGGAGCCTTCATTAAGAGCCCCGTTATAGAGGGGACTGAAACACATTGGTCGTATTGAGCGGATTGTTGATTCCCAAGCCCCTTCATTAAGAGCCCCGTTATAGAGGGGACTGAAACAGCAGCACGGCTTGCTCGGTAGCGTCGTAGCCGAGCGCCCCTTCATTAAGAGCCCCGTTATAGAGGGGACTGAAACCCGCGGGCGCGTGCCCGCAGTGCGGCCACTCCTTTATTCGCCCTTCATTAAGAGCCCCGTTATAGAGGGGACTGAAACATATCAGTCATGGCACCCAGCAGGCTGGCGCTAACTACGCCTTCATTAAGAGCCCCGTTATAGAGGGGACTGAAACCACGAATGGAACAATCGATGTGCGCTTTCGATGAGTGCCTTCATTAAGAGCCCCGTTATAGAGGGGACTGAAACATCCAGAACAACTTGGTCGTGCCCGGCGCCATTGGTCAGCCTTCATTAAGAGCCCCGTTATAGAGGGGACTGAAACGTCGAAGCGCTGGTCCTGGTAGTCGCGCTCCTTCTGACGCCTTCATTAAGAGCCCCGTTATAGAGGGGACTGAAACACGTTTACGGTCCGCCGACCAATTTGAGCGCCCTAGGCCCTTCATTAAGAGCCCCGTTATAGAGGGGACTGAAACCATGTTCGTCCTCACCAGGCCGGCTGGCGCACCGACCTTCATTAAGAGCCCCGTTATAGAGGGGACTGAAACTACGAGGATTGGCGAGTGGGTGAGTATTTCCCGGTCGACCTTCATTAAGAGCCCCGTTATAGAGGGGACTGAAACAATACATGTAGTGCAACGAGAAACTGATTCTGTGGAATATTACCTTCATTAAGAGCCCCGTTATAGAGGGGACTGAAACCCAAGCTGACGCCCGGCTCATTGGCGCTCAGGCCGTGGACCTTCATTAAGAGCCCCGTTATAGAGGGGACTGAAACGGCTAAATGGTCCGCGCAAGTATGGGGGCAGCCTGGCCGATCCTTCATTAAGAGCCCCGTTATAGAGGGGACTGAAACTTTGAGGACCAAGTGGTCCAGCAGGTAAAGGCCATGCCCCTTCATTAAGAGCCCCGTTATAGAGGGGACTGAAACATCCCCACAATGCCCTTGGCCCATACTCCCATCGGGTCGGCCTTCATTAAGAGCCCCGTTATAGAGGGGACTGAAACAGAATTGTTTACAGGCCTAAGCCAGAATATGCTAGCGGACCCTTCATTAAGAGCCCCGTTATAGAGGGGACTGAAACAGGTCGCTCAGTGCCCTGGGGGCCTTGATTTCATCCACCTCCTTCATTAAGAGCCCCGTTATAGAGGGGACTGAAACTGTATTACGTGCCATAAGATGATTGATCCATTCAAGGCACTCCTTCATTAAGAGCCCCGTTATAGAGGGGACTGAAACTGATTACGATTCCAAGTTTAATTCGCCTGAAGGATGGGCCTTCATTAAGAGCCCCGTTATAGAGGGGACTGAAACAACCATAAGCGATAGAGACCAACATGCACGTGGTTAGGTCCTTCATTAAGAGCCCCGTTATAGAGGGGACTGAAACTCATGGGTGATGAATGGCCGCCATTGCCCAGCCGGCTTACCTTCATTAAGAGCCCCGTTATAGAGGGGACTGAAACATTCAACCATGCATATGCCAGGTTGTTCCATTACATTGCCTTCATTAAGAGCCCCGTTATAGAGGGGACTGAAACAGTCAAGGTGGAGGCGGAAGTGGAAGTACAGGTCAAGACACTTCATTAAGAGCCCCGTTATAGAGGGGACTGAAACCTCTGCAAGCTGAGCGAGCAAGCCCTCGCGACATACGGGCGCCTTCATTAAGAGCCCCGTTATAGAGGGGACTGAAACCTTACGCTTAGTCTGATGATAGCGTTTAGGTTTCCCATTCCTTCATTAAGAGCCCCGTTATAGAGGGGACTGAAACAGCACGTGCGGGTAGACAATGGCGATGGCACAAACCTTCATTAAGAGCCCCGTTATAGAGGGGACTGAAACCCTGGCGGTGGGTACGACCCCGACTTGAACTTGTCCGCCCTTCATTAAGAGCCCCGTTATAGAGGGGACTGAAACACCCAAAACCCAGCGACCGGCGATCTCGTTCACACGCCTTCATTAAGAGCCCCGTTATAGAGGGGACTGAAACCACCACAGCCTCAACAGGCATGCCCGCATAGAGGTAGGCCTTCATTAAGAGCCCCGTTATAGAGGGGACTGAAACACAGTCAGCAGCTCGCGAGCCACGGCGGTCCACTGCCTTCATTAAGAGCCCCGTTATAGAGGGGACTGAAACTTTGAGCTATTCAAGCTGCATATCAATGTACAAGAGATTGCCTTCATTAAGAGCCCCGTTATAGAGGGGACTGAAACGTCTTGACCGCCGCTAAGACTGCCGCCTCGAAAGGTAGCCCTTCATTAAGAGCCCCGTTATAGAGGGGACTGAAACACTCGATCATGCATATGCCAGGTTCTTCAATTACATCGTAGACCTTCATTAAGAGCCCCGTTATAGAGGGGACTGAAACGCAATGCGGTAGCGCTTGACGAGCTCATCATGCGACAGCCTTCATTAAGAGCCCCGTTATAGAGGGGACTGAAACCATCTGATTCGGGCACCATCTTATGTCCCTCCAGCGATTACAGCCTTCATTAAGAGCCCCGTTATAGAGGGGACTGAAACGCATCGCCTACGCCACTGTCGTGGCCGGTCCCATGATCACCGCCTCCCCCGCGAGGATGCCCTCCCAGCTATCAGCCAATCTTCGGCACCACCTCCGCCGCCAGGCGCTCCATCTGCTCGTATTCGTCGGCGACGGGTGTGAACAGCACCAGCTCGGCGCCGGCGGCGATCACCTCCCGCACTCTGGCGGCGCATTCCTCGGGCGGCCCATAGATGGCGATGTGCTGGTACTCGGTCCGGCCGTAGCGCAGGGCAAACCAGCCCTCCAGCGCTTTCCAGGCGCGCTCGCGGTCGTCGTCCACGTGGATGTAGACCCGCTTGCCCACGGGGAACGTCGCCGCATCGCGGCCGGCCTCCTGCAGGAAGCGCCGCAGGTTCTGGACGTTCTCGGCAAAGCTCGCGGTGGAGCTCGAGCCCGCCCCGATGAAGCCATCCCCCAGCTCCACGGCCCGGCGGATGGCATTCGGATGGTTGGCTCCAAACCACAGCGGCGGGTGCGGCTTCTGCACCGGCTTGGGCTCCATCGAGGCGTTCTCCAGCCGCCAGAAGCGCCCCTCGAAGGTCACTCGCTCCTTGGTCCACAGCTCCTTGATCAGCCGGATGCCCTCGGTGAAGCGGGCCACCCGTGTCTCGGCCTGTGCGCCAAATGCCGGGTAGATGCGCGGCGCGGCCCCCAGCCCCACGCCCACCATCAGCCGCCCCTGGCTCAGGCAATCGAGCGTGGCCAGACTCTTGGCCACGTGCACCGGGCTGCGCAGCGCCGTCAGGATCACCGCGCAGCCCAGCTTCAGACGCTGCGTGCAGGCCGCCGAGAACGTCAGCAGGTCCACCGGCTCCAGCGTCGGCATCTTGCCCAGGATCTGCTCCTGATCCCAGGCGCTCTCGAAGCACGTGAGCTCCTCGGCGCGCGCCAGATAGCGCTTGATGGCCGCCGGATCGACCGGCCCGTCCGCGAACGTCTGCGGGATTGAGATGGCGAATCGCATGGCCTACTCCTCAGGTGTTGTGCCGGCCGCAACATCGACCAGCGCCGCGCCGGCCGGCGCCACCGCCCCGGCCTTCACGTGGACGCGCTTGACAACGCCGGCGAAGGGCGCCTGCACATTGTGCTCCATCTTCATCGCCTCCAGCACGACCACCGTCTGGTGCGCCTCAACCGCCTGGCCCTCCCGAACCAGGACCTTGACCACCATGCCCGTGAGCGGCGAGGTCAGCGACTCCTCGCCGGCGCCGGCGACGCCGCCATGGGCCGCCTGCTCGATCGACGGCGGCCGAGGTTTGGGAAAGACGGCGCGATGCCCCGCGCGCCAGACCTCCACCTGGCTCTGGTCCTCGGCCGCGTAGTAGCGCCGGCCGTCGAGCACCAGCCCGCCGTCGGGCGCCAGCTCGGCGCCCGCGGCGGCGCGCCAGCCGGTCCGGAACGGATCGGGCGAGCGGCCGAGGCTCTGCCAGGCCGCGGCGGCGGTTTCGAACCCGGGCGGAGGCTCTGCCGAGAGGAGCTCGGGGTGCTCGTCGATGAAACGCGTGCCCAGCTCGGCCCGCTCGAAGTCGGGATGCTCGGCGATCCGGAGCAGGAAGTCCAGATTGGTGGCCAGGCCCAGGATGCAGTAGCGCCGCAGGGCATCACGCAAGCGGGCGAGCGCCTCGGGCCGGTTCGCACCCCAGACGATCAACTTGGCCAGCAGCGGGTCGAACCGGATGCCCACCTCGTCGCCGAGCTGGACGCCGGCGTCGTTGCGGATGCCAGGCCCGTTGGGCAGCTCCAGCCGCCGGATGACGCCCGCCGAGGGCAGGAAGCCGGCGGCCGGATCCTCGGCGTAGACCCGCGCCTCCATGGCATGGCCGCGCGGCTCGGGCGCGCTTGCCGGCAAAGCCTCGCCGAAGGCGACACGGATCTGGAGCTTGGCCAGATCAACCCCAGTCACCAGCTCGGTAACCGGATGCTCGACCTGCAGCCGGGTATTCATCTCGAGGAAGTAGAAGGCCTCGCCTTCAACCAGGAACTCGACCGTGCCGGGCCCGAGATAGCCAGCGGCCTGGGCGAGCGCCACGGCGGCGGCATGGAGGCGTCTCCGCGAGTCCTCGGACAGGCCCGGGGCAGGCGTCTCCTCGACGACTTTCTGGTAACGGCGCTGGATGGAGCAGTCGCGCTCGCCGAAATGGATGACCCGTCCCTGGGTGTCGCCGAAGACCTGGACCTCCACATGGCGGCCGTGCGTCACCAGCCGTTCGAGGAATACACGGCCGTCGCCGAAGGCGGCCTGGGCTTCGCGTTTGGCCGATTCCAGCGCCAGCGCGAAGTCGGCCTCGGTTTGGACGGTGCGCATCCCCTTGCCGCCGCCGCCCGCGGCCGCCTTGATCAGCAGGGGGAAGCCGACCTGGCTGGGGTCCTCGCCATCGCTTCCAGGCACCAGCGGCACGCCGGCGTCCTGGGCCAGGCGCTTGGCGGCCAGCTTGTCGCCCATGAGGCGGATGGTCTCCGGCCTCGGGCCAATGAAGACCATGCCGGCCCGCCGGCAGCCCTCGGCAAAGTCGGGATTCTCAGACAGGAAGCCGTAGCCGGGATGAATGGCGGCGGCGCCGGCTTCTTTGGCGGCTCCGACGACGCGCTCCACGTCGAGATAGGACGGCACTTCCAGGCTGGCGTCCGCCAGGTGGACGTGCCGGCTCAGCCGGTCGGCGTCGGTGTAGATGGCCACGGCCTCATGGCCGAGCTCGTGCACGGCTTGCGTGAGGCGGCAGGCGATCTCGCCGCGGTTGGCGATGAGGATGCGCACTTACATCCGGAAGACACCGAAGTGCGTCGGCTCGAGCGGTGCGTTGGCGGCGGCCGAGAGGCCCATGGCCAGGTAGTGGCGCGTCTGGGCGGGATCGATCAGGCCGTCGTCCCACAGGCGGGCCGTCGAGTAGTAGGGCGAGCCCTCGCGCTCGTAGGTCTCCAGGATGGGCGCCTTGAAGGCCTCCTGCTGGTCCTCGGTCATCTTCTCGCCGGCGTCCAGGCGAATGGTGAGCAGCGTCGAAGCGGCCTGCTGCGCGCCCATCACCGAGATGCGCGCGCTGGGCCAGGTCCACAGGAAGCGCGGGCCGTAGGCCCGGCCGCACATGCCGTAGTTGCCCGCCCCAAACGAGCCGCCGATGATCACCGTGATCTTGGGCACGTTGGCGTTGGCCACGGCCATGACCATCTTGGCCCCGTGCTTGGCGATGCCCTCGTTCTCGTACTTCTGGCCCACCATGTAGCCGGGCACGTTCTGGAAGAAGATCAGCGGCACGCCGCGCTGGCCGGCCAGCTCGATGAAATGCGCGGCCTTGAGCGCGCTCTCGGAGAAGAGCACGCCGTTGTTGGCCAGGATGCCCACCGGAATCCCGAAGATGTGCCCCCAGCCGCACACCAGGGTCGGCCCGAAGGCCGACTTGAACTCGTCGAAGCGGCTCCCGTCGAGGATGCGCGCCAGCACCGCGCGCACCTCGTAGCTTTTGGCCAGGCTCGGCGGCACGATGCCGTACAGCTCCTCGGGATCGTAGCGGGGATCCTCGGGCGCTTCCAGCCGCCAGGGAGGCCGCTTGCAGCGGTTCAGGTTCTTGACGATCGAGCGCACGATGGCCAGCGCGTGCTCGTCGTTCTGGGCATAGTGATCGGCCACGCCCGAGACGCGGGTGTGCACCTCGGCTCCGCCCAGCTCCTGGGCCGTCACCTCCTCGCCGGTGGCGGCCTTCACCAGCGGCGGCCCGGCCAGGAAGATGGTGCCCTCGCCTTTGACGATCACCGCCTCGTCGCTCATGGCCGGCACGTAGGCGCCGCCGGCGGTGCACGAGCCCATGACCGCGGCAATCTGGGGGATGCCTTTGGCCGACATCTGCGCCTGGTTGTAGAAAATGCGCCCGAAATGGTCGCGGTCGGGAAAGACCTCGGCCTGCAGCGGCAGGAAGGCGCCGCCGGAGTCGACCAGGTAAATGCACGGCAGGTGGTTCTGTTCGGCGATCTCCTGCGCCCGGAGGTGCTTCTTGACCGTGAGCGGAAGGTAGCTCCCGCCCTTCACCGTGGCGTCGTTGGCGACGATCACCACCTCCTGGCCCTCCACCTGGCCGATGCCGGTGACCATGCCCGCCGACGGCGCCTCACCGTCATACATCTGCCACGCGGCCAGCGGGCTGAGCTCCAGGAAGCTGGAGCCCGGATCGAGCAGCCGCGCCACCCGCTCACGCGCCAACATCTTGCCCCGGCTCTGGTGACGCTCGACGGCCTGCGGCCCGCCGCCGGCTTTGACCTGCTCCAGCCGCTTGTTCAGCTCGGTCACGAGTCCACGGTTGAAGGCCTGGTACTCGCGAAACTCGTCGGAGTTGACGTCGACAAAGCTTTCGAGAACCGGCACGTCCCGTATAGTAGTCGTCTCATGCCTCAGCGCGAGCGGGCGAAGCGGCCAGGCAAGCTGGTGATGCTGCGTTCCGGCATCGCCTACATCGATGAGAACGCCGGCCAGCTGCTGTACCGCGGCCACAACATCCACGACATCGCCGAGCGGCTGTCGTTCGAGGAGACGGTGTTCCTGCTGTGGCGGGGGCGGCTGGCCAGCGGCGACGAAGCGCGCGCCTTCGCCGACGAGCTGGCCACCTACCGGGCCGTGCCGGAGGCGGTGCTCGATCTGCTGCGCATCACGCCGGCCTACGCCCACCCCATGGCCGCGCTCCGCACGGCCGTGTCCATGCTGGCCTGCGTCGATCCCGAGCAGGATGAGCCCAGCCAGGAGGCTCACGAGCTCCAGGCCAAGAAGATGGTCGCCCAGCTGCCAACGATCGTCGCGGCACAGCACCGCATCGGCCAGAACCTGGAGCCAATCGCTCCCGACGCGGAGCTGTCACACGCTGCCAACTACCTGTACATGCTGACCGGCCGCCTGCCCGACGCGACACCCTGCAAGGCGCTGGGCGTGATCATGAACCTGTACGCCGAGCACGAGCTGAACGTCTCCACCTTCACTGCCCGCCTGGTGAGCGACACCCGTTCGGACTTCTACTCGGCCATGGTGGCGGCCATCGGCGCGCTGAAGGGGCCGGCGCATGGCGGCAGCCCGGACGAGGTCATGCGCCTGCTGGTCGCCATCGGCTCGCCCGATAACGTGTCGTCGGTGGTCGAGCGCGAGCTGGCCGTCAACGGCCGGATCCCCGGCTTCGGCCACCGGCTGTACGCCACCGGCGATCCGCGCGCCAAGCACGTCAAGCACGTCCTCGACGCCGTGACCCACCGGCGCGGCCAGTGGTTCGCGCTGACCGAGAGACTGGAGCGCTGCGTGGAGCAGCGCACGGGCCGGCATCCCAACATCGACTTCTACACCGCGCCCGTGCTGTACCACCTTGGCTTCCCGCTGGAGCTGTTCACCAACGTGGTCGCCTCGGCGCGCGTGGCAGGCTGGGCCGCCCACGCGCTCGAGCAGTATGGCGACAAGCGCCTCCAGCGCGCCCGGGCGGCGTACGTCGGTCCGCGGGCGCCCCAGTGAGTCCCGCCGCGGCCAAGCTTGCGCACCTCGAGGCGGAGCTGGTGGAGCTGGCCAACGCCCAGTTCGAGTCGCCGGAATACGGCAGGCTGCTGGCCGCCCGCTACACGCGGGAAGGCGCGCAGGCCTACGAGGTGCAGCGGGTGCATTTCGTCAAGAACCGCCGCGATTGCTGGGGCTTCGTCCAGGGCGCCGCGCCACTGGACGTCAAGCGGCTCATCTGGGCGCACGAGCGGGAGGAGCTGATGGGCCTGGGCGGCGTGCCCGATCACATCACGCTCTCGATCCGGGAAGCGGAGCTGGTCGGCTATCCGAAGGGCGAGTTCGAGCGTAGCCGGCCGACGGACCTGGCCCAGACGTGCTTCTGGGCGTGGCTGAACCTGGCGCGCAGTCGCCCCTGGCTGGAGGCGCTCGCGGCATCCTCCATCCTGGAGTGGGTGGTCTCGGATGAGATCATCCGCGGCGGCGGCATCGTGCGCCGGCTCGGCGAGCGAATGGAAGCCGACCTGGGCATCCCGTTCCACAAGCAGCCGACGAACGCCGTCCACGTGGTGGCCGACATCGAGCATGCCAACTTGCTGATGGAAGTGGCGCGCCGCCATGCCCACACGGAGCAAGCCCGGCAGGCGATCCTGCGTGGGGCGCGCGACAGCCTGGCGATCGAGCGCATCTGGCGCGGCCACCAGGCGGACTTGATCGAGGGCCGCCTCTAAAGCGTCCGGAACAGCTCCCGCCAGCGATCCAGCAGCGAAAGATCGCCGGTGGCGTATAGCCGCCCTGAGGCGAGCGCGTCCCTAGGGTGCAGCCGGCCTACGACGATGCGCTGCAAACCGGCCGGATCAGCTCGCAGGGTGAGCGTCTCGTACGAGCCGGCATCCGGCACGAACTCGGCCGCGCCGGCGCGTATGCGGACTGCACCATAGCGTCCGAAGGCGATGAGCGCCCGCACGTCGCCGGCGGTCTGAGGCTGGTACATGCGCGGCAGCCGCGCGATGTACATGGGCAGCAGCGCCTCGGCCACCTCGGCCGGGTAGTCGAACTCATCCCCCAACGCTTCGTGAATGTCCCCGCGGTGCATCGTGGTCTCGCCCAAGCGCTGGACCATGAACCAGCTCAGCGGGTGGACGCCCGACTGGTGCCAGGCCGTCTTATCCATGTCGGCCGGCGAGAGCGTGTCGATGAAGCCGAGCAGCGCGGCGGCTTCGTCGCGGTAGTCGGCGGCGCGGGCCGCGACGGGCAGCAGGAGCTTGGCGTTCGTGAGCGCCTCACGTTCGGACATGTCCTTGAACAGCGGTGAGTCGTCGCCCTGGAGGCCGCGCTGGAGGGATCGGAGCTGGACCTGCGCCCCGCTCGACAGATGCGCCACGATGTCCGCGACGGTCCACTCGGGGCAGGGCGTTGGACGCGCCCAATCGGCCTCGGAGAGCTGGTCCAGCCGTTCGGCCAGGCCATCACTCTGCTGATGGATGAGGCGCCGCGTGCGGTCGAGCTCGAAATCCATGGCGTAGTATCGTAGCCGCCCGTGCGCCTTGGAGTGGAGCTTCACCAGTACCTCGACGCCAGGACCATCCTGGAGGAGAGCCGGGCCGTCGAGGACCTGGGCTACGACGCCCTGTGGCTGGGCGACTCGCAGCTCATCTGGCGCGAGCTGTACGTCCTCCTGGGAGCGGCCGCGAAGGCCACCTCGAGACTGACGCTGGGCATCGGCGTGACCAATCCCGTCACACGGCACGCGGCCGTCACGGCCAGCGCGGCCATGACCCTGCAGGAGCTGTCCGGCGGGCGCGGCATCCTGGGCATCGGGCTCGGGCATACCTCCGTAGCCACGATGGGCCTGCCGCGCGCCACCCGCAAGGAGCTCGCCGCCTACACCGACACCGTCCGGCGGCTCATGCGCGGCGAGGAGGTGCCGACGGTCAATGGGCCGATCCGGCTGGCGTATGCCGATCCCACCGTCGCCCCGCCGATCGTCGTGGCCGCCTCAGGGCCCAGGATGATGCGCCTGGCCGGCCAGATCGGCGACGGCGTGATCATGGCGGGCCAGATGGGCCATGCCGAGGTGCGCGCCAAAGCCCTGGAGGAGGTCCGCTCCGGACTGGAAGAGCATCCCCACCCGCCGGAGCGTTTCCTGGTGTGCATTGGCGTCGCGGCGGCCGTATCCGCCGGCGGCCGCCAGGCCTTCGATGCCGTCCGGCCGCACGTCGCCCAGGGCCTGCTGTCGCCGCTGGCGAAGCTCGGCCCGGCGGCGCTGGAGGCGCGCAAGGCGCTGCAGGCGGCCTACAACACCTACGACCACATGCACCCCGCGGCGCCCCACGCCTCAGTCGTGCCCGACGAGGTCATCCCGGAGTTCGCCATCGCCGGCACGCCGGACGACTGTGTGCGCTACGCCAGCGCGGCGTTCGAGGCGGGCGTCGACGAGATCACCATCCGGCCCTATGCCCTGCCCGGCAAGTCGCGGCTGGCCACCATCGAGGCCTTCGCCCGCGACGTGATGAACCGCTTGCGCTAACGCTTGCCGAGCGCCTCGTGCAGGGGGCTCCAGTCGACGATGTCCTCGGCCTTGACGGCGATCGGCTGCTTGGTGAGCTCGGCCTGGATGGCGATGGCTTCCTCGACGCCGGCCATGGGGTGCTCGCCGGTGTCGCTCAGGAACGGCAGCATCTTCTCGGTGACGCGCCGAGCAACCTCCGGCGTGGTGTTCAAGTTCTTGACGATGAGATCGGCCGCGCCCTCCGGGTTGGCCTTGAGCCAGGCCGTGCCGTCCATGAGGGCTTTGATGGCGGCCACGACCTGCGGACGGTGCTGGCTCAGGAACATGGTGTTGGTCCCCAGGCCGGTGTAGGGCTGCTGCAGCGCGTCGCCGATGAAGGCCACCTCGTGGAAGCCGCGCTCCTCGGCCTGCACATCGAACGGCGGCGACAGCACGGCGGCGTCGATACGGCCGGCCAGGAGCTGGCCGAAGGTGTCCTGCGTGCCCGGCGAGGACACGATCTGGAGATCGTTCACGGTCATGCCCTCGCGCCGGAGGGCCGCCTGCAGATGCAGGTACGGGCTGCTGCCGACCTGGTTGGTCCCGAGCAGGTGGCCCTTGAGGTCCTTGAGGGATTTGTACTCGGGCTTGCCCATGACGATCCAGGGCGTGCGGCTCCAGGCCGACAGCACCATCTTGAAGGGCAGGCCGCGGGTGGCGCCTTCGATGGCGTTGCCGGGCGAGTTGGTGAAGTCGATCTCGCTCTTGGACAGGGCCGTGATGGCGACGTTGCCCGGCATCTGGATCATGGTCACGTTGAGATGCTCGCGGGCAAAGTAGTTCTGGGCGAAGGCGGCATAGAAGGACCAGCTGGCTACCGCCGGTGAGGCGAAGCCGATCTTGATCGGATAGCCATTGGGATCGCCGCCCGACGGCTTGGTGGTGATCAGCGACGGCTTCGGCTCGACGCTGCCGGCGGACCTAGCGGGCGCGCTGGCAGGCCCGCTAGGGCCGGCGCTCGACGCCGCCGGCGCGGGCCTCGTGCCGCCGCAGGCCGCCAGCAGGAAAGCTCCAATCAATGGCGCGAGGACCTGAGCACGCATCGAGCGGCAGCCTACCACAGGAGGACGATCGCGCGGGATGCGGTAGCTCTCCGGCTAGCCACTGAACGCAATTCGATAAATCGCGCCTAGGAAGTCGTCCGACAGGTACAGGCTCCCGTCCGGGCCAACGACCGGCTGCACCGGCCGGCCCCATGCGCCGGACGCGCCCAGGCCCCTCGGAGTCTGGACCACCTGACCGCCGCCCTGCGGGCGCCAGCCGGTGGCGAAATCCTTCACCGTGACGATGCGCCCGCCATCGAAATGGGCGTTGACGACTTTATAGCCCGTCGGCACACTGCGATTCCACGAGCCGTGCAGGCCGACGAACATGTCGCCGCGGTACTCCGCCGGGAACTGGTTCCCGGTGTAGAAAGCCAGGCCTAGCGGCGCCGAGTGGGCCTGGATGCCCACCTCGGGCAGAGCGATATCGCCGCAGCCGGCCTGGGTGCCGAACTGCGGATCCCGCTGGCGGTCGTTGTAGCAGCGCGGCCAGCCGTAGTCGGCGCCCTGCCGAATGGTCGTGATCAGATCCCACGGAGTATCGTCGCCAAGGTTGTCACGGCCCATGACAGTCGCCCATAGGACGCTGCTGTTGGGCTGAAACGCCAGGCCGACCGCGTTGCGCAAGCCCTTGGCGAACAGGGAATAGCCACCGCCGTCGGCGTTGTAGCGACCGATGCTGGCATACCGCTCGTCGCTGATGGCGCACACGTTGCAGGGCGAGCCGATGGACAGGTACAGCGCCCCGTCCGGCCCGAAAACGGCCGTACGCGTATGGTGGTCGATGGCGGCGGGCAGGTTGGGGATCACGACCTGGCGGTCGGCGGCGGAGCCGTTCGAATACCGGTAGCGGGCCACCTGGCGATCTTCCGCCACGTAGATCCAGTCCTGGTAGAAGGCGACGCTGGTCGGGTCACTCAGGCCCGTGATCAGCGGGTTTGGGGTGGCCGAGAGCTGCCCGTTCTGCTGCTTGAAAAGGACGACGCGGTTCGCGCCGTCCTCCGCGACGGCGAGGTTGCCGCTGCCGTCGAAGGCCATGAAGCGGGGGACGCGGAGGTTCTGCGCGAACAGGCTGATGGTGAAGCCGGGCGGCAGGTTGATGGTGTGCCCGGCGATGTTTACTGGGCGGAGGTTGCTGCTGGCCATCTGCGCCTCGGGCACGGCCAGCGTCTGTGTCACCGGGCTGGGCGACGCCGCGCTGGCCCCGGGCTTAGCCGGGCTCGGCCGTGTGGAGGCCGCCGCGCTGGCGGCGGGCTTCGATGGGGCAGGACTCGCGGTCGCCGAGGCCGCGGCGATTGGCTTGGCCGAGGCGGCCACAGTGGACGCCGCCGGCGGCGCGCTCGGTCTGGCGGCCACTGAAGCCGACGCTGGGCTACCAGCCGGCGCTCCGCCGCACCCGGCCAGCATGGCGGCGAAGGCGAGGGGCAGGGCTGACTTCAACACCGGCGTTCGCCTAAGGGCTCCCGCTTGGCCAGCCGAGGCCTGGCTCTGCCCGCTGACCCGCAAGTCCCCGCGCCGCGAGCGTGACTCTGGAGCCGCCATTGGCTGCCATCCTAGCGCGCGGCCGCCGTACGATTGCCACCATGAGCGAGCAAGCCAGCACCCCGGTCGAGCTGAGCATCGAGGACGGGATCGCCATCGCCACCCTCAACCGGCCCGAGGTCCGCAATGCCGTCGACGACGCCACCCGGATCGAGCTCGGCAGGATTGTGGACCAGGTCACCAGGGATGGCGCCATCAAGGCCCTCATCCTCACCGGCAAGGGCAGCGCCTTCTGCGCCGGGGGCGACATCAAGGCCATGCAGCAGCGCCTCGAAGCGCCACCCGGCGAGGTGGCCGGCGCGGGCTGGCGCCGCCAGCGGCAGATCCACGGCGTCATCGCCGCCCTCCACCGGCTGGAGAAGCCGACCATCGCCGCCGTCAATGGCGCAGCAGCCGGCCTGGGCTGCGATCTGGCCATCTGCTGCGACTTCGTGATCGCCGCCGAAACGGCCATCTTCACCGAGAGCTACGTGCTGCGCGGCCTGGTGCCCGACGGCGGCGGGCTGTATTTCCTGCCGCGCCGGGTCGGCCTGGCGCGCGCCAAGGAGCTGATCTTCTCCGCCCGCCGCGTCAGCGCGCACGAAGCGCTGGCCATTGGCCTGGCCGATCGCGTGGTCAAGCCTGAGGAGCTGCTGCCCGAGGCGCAGCGCTGGGCCAAGCAGCTCACCCCCGGATCGAACGTCGCGCGCGCCTTGTCGAAGTCCATCCTCGACCAGAGCTTCGAGCTCAGCGCCGAGGAGGTCTTCGCCCTCGGCAGCCAGGCGCAGGCGATCTGCTACACCACCAACGAACACCGCGAGGCGGTGAACGAGTTTCTCAAGCGATGAGCTCCTTCAGCCGGGCGACCGTTCGCAACGGATCGCCCGGCCCTACGGGCGTGACGTTGAGGATGGTCACGCCCGCCTCCCGGTGCGCCGCGATACGTTCCTTCACGTAGCTCTCCGGGCCGATCAGTGTGGTGCCTTCCAGGAGGGCTTCAGGTACGGCCGCCGCGGCCTCATCCTTCCGGCCGGCCAGGTACAGGTCCTGGATGCGCCTGGCCTCCGCCTCGAACCCGTAACGGCAGGCTAGGTCGTTGTAGAAGTTGGCGCCGCGCGCGCCCATGCCGCCGATGTACAGCGCCAGGTGCGGGCGCTCCAGATCGCGTAGCTGGTCCAGGCCATCGCCGATCGCAGCCAGCCCGCCGGCTGCGATCTCCAGCGGGCCCAGCTCGGGATCGCGCCTGGCAAGACCGCGGCTAAGCGGCGCTCCCCAGACGTCCTTGGCGCGCTCTGGCCAGAAGAAGATCGGCATCCAGCCCTCGGCGATCTGCGCCGTCAGCTCCACCGTCCGGCTGCCTAGGGTGGCCAGGTAGATCGGGATGCGGCTGCGCACCGGCTGGCCGATGATCTTGAGCGGCTTGCCCAACCCAGTGCCTCGATCCGGCGGCAGCGGCAGTTTGTAGTGGTCGCCCGCGTAATCGATGACCTCCCGCCTCCACACCCGCCGGCAGATGTCCACAACCTCGCGCAGCCGCGGCGCGGCGTGGTCGAACCTCACCCCGTGCCAGCCCTCGATGACCTGCGGGCCGGACGTGCCGAGTCCGAGGATCAAGCGGCCGTTCGAGACGTAATCCAGGCCGGCGGCAGTCTGTGCCAGCAGCGCCGGCGTGCGGCTGTAGATCGGCAGGATGCCGCTGCCCAGGAGCAGCCGCTCGGTTCGCGCCGCGAGGTAGCCCAGGCGGGACACGGCGTCCAGGCCGTAAGCCTCCGAGACCCAAACCACGTCCAGGCCGGCCTGTTCGAAGGCCACGATCTGCTCGGCGCGCGGGCGGAAGTCACCCGCGTCCGAGGTGATATGGTGCCCGAGCTGCATCCTGAGCCGGCGCTAGTCGACGCGCAGGACGAGCGCTGCGCCGGTGTCGCCGGCGGCGCAGCCCGTGAACAGCCCGATCCCGCCGCCGCGCAGGCGCAGCATCTCGATCAGTTCGGCGATGGCCCGCAAGCCGGTCGGTCCCTGCGGGTGGCCGTAGATCAGGCTGCAGCCGTACTGGTTCATGCGCTCCAGGGGAAAGCCGGTCTGACGCGCGAAGTACACGTCGTTGACGGCGAAGGGATTGTGCGTCGTGACGGCGTGTATGTCCCCAAAGCCTAGGCCTGCGTCCTGCAGCGCCATCTCCGCCGCGGGGACGGGCGCCTTGGGCATGAGCGCCTTGCCCACGCGCGCCACGCCCGTCGCCAAAATGCGGATCACGCCCCGGCCGCCGCTCAGCTCCCGGGCACGTGCCTCGGTGGTCACGATCGCGCCGGCCGCGCCATCGGCCGGATGCGTCTGTGTGCCAAACGTCACAGTGCCCTTGGGATCGAGCGGCCCGAGCTTAGCCAGCCCTTCCCTGGTGGTGGGATGGATACCCGTGTCGGCTTCAACGCACACCGTCTCGCGCCGGCCCGGCACTTCGGCCGGCACCATGTAGCGGCGCTGGAAGGCCCGATCGTCCGCCAAACCCTGCCCGTACTGGGAATACCGGAGCAGCGCCACCTCTTCCTGCTCCTCCCGGCTGATGCCGGCCTCGCGCGCCACGTTCTCGGCGGTGGTCACCATGGCCTCACCGGCCCAGGGATCGCGGCGGAAGTTGTCCAGCACCCAGACCTCGCTCCTGGGTGCACCGCCCTGCTCCGAGGGCGCCGGGTACAGGAGCACCGGGCCGTTGCTGGTCCGGTCGCCGGCCACCACCAGGATGGCGCCGTCCCCGCCTGCCTCGAGCGCAGCCGCCGCCGCCTGCAGGCAGGCGACGGACGTGGCGCAGGCCTGGGAGATCATCGGCCCGGTGATGCCCGGCGCGCCAATGTGAGCGGCCAGCGTGGGCGCGCCGTAGAAGGCGCCCTCCTGGGGCACGGTCCAGCCGTAGACGATGTCCGTCAACGCCTCAGGCGCAACGCCTCGCTGCCGCAGGGCTCGGCGGGTCACGTCGGCCGCGAGATCGAGCGCCGACACTTCGGCCAGCGGTCCCTGCCAGCGGGCAAACGGCGATGACCAGCACAAGCCCGCCGGGATGAAGGCGCGCTCGAACTTCATCGCACGTCCACTATAAGCCGGAACGCCGCGAGCCGGGTGTTATTCTCACCGCGGATGGTTCGCGGACGACAGCTGCCCCGGCGCCGCCAGGTCAAGCCCTCGGATGGCGCCAAGCCCCAGAAGGACGATGCCGTCGAGATGGACGGCGTCATTCGGGAAGCAATGTCCAACGGCTTCTACAAAGTCGAGGTCGCCAACGGCCACATGGTGCTGGCGCGCCTGGCCGGCAAGATGACCAAGGGGCACATCCGCGTCCAGCCGCTGGACAAGGTCCGCGTGCAGATGTCGGTCTACGACCTCACGCGCGGCCGCATCGTCTGGCGCTTCCGCGAATAGCTCAGCGCTCATAGCCCAGGGCTCGCATGGCCTGGCCGTGCCGCGCCCAGAAGATGTCCTGCATCCACGCGGGCATCTCGTCTTTCCAGGCGCCGGTTTGCCCCCGCCGAAAGAACTCGGGCATGGCCGCGTGGAGCTCTTCGAACGTTGGCGCCCGGGTCGAAGTCTCGACATCGAGCCCAACGCCGGCCAGCGCCCGCCCGACGGTCTCCACCGGGCGGCCCACCAGGTCTTCGAACCGGATAACTGTCCTGGCTTGCTCGAGCCAGGCCAGGACATGGCGGCCCCAACCGCCCCAGTTCACGCCCGGCGGAAAGCCGAGGCCCGCGAACGTGCCGGCCACGAGCAGGCTCAGGGCGTCCTCGAAGCCAATCCTGGGATTGACGTAGCGCCGGACGTAATGGGCGAACGACACCAGCGTGTCGCGCCCGTCACGCACGAGATAGATGGCCGGCTGGGCCTCGGCCGACGGCAGCTCGTGGGTCTTCAGCAGCAGCGGGCTGCCGTCAGTTGAGGCGCTCCGGTCCAAGCCGACGTTGCTCTTGAGCTCGTCGCTGAGGTCGGATTCGGCATAGATCTCCGACGTAGCCAGGCCGAACACTCGCTGGGCCACGATGCGGAAGTAGGTATTCCCCGACCGCGGGTACGACGCCAGCCAGACGACCACTGGTCCATTATCGGCAGGCCGCTAAGCGTGCTGGAAGGTCAGCCGGCGGCCATAGGCCTTCTCGGTGAAAGCCTCGATGGCTACTGGCTCGTAATCAGCCTCACCGCGCTGTCGAAGCGGAAGTAGTCCCAGGCCCAATTCAGCAGCACGGCCAGCCGGTTGCGGAAGCCGATGAGCTGGATCAGGTGCACCATCAGCCACATGAACCAGGCCAGCGGGCCTGAGATGCGGAAGGGACCGATTTCGCCAACAGCTGCGTGCCGGCCGATGGTCGCCAGCGTGCCGCGGTCCCGATAGCGGAACGGCTGGAGACGCCGGCCTTCGATGCGGCGAAGCACGTTCTCGGCGGCGAGCCGGCCCTGCTGGATGGCCACGGGGGCAAGCTGCGGGAGCGGCTCACCTCTTTCCTCCAGGTAGGCTATGTCGCCCGCCACGAAGATCTCGGGGTGGTCCGCCAGGTCCAGGCTCGGCCGGACCGGCAGCCGGCCGGCCCGGCCCTGCTCCACGCCGGATGCCGCCGCGAGGCCGGCCGCCCGCACCCCGGCGGCCCACATCAGGGTAGCCGCCGGAATCGATTCGCCGGTCGAGAGCTGCACCGTCTGCCCGTCGTAATCCTTGATCTGCGCGTTGAGCCGCACCTGGATGCCGCGCCGCCGCAGCTCGCGCAAGGCGGCGCGCCGCAGGCGCGGGTGCAGCATGCTCAGTAGGTCCGGTCCGCCTTCGACCAGGTAGATCTGGACCTCGCCGGCTGAGATGGTGCGGTAATCGTGGCGCAGCAGCACAGCCACCAGCTCCGACAGCGCGCCCGCGAACTCGACCCCGGTGGGCCCGCCGCCGCCGGCCACGAACGTGAGCAGCGACTTTCGGCGCGCCGGGTCTGATTCCGCCACCGCGGCCTCGAAGCACCTCAGGATGTGGTTGCGCGCCCGGACGGCGCCGTCCACGTCTTTGAGAGTCTGCGCACGCGCGGCGAGCTGTTCCATCCCGAAGAAATTGGAGTCGCTGCCCGCGGCCAGGATGAGATAGTCGTACGCGATCTCGTCGCCGCCATCGAGCTCCACGCAGTGCCGGCCGGCGTCGATTCGGTTCACCCTGGCCAGACGGAAATCGACATTCGCAAAGCGGTGCAGGATGCGGCGCACGGGGTAGGCGATGTCGCCGGGCTCCAGGCCGGCGGTGGCCACTTGGTAGAGGAGCGGCTGGAAGAGGTGGTAGTTGTGCTGATCGATGAGGAGCACGTCCACCGGCTTGGCGCCGAGCCGCTTGGCCGCGTTCAGCCCGCCAAAGCCCGCGCCAACGATGACCACCCGGGGCCGGCCAGCCGTCACCAGGCTAGATTACTTCGCGACGCACGGCTTTACGCCGGCGCCTGTTCCGTCACTTACGCCAGGTCGTTTCCGTTCTAATCCGCAATCGGAGGGCTAGCCAAGGGGTGGTGGACAGCCCGGGGGCGGCTAGCGCAAGGCTCGTGACGGACACCATGGCAGTTGTGGGTATCGTATTCGTGCTCTTCTGTATCGCCCTGGAGACGTCAATCCACCGCCGCCGCTAGCGCGACGCCGGTATCAGCAAGACCTGCCCCGCCTTGATGAACGCATCGGCGTTCAGATGGTTGGCAGCGATGACATCATCCACCGAGACACCGAACCGCCGGCTGATGGCCAGGACGGTGTCTCCCGGTTGGACCAGGACGGTCCTGACCCCCTCGCCGCTAAGGCGGGCAGGGGGAGGCCCCGACGGGCCAACGTCGGCCCGGTCGACGTAGGCGACGTTCCCGGTCGCCGCCACTCGTACGAACAGCCGGGCCCCGGACCTTGCCTCGAGCACCTGGAGGTAGCTCCAGACGGGGAGGACTCCAAAGCCCGTAGCGTTGGCGTCCTGGCCTGACCAGAGCTGCGTTGGCCGGAAGCTCTGGACCCAAAACGGCTGAGAGCCGGATGCCGGCGCGTCGGGGCCTGAGGTGGCGGACAGCTTGGGAAAGACAATCGTGCCAGGCGTAGGCACCCGGCGCGCTGGGGCGGCTTGCGACGGCCCGGGGCCGATGCCCGCCGCGGGCGAAGCCGCCGTCTCAGCGTTGTTCACCCCGCCCGCCGCGAGCCGCAGGGCAATCACGAACGCCACCACGAGGAGGCCCACCAGCCCCGACACCACCCACCGTCTGTGCTGCAAAGGGAGTGTGAGTTGACGGATCACGGGAGTACCAGGCCGGCTGCGTTAGTGACCCACAGCATACGGGCTGTGAATGGCGCCAGGAACCCCGAAGTTACCCATCCACGCCTGCGAGAGTCTGCCGAAACCGAGGCGTAGATTGCGCTTGTGTCGAAGCCGCTTCGCCCTCGGCTTGCAGGCTGAGTGAAATCGGCAGGCCACAAGAGGGGAATCGACTCTAGTCGAAAACTGCCTCGGCTCCTAGGGTAGAGGCAGCTTGGACTGGGCTGGAGCTTGGCGCGCCTAGGCGCCGCGTACAACGTCAGCTGATGCTCCTCGTCGGCCTGTATCTGGTCCTGCTGATGTTCTGCCTGTCCCAGATCCGCGTGCTGGCGGTGGCCTACATGTCCTGGGCGCTCCGTCGGCGACCGCGGGCCGAGTACCTCACACCGGTAGACTTCGACTTCCCCTCGGTGGCAGTGCAGCTGCCCGTCTATCGAGAACACCTGGTGCTCGATCGGCTGCTGTCGGCCGTGGTGAGCATGGACTATCCGCGCGGGCGGCTGAGTGTGCAGGTCATCGACGACTCGGAGGAGGATGAGGCCGCGTTATGCCAAGCCGTCCTGCGGCGCTATCAGGCGGGGCCCGTGCCGGTCGAATACCTGCGCCGGCCGTCGAGGGCCGGCTACAAATCCGGCGCGCTCAACTTTGGGAACTCCAGGCTGGACGCAGATCTCATCGCCATCTTCGACGCCGACTTCGTGCCCGGCCCGGAATTCCTGCAAAAGACTGTGCCGCTGTTCAAGGATGAACGCGTTGCCGCGGTGCACGCCCGCTGGACTCATCAGAACGGCCTCAAGTCGCCGTTGACCATGATCCAGGCGGCCATCCTGGACACGCTGTTCCTCTTCGAGAACCAGCTCAAGCAGGCGATCCATGAGTCGGGCATGTACCTCGGAACGTCGGGCGTGTGGCGGAAGAAGGCGGTCGACGAGCTCGGCGGCTGGCGCGAGGCCCCTTTTACGGACGACGGGATCGATCTGAGCTATCGGGCCCAGCTGGCCGGCTGGAGACTCGCCTTCGTTGGCGAGCCTCTATCGAGCGCCGATGTGCCCCCTACCTACCTGGCATACAAGAGCCAGCAGCGCCGTTGGGCGCGCGCAGCGCTGCGGCTGGCTGTCGACTACGCGGGCCATGTTTTCCAGGCGGCCGCCTCGGTCCGAGGGCGGCTGCTCGAAATATCGCTGCTGCACCTCGTTTTCAGCACGCCTTGCCTGCTGCTGGCGGCGCTCCTCAGCACCCTCTACGTCGGCCTCGATCTGCCAAGAACCGCGTCCTGGCTGGCGGCGCAGTTTGCGCTGCTGGTCGCGGTCGCGGTCTTCCCACCCGCCCAGGAGGTTCTGCTCTCGCAGCGGCTGCTGTACCCCGACTGGAGGCGGCGCTGGGGGCTGGCCATCCGGGGCTTCCCGCTGGCCATCGGGCTGTCGCTGTCCATCGTGGCCGGGTTCTGCGACACCTTCCGCGACAGCAGGATGGAGTTCGTTCGGACCCCGAAACAGGGGTCCGACGCCGTGATGCGAGGCAGCCGTGGCCGGTGGCTCCAGAGCGCGGCCTGGATAGCGGCACTGGAAGTGCTCGTCGCAACCGCGGCGCTCCTGGCGGCGACCTCGACCGTGGTCAAGGGCTACCCGGAAGCGCTGCCGCTGCTCCTGTTCGTGTCAGGCGCGTTCTGGGTTTGCGGCTTCACCAGCTGGCGCGAGATCGCGCAACAGCAGGCAGGCACGCTGCGGGCCGCGCCTGCCGGTGGGGCCTAAGGATGGCGATCGTCCGTCCTGCTCCTCGCCAAGAAAGACGCGATAAGGAAATCGCGGAGGCCCTGCGGCAGCCGTGCGAAGACGCGCAACTGCATCTGGGCGCCTCGACCGACGGGATAGCGCGTCTTGGGGCGCTTCACGGTGGCGACGTGAAGGACAACGTCGGCCACCGCGCCGGCGGGGGTGGCTCTGCGTCCGAAGCGCTTGTAGGCGTTGCGAACCGCAGCAAAGGCCGGCCCGTAGAGGCGATGAGCCTCCTCCGGAAGGGCCTGCACCATCTCCTCTCCGCGGGCGGCGGTCTTCTCCCACAGCGGCGTCTCGATGAAGCTCGGCTCGACGATGGATACCGGAATGCCCCACGGCCGCAGCTCGAGTCGCAGCGCGTCTGTCAGCGCTTCCAGCGCGAACTTGGACGCGTTGTAAGGCCCGATGAACGGCATAGCGATCGTGCCGCCCGTCGATCCCATGTTGACGATCCGGCCCTGGCCCAAACGGATGAGTGGCAGAAATGCCTGGGTCACAGCGATATGGCCAAACACGTTGACCTCGAACTGGCGCCGAATCTCGGATATCGGTAGGAATTCGAGCGAGCCCGGGACGACGATGCCCGCGTTGTTGACCAGCAGACTCAGCCCGGCCGGCCGCAGAGCTTGCTCCACGACGCGCCTGGCGTCGGCGATCGACTCTGCTTCCGTTATGTCAAGAGTGAGGGGCGAAAGCCCTTCCAGGCCCAGAGCCTCGAGGGTCCTGCCATCCGATGCTTGGCGCACCCCGGCGAAGACGCGAAAGCCGTCTTCGGCGAGGCGTTTGGCGCACGCCAACCCTATACCGCTGGACGCGCCGCTGACAACGGCCGAACGCGATTCCCTAGGAAACGTCATGTTGTACGCAAGCGACTCGAAGTATCGGCCAACGCGCTGGACGCGCACTCGGATATCCGGGCCGCTGCCCGCCCAAGCGGAGGTCGATCAGCGCTCGATCCAGGAGCACATGCGGCCTCTGGCGGTTGATGGCGGCCGGCCGGTTAGTGTGTTCGAGGCGGGACAGGGTGACGGCATCGTGTTCCTGCCGATGATGGCCGAGCTCAATTTTGTCTACGCGCCGCAGATCGAGGAATTCGCATCCGATCACCGCGTGGTCTTGTGGAACCCGCGGCTCAGCACGCGGTTGCGCGTGGGGATCGCCGACCGTGCTCAGGAAGCTCTGGCAGTAATGAACGCGCTGGGCCTGAGCAGCGTCCACATCATCGTATGGGGTGACACCGGCTCGGCCGCGTATTACCTGGCCAAGCACTGGCCGGAGCGGTGCAAGTCACTCGTGTTTATCGGGCTGGCAGACAGGTACCGCCTCCCGCAGCCCTACCAGCTCCTGCTGCAGATGCTGCGGTTTGCGCCCGTGGAAGATCTCGTGCCTTCCGTCTTGCTTGCTTGGCTGCTGGGACGGTTCGTCGGGGGAACCGCGGTGAAGCGGCGATGGTTCGTGGAACGCGCGCACGCCATCCCGCGGCTCGCCAGAGTTTTCAAATACGGCATTTTGCCCAACCTGGTGGAGCACCAGCCGCGCTTAGGGGAGGTGCTGACGCCCTGCCTGGTCATTGGCGGCGACGACGACAAGGTTGTTTCCGCAAGCCAGACCACGCGGATGGCCGGCCTGATGCCCAACTCACGGGCCATCATCATCAAAGGAGGCGAGCACTTTCTGAATTACGTGGACGCGCCCAGGATCAACCAGCTCATCCGGGGATTCTACGCGTCACTCGCCTCTTGAGCAGGGGCTGTCGTTGTACCCCCTGTTGCTCATCGGCGCGATCGTCACCGGCGTGGCCCTCCTGGAGAGCTGGCGGCCGTGGATCTGGGCGCCCTTTCCCATCGCGCACGCCGTGCTGGCAATTCTCATCCCGCTCTGGTCCCGGCGCGCGGATATGGGCAAACCTGTGCGGGAATCGTTCGCTCACGCACGGACGCTGATCAACCTGGCAGCCGTTGGCCTGGTGTTCATGGCGTCGTTCATCGCGATCGACGCATTGGTATTGCGCTGGCTGGGCCGGACCGACGATCCGGGATGGAACGTCCTGGCCACATACAGGATGCTGGCCGGCTTGTACTTCAGCCGGTATGGCGAAACGCCGGTGATCGTCGGCGCCTACCTTCTGGTCGGCGTCTGGCCGGTCTTCGGCGAAGAGTTGTTCTACCGAGCGTTTCTGTTTGGCGGGCTGCTCGACCACGTTGGTTTTATCGCCGCCTCGTCGCTCTCGTCGGCGCTGTTCGGACTGCGCCACGCCTTCCAACTGGCCTACCTTCTGCCGGCCTACCCGGTCGCCTCCGGGCTCGCATACTTCCTCTGGGCCGCCGGCTTCGGTTTCGCGTGGTGCTGGGCTTACCACCGCACGCGATCGGTATGGCCCAACGTCGCCGTGCACAGCGCGAACCTAGTCCTCGCGCCTGTCGCCTTCGCGCTGGTGAAGCCTTGATCGGGGCCGAAATCGCGGGGACCGGCTCGTATTTGCCAGGGGAACCGATCACTAACCAAGACCTGGCTGCCCAGTTCGGCCGCAAGGTCATCTGGCTCGCCGAGATGCTTGGCGCGCGGACCCGGCACTTCGCCCTGGACTTGCGGCGCGGCCAGCTGCTGCCCGGCGAAACCAACGCCCAGATGGCCACCAACGCGGCGCGCCGCGCGCTCCTCGACGCGGACGTCGACCCCATGTCGGTGGACCTGATCGTCCTAGCAACGTCGACGCCGGACTACCCCTTTCCGGCGACGGTCCTATTCGTTCAGGAGCAGCTCGGGCTGCCAAGGTGCTGCGTCATAGAGCTGCGAGCGGGGTGCGGCGGCATGGCCCAAGCGTTTGCCATTGCCACCAACATGATCGCGACCGGGCAGTCGAAGACGGCGCTGCTCATCGGCAGCGAGCTCATCTCGCCCTTCATCTCGGTCTTCAACCGGGCAGACCACGATCTCGACAAAGATTTCCTGGCCAGCGTGGCCATCTTCGGCGATGGCGCGGGCGCTTTGGTCCTGCGGAGGTCGGACACGGGCGACGGCGTCCTTGGCTGCACCTCCCAGTCAATGAGCACTGGCCGGCCCGCGGCGATGATGCTGCGCGCCGGCGGCGCGCTGGCGCCTCCGGGAACTGAGGCTGGTGATCGGCTGTTCGTACACGACTTCAAGGCCATTCTGAAGCACGGTCCCGAGCTCATCCGCGCGGCGGTCGAATGGGTTCGCGACCACGAGGCAGTCGGCTTCGAAAGCGTCGACTTCTGTATTCCTCCTCAGGTCAACGGCCGGCTCATCGAGCTCGCCGCGGCCCAGATGGGCGTGGCCGAGGAGCGAGTCGTATCGGACTTCGCCCGCGCCGGCAATACCGTTTCGGCAAGCATCTACATCGCCCTGGACCATTTGAACCGGCAGGGCCGCCTCAAAGCCGGCGACCTGCTGGTGCTGCTTCCGGCCGAGGCGACCAAATGGCTGTATGGGGCGGTCGTGGTTCGCTGGAGCCAGGGGCCCAAACAGCCAGGGCGCGAGGGGTAGCCATGCGCCCACAGCGCGTCGTCATCACCGGCCTTGGGGCCGTGAGCGCGCTCGGCTGCTCGGTCGACAGCTTGTGGGAGGGCCTGCTGGCCGGCAAGTCCGGCGTGGTCGCTCTGACCGACATGGACCTTTCGGGCTGCCGGACGCGTATCGGAGCCCGGGCGGCCGGCTATGACGCCGACGCGCACTTCTCTGCGCGAGAACAGAAACGGCTGACGCTCACGTCGCAGATGGCGTTCGTCGCCGCAATGGAGGCGCTGGGGCATGCCGGGATCGCGCTCGACCAGATCAAATGCTCCCAGATGGGTGTCGTGCTGGGCGCTTCTACCGGCGGGTTCGTCGGCATCGAGCCCACGCTGCGCGACTTTGTCGTCGAGGGCCGCATCGGCGACCCCATGGCCATCCCCATGCTCATGAACAGCGCACCGGCTTCGAATATCTCAATCAAGCTGGGGCTGAAGGGGCCGGTGATCACCATGGATGCCGCCTGCGCTTCCTCCGCGCACGCCATCGGCTACGCCTTCAACCTGATCCGGTTTGGCCTGAGCTCGATCATCCTGGCCGGCGGCGCAGATTCGTCCTTTTGCGGCTCGCTCCTGCATGCCTGGTCGATGCTTCGGGCCTTGTCCGAACACAACGACAACCCGGCAGAAGCGTGCCGGCCGTTCAGTCTCGACCGGGACGGCATGGTGCTGGGCGAGGGCGCCGGCATGTTGATCCTGGAATCAGAGGAGTCGGCCAAGGCGAGGGGTGCGAGCATCCTGGCGGAGGTGAAGGGCTACGCCGCTACGGGCGACGGCTTTCACTTGACACAGCCCACTGTTGAAGGCATCAGCCAGGCGATGCGCCTGGCGCTCACCGACGCCGACCTGTCCCCCTCGGACATCGACTACGTCAACGCCCATGCCACGGGCACCCGCTGGAACGACAAGACGGAAACGGCCGGGATCAAGAACGTGTTCGGGGAGCGCGCTTACCAAATCCCGGTTGTGGGCATCAAGCCGGCGGTTGGGCATACGATGGGCGCCTGCGGGGCACTGGAGCTGATCAGCTGCGTACTCTCGATTCGGGACAGTGTCGTGCCGCCGACCATCAACGTGCGCGTTCCCGACCCCGAATGTGACCTCGACTACGCGGCCGAAGGCGCCAGGAAATGGCCTGTACGGCATGCCATGAGCAATTCCTTCGCCTTCGGCGGAAGCAACGCCGTGGTGGTGGTGAGCAGGTATCAGAGCTGAAGATTCAGGCGGTGAGCAGATGACCCAAGACGAGCTGCTGGCGGCGGTCAAGGATACGATTTGCACCGAGCTCGGCCTGCCGGCCGACAACATCGGCATGGCCACGAAGCTCGAAAACATGGACATCGACTCGCTGGACGTGCTGCGACTCGCCGCCAGCTTCGAGAAGCGGTTCAAGGTGACGATCTCCACGGTCGAGCTGACCGAGATCCAGAGTGTCGGAGACATCGTCACCGGGCTGCAGCGCAAGCTCATCGCCTGACGATGGTGTTGGGAAAACGCCTGCTGCGGCTGATGATGCGCAGCCTCAGCGGCTCGCCCAGCCTGTATCGCCTGTTCATCAGGTCCGTCAGCAAGTTCCACATGTGGGCTTACTCCCGCACGGGTGGCTGCCTGGCCGACCGGATCGGGCTCTCAACCGCACGCTTCATCGTGCTCCGAACCACTGGCCGGAAAACGGGTAGGCCGCGCACGGCCCCGCTGCTGAGCATTACCGACCAGGGCAACCTGGTGGTGGTGGCGTCCTATGGCGGGCACGATGAACCGCCGGCGTGGTGGCTGAATCTCCAGGCCGACCCGCGCGCCGAGGTGCAGCTGGGACGCAGGACCATGCAGGTCCAGGCAGTAGAAGCGGACGACGAGCAAAGCGCGCGGTTATGGCCGAAGTTCGTCGCGGAGTATCCCGGCTACATCGACTACCGGAACCGCACCAAGCGGCGAATCCCCATCGTCATCCTGCAGGAACAGGGCAACGGCCGCGTCTGACGTACAGCGGCTGCTCGAGGCGCCCAGGGTCAGCCTGGGGACATGGCCCACGCCAATCGAGTGCGTGAGCGTGCCCGGCCATTCCCGCGTGCTGATCAAGCGGGACGATCTGTCGGGTTTCGGCCGCGGCGGGGTGAAGACCCGCAAGATCGAGCATCTCATCGGCCACATGCAGCGGCACGGACACCGAGGGTTCGTCACCGTCCTTGCCAACATCACCAACCTGGGACACGACATCGTCCCCGCGCTGGCGAAATTCGGCATAGAAGCCAGCGTCTTGGTGGTGGACGAGCCGCGGCTGGCGCCCGAGCTGCGGAAAGCCGCCTTCGCGGGCATCGGCCCGGAGGTGCGGCTGCTCGGGCCCAGCCGCGTTCTGGCCGCCGTTCGCATGGTCCGAGCGGCGCGAGAGCTGAGCAAGCGACACGCGCGGCCCCTCATCGTGCTGCCCGGGCTGATGCATCCGGCCGGCGTGGTGGGCAACGCCTGCGGGTTTCTGGAGATGGCATCGCAGTTCCGGGACACGCGCCGAGAGCTGCCGCACTCGGTCTACATCACGGTTTCCTCGGGGACCACGCTCGCCGGGTTTCTCATTGCCGAACAGGCCCTGCGGCGCGAGGGCGGGACGCCTATTCGGATCGTGGGCGTGCAGGTGTATCCGGGCTTGGCTAAGGGGCGCATCCTGGGGCTCATTCGCTGGACCGAGCGGTTCCTCGGGCTCGAAGGGCGCGTGCCAGCCGAGCGGGTGGAAATCGTAGCCAGCGAGCTGTGCCTCGGCTTTGGGAGCTACTCGCCGGAGCACGCTCGGATGTGCTCGACCCTGGCGGCGGACTCGGGCGTCACGGTCGACCCCATCTTTGGGGGAAAGACATGGGCGGTGATGGCATCGCGGATGCCGGACGAAGCTGGCGACCGGCCGGTCCTGTACTGGCACTGCGGCTACACCCCCGATTGGCCGATCGTGGGGCAGGCTGCGTGCAAGTGATCCCGGCGGGGGCGGCTGTAGCCGCGCTCCGGGCGGCACACGTGGCGGGAGCCTGGATCTTCGACCACTCCGGCCCGCTCGCGCCCGCCTTAGCCCGGCTCGGCGGCCCGCTTCACCAACGGCTCTTTCCCCATGCCTTTTTCGCCGGCTCTCTGAATCCGTTCCACGTGGACGGGCTCCTCCTGTACCACGAGGGGCGCCCGTCCTACCACGTTCAGCTGATGGCGATGGGCATGCACGATCGTGACGTGGCCCGCCTGCTCGAGCACGCAATCAGGCCGCGGGCGACGATCCTGGACGTCGGGGCGCACATCGGCTATTTCGCTCTGCTGAGCGCGCGACTCACGGGCCCTACCGGGCGGGTTTGGGCCTTTGAACCGAACCCAAGACTGTTCGAGATCCTGGTGAAGAACATTGCAGAGAACGGTTTCGGCAGGCAGATCTTCGCCGTTCCACAGGCCGTCGGCAGCGTGCCCGGCCCCGCAGTGCTGTACGTCAACCCGACGGAGAGCATGCTGTCGAGCCTGTGCAGCCATGCCGCACGGCATGGGTCACCCTGGGCGGCGAGTGAAGAGGTGTCTTGCACGACGCTCGATGCCTGGAGCGCAGAGCGCGGATGGCCAGACGTGGACGTCATCAAAATCGACGTCGAAGGGCTGGAGGCCGCGGTACTGCGAGGGATGACCGAGCTTGCCCGGCGCAATCCACACCTGCAGATCATCGTGGAGCTGAACATCCGAACGCTGGCCGCCGCCGGCGTGGCCGTGAGCGAGTTCTGGCAGGCTTTGCGTACGTGTGGGTTTAGCCAGGCGTTCCTCCCCGTCTCCGAGGGTTTGCGGGCCGTGGAGTTTCCGCGCGATCTGCCCCTGATCGAGCGCGAGATCCGCCGGCTGGGGAACGAGCGGGTCAACCTGCTCTGCCGGGCTGCCAGTGAGCTGCAGGCCCAGGAGGTTTGAGGTGGTACACGAAAAAACCGCCGTATACGCCCGAGCGGTCGGCCTGAAGCAGCCGCTGAGCGAGCTCCGGCTCAGCTTCGAGCATCCCGGCGACTTCGGGCGGGGGCAGCAGCGTTGGAACGGCAGACCGGTACACCAGCCGAGCTCCCTCGGAGGCGACCCTCAAAACACTTTTCAGCGTGGCGCCGAAGGCTGACGAATCCATCCAGTCGCCAATGTCGAGGAGGCTGAACTTGTCGATTGACGCCGCGGGCCTCGTGTCGAGATATGCGCCGAGGCTCGATGTGACGTTGGTGACGCGGTCCAGGTTGCGCTTCAGAGTGGCGAAATTGGACTCCAGCAGGTATGGCGGCACGTGCTCGCGGTCCAGGTAACGGCCGAACATGGCCTGGGCAAGGAAGTAGTTTTCCCCCGCCGGGACAGCTGTGAGCAAATGCTCCGCCCGCTCCCGGATGTACCGCTCGAGACCGAGGTAACGCGCGATGAGGCTGTACTGCGAGGGATGCATCCCGGCCAGGTACACAACCAACCTGGATTTCAGGATGTTCACGAACGGAGCGCGCCAAACTCTGGGCGCAATACGGTCGTCGTAGAAAGCTCGCTGATCCTCCAGCGACTCGAGCCGAAAGAAGTCCTCGATCAACCGTCTGCCGAGCAGCAAGCTCAACCCGGCCCGCATCAACGCCAAATAGCGGCCGAGCTTGCCCAGGCGGCAGATGCCTTTGGCCAGGCCGTGGACGTTCCGGTCCCAGAACTGCCGGGCCGGCGCCGGCAGGGCTTCCCGCAGAGCGGAGCGGTAAAGGAAGACAGCGCGAGGCGCACCTGGACCGCTGAACAGGCTGAAAAAATCGTCGTACGCCAGCTGGCGGATGGCCGCCAGCTTCAGGTCCATGAGGTAGGTCTGGGCCGGGTTGCCGTCCAGGCAGATCACCTCGCGCGGGTTCAGGCAAAGCAGGCTCAGGCAGTTGCAGCCGCCTGATGTGATGGACAGTACGACGTCCCGGTCGGGCACGATCCTCAGCGCCTCACGATCCATCTCGGGGTCCTCCCACGACTGGCTGAAGACAATGCCGTTGAAGTACACGCGCTCTATGACGTGCTGCAGCGCCGCGGTCATCATGGTCTCTCTTCCGTGAGTCTGCCCGATCCCCTGATGGCGCCGCTGCGCAGCACGGCCTACCTGGTGGAGTGCATCGCAGAGGTGACCGGCCAGCCCATAGAGGTGGTGACCCGGCGCCTGGCCCTCGAGCACAGGAGCCCAGGCAGTACGGTGGCGGCCGCCATCGCGGAATTAGGCCTGGAACCGCACCACTGGAGCGACGGATTGGCGGAGTTTTACGTCAACTCGGACGCATTCCTGTACGAATCCGTGACCTGGAACCGCGGGCCCTTCAAGCGCGACATGCGTGCCTGGATCGGACGCTGGCTGGCGGCCCACGGCCAGTGCCCGAGGCGCGTCCTGGTATGGGGCGACGGGCCCGGATTCGACAGCCTGTACCTGGCGCTGGCAGGTCATCAGGTGACGTACGTGGAGCCCGGCCACTTCAGCCGGCAGTTTGCGAGGCGCCTGTTTGCGAGCTGGGCCGCGAGTGCGCCTCTCGTCGCCGGCGAGGAGGACATCAAGCCGGCGTCGTACGACGCGGCGCTCTGCCTGGACGTGCTCGAGCACGTGCCCAGCCCTCCAGCGACCATCGCCAGGCTGGCGGCATCTCTGGCGGATGGCGGCTGTCTCTTCGTGCACTCGCCGTTTTACTCCATCTGCGGCACATCGTCCACACATCTGGCCGCCAACGTGCGCCTCAGCGGCGCCCTCGAGAGGCTGTACCGCCCGCATGGCCTGTCGCCGGTTGATGCGAGGCTGTTCTGGAATCCCCTGGTGCTGGAGAAGCGTTGCTGCGGGCCATGGTCCAGGCCAGTGCGGACGCTGCCGGGCCAGCTCATTTTCTCGGCGGCTCGGGTGTGGAGGGCGCCGCATCTGCTGGCTGAGCGGCTGTCCCTGCTGCTGACCCGCCGCTCGCTGATCCGCTGGGGGAAAGCCGTTTCGGCACGATGAAATCACCCCTTTTCCTCATGACAGGCCCTTACGGCGCCCCTACGATGCGATGAGGCGAACGAGCAGATGCTTTGGGTCCGGAAACGAAGCCGTCAGCTCGCCGGCTGGACAGTCGCGGCGCTGCTGGCCGTTGGCCTGACCATCCTCCTCTACGGACGTTGGGTCGACCCTCCAAGCGACGGCTCGGTCACAGCTCAGGGCACGCTCGAAGCCCGCGAAGTGTCGATCAGCAGCGAGGTCGCCGCCCGGATCACGAGCATCCCCGTAGCCGAGGGTCAGTCGGTGCTGGCCGGGGACGTCATCGTAAGGCTCGACGATGCCATCCCAAGGCTGCAGTATCAGCTGGCCGGCCCGGCCGATCAGCGGATCCTTGCGCTGCAACTGGAGCACTACGCCATCCGCGCGCCCCGGGCCGGCATCGTGGCGCGGCGCAGCGCGCAGCCTGGCGAGGTGGCGGTCGTTGGCGCGCCGCTGATGGTCCTACACGATGCCGCCGACCTGGACCTCACGGTGTACGTCCTCCAGCGCGATCTGGGGCGGATTTACGTGGGGCAGCCGGTGGCCATCGAGGCCGCGGCGCTAGATCGAAAACGGTACGTGGGCGAAGTGACCTCGGTGGCCGGTAAGGCGGAGTTTACGCCGCGTAACGCCCAGACCGTCGACGATCGCTTGAACCAGGTTTTCGCGGTGAAGGCTCACGTCGCCAACCCGAACCTGGAACTCAAACCTGGCATGACCGTTACGGCCCGGTTCGACGGGTAAGCTTGGCGACTCGCACGCTCGCGCTCATCCGCAACGAGTTCATTCACATCGTGCGCGACCCATACATGCTGATGCTTGCCTTAATTGCGCCGGTCATCGACCTCGTGCTGTTCGGCTACGCCATCAACACCACTGTCGAGCACTTGCCGACAGTGGTCATGGACCAAGCCGACGATCGGCTCAGCCGCGAATTCGTGGCAGGGCTTGTGAATTCCAGCATCTTCGACGTGAGACATCGGGCGGCCAGCGCCTCCGACGTGCGGGACGAGATCGACCGCGGCGCGGCCAAGATCGGCATCATCATCGCGCCAGATTTCGCGCGGCAGCTTGCCGCGGGGCAAACGGCCTCGGTGCAGGTGCTTGTTGACGGCTCGGACCCCGCTACGGCGCAGGCGGCGCTGTATGCAATCGTCGCGCTGGGTGAGAGTCAATCCGCGCGAGCGTTGAGTGAGCGGCTGGCGCGACTCGGCCTCGGCTCGACGTCGGGCGGCGTGGAGGTCCAGCCAAGGCTCCTCTACAACCCCAGCATGTCCGGCTTGAACTTCATGATTCCTGGGCTCCTGGGGCTCGGCATCCAACTGCAAACCATCGTGTTCACGGCTTTCTCCATCGTCGGCGAGCGCGAGCAGGGGACGCTGGAGCAGTTGCTGGTCAGCCCCGTCCGCCCAATTGAGCTCATGCTCGGCAAGATGGTCCCCTACGTGGCGCTGGCCTTCGCCGACGTGATCATCTCCGTAGCGGTCGTGGTGCTGTGGTTCCACGTCGTGTTCGCAGGAAGCTTGCTGCTGCTGGTGGGCCTATCGATGGTGTTCCTGTTCGCCGCGCTCGGCCTGGGGCTGTTCGTCTCGACTGTCTCCCAAACACTCGGCCAGGCGACGCAGCTGGCGTTTCTGCTCCAAATCCCGTCGATGCTCCTGACGGGCTTCATCTTTCCCCTGGAGACGATGCCCCGGCCGCTGCAGGACCTCTCGCAGCTCATCCCGCTCACCTACTACCTGCGGGTGCTGCGCGGGATCATGCTGAAGGGCGTCGGGGCGGACGTGCTGTGGGGCGACATCTGGCCGATGGCTGTGTTGGGGATAGCGGTCTTCGCGCTGAGCGTCAGCCGGTTCCGTAAACGCATGTGAACCACTCGGCGGCGCCGGCGGTGATCGTTACCCGGGATCTGGAGCGCCGCTTCGGCAAGATCGCGGCTGTCGCCGGCGTGAGCTTCTCGGTGCGAAGGGGCGAGGTGTTTGCGCTCCTGGGCCCCAATGGCTCGGGTAAGACCACGCTCATTCGCATGCTGTGCGGCGTGGTCGTGCCCAGCGGCGGCGAAGCTCGAGTGCTGGATTACGACGTGGCGACCGAATCGGACGCGATCAAGGCGCGGGTGGGCTACATGTCGCAGCGCTTTGGGCTCTACAACAAGCTCACGGTGGCCGAGAACCTCCGATTCTATGCCGCGATCTACGGCGTGCCGCGGCATGAGCGGGACGACCGAGTGGACGAGATCCTTGAACAGCTCGGGCTGCAGGACCGCGAGCGACAGCGCACCGGCACGCTGTCGGGGGGCTGGAAGCAGCGGCTGGCCCTGGCCTGCTCGATCGTCCACAGTCCGGCGGTGCTGTTCCTGGACGAACCGACCGCTGGCGTCGACCCGTTCTCGCGGCGGCGCTTCTGGAGCATGATCCACCGCCTATCGAAGGAGGGCATCACCGTTTTCCTGACGACCCACTACCTGGACGAGGCGGAGAGCGCCGACCGCGTGGCGCTGATGTACGACGGCCGCCTTGCGGCGCTGGACACGGCCGCCAATCTGATCAGTGCCGGACTGAGGGGCCGGATTGTCGAAATCCGTGCTCCTCAGCCGCTCGCGGCATTGAACGCGCTCCAGTCGCTGCCCGGCGTCCGCGACATGGTGAGCGTGCGCAGCCGAGTGCGGGCGCTGCTGAACGACGGCCTCACGCCGAACCAGGTGCAGGCGGCTCTCGACGAGCGAGGGGTCGTGGTGGACGAAGTACGCCAGGTGGCTCCGACGCTTGAAGACGTCTTCATTTCGCTGCTGGAGGGCTCTGAGGAGGGGGATCGCTCGAGCTTCGTCTAACCGTGCGATCAGTAAGTCGGGATCGGGGCGAGCTCGCGCTGTCCGGCCGCTGGATGGGGCGCCACGGCGCGATCGCTGTGTTCAACTTCTTCATAGGCTTCGGCGTAGGCGCGGGCCACATTGGGCCAGATCATCTGGTGCCCATAGGCGTAAGCTCGCCGCTGCAGGTTCGCCTTGTAGACAGGCTCTCGCAGAATGCTGCCGATGGCGTCTCTCAGCGAGCGGGCGTCCTGGACGTTGGCCAGCACGCCACGTCCGCCGGCCAGGACTTCTCTGGCGTAGGTGGATGGCGTAGACACAATGGCCCGCCCGCATCCCAGCGCATAGGCCAAGGTGCCACTCACGACCTGCTCCAGGTCGAGGTAGGGGACGACGTACACGTCGGTGGCAAGCAGGTGAAGCACCAGCTCGCGATAGCTCAGGTAGCGATTCTCGAAGCGAACGTGTTCGCCCAGCTCTAAGCGCCGAACCTGAGCCTCCAGCTCGCGGCGATAGGTTTCGCCACTGGCCGATCGCACCCCTGGGTGCGTCTCGCCCACGACCAGGTACAACACGTCCGGAAACTCCTCGACGAGCCCGGCCAGAGCGTCAATGGCGTACTGGATGCCTTTGCCCGGATTCATCAGTCCGCAGGTAGCCAGGACCGTGCGACCCTCCAGCCCAAGGGTGCGCTTGGCTTTCGCCGCGGCAACCGGGCGCACGTTGGGCACCCCGTGGGGGATGAACCGCATTTTGGCCGCGGGGACGCCGTAGTCACGCGCCAGGACGTCCATTGCCGACTGCGCCAGGACGATGGTCGTAGCGGACCGCGCGATGAGGCGCTGGGTCACCCACAGCAAAGCAGGGTCGGGATTGGGGAGCACCGTGTGGAGCGTCAGGGCGATCGGCTGGCGAACCCGGTCCATGAAGCGCAACAGATACGAGCCCCACGTCCCGCCGAACAGACCGTACTCGTGCTGGATGTTGACCACCCTGCAGGGCGAGGCGGACACGTAGCTTGCCGCGGCCTCGTAAGAGCTGGCGACGTCGCGCTCGACCTGGTGCTCGACGACCGCGGGATACGCGTGGACCCTCTCATCGTCTTGAACGGCAACCACGAAACGGCGGCCCAGCGGCATGAGCTTGTCCATGCAGGCCACCACATCGCGGGTAAAGGTGGCGATACCGCATTCTCGGGGCGGATAGCTGCTCATATAGGCGACGTGTGGCGCTGACAGCAATGAGCTGAGACGGTGTGCGATAGAGCGCAAATGGAATTCCTCCTGGTCGTGTGAACGCCTGAGAGCCGCTGCCCGGTAGTTCCCTCTGCCAGGGGCCCGGCGGATCAAGGAACCAGGGAGTTACGCACGGAGCATACCACGCCAGCTTCGCTCGCTTGCTATTAGACGAAGCCATCTTGGAACGCGACTTGGTACAGTGGATCTGCAACCTCGGTCCCGTCTGCCCGCCACTGGCGACGATTCCGGAGCTGACTCAGCACCAGGGGCTCAGTGGATGGCAGACAAGGCTATTACCGGCAGGCTGGCCGCCGGCCGCGCGCTGCCGGCAGTCGTCTCAAAGACGTACCCCGGTGCCTGAGGACGGGACAACAGTTGTCCGTGGAGAGAGCGCCCGGCGGCACCAGCCTCATCGATGTTCTCGACCGCATCCTGGACAAGGGCATCGTGATCGACGCCTGGATCCGCATATCGCTGGTGGGCATCGACCTTATTACGGTTGAGGCGCGAGTGGTGGTCGCATCCATCGACACCTACTTGAAATACGCCGAGGCGGTAGGCATCACCGCGCCCGCTTCGAAACCACAGCCGCCGGCCGAAGCGCTGTAATCTCGATGGTTGCCAACCCGGCGGCTATCGATGGCTGGCGCCGGCCGCCGCGGATCCTACGTGCGGCTATTGCCACTGGCGGGCGGCCTGGGGCCGTGGGTGGCCGAGCAGGCTCCGAGCGACCGACGATCGCCCATTCGTTCGAATACAGCTCCGTGCAAATCAACTTGCCGCCCGCTATCGCCGAGGCCATCGTGGAATTCGCGGCGAGGGTCCCGGACTGCGATCTGGTCGCAGCGGGACGGACCACAGAGCCCCGCGTGACGATCCAGCAGCGCTTGATCCTGAGGCACCCGAGACAGCCGATCAGCCTGTTCGCCTACCACCCCTTGTGACCATCGCCTTCGTCGAGCCGAGCTGCGGCGCCAAGTCCGGTGGCGATGGCTTCCTCGCCGGCCTCGTCATGTCGGTACGCGCGCTCAGCTGCAGCGGCGATGATGGAACGGCGGTTGACATCCCCTTGCGCTGGAGCGCGGAGGCTTGACCGGCGTCCACGATGCCTGCTGGCGGTGTCGTGCCGGGAAGCGGTTCCGCCGTTCGGGCTTATGCGGGTCTGACTCCGCTTTTCGCCGTCCTCCAGACAGTCAGCGACCGCCCGCACGCGTAACGCGCACGCGTAAGCGGAGCCAGTCGGTGAGCGTGAGGACACGGTGCGAGCGTAATACGCTAGCTCACGAGGCGGTGGGCGGTCGTGACGAGCGGCGGCGGCTCTCCTTCATCGCCTTCCAGTTCAGCGTGACCGTCCGCTCCTTTCGGCCTTTTCCATGAACATGGACTGCGCCCGCTGGGCCATCCCGGCTCACGCGCGCGGGCATCTCGAGATCCGGCACGCGTAGGGCGGCAACCTCTGACAGGCGCATGCCCGTCTGCAGAATGAGCTCGATAACGGCCGCGTCACGGACGTCGTGGCCGCAGGCCAGCTGCAAGGTGCGGTACTCGGTCTCGCTGAGCACCCGCGGTTGAGAACGTTCCCGTGCTGGCGGGATCAGCCGTTGCGTGGGGTCTACGTCGATGATGCCGGCCCAGTGGAGGTATCCGAAGAAGGATCGCAGGGTGGCCACTTTGCGCCGGCGGGAGGATCCCTTGAGGGCCCTACGGTCGAGCTCGGCCAGGAAGGCCTCCAAGTGCCGCCGCTCGACGCGCTCGGCTGATCGGATGCCCAGCTGCTCGAAAAGTCGATGGCTTGTTCGAGGTCGCTCTGGTACTCCGCTCGGGTGCGCCGGGCTAAGTTGCGCGCAGGCAGGTGCTGCTCGAGATAGAGCTTGAGACAGGTGCTGAGCGCTTCTGGTTCGCTGGCTTTGTCCATCCAGAGCCGCGGCCCTTCATCAGCTGAAGGAGGCCCCAGCGCCGGCGGGACAAGTTTTCTCGCTTACTTTCTATTATAGTACGTTACTCATTGGTTTCGCCCCCCGATTCGACCACGTCGAGGAATGTGCGGAGAGTGACAATCTTCACCCTCCGGTAGCTGGTGAGGGCCTGGAGCTTCCGGTCGCCGGTGACCAGGTAATCAGCGTCAGCCGATACAGCGGTCGAGAGAATTCGGTCGTCTTCGGGGTGCGTGGCGACGCCACGAACTTCAACTGTTGAGAGGCGCCACCGTCGCGTGGCTTCGAAGAAGGCTGAGAATTGCGGAAGCCTGCTCGTCAGTGAGGCGGCGGCGGAAGTAGGGTCGGGCCAGGGCTCGCCCGAGTTCCTCGAGAATGTGCTCGGATGTCACCAGTTCAAACGTGGCATCCCGCCACGCGTGGAGGAGGCGAGCCGAGGGGCTCTGCCTGTTTAGAAAACCGACAATCCCTGAGGCGAGCACGTTCGTGTCGAGCACACCCTTTATCACCGCGTCCGGGACTTTGCGCTTACCCGCTGTCTATTCTCACCGCGCACCGCTGCGACGGCTTTGGCCACCTCGCGTTCAATGTCCTCCGGCGGCACATCCCTGAACGCCAGCCCGATCTCGTCCAGGATGGCGAAATCCCTTTTGCGTCGTTCTTCTGCGCGTCTGAGAGTGTCGAGATCGCTTGCCGAGACAATGGCCGCCACCGGGATGCCGCTTTTCTCGACGACCACCCGCGTTTCGCCCTTGAAGACGCGATTGAGCACCTGGCTGAAGTTTTGCCGGGCATCAGATGCCTTCATAGTCTGTGTCATAGGCTCACGCTCACGCATGCTTCCACCTCCTTTCACTGCGTGTCGTAGTTTGTACAAAATAGCACAAGTGTGTACTTATTGCCAAGTGGGAAACGGGGTGGGGGAGCACAGTGCGTGAGGGAGCGAACAAACCTTAGTATTCAGGCGGCAGCGGCTGATACGCTCCACGGAGCAATTCGGTGTAGTGCGCGAAAACCTCGTAAGGGAAGCCCCGCGGCATTGCCGCGGGGCTTCTGCTTGTCTGGCCTCAGCCCGTGGAACTCTTCTCGTTGCCGGCACGGAAACATCGACACTCCGTCGCGCACCATGACCGGTGCAATAAAATCAACCGTGCGGTGATTCACCGACACAGCAAAAGGAGTCCTTCGACATCAACCAACCTCCAACCACCCCCGGCCCTGCCCGATCGCTGCTCCGCATTCCCGAAGTAGCTGAGCGACTTCGAGTGGGCAGGACCACCATCTACGCCCTGCTCCAGCAGGGCGCACCATTACGAGTCGTCCACATCGGCCGCGCGGCACGCATCGAAGCCAGCTCGGTCGATGAGTACATCGAGCAGCTAGCCAATATGCGAGCTGAGCCCGACGAAGACCGCCCGGCGCAACATTCTGAACCGCCCCGGGTTTTGTAGAGACGAGATTTATTGGGAACTTGCCTGCCCGATGGCTGGCAGATCGTAGTAGATCGCCTCGAACTCGGAAGGCGGGACCATCCCCAGCTCCCCGTGAAGTCGGCGGTGGTTGAACCAGTCGACGTACTCCAGGGTGGCGTACTCGATGTCATCCAGGCCGTGCCAGTTGCCGCGGTGCCGGATCAACTCCGTCTTGTAGAGGCCGTTGAACGACTCCGCCAGGGCGTTGATGCTCCTATAGATGTCAAGCACTCGCTGCAGTCGTGACCGAGGATCCTGGTTGAGGAAGCAATCGGTAGATTTCGCGAGCGACGTAGCGTTTCAGGCAGCGAATAATCTCCTTCTTGCTTAGGCCTTCAGCTCGCCGCCGTTGAACGTAGGCAATGGTCGGAGGATGCCAGCGCATGCGAACGACGACGGCGCGGAACAATGCCGCGTTGGCTTGACGGTTGCCCCCTCGATTCAGGCGATGTCGACCGTTTGTCTGGCCGGAAGAGGCGGGGATCGGACAAGCGCCACAGAGCTTGGCGAGCGCTGCTTCCGAGTGCACGCGGTCGGCGTTGTCGCCGGCGGTGACCAGCAGCTCGGCAGCGATGTCCGGCCCGATCCCGAAGGCCGCGACCAACTGCGGTGCCACAGCTTTGGTGAGCTGCTTCAGGTGTTTGCTGTGCAGCTTGATCTCTTCGTGCAGTTCCAGCCAGCGCCTGGCTAAGGAGCGGAGAACATGGCGCATAGCCGTGTCCGGTTGGCCAATCTCGTCGTCGCTCTCGAGGGCAGCACAGGCCTGGATGAGTTGAAAGTCGGACATGGGTTCGAGTTCCGCGCGCAAGGAGTCATCCGCGGTGACCAGTGCGCATTTGAGGGTCATGATGGCTTGCGTGTGAGCCTTCACCGCGGTGTCACGGGCGATCTTGACCAGGCCGTATGGCTTCCACGGCACCGTCGGCCAGTTTGGGCGTGGCGGTGGCTTTTCCGGCAAGAACTTCCCGGGCAGCATGTTCGGCGTCGATAGCATCGCTCTTGCCTGAGAGGCGTCGCTCGCCCTTCCGCGGAGGACGGCTGACCTCGACGACTGGGTAGCCCTGCCGACGGAGGGAGCGAGCGAGGCCGCTCCCGTAGGAACCAGTTCCTTCCACTCCGTAGCGAGTGACCATTCCCAGCTCGGTGGCCCAGCTCACCAACGCTGCGGACCCTACCGGATTGGCTGGGAACAGCAGTTCTCCAAGACGTCCACCGAGGCCATCAATGGCTACCGCCATGTGTTCCGCCTTGTGGGTATCCACGCCGACGATGACGTGTTCGCGACCGAGTGCCATGCTTGACAAGCTGTTGATCTCCTGATTGGCGGCACTGTTCACCGGTCAGGCGGGAGGACAGGACTGTGACGGGACCTGGTGCGATCAGGCTCCTATAAGGTCACTGCCCGCCTGGCTGGCGAGCAGCCTAGCGTCGCGAACCCCAGGCCGGTCGACATGTCAACGCCAGGGCACGCAGCCGCTCGTAACAAGGGTCAGGCCGACCGGAGTCGCGCCCTGTAATCATCACAGTCGTAGGAGTCCCCGCGGGAACCAACTGAGGCAACGGCCCCCTCCTTCGCCAGCCGCTCGGTGTAGCGAATGGACAGGTACTGAACGCCGCGATCGGAGTGGTGCACGAGTCCGTCCAACCGCCTGGTGCGTCGGTTCCAGATGGCCATCTCCAGAGCGTCCAACGCCAGCTCAGCGTGCAGTGAACGGGACACCTGCCAGCCAACGATGAACCGGGAGAAGACGTCCAGGACGAACGCCACGTAGACCCAACCGGAGTGCGTCCTGACGTACGTCAGGTCGGCGACCCACAGCCGGTTCGGCGCCAGTGCTCGGAAGTCGCGCTGGACCAGGTCCAGAGGCCGTGTCCCTGTGCCATCAGGCCACGTCGTGCGGACGGTCTTGCCGCGGACGACGCCCCGCAGCCCGAGCTCACGCATCAGCCGCTCGACCGTGCAGCGCGCGACTGGCTGACCCTCGCGCTTCAGCTGCGCCCACACCTTGTCGGCGCCGAACACCCGGCGGTTCTCTTCCCAGATGCGCTGGATTTCTGGCTTGAGCTCCTCGTCCCGGTGCTTCCTGGCCGAGGGTGGCCTGCTGATAGCGGTGTAGTACGTCGCCGGGGCGAGCTGCAGCACCCTGCAGATCGGCGCGATCCCCCAGCGCTCCTTGTTGGTCGTGACGAAGCTCACGGCTTCCGGCGGGCGTCGAGCTCGCCCGCGAAGAAAACAGAGGCCGCCTTCAATATCTCGTTGGCTCGGCGCAGTTCCCGGTTCTCACGCTCGAGTTGCCGGATACGCTCCCGCTCGCTGGTCGTGACGCCCGGCCGGCGCCCGCTGTCGACCTGGTCTCGCCGCAGCCACTTCCTCAAGGTCTCCGGCGTCATCCCCAGCTTGCCAGCGACCGACGCTATTGCTGCCCACTCGGTTGGGTACTCGTGGCCATGCTCCACCACCATGCGCACGGCCCGTTCGCGGACCTCCTGCGGGTATCTGATTCCTGTTGGCACGACTCCATCCTCTCAAGCTTTGGAGTCTCCACTTTTCCCGGGGCGGTTCATTCGGCTTAGTCGGTTCTAGGCGTAGCGGGCGCATCGCGCGCCCGCCGCGCCACCACCCACGCCTTCGAACCCCCAGACCCATGTGCCGCTGCGCGCCACCGCCGCCTTCGCGGCGCCCATCCTCCAGCGCACCGCTCGTCACCTCTGTCACCGCAACTCCACTCAGCCCCGGGTGACCAGCCGCGCGCTACCCCGTTGCCACCCCAGCGCCACCGCTCCGGGCCACCCACCACTACCTAACCACCCGGTCCCTCCGCGGTCGCGCTAACTGCCACCCGGGACGCGCCGGCGCAGCTAACGCTGGCCGCCGCTCGCCCGCCTGCGGGCGCGGAGTAGAGAGAGCAGGATACGTATTGGCGACACCGCTTACGCGGTGCAGCCAATACCGCCGCACATGATCAACGCAAATCGGGGAATGAAGCCGGGCCGAGAGTCTCGGGATCGGTCACAAACCGATCCCGAGACTCTCCCCACGAGACCGGGCTTCCGGGTCAAGCGTGGCCTTATTACGCCGAACTGGGCTCTACTGCTTTGCCATCTCGGCCAAGAACTTCGACATAAAGTCAACACCGATGTCGGCACCAACCTTTGCGATCTTGGCCAAGCGACCACCGGCAATTTGAGCCTTCTCTTCGGTCGACACTGGAAGCGCGAGCGCTTCCTGGACCTCCGGTGCACCGAGATGCGATCGAAGCAACTCTTCGGATTTGGGATCGAGGTTAGCCTGCTGCTGCTGGCCAATCCGAACACGTCCCCCACGGCCACCGATGGTGCCGGCAATCTGCCCTTTGTTCCGGATTTCTATCTTGTCGCCCATCACATAATCCCCCACAATCGTGGACTTGGTTCCTACATCTGGCAAGACATACATACCACCGATGGCTTCCGCCAAGACAGCAGCGAGGTCGCTGCGCGTTATTCGGTTCCGAGCCAGAAAGTCAGCGCGAACCTTCTTCGTCATGCTCTGCACATCAGCTGCTTCGCTACCCATGACCTGACGCACGATGTCTTGGGCCACGTCAGAACCGCGCCTCCATCCCCGGCCCGAAAAGGCCGTCATCAGGCGGTTCACTGCTTCCCTAGCTGAGATCTCGATCAGATCGGACCTTCGGCTTTTCTTTGCGCGCTCGATCGTTCAGCCGCCTGGTGAGCTGTGTTGTGATCCTCAGAATTCGGTCGGAGTTCGTATGCCGATAAACCTTGCCGGCCTTGGTCTGACTCGCCAATTCGACGAGCGCCAAATCTTGCAGTCGGTCCAGCTTCTTGGAAACATTGCCTTTACTGCCGCCGAGTTGGCCCGAGGCTTCGAGCGCCGCAACCAACTCGTGTCACCGATCACCCAAAAGCGGCCAGCAATGATCACTTCAAAACCGGCCAGTGGGGTAGGGTGCAGGGAATCCTAACTCCTTTCTGACGGGGTGGCGTCGCCACCCTGGTCGTGGTGATGTCGTTG